>JAABUQ010000106.1_pt1 | contig 163086 bp, 157 predicted proteins | sample 5560001 | NCBI WGS metagenome assembly JAABUQ01 (sample SAMN10711888, study PRJNA513371) | rock metagenome | isolation source: Antarctica rocks | place: Antarctica: Victoria Land, Finger Mt nord | collected 2015-12-18
AAGATACGCGCATCACCCGTTATCGTCGCCGCACGAGCGAAGAAGTCGGCGATCGAGTCGCAGAAGGCGAAGGGGAATCCCCGGGCGCTGGCAGTATACGCACTGTAGGCCTCCACGAGCTTCACAAAGTCCTCCGCCGCCTCCGTCCAGAGCGTCTGGATCGCGTCTCTCGACAGGTAGGCAATGGCATCCGGAAGCGAGTCGCGGTGCGGCTGGCCGGGGCGGAAAATCTGCTCACGAGCCGGCCCTAGGGCAGTCTGGAGCAGCTCACGCAGCGTGACGATTGTTGGCTGCTGCTGATTCCGCAAGACCTCCCTGAGCCGCCGCATGGTATCGTCCGGACGCTCGGTCTTCATCCGCACAGATGTGACCAGCTCTTCAAGGTCTGCCAGGAGCTCCAGGACGCTGGCGTAGCGGGCCGCTGGCGTTGGCTGCGTGGCCCGCCGAATAATGGTTCGGAACTGATCGCCTGGGATTGCCACCGCATCCGGGATGCCTGGCTCCGGACGTGTGCCGGATACCAGGTGCAGCAGAAGCTTCCCTAGAGCAAACACCTCCGTCCGGGCCGAGGCACGTGCCCCAACTGCGACCTCGGGAGCGGCGTAGGCACGCGTCCCTATCACCGCCGACGCACTCTCCGTCGGTGCGCCTACGCGGGCCAGTCCGAAGTCCGACAACGCAAGTGCGCCCGTGTCCATGCGCAGAACGTTCGTTGGGGATAGATCTCGGTGCATCACGTTCTGCGCGTGTATATGTGACAGACCGGCGCCGATGTGCCTGATGGCGTCGATGACGCGGTCAGGTGATGGAGCGCCCGCGCGTATTTCGTCCAGCAAGGTGCCCACAGCGAGCGGCATCGCATACCACGGGCGCCCATCATCTCCCACTCCGTGACTCAGGATGGGAACCACGTTCGGATGCGGCGGCACAGTCTCTCGCAAGATGGCGAGCTCCCGGTCAAAGCGACGAGCCTGCCCTTCTACGTCTGGATCCCGAAGGATCTTGATTGCCGCGGCCCGAGTGGGCTCGGGGGTCGCAAGGTCCTCTGCTCGGTACACGTCGGCAAAGGATCCGGATCCAAGTATCCCGTCCAGCCGATAGCGCCCACCCAGCACGCTCTGGGTGGCATCCCGGCGTGGACGTCCGGGGCCACGACGCAGCGTCGAGCCGGCCCAATCGGCAACATCATCAAGGTCGTAGAGAGAGCCTGACGCGAGGCGAAGCACCGGGTGTGGGAAATCGACGCGAATACGAAGTTCCGCTAACCGTTGCCGAGTGATGTCGAGCTCTTCGCATAGCTCAGCCGTCCCACCAAGCCGAGGGATGGGTCGCCCCCAGGCGTCCATGCCTGGAAGAGGGCCAGATCTAAACGGTGACATGGTGTCAGGTATTGTAGCGCTGTGGTCGTATCGCTTGCTCCGTCGCCAGAAGCGCCCGGACACGGCCCAGACTGCCCGGCTGCTGGCACTGGCAGAGTACGCCGCGTTGGCGCGGCGCCTGGCCGGGTGGGCGCGGACGCACGCGCAACTCGTGACGGCCGAGGTGCTGACCGAGCGCGCGCACCAGGCTGAGGGCCGCGCTTCCGCCCTGCGCGCCTTTTTGGCCTCGCGCTCTGAGCTTCAGGCTCCTCTACCCCCTACTCTCTACCCTCTACGCGCTACTGAGCGCTGGCGGGACGGGAGCCCGGTGAGCGACTATCGGCAGCATGTCATTCGCGATCGAGCCGCGCGGGCCTTTCGACCTGGCGAACCAGGGCCGCTTCTTCGGTGGCTGGCTCTCCGAGGAACAGGGCGCCATCGTCATGGCCTTTCCGGTCGAGGGCTGGCGCACGTCGGCGGCGGTGGTGCTGCGGCAAGGAGCCGACGGCCGCGTCACGGGCGCGGTGCACCCCGAGGGGCCGGACGCTGAGCGCGCCTGGGGTCAGGCGTTAGCAGTCGTCTCGCTGGACGTCGACGGCGGCGGCTTCCCCGAGATTGGCCGGCGGGACCCGGTCATAGGCCGTCTCCAGGAGCGCTACGGCTGTCTCCGCCCTGTGCTGTTCCACTCGCCGTACGAGGCAGCCGCGAACTTCGTCATCGGTCAGCGCATCTCCATGGGGCAGGCGCGCCAGATCCGCCAGCGGCTGGCCGAAGCGCTCGGCGTCCGCGTCACGGTTGGCAGCAGGGAGGTCGCCGCGTTTCCCGACCCACAGACGCTGCTCGGGCTGACCGACTTCCCTGGCGTCAACGCGCAGAAGATCGACCGCCTGCACGGGATCGCGCGGGCGGCGCTGGTGGGGCTGCTGGACCGGGCGGCGCTGCGCCGCCTGCCCGTGGACGACGCCCTGGCGGCGCTCCGAGCGCTCCCCGGCGTCGGCCCCTTCAGCGCGCAAGGCATCCTCATGCGCGGGGCCGGCCTGGTGGACGCGGTGACCGAGGACGACGTCACGCCGCAGGTGATGCAGCTGGCCTACGATCTCGCGGAGCGGCCCAACCAGGCGGCGGTGCTGGGCCGGGCGGAGGCGTGGCGCCCGTACCGCATGTGGTGCGAGGTGCTGCTGCACGTGTGGCTGCGCCGCGAGATGGGCGGCCCAGCGCGGCCCGAGCCGACGCGCGCGCGGGGGCCCCGGCGGCGCGCGACGGGGACGGGGACGGGGAGGAAACGCCAGGTAGGGGGCCCCTGAGGCGATCAAACCATGCCGGGTAGCTCAGCACGTCCGTCGAGTCCACCCACTGGTTGATCGAGCCGGTGTGCCGGGCAGGGCTCGGGCCTGACGATTGGCATGCGCAGGCACGGACTACCCGGTGAGGCACAATGCCCTGCTCAGGAAACGCGATGCTCGGGCGCTCAACACCGGCGGTCCAGGTGGACGGTCTGCGAAAGTCCTTCCGCGCCAAGGAGAAGGCGCCCGGACTGCGCGGCAGTCTGGTGTCCCTGGTGAGACCGCGGTACCGCGACGTGGAGGCGGTTGGCGGGATCAGCTTTCAGATTCAGCCTGGAGAGGTCGTCGCATTCATCGGTCCCAACGGGGCTGGCAAGTCCACCACGATCAAGATGCTCACGGGCATCCTGCACCCGTCAGCCGGCACAGCTCTCGTGCTGGGCCTGGTGCCGTGGGCACAACGACAGAAGCTGGCCTACCAGATCGCCGCTGTGTTCGGGCAGCGCTCGCAGCTGTGGTACCACCTGCCGCCCATCGACAGCTTCAATCTGCTGGCCGAAATCTACGAGCTGGACCGCCCCGCCTACGAGCACCGTCTGGCCGCTTTGGTCGACCAGTTCCAGGTCGAACCCCTGCTGCGTACGCCCGTCCGCAAGCTCAGCCTCGGCGAGCGCATGCGCTGTGAGATCGTCGGGTCGCTTCTGCACCAGCCGCAAGTCCTGTTCCTCGATGAGCCGACCATCGGCCTCGACGTCGTTGCCAAGCAGCGGATTCGCGCCCACATTCGGGCGCTGAACGCGCAGGCTGGCACGACTGTGTTCGTCACCTCGCACGATGCCGACGACGTGGAGCAGCTGTGCCAGCGCGTCATCGTGATCAACCACGGGCAGATGATCTTCGACGACTCGGTGGCTGCGCTCAAGCGCCAGTTTCTCTCGCGCAAGGTGGTCGCGCTCAAGCTGCTAGCCCCACCGGGCGTGGTCGACCTTCCCGGCGTTAGCGTGCTGCGCCAAGAAGACTTCGCCCTGACGCTGGAGGTTGATCCAACCCGGCAGTCCATCGAGGCAGTCGTGGCACACATCCTGGCCACCTGTCGGGTGGCCGACGTCACCATCACGGATCCGCCGCTGGAAGAGATCATCGCCGCGATGTACCAGGCACCGCCATGAGCCATGCCGGCAAGTATGAAGCGGTTCTGCGCCAGACGCTCCTGACCAGCCTGGTGTACGGCCGTGACCTCGTCGTCCGCGGCACCTTCACGGCCGTGGTGCTGCTGGTCTTCGCGCAGCTGTGGACGACGACGTACGAGGCGGTGGGCGGCGGCCTAGTCGACGGCTTCACGTTGCGCGACATCGTCTGGTACCTGGTTCTCACCGAGACGATTACGCTCAGCGCCCCGCGCGTCTCGCTGAAGATCGACCAGGAAGTGAAGTCGGGCGACCTCGCCTATGTGCTGACTAAGCCGTACAACTACGTGCTCTACCACCTCGCCGGATACTGGGGGGAAGCCGTGGTGCGGCTGCCGCTGAACTTTGGCATCGGTGGGGCGGTCGCTCTCCTGTCGGTGGGTCCTCCGGCGCTGACCGCGCCTGGAATCGTCGCTGCCGCGCTGACAGCGGCGCTGGGCCTGGCCCTGAACTTCGCGATCGAGGCCGCCATAGGCCTCGCCGCGTTCTGGTTCGAGGACACCCAGCCATTCTTCTGGATCTACCAGAAGCTCAGCTTCACCATTGGGGGACTCTTCATCCCGCTGGACCTGTTCCCGGGGCTGCTCGGGACTGTGGCGCGCTGGCTCCCCTTTGCCGCGGTGACGTATGCACCGGCTCGCCTGTTCGTCCTGTTCAGCCCGGATGCCTTCGTCTCGCTCCTGGCACTGCAGCTGGGCTGGCTGCTGGTGCTCGGTGCGCTGTTGGCGGTGACCTACAGTCGCGCGGTCGGGCGGGTGAGCATCCATGGGGGGTAAACACGTCCGGCTGGTCAGCGCCTACATGCGGCTCAATCTCGCGGCCGCCATGGAGTACCGCGTCTCGTTCCTCGTGCAGATGGTAGGCATGGCGTTGAACGACGCCCTCATGCTCGTCTTCTGGTGGATCTACTTCACCCGTTTTCCCCAGGTCGGCGGCTGGACCTTGCGGGAGGTCTTGATGCTGTTCGGCCTCGTCGCCGCGGCGTTCGGGCTGGCGATTGTGGTCTTCGGGAACAGCGTGCGGTTGGCCACCCTTATTGTCCAGGGGCAGCTGGACTACTACCTGAGCATGCCGAGGAACACGCTGCTGCACATTCTCGTGAGCCGCATGGGCCTTGCTGCCTGGGGCGACCTGAGCTTTGGTGTGCTGGCCCTGGTCCTGGCCGGGCAGTTCGACCTCGCAACTGGCGGGCTTGCCTGCCTTCTCGTCGCGATGAGCACCGCTATCTTCGTCGCATTCCTGGTCATGGTGGGCTCATTGGCGTTCTTTGTCGGGAACGCCGAGACGGCCGCGAGCCAGGCTCAGGGCATCCTTGTCATGTTTGCCACGTACCCAGGTTCGGTCTACCACGGATGGGTGCGGGTGCTGTTGTTCACCGCCATCCCGGCGGCGTTCGTCGGCCACATCCCTGTCGATCTGTTGCGCGAGTTCGACCTGCTGCGTCTTGCCGCCGTGGCGGGCTTCGTCCTGGTGATCTGGGTCGTGGCGCTGTGCGTCTTCTGGTGGGGACTTCGCCGGTATGAGTCGGGCAACCTGGTGGTCCTCCAGGGGTAGGCAGCTGGCCGCGGCACCGGCGAGCGGGCGTTCGCCACAACATTGCGCGCGCGTTCTGCTGCGGCCGGGGGTGTTCACCTGGAAGTTCCCGGCAGCCAGTAGCCGTCGCGGACCGGTCTACCGTCAGGCGCGAGCGCTGAGCAGGTGCGTATCCTTCTCGGCCATCGAATGACCAAAACACAAAACACACTAGAGCTTGGGTCGCCGTGAGTCAGGAGTCACACGCTTGCGCCACTGTGCAGCGCACCATCGAGGAGCTGACGCTGAACGCGTGGCCCGCCTTGCAGACGGTCCTGTACGACGGCTGGCTGCTGCGGTTCGCCGACGGGTACACGCGCCGCGCCAACTCCGTCAACCCGATCTACCCGTCGGCCGTGCCGCTGGCGGACAAGATCGCTGCCTGCGAGCGGGCGTACGCGGCGCGCGATCAGGAGGCCACGCCCGCCCGCAACCAGGGTATCGGCCGCCGCCGCGTCGGCCACCTGCTGGCCTGGGGTCGCGCGCAGGGAGCCCGGACCGGCCACCTGGCGGTCGTCGCGGACAACACTCCCGCCCTACGCCTGTACGCGCGCCTGGGCTTTCGCGAGGCGTACCGCTACTGGTATCGCCGCCAGGCCCGGCAGCCCCATGCCTGACGGCCGGCGTCGGCCGGGCTTCACGTTCAGCAAGCTGCAAGCCGACTACCTGGGCATCCCGTGGCAGCGCGCCTTCACCGATGCCCTCGACGAGCTCGCGCCGGCTCTGGTCCGGCTTGGCGCATACTGGGCCGAGTGCGAGCCCCGGCCGGGCCAGCTCGACTTCACGGTGCTGGACTGGCTGCTCGACCAGGCAGAGGCCCGTGGTGTCCCGGTGCTGCTCACCGCCGGCATGAAGGCCCCGCGGTGGCCCGAGTACTTCCTGCCGTCGTGGCTGGAGCCGCGCCTGACCCGCCCCGCGTGGCTGGCCCACGTCTCGGACGATCGGCACGTTCGGGAGGCGACCCTGGACTTCATCGCGGCCGTCGTCCGCCGCTACCGACACCGGGACGTGGTCAGCTACTGGCAGGTCGAGAACGAGCCGCCGGAGCGCGCCGGCCCGCGTCGCTGGCGCATCGGACCCGACTTCCTGGCCAGCGAGATCGCGCTGGTGCGCCGGCTGGACGGCCGCCGCCCCATCGTGGTGAACGTCTTCGTGCGGACCGATCCGCTAGCGCTGCTGCCGCCCTGGCGCCAGCGCGCCCGCGACCGGGCGGCCAGAATCCTGGGCCTGGCCGACATCCTCGGGCTCGACGTCTACCCCGCCGTCGGCGCCCGCGTCCTGGGGCAGGACGTGTCCCTGCACTGGCGCTGGTGGCAGTGGGAGGTCCTCCTGCGTGACCTACAGGGCGTCGCCGCCGCCAGAGGAGCGCCGGTCTGGATCGTCGAAGCGCAGGCCGAGCCGTGGGAGCCAGGGCGGGTCGTGTACACAGATGCCGCGGCGAGCCGGAGCGTCACCCCCCGTACCGCGCTGGCGACGTTCCAACGCCTTCAGGACGCCGGGTTCGGGACCGTGCTCCTGTGGGGAGTCGAGCACTGGTACGCCCGCCGCGCATTGCACGGCGACTCCACCTGGCTGCAGACCATGCGCCGTCCCTTCGGGGCCGCGCAGTGGCTCCGCTAGACCGCAGTCCTGTCGGAGCGCCCGCGCCGGCGGCACGGTGGCTCCCCTGTGCCCCGGCGCCCCGGCGCCCCGGCCAGGAGAGCTCCACCTGCTCAGGCCGTTGCCTTTGTTCGCGCTACGCGCTTAGCGCCGCGCTAGACGAACAGCGGCTCCATCTGGAGGCGCTCCAGCATAGCCTGCATGTCGGCGTCGCTGGTCGGCGCGAAGCGCTCGGCGGCCGCCAGGATCTTGGGCAGCAGGCCGGTATCGCCGGCGGTGTTCAGGAACACGCCCGGGCGGCTCAGCACCCAGTGCACGGCCACCTCTATGTCGCGCGGCTCGGTCAGTGGCTCGTACCAGGTCGAGCTCGCCCGCGGGCGCCCCATCCACGGCCGGTAGGCGATGGCTTTGATCGTCTGCACGGCGACGTTGCGCTCGCGGCAGGTCGCGTGCAGGGCGTTGAAGTTCTCGGCGTAGTAGGAGTTCTGCAGGGTCACGAAGTTGTAGGGCAGCAGCACGGAGTCGAAGTCGAAGCGCTCCAGGCTGCGGCGGTGGGTGGCGGCGATCTGGGCGCCGTGGCCGGTGACGCCGATGAAGCGCACCAGCCCCTGGTCGCGGGCCTCGACGGCTGCCTCGATGGCGCCGCCCGGGCCGAGCGCCGTCTCCCACTCGACCGGGTCCGCCAGGTTGTGGAGCTGCCACAGGTCCACGTGGTCCACGCCCATACGGTCGAGCGACTGGTGCAGCTCCGCGCGCGCCTCGTCGGCCTTGCGCTTGCCTGTCTTGGTGGCCAGGAAGAAGCGGCCTGGATAGCGGGCCAGCCAGGGGGCGATGCGCAGCTCGGCGTCGCCGTAGCTGGCGGCGACGTCCAGGTGGTTGATCCCGTGCTCCAGAAGAACGTCGAGGCTGCGGTCGGCCTCGTCCTGCGACACGCGGGACAGCGCGGCGGCGCCGAAGATGATCCGGGTGCTGGTATGGCCGGTCCGGCCAAAGGGAAGCTGGGGTATCGGCATACTCTTACGGTACGGTCCGCGAGCCCCCGCGTGAAGTGGGACGCGTGAGCGGTCGAGCCCGTTCTTGTTCCCTTGTTCACTTGCTCCTGGCTGGTGCCTCAGGGCGTAAGCTACGGGACGACAGGGAGCAGCACGCCCCTAACCTCCAGCCTTCAGAAGGTAAAGCTCTTAAAGCCCCAGGGAGCCAGCACATGCCGAATGGATATTGGGACCGCATCCTGCACGTGGACCTCAGCACCGGGAGCACGCGGGTGGAGTCGCTCGGGGACGAGCTGTGGCGCAGCCACCTGGGCGGGCGCTCGCTCATCGCGCGCTACCTGCTGCGCGAGGTCCCGGTCGGCGCGGACCCGCTCGGGCCGGACAACGTCCTGGTCTTCGCGTGCGGCGTCATGACGGGCACGCCCTTCCCGGGCGCGGGCCGCCACTCGGTGGGCGCCAAGTCGCCGCTCACCGGCCTGTTCGGCGAGGCCGAGGCCGGCGGGTTCTGGGGCGCCGAGCTGCGCCACGCCGGCTGGGACGGGATAGTCGTGCACGGGCGGGCCGAGCGGCCGGTCTATCTGTGGATCAAGGACGACACTGTCGAGCTCCGCGACGCGGCCCACCTGTGGGGCCGCGAGACGGGCCAGGTCGAGGACACGCTGCGCCAGGAGCACGGGGATCGGCTCGTGCGCGTGGCGCAAACGGGGATCGCCGGCGAGCGCGGCGTCCGCTTCGCGCTGGTGGTCAACGACCTGAACGAGGTGGCCGGCCGCACTGGCCTGGGCGCTGTCATGGCGTCCAAGCACCTGAAGGCGATAGCCGTCCGCGGCACCCAGAAGCTGCCGGTCGCGGACCCGGCCCCGCTGCAGGGGACGGCGAAGTGGGTCCAGCGCACCATGGACGAGCAGCACTACAACCTCCACCACTTCGGCACCGGGGCGGCCATGCTGGGCAAGCACCTCGAGGGCCACCTGATCGTGCGCAACTTCCAGGACGGCCAGTGGACGCCCGAGCAGGTGACGGCGATCGACGCCAAGGCGGTGGTCGAGTCGCACCTGGCCAAGATGGACGGCTGCTACGCCTGCTCGGTCCGCTGCAAGAAGCGGGTGCGGGACGAGGCGCTACACGTCGAGCCGCGCTATGGCGGCCCCGAGTACGAGACGCTCGGCGCCACCGGCACGAACCTCACAGTTGACGATCTGCCGCTGCTGCTCAGGGTGAACCAGCGGCTCAACGAGGTCGGCATCGACAGCGTCTCGTTTGGCGGGACGGTGGCCTGGGCGATGGAGTGCTACCAGCGCGGCCTGCTGACCGACGCCGACACGGGCGGCATCCCGGTGCGCTGGGGTGACGGCGAGACGGTGCTGCGGCTCGTGGACCTGGTGGCCAAGCGCGAGGGTCCTCTGGGCGATCTGCTGGCCGACGGTGCGCTCGCGGCGGCTCGGCGCCTGGGACGTGGCAGCGAACAGTACGTCGTCCACGTCAAGGGGCTCGAAGTGGCGATGCACGACCCGCGCGCGATGCGGAACATGCTGGAGAACTACCCCGTCACGCCCACCGGCGGCGACCACACGGGCGCGGCGCGCCACCGAACGTCGCTGCGCAACACCGTCGGGCTGTGCCAGTTCCTGGCGTACGACGAGCCGCGCGTCGTCGAGCTGGTGCGCGCCGCGACCGGCTGGGAGGTGGACGAGCAGGAGCTCCGCGCGGTGGTGAGTCGTGGGCTGAGCCTGGCGCGCCTGTTCAACTTGCGCGAGGGCATGGTGGCCGCCGACGACCGCCTGCCGCAGCGCCTGCACGAGCCGCTGCTCAAAGGGCCGCTCTCCGACCGCCGCCTACCCCGCGAGGAGGTGCAGGCGATCGTCCAGGAGTACTACCGCGATCAGGGCTGGCACCAGGAGTCCGGGGCGCCCCTGGCCGGGACGCTGGAGGCGCTGGGGATCGGCGAGTACGCGGACTACGCGGCTGGCGTGGTGCCGGCGGGAATCGGGCCGACCCGCCTGCCGCCGGCGGTCGTGGGCGCGGCCACGGATGAGAGGAACGAGGAGTGAGTACCGGGCTGGCTCACACGGCGACCGTCTCCGTCTCCGTCTCCGCCTCAGCCTCGGGGGCCTCGTGGTACGGGGGCAAGCGCGGCGGTCCGCCGAGCACGAGTCCGCCGTAGGCGACGCGACGCAGCAGAGCCCGATCGAGCGGCTCGCCTGACAGGATCCGCGGCAACAGCACGTCGAGAGCGCCCGGCCGGCCGAAGAGCTCGCACGACGCCAGTCCCAGGATGGGGCGGCCGGCGATCTGGCCGATCCAGCAGGCCGTGCCGGGATCGGCCGGGATGCCGATCTGCTCGACGGCTCCGCCAGTCTGCCGTAAACCGTCGAACAGCACGTCGGCCGGGTCGGTCGCGGCGGCTCCGGCCGCGAACAGCAGGTCCGCGCCGCTCGCCAGCGCCTCCTGGTAGGCGGCCACCACGTCGGCGACTGTCGCGCGGGCAGTCACCACGACGTCGAGCGTTGAGCCGTACCAGCGCAGCGCCGAGGACAGGCTCGTGCGAGCGCGGTCGCGCGTCGTCTCGCCGAACCGGTCAAGGATCACCAGCGCCGCCCGCCGCGGCACGAACGGGACGACGTCGATCACAGGCCCGTTGTCCTGGCAGATCTGGCGCACGCGGGCGGCGGTGCCGGACCCGAGCAGCAGCGGCGCGCACTTGACAGCGCCTACCGGCAGGTCGGCATCAGTGGGCCGGTCGGCCTCGGCGGTGAAGACCAGGACGCCGTCGCACCCATTGACCGCGTCGAGCACGTCGCGCCGGACGCGGAGAAAGCCACGGCTCTCGGCGGTGAGCGTGACCTGCCCGTGGCGGGCGGCGGCGGCGCGGACGCCGGGCCCGACAACAGCGCTGGCCAGGGTCTCAGCCGCGACGTCCTCGGCCAGGTCGCCATCATCGGGGACCAGCAGGTGCACCTCGCCGACACCGAGGGCGCGCAGCTGGTCAAGCTGCGCCGCCGCGAGGGCTGCTCCTTTGCGGAACAGGACGTTCTGGCGCTGGCGCGGGTCGCGCACGTCGTGGGCGACGACTCCACCGAGGGCCGGCCAGGCCTGCTCCTGACCATCAGCTACGACGAGACGCACGCGTACTCCCCTTCACGAAACCCGATTCGGACTCGTCACATTGTACGAGTCACGTTGCGTCAGACGGCTGCGTTGTCCGGCCGTCACCTGCACCCCCGTGCGGCGCCCCAGCCCGGTGGTGTGACCGGCCACGTCTTAGAATGCGGGGAGGAGGTGTGCCATGGTCGCGGAGGCCAGCGAGGGTGTCGAGGTTGCCGTCAAACGGTTCACGGTTGTCGATTACCACCGCATGGGGAAGGCCGGTGTTTTCCGCCGAGGAGAGCGCGTCGAGCTGCTCGATGGCGAGATCATCGAGATGAATCCGGTCGGCCGGCCTCACGCCACAACTGTCAATCGCCTGAACCGCCTGTTTGCCAGGCTCTTTGGGGATCGCGTGCTGCTGTCCATCCAGAACCCGGTCGTGCTCGACACATACGCGGAGCCCCAGCCGGACGTGGTCCTGCTGCGGCCACGCGAGGACGACTACCTGCACGCCGCCCCCACCGGCGCCGACACGTACCTGGTGGTCGAGGTGGCGGATTCCACGGTGACGTATGACACCACGCGCAAAGCCCGCGCCTACGCCCGGACCGGGGTGTCGCTGTTCTGGGTGGTGGTCGTCGGCAGGGGCGCCGAGGATCGGGTGATCGTGTTCGCGGACCCGGTCAACGGCGAGTACCAGTCGCAGCGGGACGCACGCCGCGGCGACGTGTTGACGATACCGGGCCTGGACGACGCCCCCGTGGCAGTCGGCGACTTTCTCTAGCGGTTAGCGGTTAGCGGTTAGCGGTTCGCGAGGAGACCAGGATGATCGACGAGGCGTCCCTGCTGGCTGGCCTGCGGGGGGAGCGGACCATCGAAGACGTGTGCCGGGCGGCCGGGGCGTCGCCGAGCGACTTCGCCGAGGCGCGCGACGCCTGGCTGCGAGGCCGGGCCCCAGCAGCCTCGGCCCACCTGGCCGCCGCCGTCCAGGGCACCGTGGAGATCGTCCGCGACACGGCCGGCGTGCCACACGTGTACTCCGTCAGCACGCCCGACCTGTACTTTGGCCTGGGCTTCGCCATGGCTCAGGACAGGCTGTGGCAGATGGACCGCCTGCGCCGGCGCGCGCTCGGTCGCCAGGCCGAGATCCTGGGCGCGGCGTACGTGCGCAGCGACCTTCTGCACCGGGCCGTCGGCATCCCCGAGATCGCCGCCGCCGAGGTCGAGCGCACGGACGGCGGGACACGCGCCATCATTGACGCGTTCGTCGCCGGCATCAATCGGCACATCGAGGCCTGTGGGCCCGACCTGCCGGTCGAGTTCGCGCTGCTGGACTACGCTCCCGAGCCGTTCACGGCGCGCGACGTCATAGCGATCCTGCGCGGGATGTGGTGGTCGCTCAACGGTCGGCTGGAGACGCTGACCGTCGCCGAGGCGGCGCGGCTGCTGCCCGAGGAGCTGCGCGCGGAGTACTTGCGGCCGGAGGCCCCGGAGAGCCGCATCGTGCCGCCCGGCAGCCCCTACCCCGCCGTTGCGGGGCCGGCGCTAGTGCCAGTGGGCGACGGTCTGCTCGGGATGGCTGACGGGACGGGCAGCAACAACTGGGCTGTGGCCGGCCACCGCACGGCGTCTGGCCAGGCGATCCTGTGCGGCGACCCGCACCAGCCGTTCTGGCTGCCGTCCTCGTGGTACGAGTACGCGGTCCACGGCCCGGAGGACGCCGCCGGCGGGGCGGGGCACCCGGGGGTGCCCGGGCTGTGGTGGGGCGCCAACGGCGACATCGCCTGGGGCCTGACCAACAACGGGGCCTCGACGCGCGACCTGTACCGCGAGCAGGTACGCCCGGACGACCCGCGCCTGTACCGCGACGGCGACACCTGGCGGCCCTTCGCCGAGCGGCTGGTGGAGGTCGCGGTGCGCGCCGGCGCGCCGGTGCGCCACGTCCAGCAGGCGACGGTTCGGGGCCCCATCGTGAACCACGTCCTGCCCCCGGTGGCCGAGGGCGGCGACCCGCCGCTGGCGCTGCGCTGGGTTGGCCAGGAGCACCTGGACGACGTCCGCGCCGCCGTGGCTATCGGGCGGGCCCGGGACTGGCCGTCATTCCGCGCGGCGCTCAGCGACTGGGCGGTGGCGGTCTTCAACTTTGGCTACGCCGATCGCACGGGACAGGTGGGCTACCAGTGCGCCGGCCGGGTTCCGATCCGCGGCCGGCCGGCGCGCGGCTACCGGGACGCGGACAATCCTGACGATGCCTGGCAGGGGGTCGTCCCTTTCGAGGCGATGCCGCGGCTGGAGAACCCGGCTCGGGGGTACGTCGCCAGCGCCAACGAGCGCGTCGCGCCCGACGACTACCCCTACCACCTGGACGGCGCCTGGGCGGCCGGACACCGATCCACCCGCCTGCGGCAGGCTCTCGAGACCGAGCCACGCGTCGACCGCGACGGGTCGATCGCTCTGCAGAACGACGTGAAGAGCTGCCGGGCCGAGCGCCTCTGCCCCGCGCTGGTGCGCTGGCTCGCCGAGGTCGAGGTCGCCGAGCCAGACGTTGCGCTGCTGCGCGAGTCGCTCGCCGACTGGGACTTCCGCTACACGACCGACAGCGTCGCCGCCACCCTCTTCGAGACTTTTCTAGAAGGCTGGCAGGGACGCGTGGCCCGCGAGCGCTTTCCGGAGCGCCTGGTCCCGCTGGTCCGTACCCAGGGCGGCGTCGCCAGCCGCCTCATCGAGGGCGACCGTGTGCCATGGTTTCACGGGGACGTGCGGGCGGAGCTGGCGGCGGTGGCCAGAGAGGCCATGGCGAACGTGCGGCAGCGGTACGGGGCCGACCGCACGGGGTGGCGTTGGGGCGCGGTCCACCAGGCGCACTGGCGGCACCCGCTGAGTCGCGCGCCAGTGCCCGGCCTGGACGTCGGCCCGGCGCCGGTCGATGGCTGCGGCGAGACGGTGCGCAACACGGGCGCGGGCCAGCCGCCCTTCGCGGCGGCCAGCGGCGCCGAGTACCGGATCGTGGTGGACTTTGCCGACCCGAGCCGCTTCCTGGCGGTGCAGAACGTCGGCAACTCGGGCCAGCTCGGCAGCCCCCACTACGCCGACCAGTTTCCCGCGTGGCTGGCCGGCACGTACCACGTGGTCTGCCTGCAACGGGCGGACGTGGAGCGCGACCTCGAAGGGACGACAGTGATCGAGCCGGGGGTCTAGGTCCTGCATGTATTCATGCAGCAGCAAGACGCCGCTCATGGTGAGCCTGCCCTTCGACAGGCTCAGGGTGAGCGGCGCTCATGGTGAGCTGTGGAGACCCGCTCATGGTGAGCTTGTCGAACCACAAGCTCAGGATGAGCGGGCGTGAATTCGGGCTAGGATGGGCTAGGATCCGAAGGCGGCGATGCCGCGGCCCCACACCGTCAGGATGTGCCCCTGGCCCAGCCCCGGCGTCGCGAAGTGCGGCGGCGCCGCGGGCGGCGGCCCGGACTGGAACTGGACCGACCCGTCCTGGGCGCTGACCGCGTACAGCTGGCCGTCACCGCGGCTGATCGTCCAGACAGTCGAGCCGACGACGATCGCTGGGTTGGCAAAGCCCGGCAGCGCCCGCCAGGCCACCGAGAAGCCGCCATCCTGGAGCTGCACCGCCGTCAGCCCGTCCCGGCAGCCGACGTACAGGTAGGGGTCGGCGTAAGCCACGCCGCCGTAGGCCCCGCCGCACACCGGCGCCGAGAAGGTCTGGCCGCCGATGTTGCCCATGGCCGCTTCCTGGACAAGGTAGCCCGTCCCCGTCTTGCCGACCTGGAAGACCTGGCCGTTGTTCAGCAGCACGGGGCTGGTCGAGCCGATGTCCTGGTCGCGCGCGCTCATCGTTGCCCAGTCCGAGGGCGCAAACCAGTCGAGCAGCTTGAGATCCGGCGACAGCTTGATGACAGCGTTGCCGAAGTCGAAAGCGTCGCTGCTGCTGCCGTTGCCGCTGGCCACCAGGAGATTGCCGTCGCCGTCGACAGTCGGTCCGGCGGTCGCCCAGATGGCACCTTCGCGCTGCGTGGGCACCTGGTACACGGCCGAGGTCGAGCCGTCGGCGGCATTGGCCGCCACCACCCAGCCGTGGTACTGGCCGCAGTCGCCGAAGCGGCCGCCGAAGCCGACGTAGACGACGCCCGGCGAGGCGGTGAGCGCCGCGCGCTGGAGGTGGGTCAGCGGGTCGGCCCCGGGCGGGTCGACAGGCTGGTGGTAGCGCACGGCGCCGCTGCCGAGGTCCAGCGCGTACAGCTCGTGGTGCGCCGGCTGCTGAAAGGCCACGGTGTAGAGCACGCCCGCGGCCGGGTCGATCACCGGCGTGCTGGTGATGCCCACCGGGTCGATGTTGCCGCAGGGCAGCGTCCTGGCCGACACCGGCTCGGCCAGGTGCGTGCTCCAGACCACCGCGCCCGACGTGTCGTCCAGCGCGTAGACGGTGTCGTTCTCGGTGGCGACGAAGGCGCGGTTGTTGGCCGACAGCGGCTCGGCGTACACGTCGCCGTCCAGCTGGGGCGACTGCCACTGGAGGGAGACGCTGGCGGGGAGCGAGACGTTGGCCGCCGCCCCGGCGCGCTGGGTGTTCCCGCCGTAGGTGGGCCAGGTCAGGACGGCTGGCTGGGCAGAAGCGAGCGGGGCCCAGCTGAGCAGGCCCACGGCGACGATGACAACCGTGCGCACCAGCCGCAGACGACGACAGGCGCGGGCGAAACTGCTTGCCATACCGCGGAGAGTATTCGGCCACACGCCGAGGTGACCACCATTTTAGGCGTGGGGCTGTCCCATTGTATCCTGAGATGCCAGAGCAAAGGGAAGCGGGAAGCGGCACTCGAGAAGTGAGGAGGGGCGCGCATGGCGGGGGTGAGTGGAGACGGAGACCAGCGACTGACCCGGCGGCGCCTCCTGGCCCGAGTGGGCGGGATGGCGCTGGCGACGACAGCCCTTGGCCTCGCGGCATGTGCGCGCCGGGCGCCCGAAGCCGCGGGCGCCAACCTGGCGCCGACGCCCGTGGCCGGCGCTGCTCCGGCCGCCTCGCTGGCCAGCGCGACGAGTGGTACGAGTAGCGCCAGCGGCAGCGCGGCAAGCGGGCCGCCGCGGCGGGGTGGCACGCTGATCACCGCCGTCCAGACCGACTGGATCACCTTCGACCCGATCTACAACTCGGCCAACGGCACGTCGTCCTTCATGGTCTACGATCCGCTGTTCTTTTTTCAGCCCGACGCCACGGGCACGTGGCGCGTGGCCCCGGGCCTGATCGAGACGTGGGACTTCGGCGACACCGCCGCTACCTGGCAGCTCCGCAAAGGCGTCACCTTCCACGACGGCAGCCCCTGGAATGCGGACGCCCTGAAGTGGAACATCGAGCGGATGCTGAGCGATCCGAAGTCCCTCGCCAGCAGCGTTCTCACCAGCCTGGACCCGAAGAACCCCGTCACCGTGGTCGACCCCTACACGGCCAGGATCAACCTCACCGGGCCAGCGCCCTCGCTCGTCGAGCAGCTCAGCAACGGCGGCGACAGCGGCCAGTACACCTTCCCTATCTCCCCGACCGCGTTCCAGAAGCTCGGCCCCGAACAGTACGCGCGCAACCCTGTCGGGACGGGGCCGTTCCAATTCGTCGAGTGGAAGCCGAGCGACCGCGTCGTCCTGAAGCGCAACGAGAGCTACTGGATGACTGGGGCGGACGGAAAGGCCCTGCCGTACCTCGACGGCGTCGTCTACCGGCTGATCATCGACGACTCGGTCCGGTCCATCGAGCTGACCTCGCACAACATCGACTTCGCTGATCTCGTGGCCCCCAAGGACGTTGCCGCGATCCAGGCCGACTCCCAGCTCGCCTTGATCGAAGGCAAGTGGGTCGGGAACTCGCGCCGGCTCATCTTCCACGCCCGCGGCGGCCCGTTCTCGGACAACCTCGCCCTGCGCCAGGCCGTCCTGTACTCCATCGACCGGGAGACCCTCGCGAGCACCCTGGGCCAGGGACGGGGCGACCCGTCCAAGTTCCTGCTGCTGCCGGGCGCCCTCGGCTACGACGACAGCCTGCCGCACTACGCCTTCGACCTGGACAGGGCCAGGAGCCTGATGAGTGACGCGGGCTACCCCGGCGGCCTGGATGTCAGCTTCATCATCATCGCGCGTGAGATCGACAAGATACAGGCCGAGGTGCTCAAGCAGATGTGGGCAAAGATTGGCATCCGGGCGAGCATCGAGGCGGTGGAGCGAGCGGCGCTGAACCAGCGCATCCTGAGCGGGGGCGCCGACTACCAGGTCACCTCGGGGCAGTACGGCAACTACGCTGGCGACGCCGACGTGCAGCTGCGGCGGTACCTGCACTCGAAGGGCGGCTTCAACAAGTCCCACATGAGCAACCCGGAGATGGACGCTCTGCTCGACAAGGCGAGCGGCACCTACGACGTGAACGCGCGGGTGGCGACCTACCACGACGCCCAGAAGCTGGACTTCTCGCTCGGCTACTACGGCTACCTGTGGACGCAGTGGTACAACTGGGCCATGAACAAGCGCGTGGCGGGCTTCCCGAAGGTCATCGGTGGCTCCTGGGACTTCCGCGGCGTGTGGCTCACGAGCTGACGAGCCGACGAGCTGTCAGCTGTCAGCTGTCAGCTTGAGCTTTGACCTGAGAAGGGCTTTTGACCATGCCTGAATCCCACGCGGCCCGGGGACCGCTCGTGCCCCCCGCGTCCTCCCAGGGCGACACGCTGTCGTCGCTGCTGGCGGCGGGTCCGGGGGCCGCCACCGCTATCCGCGTGCCGGATGGTCCTGAGCTGAGCTACGACGACCTGCGCCGCCTGGTGGCCCAGACCGCTAACGCGCTGGCCGCCTTCGGCCTCCGCCGCGAGGACCGCGTGGCTACCGTTCTGCCCACGGCCCTGGACGCGGTCGTCGCCTTCCTGGGGGTCGCCACCGTGGCCACAGCGGCGCCGCTCAACCCCGCCTATCCCGAATCCGAGTTTCGCTTCTACCTGGCGGACGTGGAGGCGAAGGCGCTGATCGTGCCACCGGGCGGCGGCGCGGCGGCGCGCCAGGCGCTGCCCACGGGTGTGCTGCTGCTGGAGCTGGCGATAGGGGCGGACGGCACCGTGTCCCTCACCGGCGATGCGCCGCGTAGCCCGGGCCGAACCGCCGACGCGCCGCGACCCGACGACGTCGCCCTGGTCCTGCACAGCAGCGGGACCACCGGCCGCCCGAAACAGATCCCCATCCGCCACCGGAATATCACCGCGTCCGCGGCCACCATTGCCGCCACCTACGGGCTCACGCCAGACGACGTCACGCTGGCGGTCATGCCCCTGTTCCACGTCCATGGCCTGGTGGCGTCCGTGCTCGCCACCTTGCGCTCCGGCGGGGCCGTGGTGCTGCCGGCGCAGGGGTTCAACGCTTTGCGGTTCCTGTCGCAGGTCACGACCCACGGCGTGAGCTGGTACACGATGGTGCCCACGATGCACCAGATGATGCTCACCCGCTGCCGTGGCGGCGAGCGGCCCGCCGGGACCGAGCGCCTGCGCTTCGTCCGCTCCTGCAGCGCCGCCATGCCCCGTGGCACCTACGACCAGCTCGAATCGACCCTGCAGGTCCCGGTGCTGGAGGCTTTCGGCATGACCGAGGCGTCGCACCAGGCGGCCTCCAACCCACTACCGCCGCGGCACCGCGTCGCCGGGACGGTCGGCCTGGCCACTGGCGTCGACATCGGGATCATGGACGACGCCGGGCGCCTGCTGCCGCCCGAGACGCCGGGCGAGCTCGTGCTGCGCGGGCCGAGCGTCGTCGACGGCTACTACAACAACCCGGCCGCGACCGCCGCCGCCTTCGTCGACGGCTGGTTCCGCACCGGCGACAACGCCGTCGTCGACGCCACCGGCTACCTGCGCCTGGTCGGCCGCATCAAGGAGATGATCAACCGCGGTGGCGAGAAGATCTGGCCGAGCGAGATCGACCAGGTTCTCGGCCAGCACCCGGCGGTGAAGGAGGCGGTCGCCTTCGGCGTCCCCCACCCGACGTGGGGCGAGGAGGTGGCGGCCGCGGTCGTCACCCAGCCGGACGCGGTGGTGAGCGAGGCGGAGCTGCAACGGTACTGCCGGGAGCGGCTGGCGGGGTTCAAGACGCCCACGCGCATCCACATAGTCGAGACCATCCCGCGCACGGCCACCGGCAAGATCCAGCGGCGCGCCATCGCCCAGATGCTTAGCGTTAGCGGCGGCTGACGCCGTATGAGGCTGGTGGTCGTGGGCGCCGGCGCGACCGGTGGGTTCCTGGGCGCCCGTCTCGCCCGGGCGGGACAGGACGTCACTCTCGTGGCGCGCGGCAAGAACCTGGCGGCCATGCAGGCTCAGGGGGTGCGCGTCATCGAGGCCGAGGACGAGTACGTCACCCACCCAGCCTGCACCGACGACATGGGCGTCGTCGGCGGCGCGGACGTGGTCTTCTTGACCGTCAAGGGACACGCCGTGGCGGGCATCACCCAGCAGATCGGACCGCTGCTGGGGCCCGCGACCGCCGTCGTCATGGCCCAGAACGGCATCCCCTACTGGTACTTCCAGGGTGGCTACGCGGGGCCGTTGCAGGGCGCGACCCTGCGCTCGGTCGATCCCGACGGCGCGATTGCCGCGGCGATCGCCATCCGCCGCGTGATCGGCTGCGTCGTCTACCCGGCCACGAACCTGGTCGCGCCGGGCGTCGTCCAGCACGTCGAGGGCACCCGCTTCACCCTTGGCGAGCCGGACGGGACCAAGAGCGACCGCTGCGCGGCCATCGCGGCGGCGCTGCGGAGTGCCCAGCTGAAGGCGCCGATCTCGGCGCGCATCCGCGACGAGCTGTGGCTGAAGCTGCTGGGCAACGTGGTGATGAACCCGCTGTCGGCGCTCACGCGCGCCACGCTGGCGGACATCGCGACGAGCGCCGCGACGCGCGGTCTGGCCTTGGCGATGATGGCGGAGGCCGGCGCTGTGGCCGAGGTGCTCGGCGTCGCCCTGCCGGTGAGCATTGAGCAGCGTCTCGCCGGCGCGGCCGACGTGGGCGCCCACAAGAGCTCGATGCTGCAGGACCTCGAGGCCGGTCGTCCGCTGGAGATCGAGCCGCTGCTGGGCGCGGTCATCGAGATCGGCCAGCGTCTGGGTCGGGAGCTGCCACACCTGGAGACGGTGTACGCGTGCGCCACGCTGCTCGACCGGACCGTTCGCGGGTAGCTGACAGCTGACGGCTGACGGCTCAGTAGTAGATGGCGCGGGGGACCCCGCCGCCGGCGGCTATGACGTCGCCATTGATGGCGGCTGCCCTGGGCGATGCCAGGAAGGCGACCACGTAGGCGATCTCGCGGGCGTCGACCAGCCGCCCGAGCAGGTTCGTCGCCATACGGCGCTCGACCTCCTGGGGGGACAAGCCCTGGCGCTCCGCCTGGGCGGCGACGACGCTCGGGGTGCGCTCGGTCCGGGTCAGGCCCGGGTGCACCACGGTGACGTTGATACCGCTGGGGCCAAGCTCGTCGGCCAGGCTCTTGGTCAGGGCAACGACCGCGACGTTGCGCATGCTGCCCACCGTCGACCCCGTCTGGCGGGCGGCCAGGCCACTGATGTTGACGATCCGGCCCCACCCCTGGCGCACCATGTGCGGCGCCACTTCCCGCGCGCACCGTAGATACCCCATCACTTTGACGTTGACGTCGCCCCAGAACAGCTCGTCGGAGATATTTTCCAGACGGGGTGGCGGCGCCTGGCCCCCCGGCTGCGCCGCGGCGTTCACCAGGATGTCGACGTGGCCGAACGCGCCGACCACGGTGTCGACCATGGCGCGCACCGCGGCATCGTCCGCCGTGTCGGCGACGACCGGCTCGACGCGTCGGCCGGTGGCGACGGCGATCTCGCCGGCGCTCGCCTGCAGAGCGGGGAGGTCGCGGGCCACGAGGGCGACGTCGACGCCTTCACGGGCGAGCTCGAAGGCGATCGCCTTGCCGATACCGCGGCTGCCGCCGGTGACGATGGCGGTCTTGCCGGCGAGCTCGAGGTCCATGGTGCCGAGCGTTATACACGGCCCGGCCCGCGGGCAGGCCTTTCACTCCCACTGCGCTAATAAATGGCCGATGCTGTAGGCTACGGTGTGGCGGGCCGGGCGCCGCGCCGGCGTCGGCCGACACACAGCCTGACAGCCTGACAGCTTCCGTTTGAGAGGAGCACGCTTCCTATGGCTAGGCATCACCATCGCCGCAGCCCTGGCGCGATAGCCGTGGCGCTCGTCGTTGCCCTTGGCCTGTCGGTCGCCAGCGGCCCGGCCGCGACGGCCGCCCCCTCGGCTCCCACCGGGCTGCATGTCGTGGGCAACACGATAGTCGATGGCTCCGGCAAGGCCGTGCGCCTCCTCGGCGTGGACCGCTCGGGCAGCGAGTACGCCTGTCTCGGGAACTGGGGCTTCTTCGACGGCCCCAGCGATGCCGCCTCGGTGCAGGCGATCGCCGCCTGGCACACCACCGCGGTGCGCGTGCCCCTCAACGAGGATTGCTGGCTCGGCATCAACGGCGCTCCGGCCGCCTACTCGGGCCAGCCGTACCAGGCGGCCATCCAGGGCTACGTCGCGCTTCTGAACCAGAACGGCCTGGTCGCCATCCTGGACCTCCACTGGAACGCCCCCGGGACGCAGCAGTCCAACGGCCAGCAACCGATGGCCGACGCCGACCACGCGCCGGCGTTCTGGAGCTCGGTGGCCAGCACGTTCAAGGGCAACGGCTCGGTCGTCTTCGACCTGTACAACGAGCCGTACGGCATCTCGTGGACGTGCTGGCGCGACGGCGGCAGCTGTTCGGGGGCCAGCTACACGGTGGCCGGCATGCAGTCGCTGGTCAATGCGGTCCGTGGCACAGGCGCGACCAATGTCATCATGGCCGGCGGCCTGGCCTACGCCAACGACCTGTCGCAGTGGCTCAGCTACCGACCCAGCGACCCGACCAACAACCTCGCGGCATCGTGGCACAGCTACAACTTCAACGGCTGCAACACGACGGCCTGCTACGACAGCCAGGTGGCGCCAGTAGCGCGGCAGGTCCCGCTGGTGGCCGGCGAGATCGGCGAGAACGACTGCGCCCACGGGTTCATCGACCCGCTGATGGGCTGGTTGGACGCGCACGGCGCGAGCTACGTGGGCTGGGCCTGGGACACGTACAGCTGCGGCGGCTTCCCGGCGCTGATCACCGACTACTCGGGCACGCCGACGGGGTACGGCATCGGCCTGCGCGACCACCTGGCGGCGCTGGCGGCCGGCTCGCCGACGAATACTCCCACGGCGACAGCCACATCGACGAACACCCCGACGCCGACCAACACCCCGACCGCGACCCCGACGGTCTCCGGCCAGGGCGGCATCAGCGTCGCCGCCAGCGCCCTGACGTCCTCGCTCCCGTGGTGGGGCGAGGAGGACGTCACCTTCTCGGCCAACGCCCCCATCACTGCCCTACGGATCGTGGTGCGGGTCCACAAGCAGGCAGGAACCGCGTCGGCCGGCCAGTACAGCAACTTCCCGAGCGGCGCGCTGTCCATGACCGAGTCCGACAACGGCAGCCAGCTCGTCTACACCTACACGCTGGCCCGCGGCCAGACCTTGCCGTCCGGGAGTGGCTGGCGGGTCGGCTCGCAATTCAGCGGCACCGGCGCATCCCACCCGACACGCAGCGACACCTACTCGTTCAAGGCGACCTCCGCCGGCGCCACCACGACCGCCAAGGGCCACTTCTAACCCGTATGCATACCCCACCTTCGAGCTGCCACGCCCCTCCCAGAGCGGCGCACCGCGGCGGCACGGTACCGAAGGCCCGCCCTCGGCCGGCACGCGGAGTGGGATACGGAAGCGGCCGATGGCCACTGTCGCGGGTTACTCAGGACCGTTCTGCAGCAGCCGATCGAGGCGGACGACGCATACAGTGTGCGGGCCACCGATGGGAGCCATCTCGATCAGCGCGCCTTTCAGGAGCTCGACGCGTGCCTCAAGGGGGAGGATGCCCACCGCGAACAGGTGCTCGTACTGAGCCGTGGTGAAGCGGTAGGGTTGAAGAAGCGGGGCTGTCGCCATCGGAGCATCAAGACGGGGCGCGCTTTGCTCCAGGAGTGTACTGGCCGCCTCGACGGCGTCGCTGGACCGGCAGGCCCGGCTCGAACATTTAACCGTAACCGTCGAGCAGTCCCCTACCGGTCCAGGCGGCGCTAGCTGTTTCTCGTTGTCAGGTTCCCAGGTTCTCCGTGTGTCGAGCGCCTAGCGAGCAGCGCTCGGGGCGTCCACCGAGTCCTCGAAGGTCGGTGCTGCGCCTGCGTTCACGGGCGTCCCAAGCGTGTTGCAAGTCATGCTGCCACTTCGGCCGAGTGGCGTCGGATTCTGGCCCGCGTCCGGGCCAAAGAGGATCTCGTCATACATCGGCCCTTACAGACTGATCTGGAAGCCGCCAGCCACGCGGCTGCCGGTGACGTTGTTCGTCACCTGGGTGCCGTTGATAGTGGCGTGGTCGCCCGTCACCGTATCGTAGATGGTGACCGAGGCTTCCCCTACCGCCGACGTGCTCGTTGGGCTGGCGTTCGCGAGAAGCGCGCTGCCGTTTACCGTGCCCTGGTCCAGTCCGTCGGCCGCGGGCCCCACGAAGGCGAACATCGTGGTCGTGTGCAGGTTCCCCTTCTGGTCAAAGTAGTGCGGGCCGGCGCACTTGGCCAGCGCCGCGTCAGGCGGGGCAAGGGACACGCCTTGGCCGTTCAGGAGCGCCAGCGACGACGGCACTGGGGCGAGCCTGTAGACCTCGGCCAACGCGAAGCGCAGGTTGGTGGCCGCACTTGGGGTCGGCACCGCGCACGCCGTGCTCCCGTCGGAGCAGTACACCAAGTGCGCTTCGATCTCGTACACCTGGTTGGGCACGTCGGCAAGAGCCGGCGCCGCGGCCAGGCCGAGGGCTGGCAGCGCCAGGCCGAACGACACGAGCGCAGTCCGAGAAATGCCTTTGAACCTCTTCAACGTCTATCTCCTTCCGTCCCTCTGTTGTGCAATCTCCACTCGGGAAACAACGCCGTCGGTAGATCTTCTCGTGGTCCCGCTCACGGGTATGACACGCAGCGGTTAGGCACTCCTCCCTTTCCTGAACTGAACCCACGGCCGCGGTGTGTTCTCCGGACGAGCGCTGGCCTACCACGTGTGCGGGGTGGGCCGGCGATCCGCGCCTGGGGCGCCGCCCAGTAAACCCCATCCGCCATCCGGAATCAAGCGGGGCCGGACACACGCGCCCAGCCCCAGGCGTGAGTACCGCGGCCACATGGAGTACCGTCTAGTCTCTACGAGAGACGGAGGGTTTACGTGAGAGCTGCGTGTCCCAATCGACCGAGCGCCGCGGGCGCGCGCGTGATCGTATGATCGTATGACGCACCGAATTGTCGTCACCGACGGTGGAGCGGCGATCGCGCCCGGGATCGAGCTGCTGCGCGAGAACGGCGTGGCGGTGGACGTCCTGCCGGGCCGCGACCCTGAGGCGAAGGTGGCCGCGGCGCGCGGCGCTGATGCGCTGCTGGTCCTGGCCGAGCCGCTCACGGCCGAGCAGATCGACCGCGTCGCTGCGGGCGGCGCCGTGCCGGGCCTGGCGATCCGCTGCGGCGTCGGCTTTGACGCCATAGACGTCGACGCCGCGGCTCGGCACGGCATGCGCGTCGCCAACGTTCCCGACTACTGCACAGACGAGGTCGCCGACCATGCGCTGGCGCTGCTGCTGGCGGCGGAGCGGCGACTGCCCCACTTCCTGAGCTCGTGGCGGACGTCGGGCATCTGGGACGGCTCGGGCAACGGCCTGCCGGTCCACCGGCTCGCCGATCTGACGCTCGGCGTCGTCGGTGCCGGACGGATCGGCCGCGCCGTGGCGAAGCGGGCGCAGGCCTTCGGCATGCGGGTTCTCGCCGCCGACCCGGTGCCCCCACCAGGCCTCGAGATGGTCCCGTTGGCGAATCTGCTGGCGCAGGCGGACGTGGTCACCCTGCACTGCCCACACAACCGCCAGACGGAGCACCTGATGAACGACGGGACGTTCGCCCGCATGAAGGTGGGCTCCATCCTGGTCAACACGAGCCGCGGGCCGGTGGTCGACTCGGCGGCTCTGCTGCGCGGCCTGGAGCGCGAGCAGCCCCTGGTGGCGGCGCTGGACGTGCTCGAGGGTGAACCAACCCCAGACTTGAGCGCGCCGCTTCTGCACCACCCGCGCGTGCTGGTGACGCCGCACGTCGCCTACTACTCCCGGGCGGCACAGCGGAACGTGGCCCTGTTCGCCGCGCGTAACATCCTCGGGTTCCTGCGCACCGGCCATGCCGACAACGTCGTGAACGGCGTCGCCGGATAGGGCGGATAAGGCGGATAAAGAAGGAGGCCCAGACATGGAGATCGTCCGAGCCGCGGCCACGGTCCCGAGTGACCGGGCGGTGGATTTTGCCGCGCGGGCGTTTGCCGCCACCGGGGTGCCGGAAGACGACGCCCGGAAAACCGCCGAGGCGCTGGTCGACGCCGACGTCCACGGCACGACCACCCACGGGCTGAAAAATCTCAAGAACTACGTCGCCGCCCTGCTCGACCGCAGGGTCAACCCGCGGCCCAACATCCAGGATGTGGGCGGCGGCGCGGCCGCGCGCGTGCTGAGCGCCGACAACGCCCTCGGCCACGTCGCTGGCCACGCCGGCATGGAGCGGGCGATCGCGCTGGCCAAAGAATTCGGCGTCGGCACGGTGTTCGTGCGCGACAGCAACCATTACGGCGCGTCAGGCTACTGGGCGCGCCAGGCGCTGCGGCACAACATGGTGGGCTTCGCGTTCACCAGCGCGCTCGCCAGCATCGCCCCGTGGGGCGCCAAGGAGGCGCTGGTCGGCAACAACCCGCCGGCCTGGGCCATCCCGGCGCGCGTCGTCTCGCCGGAGGAGCCGCTGCCAGCGGGTGAGACGGACCCGGTGTTTCTGGACATCGCGCTCAGCGTGGTCGCGGGCAACCGCCTCGACATCTACCGCCGGCGCGGCGAGCCCATCCCGCTCGGCTGGGCGCTGGACAAGGACGGCGAGCCCACCACAGACGCGGCCGCCCGCTTGAACGGCGGGACGTTCGCGCCGATCGCCGAGTACAAGGGCTCCGGCCTGGCCATCGTGCTCGGGATGATCGGCAGCTTCCTGGCCGGCGGGCCGTTCGACGACCAGCGGACGCGCCCCGACGGCAGCGGTATCCCGGGCACGTGCTCCCACTGGTTCGCGGCCTACGACGTGGCCCAGCTGGTCGACCTGGAGGAGTTCACGGCCAAGGTGCGCGCCGTCAAAGACCGGATCCACGCGACCACGCCGCGCGCCGGCGTCAAGCGGGTGAGCGCCCCGGGCGACATCGAGAACGACAACGCCCGCCGCTACCGCGCCGAGGGCATCCCGCTGGAGCAGTTCACGCTGGACGAGCTCGCCTGGGTCGCGGAGCACACGGGCATCCAGCTCGATGTCGTCTGACGCTCCGGCCGGTGCTCAGACGAGCGCGCCGCTGCCTGTCGGGGTCATAGGCTGCGGCAACATCAGCCTGCGCTTCCACCTGCCGGCGTGTCTGGCGGAGCCGCGCATCCGGGTCGTGGCGGCGGCCGACCCGACGCCGGCCCGTCTCGAGGCGTTCCGGTCGGCCGCCGGCCTCGACCCGGCCGACTGCTCTCCCGACCCAGAGCGCGTGCTGGCGCGGCCCGACGTGGCGGCGGTGCTGGTCGCGACGCCGCCCCGCTTCCGGCCGCCCCTCGTCCTGGCGGCGCTGGCGGCCGGCAAGCACGTCCTCAGCGAGAAGCCGATTGCTCTCACGCCGGCCGACGGCTGGGGCATGGTCGAGGCCGCCCGTGCCGCCGGCCGCTGCCTGGCGGTGGTCCACAACTACTACTTCATGCCCGACTTGGTGGCCATCAAGGAGATCCTCGACAGCGGTGTCGTCGGCCGACCGTACGTCGTGACGCTCAACTTCCTGAGCGTCGAGGACCGCCCGGGCGCGGCCGAATACAGGCCGGGCTGGCGCCACGACCCGAGCGTGAGCGGCGGCGGCGTGCTCATGGACATGATCCACGCCATGTACGTCCTGCCCTGGCTGATGGGCGGGCCGATCCAGTCGGTGAGCGCCGCCGTCGACACGCGCCGGACAGCGTCCGGTCCGATCCAGGCCCAGGGCGAGGACGTGGCGCTGTGTCGGTTCGGGTTCGCCTCCGGCTTCGGCCTGGTCAACATGGCGTGGGGGGACGGGCCGGGCGGCGTCGAGATCATGGGCACCGAGGGACGGCTCCTGCTGTTCTACGACGCCTTCGGCACGGGCCCGTTCGTCAAGCCGGCGCAGCTGCACGTGTACCGCGGCTACGAGCGCCAGCCGGTCGAGCTGGTGGTGCAGCCGTCGCGCGGGGCTGGCGGCGTCTGGCACAACTTCGTCCGCAGCGTTGCCGGCGAGGAGGCTCCCATCGCCCCTGGCGAGCAGGCGTGCACGGCGCTCGAAGCAGTGGTCGCCGCCTACGCCTCGGCCGCCCGCCAACGCACCGTCCACCTCCCCCTGGACACCGCCGACCCGCTCTACCAGCAGGGCGCGGCGGCCCTGGCATCCTCTGCCCCGTAAAGCGGCCGATCGACGAACACGTCGACGGAGAGCCAGCACCCGGACTGGCCCTGGCAGTCCTTCAGGCAGGGAACCAGTGTCGGTCCTCGATCAGGCCTCGCAGGTAGGCCATCTGGCCCAGGTGCTGCAGGCAGTCCGCCACCACGCTGACCAGGCGCACACCCACGGTCGGCGGCGGGTCCCACTGTGGCTCGTCGAGCACGCGGTCCAGCTCCGCCGCCGTCACCCGCTCGATGTACGCGATTGACCGCTGGTGCACGGCGGCGTAGTAGTCCAGCAGCACCTGCGCACCGGCCGGCCGCAGGGCCGCCACCTGCTCGGGCCCGTCCCCGAAGCCAGTATCGGTTGGGTCGGCCGGCATGCCGAACCTGGCGTGCCAGCCCTCGGCGATCCAGGCCTGCGGCTGGTTCGCCAGCCCCGAGACGTGGTCGTCCTGGACGCGGGTGAGGTGCCAGGCGAGCCAGCCCAATGAGTTGGCCTGCTCGCTCGGTCGGTACACCAGCTGCTGTGGTGCCAGCTCGTCCAGGCACAGCCGCATGGTGCCCTCGATGCGGCCGAACGCGTCGCGCAAGAGATCCCTGTGGTCCATAGCTGTACGGTACCGTGCCCGCTGACAGTTGGTGCTGGACACCGCGCGCCGGGTCCGGGGCTAGCGCGGGATCACGGGCAGGACGACGTGCGACGGGTAGCGCGCGTCATGCAGGACTGTCTGGTGGGCGGTCTGCCGGCGCGTGCCCGTGAAGATGCCCTCGCCGGTGTTCAGGTTGCGGTCGAAGCGCGGGAAATTGGAGCTGGCGATCTCCAGCCGCAGACAGTGGCCGGCGAAGAAGACATTGCTGGTGGGGGCCATCTGGATGCGGTACTCGGCCACCTCGCCGGGCTCGAGAAACTCGACCGACTCCAGGCTGTGGCGGTGCCGCGCCCGCAGGATGCCCTCGGACAGGTGGATCGCCCGCCCGTCCGGGTAGACGTCCACCAGCTTGGCCGTGAAGTCGGTGTCCGGCGCCGACGACGCCGCGTACAGCACTGCTTCCAGCGGCCCCGTCACCTCCAGGTCGCGGTCGAGCCGCGGGCTGGTGTACACGAGCACGTCGTCGCGGCGCTCGATGGGACGCTGGTCGATAGGGCCCGGGTAGATCGGCTCGGCGGCGAACTTCATCCACGTCCACGTCGAGTTGTTCCCGCCCAGCGTCGGGACCGGGTTGTCCGGGTCGTAGTCGAAGCGGTCCGGTGGCTCGCCACCCGGCGGCTCCGGGGTGAGGCTGCCGTTCCCGATGGCCGAGTTTGCCCCGCCGCTGCTGTGCAGGTAGTAGGGCGTCAGCTCGGTCCGCGCCAGCGGCCACTCGTGCTCGTGGCGCCACAGGTTCTCGCCCATCACGAACAGCTTGATGGGCGGCTCGGCCATGATGCCCGTGTCGATACCCTTGAGCCAGTAGTCGAACCAGCGCAGGTCCTCCCGTCTCAGGTCAAGGTAAGCGCCGGGCCCGAAGTCGAGGTCGCCCAGGCGCGATCCCTCGGGCAGGTGGTGGGTCCACGGGATGACGTAGATTTTGGCGCTGTCGCGCGCCCGCTCGCTGGCGCCGACCTGGCGCAGCGTGCTCCAGGTGCGCAGCATCGCTGCGGTGTACGGGTCGTACCAGGCCGCCTGCTGGACGACCGGCACTGCCACCCGGTGCAGCGTGTCCTCCGTGTTCAGCGCTTTCCAGTAGTCGTCATAGGTCGTGTGGGCGCACCAGTCGCGGTACCAGGGCACCTCGCGGCCGATGGTCTGGACGTCGAAGTCCACGAGCGGCAGGTGGCGGTAGTAGCTGCTGTTGCCGAAGATGTGCGTGGCGCCGCGCTGGATGAGCGACACGCTGGTGCTGAAGATCACAGTGGCGAAGCCGGTGAGGGTCCACTGGACGGCGCCGCCCTGGCGGTGGCAGTCGCCGAAGTAGTCGCCCATGATCACCTGCGGCGCCATGGCTGTCAGGTACGGGCTGCCGTACCGGGCCAGCTGCCACTGGAACAGGCCGCCGTACGACCGGCCGCTGGTGCCGATGGTGCCGTCGTACCAGGGCTGGGTGCTGATCCACTCCAGCGTGTCGTGCCCGTCCCGGCCGTCGTCCCGGTAGGGGTAGAAGGTGCCCTCGGACTCGAAGCGCCCGCGGCAGTCCTGGATGACCACGGCGTAGCCGCGCCTGGCCCACCAGGCCGCCCAGTCGATGTGGGGCTCGTGCAGCGACTCGTAGGGCGTCCGCAGCAGGACCGTCGGGCGCTTGCCGCCGGCTCGCGGCAGGAACACGTCCGCCGACAGCCGAACGCCGTCGCGCATGGTCGCCTTGAGGTCCCAGAGCACGCGGACGTCGTGCGTCGGGCGCGACAGGCGGTCGTCCGTCATGAGGCCGAAGATGAGGGGATGAGCGGGAGCACGATGTGGGACGGTCGGGCACCATCAAAATACACGGTGTTGGTCGCGACCACCTGGCCCGTATGGCGCCCGACGGGCTCGCCGGTGTTCGGATTGACGTCGAAGCGGGGGAAGTTGCTGCTCGAGACGTCGAGCCGGATGCGGTGGCCGCGGGCGAACACGTTGCTCGTCGGGGGCAGCCCGATCGGCACCGCGTAGGGCTGGCCGGGCTGCATCAGGACCTCGCGCTCCCACCCGTCGCGGTAGCGCACGCGGATGATGGAGTCCGCGAGATTCAGCGCGTAGCCCTCCGGGTAGTCGTCGCTGGCGGGGTAGACGTCCACCAGCTTGGCCGTGAAGTCGGTGTCAGGCGCGGACGAGGCCACCCACAGGTGCACTGTCATGGGCCCGGTCACCTCGACGTCGTCGGCCAGCGGCGCTGTCTGGAACACCAGCACGTCCGGGCGGTCGGCGAGCTTGCCCCAGGGCGGTCCGGCGCCGACCAGGTCCGGCCGCTCCACCTGGTCCATGGGCCCGTCCGGCACGATGCTCCGCATGCGGACCCAGGGCGGCAGGTACTTCACCCAGAACGGGTCGAGGTGGGGCATGGGGACCATCTCGAAGAAGCCGGTCACGGTGCCGCCAACCGTGGGCACCGGGTGGCCAGGGTCGAACTGGTAGCGCGCCGACGCGTCCTCCCCGGCTGGCATCCGCGGGCTGAGCGAGCCATCGTGGTGCAGGTAGTACGGCGTGTACTGCGTGCGAGCCAGGGGCCACTCGTGCTCCTGGCGCCAACGACCGCCGTGGCCGAGACGCCCCTCGGCATTCCGGCGACCGTCGCCGCCGCCCATGACGAAGATCCGCACCGGCGGCTCGGTCTCGACGCCGTTGTCGTCCCCCTTGAGCCAGCGGTCGAACCAGCGCTCCTGCTCCGGGTTGAAACGAGGGAACCCCCACACCGAGTCCCGGCCGAAGTCGACGTCGTTCGCCCAGGCGAGGAGGTTGCGGCTGCCCATGTGCGTCCAGGGACCCATGATGAGGCGCTGGGAGGCGGTGTTCTGCCGGGCCATGGCCGCGTAGTAGCCGGTGGTGGCGGCGGCGAACGGGTCGAACCAGCCGCCACTGTAGGTGCCCGGGATGTCGGCGTGGCGAGCGAAGTGGGCGGCGAAATCGTTGCAGTCCTGCGCCCAGAACTCGTCGTACCGGCCGCGGTAGTAGTAGTCGAAGAGCGTCTTCTCAAGCCCCGGCACGACCCTCAGTGGCGTCTCGCCCGGCTTGAAGGGCGTGGTGTAGACGAGCTCGCGCATACGCTCCATGGCAGCCACGACGACCCGTCCCAGCGCCGGGTCCCGCTGCGCCTCCTGCGAGTCCTGGGCGTGCAGGAACAGCGCGCCGAACATGTGCAGGGCCATGGCGCCGCCCTCGCGGCTCATGTGGGCGTAGATGTTGATCGGCCCGACGTCCGGCCAGATAGCTGTCAGGTGCGGCGGGCGGTAGAGCGCCGCGGCCGTCTGCACCATCGCCACGTGCGACGAGCCGACCATGCCGACCTTGCCGTTGGACCAGGGCTGCTCCGCCAGCCATTCGACCGTGTCGTAGCCGTCCTGGCCCTCGCGCGGGTTGGCGGTGTGGCGGTACTGGCCGAAGCCCTCCGAGCGGTAGCGGCCGCGGAGGTCCTGCAGGGCGACCACGTAGCCGCGCGGGGTGAAGTACGCGGGGATGGAGTCCACGTACCGCTGGGCCGACTTGTCGTAGGAGGTGCGCGCCAGGATCGTCGGGAACCGGCCCGGCACGACAGCGCCAGCGCGCGCTGGGTGGTAGACGTCCATCGCCAGCTTGACGCCATCCCGCATGGGGACCATGACATCCTTGGCGATGACGATGCCGTACTCGGGTGACGCCAGCGTCAGCCCTTCAGAGCCCCGGCCAGGAGGCCGCGCATGAACAGCCGGCCGAGCACCAGGTAGACCAGCACGGTTGGCGCGGCCGCCAGGACCGCGGCTGCCATCTGCAGGTTCCACTCGATGGAGAAGCTGCCAGCGATGTTGTTGATGGCGACCGTCATGGGCGCCAGCGATGGGCTCGACAGCACCACGACGCCGAGCAGGAAGTCGTTCCAGATGTTGGTGAACTGCCAGATGAGCGCCACGGCAAAGGCCGGCGCGGCGATGGGCAGCATGATCCACCAGTAGATGCCGAAGAAGCCGGCGCCGTCGATCCGGGCGGCATCCAGCAAGTCCGCGGGTACTGTCGCAAAATACGAGCGGAACATCAGCGCGGTGATCGGCATACCAAAGACGCAGTGGACGAAGATCAGGCCGGGGATCGAGCCGTACAGGTGCATGGCGTTCAGCACCTGGACCAGCGGGATCAGGATGCCCTGGTACGGCAGGAAGATGCCGAACAGGATCAGCATGAACAGCAGATTCGAGTACGGGAACCGCCACTTGGCGAAGACGTAGCCGTTGAGCGATCCGATGAACGAGGAGATCGCGGCGGCCGGCACGGTGATCAGGACGCTGTTCCAGAAGTTCGGCGCCACCAGCGGTACGGCTCGGAGGAAGTTGTCGAGGAACACACTGGTAGGCAGGTCCCACATCTGGGTGACGCTGACCTGCGCGAAGGGCTTCAGCGCGCTGATGAGGAGCATGTAGATCGGCATGAGATAGTACGCGGCGAACACGATCAGCACCGCGTACAGGAGCAGCCGACCGGTTGGCCGCAAGAGAGCGCTCATCGCTCAACCTCGTCTCGGACCGTGAAGAAGTACGGCACGATCAATCCCAGCGCGAGGATCAGCATGATGACGCCGATAGCAGCTCCCTGTGAGTATCTGTACTGCTGGAACGTGAGCTGGAACATGAAGAACGCTGGGGAATCGGTCGCGTAGGCCGGGCCACTGGAGGTCATCGAAGCGGGCAGGTCGAACAGCCGCAGCGAGATGGTGCCGAGAATGATCAGGGCGGTCAGGGTGACTGGCATGACCAGTGGGATGGCGACGTAGCGGTAGTACTGGAGCCCGCCGGCGCCGTCGATCTTGGAGGCGTCGCGCAGCTCGGCGGAGATACCGCGCAGACCAGCCAGATACAGCGCCATGACGTAGCCGGACATCTGCCACGCGGCCGCGATCGCCGTGGCCGCGATGCCGATGTGCGGATCGGCGAACCACTTGTTCTGGAGGAACTCTAGATGCAGGGCGCCGAAGATGGAATTGATGCCCGATGACGGGTTCATCAGCCACTTCCAGGCCACGCCCGTGACGATGGCCGAGACGGCGAATGGCAGGACGAACACCGTCCGGAAGAACACCTCGCCCTTGATGCGCTGATCGAGCAGGATCGCCAACAGCAGGCCGAAGACGAGGCACTGGCCGATGAAGACGACGCTGAAGACGACGGTGTTCTTGAGGTCGATCAAGAAGCGCGGGGTCGAGAAGATGCGCGCGTAATTCTGCAGCCCGACCCAGGCGTACGTCGGCGTGACGTCGTTCCAGTTGACCAGCGAGATGTAGCCTGTCCAGAGGATGAACGCGTAGATGAACACCAGGACGGCGAGGACCGACGGGCTGATGACGATCATGGCCCAGATGGTGTCACTCCTGAACCGGGACCGCCGACGAGTGACGGCCGGGCGCCCCTGGGCGAGCGCCGCGCCGGCGCTCCGATAGCCACCGGCCGAGGCGAGGACAACCTCGCCTCGGCTCGGGCTGGTGCTGGCGGGTGGGTCAGGCGACACCAGCGTCCTGCGCGGCCTGCAGGAGCGCCTGCGCCGCCGCGCCGACGTCGCGGTTGGACGCGAAGACGTTGATGGCGTTGTTGTAATCGGTCACCCAGCTCTCCTTGGCGGCGAAGCCGTGGGCGACGCTCGGCACGATCGTGTCGGCGGCGAACTCGTTGATGGCCCAGCGCTGGTAGTCGTCATAGGCGGCCGTCTTGCCGGCGTCGCTGCGGACCGGAATCGAGCCCTTCAAGGGGTTGAAGCCGTCCTGGCCGGCCAGCGAGCCGCAGACCTTCAGCCAGGCGATGGCGTTGTCGCGGTCGGGCGCGCCGACCGGGAGTCCGAACGAGTCGGCGAGCGCGCTGTAGACGCCCGACCCATTGGGCGTCGGCAGATAGCTGAAACCGGTGAACTTCTTGCTCTTGAAGTAGCCGTTGGTCCAGTCGCCGTTGATCATGCTGGCCGCCTTGCCGGAGATCACGTAGTCGGTGATGTCGGCGCCAGCGACGGACAGGTAGTCCGGATTGGCGTAATCCAGCATGCGGTTGAACATGTTCAGCGAGTCGGTCAGCCGCGGATCGGTCCAGGCTGTGGCGCCGGTCCACAGGCCCTTGTAATCGTTGGCTCCGAAGACGCCCTGGAGAATCGTCTCGAAGTTGTGCCCGGCGTGACCGGGGCTTGACTCGCCGATGGCGAGAGCCGGGATGCCCTGGCTCTTGAGGGCGTCGGCCATGGTGAACCAGTCGTCCAAAGTCGCCGGGTTGGCCACACCGCTCTTGGCGACAAGGTCGTTGTTGTACCAGATGATGTTCGAGCGGTGAATGTTCACCGGTACTGACCACTGGTGGCCGTCGGATTGGGCGATCTGCTGTATCTGTTGATTGAAGGTGTTCGCCCAGCCTTCGCTCTGGTACAGGAAATCGATCGGCTCCATGCGGCCGGCCTTGACCCAGCTGTCGAGCAGCTCATGGCCCAGGTGGACCTGGAAGGAGTCGGGCGGCTGGCTGGCCAGCAGACGGGTCTGGAGGACGGCCTTCATGTTGCCGCCGGCGCCAGCGCCACCGGCCAGGGCGGCATTGACGACGTCGGTGCCCGCGTTCTGTTTGTTGAAGACGTCGTACAGCGCCTGTAGTGCCTCGACTTCGCCCGGGCTGGTCCACCAGGAGAAGATCTCCAGCTTGCCAGCCGCCGCCGCCAGGGACGGTGCCAGGCCGAGGTTCGCCCCGACAGCTACCAGCCCGGCTGTACCGAGCGACGCCTGCAAGAAGCGGCGCCGCCTCAGGCGCGCGCCAAAGCCATAAGCATGGCCCGAATCAGTCATATCCGCCCTCTCATCTCCCGAGGATTTTGCCAGACCACCTGCCGGCCCCTTTGAACCTGGCCGGCTCACATGGTCAGGCCGCGTCCGAGCTGTGCGGATGATCGGTTGGCGCATTATGTGTCGCGCCAGCACCACTGTCAACGTCAACGGCGCGCCGCGCGCCAGGATGCGGGGTGTACCGTGCGAGAGTCCCGTGAGCATGGTGCAGGCAGGCGTCGCCAGCGTCGACATCACCCCGCCGCTGGGGTTGCCGCTGCGGGCCTGGGCTGCGCGCAGCGGGCGCGCTCGCGCGGCCCATGAGCCGCTGCTCGCCCAGGCGTTGGTTCTCGACGACGGCCGGGGTGGCCAGGCGGCCATCGTGGCCATCGACCTGCCACACGTCGGCCGCGGGCTGACCGACGTGGTCCGCGCCCGCGTCCAGGCCAGCACCGGCATCCCGGGCCACGCCGTGCTGCTGAACGCCTCGCACACCCACGGCGGCCCGCCGCTCGACCTCGGCGGCGGCATCAGCTGGACCAGGCAGGACCCCGAGTACGACAGCTACGCCGCCGTCCTGCCCGACCTCGTCGCCGGCGCTGTCTACGGCGCCTGGCACGCGCGGCGGCCAGCGCGCGTTGGCTCGGGCCAGGGTCGCGCTCCTGGCGTGTCGGTCAACCGCGTGCGCCCCGACGACCCGGTCGACGCTGCGGTGCCGGTGCTGAGCGTGTCCCAGGAGGACGGTCGGCCGCTGGCGGTGCTCGCGGGCTTCGCGTGCCACGGCACCTGTCTGGCGGGGCACGTGCTGGACTGGACGGCTGACTTCGCGGCGCCGCTGCGCGCGGCCGTCCGGCGCGCCGTGCCCGGGGCGGAGTGCCTCTTTCTGCAGGGCTGCGCCGGCGACGTCGCCCCTTGGGACTTCTGGATGGGCAACCCGACGCCGCGCCGCCACAGCTACGAGAACTGCGCCGAGCTGGGCGGGATCGTGGGCGCGGAGGTCGGCCGCGTTTGCGCCGGCATCGAGCCTCGATCCGGCGCGCGCGTCGCCGCCACGTCGCGTCGGCTGCCGCTGCGGCGCCGCCAGCTGCGCTGGGGCGACGCCGAGCTCGACCGTGTGGCGGGCCGGCTCCGGAACGAGCCCACGCCGCAGTACCCGGAGGCGTGGGCGGAGCACGTGCACACGACCAGGTCGGCGCAGCTGTTTCCGCTGAGCTACCAGCGCGGCGCGGTCGGCATGTACCGCGACATGCGCCGCCGCCGCGACGAGCCGCTGTGGGTGGAAGTCCAGGCGGTGGCGGTGGGCGACGCGGCCATCGTGGCCAACCCGTTCGAGCTGTTCAACGGCCCAGGGGCGCAGATCCGCGCCGGCAGCCCCTTCCCGGGGGCAACGTTCGTCCTCGGCTACACGAACGACTACCTCGGCTACCTGCCGCGCACCGTGGACTTCGACCTGATCGCCGACGACGTGCCCCTGGACGACGTGCTGGACCAGGATCGGTTCCGCTGGGCGTACGGCATGACGAACACGAATGTGGACCGTGGCGAGATCGACACCCTGCTCGACGCCAGTACCCAGGCCCTGCACGAGGTGCGCGCCCGTGTCTCTGGCTTACTGGCCTAAGGGCTTACTTAAAGGCTTAAAGGCTGCGCAGGCGGGGGTCGAGGACGTCCCGTAGGCCGTCGCCGAGGAAGTTGAAGCCCATCACCACCAGCATGATCGCCAGCCCAGGGAACACGGCCATCCACGGCGACAGCTCCATGTACTGCCGCGCCGCGTTCAGCATGCCGCCCCACGAAGGCTCCGGCGGCTGCGTTCCGAGCCCGAGGAAGGAGAGCGCCGCCTCGCTCAGGATGGCCTGCGACAGATAGACGCTGACCAGCACGATCAGCGGCGCCGTGATGTTCGGCAGCACGTGCCAGCGCAGCATGCGTCCGTTCGAGGCGCCAATCACGCGCGCCGCTTCGACGTACGGCTCGGCCTTCACCCCCAGCACCGCCCCGCGCACGACGCGGGCGAACGCCGGCGCGTACACGATGCCAATGGCGATCATGGCGTTGTTCCGGCTCGGCCCCAGCAGGCCGGAGATCACAATCGCCAGCATCACGCCGGGGAAGGCGAACATGATGTCCACCAGACGCATGAGCACGTCGTCCACGCGCCCGCCGTAGTAGCCGGTGAGCAGACCGAGAACGGAGCCGACCACCACCGCGATGCCCACGGCCACCGCGCCCACCTGCAGCGACACGCGCGCGCCGTAGACGATCCGAGCAAAGGTGTCGCGGCCCAGCTCGTCGGTGCCCATCAGGTGGCTCAGGCTCGGGCCGAGCAGCCGCTTGCTGGCCTGGGAGGAGGGGTCGTACGCCGCCAGCAGCGGCGCGGCCACGGCGACCAGGACCGTCGCCAGCACGATGGCCGCGCCGACCAGACCAATGGGGTTGCGCCAGCGCCGCCAGGCCCGGCCCGCCCGCGTGGCCAGCGGGCTGGCGGGCTGGCGCGCTCTGGGCGGCGTTGGAGTCGGAGTCGGAGTCGCAGTCGGCGTCGGCGTGTGGACCCGCATCGCCAGCTACCCCTGCTTGATCCGCGGGTCGAGGTACCCGTACAGCAGGTCGACGCCGGTGTTCAGCAGGACGAACACGGTTGCCAGGAACAGCGCCGCCGCCTGCACCATCGGGTAGTCCCGATTGAAGATCGCCTGGACCAGCGTGTTGCCTATGCCGTTCAGGCTGAAGATGACCTCAATGATCGCCGAGCCGCCCAGCAGTGTCCCGATCTGGAAGCCGAGCACCGAGACCACCGGGATGAGCGCGTTGCGCAGCGCATGGCGGTAGGTGACGATCCACTCGCGGGCGCCCTTGGCGCGCGCTGTCCGCACGTAGTCCTGGCGCAACACCTCGAGCATGGTGGTCCGCGTCATACGCATCACGATCGCCATGAGCTGCAGGGCCAGGGCGGCCGCCGGCAAGAGCATCTGTTGGAGGTTGCCGAGCGGGTTCACGAAAGGCGGGATCCAGGTGACCGGCGGAATCCACTGGAAGACGAGCGAGGTGAACAGCAAGAACAGCGTCGCCAGCCAGAAGCTCGGCACAGACAGGCCGACGAGCCCGGCCACACGACCCAGGAAGTCGGCGCCGGTGTCGCGCCGGGTGGCCGACAGCGCGCCCAGCGGGATGGCTGCCACCGTGGCCATGACTGTGGCCAGAAGGGTGAGCTCGAGCGTGACCGGCAGCGCCTGGCCCAGCGCCTCGGCGATGGGCTGCCCGCTGCGCAGCGACGTGCCCAGGTCGCCGCGCAGCAGTCGGGCAGCCCACGTGAGGTACTGCATGGGCAACGGGTCGGCGAGGCCGAACGCCTGGCGCAGCTTCTGCTTGGAGGCTACGGTCACGTCCTCCTGGCCCGCGGTCATCAGATCGACCACGTCGCCCGGCAGCAGCCGCAGCATGAGGAAGATGAACAGCGACATCCCGATCAGCGTCGGGATGAGCAGGAGCAGGCGGCGGACGATGTACCGCGTCATGGACCTACGCGCCTGTTCAGGTCCCTGGCGTCCTGCCTGGGGCTATGCCTGGTCCTGGATAAAAGCCTCGCGGAGCCCAGTGTTGAAGTCCGTGTACGCCACGTACATGTTGTTCAGCCGCTTGCGGACCACCTGGTACTTCATGTCCTGGACCAGCGGGATGTGCACCAGCTCGGTCAGCAGGATCTCCTGGGCGCGCGTGTACAGCGGCTTGCGCTTGGCCTGGTCGGGCGTCAGCAGGGCGTCGTCGAGCAGCTTGGTCAGCTCGTCGTTCTGCCAGCCGCCCTCGAACCAGACCTTGAACGTCGGCGTCTTCGGGTTGAACTCGCTGACGTAGCCGTTGGGGTCGCCGCGCATGCCGCGGGCTGTCAGCTGGCCGCCCGCGTAGCTGCCGTCGGCGTTGTTCTTGGCGAAGGTGCCGATCTCCAGCGGCACTACTGTGGCCCTGATCCCGGCCGCCTTCAACTGCTCGGCGACCACCTCGGCCGTCTGGGTGATGTAGCGGGGCGACGCGATGGACTGCAGCTCGAGGTCGAAGCCGCCCCCGAAGCCGGCGTCCTGCATCAGCGACTTCGCCTTGTCGACGTCGAACTTCAGGTACTTCTCTTTGAGGTCGGCCTCGGACAGGGGCCAGTCGCCGTAGCCGGGGGGGATGACGCTGCTGTACACCGCGTCGCCATCGAACACCTTGTCGATGATGTCCTGGCGGTCGATGGCGGAGCTGATCGCCTGGCGCACGCGCACGTCGTGCCAGGGCTTCTTGTCGCCCTTGGTGGTGAACTGGATCTCCTTGTGCGCGGCGTACAGCCCCTTGAGAACTGTCAGGTTGGGGTCTTTGGCGAGCCCCTTGGCCAGGTCGGGTGGCAGGGTGGCGCCGTCGATCGCGCCCGAGCGCAGGGCTGCCACGCGCGCCTGGTCGTCGGGCATGACCTTGAGAGTCAGCTCGTCGATCAGCGGCAGGTCCTTGTTCCAGAAGTCCGGGTTGCGCGTGTAGACGACGCGGTCGTTCGGGACGAACTCCACCAGCTTGTACGGCCCGGTGCCGATGCCCTGGGTCAGGACGTTGACCTTGTCGTAGATGTTCTTCGGCGTGACGGGCGTGTAGCGCTGCCAGGCGAAGTAGCCGATGACGCTCGGGTCGGGCCCGCTCATGTTGATGCGGACGGTGTACTTGTCGACCGCGTCGACGGTGGTGATCTTGGCCGGGTACTGGACCTTGACGCCCGGCGGCGGCGGATTGGCCTGGGCCTCGATGCCCCACTTCACGTCGTCGGCGGTCATCTCGGTGCCGTCGTGGAACGTGACGCCCTGGCGCAGCTTGAAGACGTAGGTGTGGTCGTCGGGCGCCGACCACTCGGTGGCCAGAGCGGGCTGGGGCGCCAGGTTCCTGTCCCAGGCGAGCAGGGAGTCGTACATGAACTCCTTGCCCCAGTGGTTCTGGGTGGGGACGGCGCCGTACGGGATCAGGTGCACCGGGTCGGAGTCGAGCGCCCAGGTGACCTTGCCGCCGCGCTTGCCGCCGGTGGCTGGCGCCGCCTGAGCGGCCGGGGCCGGGGCGGAAGTCCCGCCGGCGGCCGGGGTGGGCGGCGCCGGCGCTGCCGCGGCCGGTGTGGGAGCGTCGGTGGGCTTTGGCGCGGCTGTTGGCGCCGGCGTGGTGGGGGCCGACGTGCAGGCGGCCAGCAGCCCCGTCCCGAGCACCATGCCGGCGCGCGCCAGCCACCCGCGCCGCGTGATCTGGAGACGCTCAGTGGCCGACATCATCAGCGCTCAGGACTCCCTCGTGCTCCGGCTGCTCCGACGTGGCCGTCCGGGACGGCCCGGCCGAAGTGTACAGTGGATTGTGCGCCCCAGGGCACGACCGCCTCTTTTATCCATTATCCAACCGTCCACCTATCGAACTATCCAAGACCCACACCGTCACCGTGCCCAGCCAGTCGCCGGTCTTCGCCTTTCGCGCGGCCGCCCCGCGCTTCGCTGCCGTCCTCGCCTACGCCGTCGCGATGGCCTACGTCGAGGCCGCCGCCGTCGTCTACCTCCGCACCATCTACGGCGGCATCGACCCGGTCCAGCCGCGCCAGACGCTCTTCGATCCCCCGCCTGAGCTCCTCGGCATCGAGGTTGGGCGGGAGGCGGCGACGGTCGTCATGTTGGCCACGGTTGGCTGGCTGGCGGCGCCGCGCGGCGCCGGGCGGCTCGGGGCTTTCGTCGCCGCCTTTGGCGCCTGGGACATCTTCTACTACGTGTTCCTGTGGCTCTTCACCGGCTGGCCGGCCGGCCCGCTCGCGCCCGACATCCTGTTCCTGATCCCCCTGACGTGGTGGGGACCGGTCATCTCGCCGGTGCTGATCGCGCTGTTGATGGTGGTGTGCGGCGGGCTGGTGCTGGCGCGCGACCTGGGGAGTGGCCTGCCGCCGCCAGACCGGTGGGCCTGGGCAGCGACAGTGGCTGGCGCGGCCGTCTGCCTTGGCGCCTTCATGGCCGACGCCCTGCTCGATCTCGCCGGTAGGTCGGCCACCCCCAGCGGCACCTTTCCGTGGCCGCTCTACCTCGCCGGCCTGGCGCTCGGCGCCCTGGGCTGCTACCGCATCGTCGCCGCCCGGACGGCGCGGCTCAAAGCTCGGCCAGGGCAGGCACCAGCTCCTGGCCGATGAGCTCGAGCGACCCCGCCTCGTGGGCGTCCGGGATCGAGCAGTTCACCCACGTCACGCCTAATTCGGCCAGCTTTCGCCACTCCGCCAGCACCTGCGCCGGGGTCTGCGAGCCGTTGCCGCCGTCGCGGCTCAGCAGCAGGCGGGTGTTCACGGTCTTCTCGATAGCGTCGTAGTCGCGCCCCTCGGCAGCGCAGTGGGCGCGCAGCACGTCCAGCTTGCCTTTGACGACATCGGCGCCCTCGTAGCTGAAAAGGTTGCAGGCGTCGGCGTAGCGAGCCACCAGGCGCAGCGTCTTCTGCTCGCCGCCGCCGCCAATCATGATCGGCGGGTGCGGCTTCTGGATCGGCAGGGGCGAGCAGAGCGTCTCGGCCAGCTGGTAGTAGCGCCCCTGGTACGGCTTCACCTCCCCCGACCACAGCTGCAGCGCAATCTGGAGTGTCTCCTCCAGGCGGCGGAAGCGCTCGCCGAGCGGTGGGAACGGGAATCCCAGCCCGAGGTGCTCGCGCTCGAACCAGGCGGCGCCGATCCCGAACCACGCCCGGCCGCCGGAGAGGACGTCGAGGGTCGTGACCTGTTTCACGAGAAGGCCGGGCTGGCGGTAGGTCACGCCCGTCACCACGGTGCCGAGTCGCAGCCGCTCGGTGACCCCGGCCAGGAACCCGAGGGTCGTGTACGACTCGTTCATGTCCCACTCGGCCGGCCCCACGACCTGGATCTGGAAGAAGTGGTCCATCACGGACAGGCTGTAGAAGCCAGCCGCTTCGGCGCGCCGGGCGAGGCTTGCCAGGTCTCGGCCCATCGTGGCTGGGCCGCCGGGCCAGGTGAATCGACTGCAGTGCAGGCCAATCTTCATACGGTGAGAGACCTCCCGCGCCCATCATGGCATATGGGCCGCCGCCGCGGGTGGTACAAGCACACCTCCTGTACGAGCAGAAGAATGAGCACGCATGCGCTGGCCCACTTGTCGTCAGCGCACCCTCGCCCCTTCTTAGGATGAAAGATGAACGTGAACGTGAACTCTCTCCTCAAGGCGACTCCCGGCGCTGGCGCTGGCCGCCCGCCGTCGGCGGCCGCCCCGTTCGGCGGCGCCACCGGCGCCCTCGGGACCGCCAGCGCCATCTTCTACATCGTGCTGTGGGCCTCGGCGTACGTGCCGAGCAAGATCGGCGCTACCGGCGCGCCGCCGCTGTGGTTCCTGGTGGCCCGCTTCCTGGTCGCCGGCGCGGTGATGTTCGCCATCGCCGTGGCGCTCCGGCGCCATTTCCCGCGCCAGCTCAGGGAGTGGGCCACGTACGCCGCGCTCGGCGTCTGCGCCAACGCAGCGTACCTTGGGCTGACCTACAGCGCGCTCGGGCGCGGGCTGGCCTCCGGCGTCGGCTCGATCGTCGCCAGCACCAACCCGCTCATTCTGGCCATGGTCGCGCCGTGGCTCCTGCGCGAGCCGCTCACCCTGTACAAGGTCATAGGCCTGGTCTTTGGCTTTGGTGGCGTGGTCGGCATCATGCTCGGGCGGACCGGGACGACGACCGCGCTGCCCTTCGACGTAGGGCTGGCCTTCCTCGGCGTGGTGGCCAACGTCGCGTCGACCATCCTGTTCAAGCGCGGGCGTGGCACGAACGACCTTGTCGCCATCAACGCCATCCAGCTGGTGTCGGCTGGCGCGGCGCTGGTGCCGGTGGCCGCCCTGCTCGAAGGCGCCCCGGCGGTCCAGCTGAGCGTAGAGATGGTGGCCGCCTTCTGGTACCTGGTTCTCGTCCTGAGCGTGGGCGCGTCGCTCATCTGGTTCTGGCTTCTGTCGCGGGGGAACGCGAGCCGGGTGAGCGCCTTCTACTTTCTGACGCCGGTCTTCGGCCTGCTCTTCGGCGCGGTCCTGCTCCACGAGACGGTGCGCCCGGCCGACGCCGTGGGGCTCGGCGCGATCGCGCTAGGGATCGTGCTCGTCCAGCGTGGCTGAAACGAGCTATCAGCTATCAGCTATCAGCTATCGGCTATCGGCTATCGGCTATCGGCTATCGGCTAGAGAAGCGTACGGCCGTGTCGGACCTGGGCGCAGCGGGCCGCTCCCTCCGATAGGTGCTGACGGCTGATAGCTGACAGCTCGTCGGCTCACGGCTAGAAACGGGAGGACGCACCTGTGGCATCGCTCGACAGTTTCCGGCTCCACGGCAAGGTCGCCTGGGTCACGGGCGCCGGCGGCATCGGCGCGGCGATCGCCGACGGCCTCGCCGGCGCCGGCGCGACCGTCGCCATCACCGACGTCAGCCACGAGGCGATCGACCGGGTGCGGGGCCGCCTGGCAGCGCATGGCCACGCCGGCCTGGCGGTCGTGGCCGACCTCGCCAGCAAGGGGGGCGTGGACGCCGCCGCTGACCGGGTCGTCGCCGAGCTTGGCCGGCTGGACATCCTGGTGAACGCCGCGGGCATCACCCAGCGGGGCGACAGCGTCGACTACGCCGAGGCCCTGTGGAGCCGCATCCTCGGCGTCAACCTGAGCGGCGCCTTCTTCGCCTGCCAGGCTGCTGGGCGACACATGCTCCGCCAGGGCGGCGGCGGGGCCATCGTCAACGTGACGTCCATCGCCGGCGAGGTGGGCATCGCGACCACGCCGGCGTACTGCGCCAGCAAGGCCGGGCTGGCCAACGTCACCCGCGCGCTGGCCCTCGAGTGGGCGCCGCACCGGATCCGCGTCAACGCCATCGCGCCTGGCTGGGTCAGGACCGCGATGGGCTCGGCCGCGCTGCGGCCGGAGCTGTTCGCGTCGACCATCGCCCGCGTCCCGCTGGGCCGGATTGCCGAGCCGGAGGAGCTGATCGGCCCGGTGGTGTTCCTGGTGTCCGACGCCGCCTCGTTCGTCACCGGCCACGTGCTGGCGGTCGACGGCGGCTTCCTGGCCCAGTAAGTGCGAGCGAATGGCTATCAGCTATCAGCTACCAGCTTTTAGACGTCATGCCGCCTGGCGGCGCCACCGGGCAGACGGCTTCGGCCACCACTACATCGGCACCGAACACCTCCTCCTCGGACTGCTCCGAGAAGACGAAGGCGCGGCGGGGCGGTTCCTCCGCAGTCGCGACGTCGACCTCGAAACAGTCCGGGACGCAGTTGCGCACCACATCGGGCGCGGCACGGCGCCGGCCGCTGGCGAGATCGAGCTCGTGCCCCGTGCCCGCCGGGTGCTGGCGCTGGCCGTCGACGAGGTTCGCCGCCTCGGCCACGGGCGAGTCGGCACTGAGCACCTCCTGCAGGGGCTGGCGCGCGAGGGACAAGGCGTCGCGGCAGGCATCCTCGACCGCCTGGGCATCGACCTTGAACAGTTGCGGCACCGTAGGCTCACAGCGCTGAGCCAGGTCGATTGAGTTGGCACGCCCCGGCTGGCTCGGCAACGCGGCGATTCTGCCCCCTGCAACCTGCAACCCGCCGGGTGTTCTCTGGGTACGTCAACCCACGAGCTGCCCACCGAACAGGGGCAGGCCGGCCGAGGTCAGACCCGGCGGAGATCCCAGACCAGCACCCGGGTAGCCCGAGGAAGGCCTCACGGGCGGCCGGGCCCGCCAGCGGGAGTGGTCCCGCCCCCACAAGGTCTATGTCGTCAGCGCCCTGGGCGGTTCCAAGCACTGCCGCACCTCTAAGCGCGTAGCGCGAACAAAGGCAAGGGCCTAAGCAGGTGGAGCTCAGGTGATCAGAAACAAGCGCGACTCAAGACCACCTGCTTAGGCCGGCTGCAACGGCGGCGGTGATGTAGGCGCCGTGCCCGTGCAGGCGATTGCGCACCCCGGCCAGGTGGCCTTCGGCGTCCTGGAAGAGCGCCTGGGGCTCATTGCACTCTTGCCGGCCGACCAGCGCCGGAGATCATTACGGATCTGTTGTTTCACGAGCCTGCGGCGGCACTGGACAGCAGACTGACAATGTCCGGGCGCTCGAGCATCTGGACGCACCACGCGAAGTGGCCGTCGCGTCCGTTCGGGTCATATGCATTGGCTGTGGCGACAGCGTAGGCGGCCTTGTACAGCGCCAGAGCTTGCGGTCTGTAGCCGAACTCCGCTTGCACTGCCGTCGCCAGTTGGTGCTCAATGCGTGCGGCATGCGGACCGTACATATCGAACGTGCTGATTGCGACCGCGGCATCGAAGGCCGGGTCACCCACGGTGGAGAGGAACCCAAAGTCCAGCACCGCGGTCGGCCGCAAACGCTGGTCCACCAGTATGTTCGGTGGAACCAGGTCACCGTGCACTATCCCCAAAGGTCTGGGCTCTTGAGCCATGAGGAGTGTGAGGATCCGCTGCAGCTTCGGGTCGAAGTGGCTGACCGATTTTCGAAGTGTGTCGCCGAAGCGGGCCACCCGACGCTGCAGTAAGCCCGCGAAGGCAGTTCCCCAGCGCGTGTGGCCGCGCCAGAGTGGCCGCTCCTCGTCCAGCACAGGTAGGCTGAGTCTCTCATCTCCAGCAACCGAGGCCAGACTCCGCAGTACGAAGATAACGGAGTCCACGATGGCGGATGGAAGTACTTCGGGCTGGTCATGAACGGCCTGTCGCAACGGTGTTCTGCGCAGCTCACGCTCAATTGACACGACAGACTCCTGGACAAGCCTGAGCTCCAAGATCTGAGGAGTGGTGAAAGGTAAATGCCGCAAGCTCAGTTCTGCGTAGAAGGTCTGGAGTCTCGCTACGTGCGCGAACGACCGGGTGGTCCAGATCTTGGCAACCAGGCCATCTCCTCCGAGATGGAATATCAGCCCCTCCATTCCGCGGGCCAGGAATCGGCTGTTCGGGTAGCCGACAGAATGGAGTCGGGCGCGCCAGACTGAGGGTTCGACCGGGTTGCCCAGCGAAAGATTGCTCGGCATCGGTATCGACTTTACCTCGTGGATGTCCACATACTGCCTCAATCGGCGGCAACGTCCGTTAGGGCAGTCCTGATCGGTCCGGCGCGGAGCGGACCGCTGATCCGCAGCGTCCGCCAGCGCAAGAAGGCGATCCGTTTCGCCGGGTCGTCCGCGGCCCCGGCGGTGCTGAGCTGCTGCTCGTAGGCAGCAGTGCGCGGTTCAGGGCTGAGCGGGATGGCGTCGGCGAGCAGGGCCTCAATCTGGGCCGCGCCCAGGAGGGCGTTGGCCAGTCGCACCCGGTAGGCGTCCTCCTCACCCAGCCGCAGCGCCGCGGCGAGCTGCGCCACGCTGGCTGGCTCTTGTTTGGCGTCGGTATCACAAGGCATGGCCCAGCCACTCTACGCGGTCTGGCAATGACTGCATCCAAGTGCTCGCCCGCTCGTTCACGGATCTTTCGAGCAGATGTAGCTAGCACTGACTCGGCGTTTACAAGGGTCCTTCGGCACGCGCGTGCTGCGCGCGAAAATAGTGGACGAGTTCCAGGGATGGCGGTGGAGCGCCGCAGCGAGTGAGCATCTCCGCTGCTTCACTGCGGTGATGCGTGCCGTGGTTGACCACGTGCACCATCAGCAGCCACAGTGGCTCAGCCAGCGGCTGACCGGCGGCAGTCGTGTAGTGGATCGTGGTCTGCAAGCGCTCCGGCGTGAGTTCACCCAGGAACCTGGCCAAGTTGCGGCGATGATGCTCCCAGGCGGCACACAGGCTGGGGAGGCTGGCCACAACCTCAGCGTTGGGCAGGTCAATCCAGCCGGCGCCCCGCCAGCGACCAAGCCACAGCATCTCGGCGCCTAGGATGTGGCCGAGCGTGCCGCTGATTGAGCCAAAGCTCGCACCCCGTGCGTCGAGGAGCTGCTGAGCGGAGAGCCGCTCCGCCGTCTCGACGACGTGGCGGCTGGCCCAATCGTTGCAGGCATACAGCAGATGGATAGCTTCGAGATCCACAGTAGCCCTCGCGCCTGTCGCGGTCCTTCGTTATCAGATCGCCAGGTACTTCGCCGAGCTGTCAGTCGGCGGCGCGTGCAGATAACGCCCCGTGGTGGCCACGGACGCGTGGCCGAGGGTGGCCTGCACCAGGTGGATCGGGCAGCCGCGGTCGAGCGCGTGGGTCGCGTGGGCATGCCGCAGCCAGTGCGGCGAGACTTTGCCGACAATCCCCGCGCGCGCCGCCGCTTTCTGGACGATCCGCTCCACGGCCGAAGGATCAAGATGCCCACCGCGGCGGGAACGGAACACGGGCGCCTCAGCTGGGCCACGGCCGAGACCTACGACCTCGTGCCACACCGAGACTGGCAGGAGCACCACGCGTGTCTTGCCACCCTTGACGAAGATGGTCACCTGGCCGGCATCGTCCCGCGGCTGGAGGTCGCGCCACCGGAGCGCCGCCAGCTCGGAGACCCGCAAGCCGCCGGCGTACAGCAGCCGCAGGAGTACCTGGTTGCGTTTGCTGGGTTCGAGCGCCAGGAGGCGGTGGACCTCAGTCTCGGACAGGATGCGCCCGGCGAGCCTGGCTTCCTTAGGCGGCAGCTTGAGCGCGGCGCCGACATTCAGTGGCAGGTAGCCGGTACGCTGGCCGAAGGCCAGCAGCGACTTGACGGCGGCGAGGGTCCGCGCGCGCGAACTGGGCGCCAGATCCTGCTGCTCGAGCGCGTCGGCGAAGGCCTGGAGATCGCCGAGGGTGACGGTTGGCAGTTGCGTGGCCACGAATGCCAGGAAGCGGCCGACGTCGGCGCGATAGGCGCGCTGCGTGTGGACGGACCGGCCGTGCAGCCACAGGTTGACCAGGTGGATGTCCGTGTCGGCCGGCCGAGCCAGGCGGATCGGCGCGGTGGGATCGACGTCGGCGAGCACGAGGTCGGTCATGCGAGCCGGTATGAGCTTGCGTCCGGGACGATCTTGCGGCAGCGCGCGACCAGAACGGCGGGGACCTCGGCCCATACTGGCCGCCTTTGAGCGACGCTGGCGGTGGCCCGCGGTTCGCTCAGGCGCTCCAGTGCCAGCCCAACGTCGGTCAGGGCCGTGACGTAGGTGCTGAGCGTACGGTGGTAGGCGCCGACCTTACCGGGTGGGCCCGTTCTGGTGTCCGACCGCCAGTAGCCCTCGGTGAAGTAGCCGCCGACAGTCCGTACCAGCCCCTGCGGCAACATCAGCTCTCCCGAAAGCTCCGTGTTGTAGCAGGGATGCAGGATGGCAAAGACGAACCAGCCGCCCGGCCGCAAGATGCGGGCGACGCTGCGGAGTGCGGGCTCCAGGTCCGGAATGTCCATCAGCGCCATGAAGCAGATGACACCGTCGAACGCGCCGTCGGCTAAGCCGTCGAGATGCCGGGCATCAGCCTGGCGATACTCGATGCCGCGTGGCTGGGCGACCTCGTGGCGGCGGGCAATCGCGAGCAGTTTGGCTGATAGATCAACCGCGACGACGCAGGCGCCCAGGTCGGCCAGCTGCCGCGCCACCCGTCCCTGACCACAGGCGAGGTCGCACACCCGCCGCCCGACCAGCTCGTCCATGAGGGCTTCTGCCGCCGGCCAGAAGGGGTCCTCGCGCATCGCGCTCGTGCCGAGCCAGCTGTCGTACCAGTCGGCGATGTCGTCGTACACGCTCACGGCCACTAGCCGCGTCCTCGGCTCTGAGTCGTTGACTCTAAACGCCTGCGCGGGTCGACGGTGCGGCTCGACGGTGACACGGGCGGCCGTGGGTCCTCGGCGATGATCGCGGTGCACAGACGCACGCACTCGTCGCAGATGAAGACGGGGCCCGGCCCGGCGATGAGGCGCTGCACCTGTGCCTGCTGCTTGCCACAGAACGAGCAGGCCAATGTGCCGCGTGTGGGTTTGGACATGGTGAGCCCCCTGGCTGCCGTTCGGGTGCAGCCGAGATACGCGCCAAGATAGGCCACAACGAGGCGGTGGTCCACCTCGACGGCACGTCGCGGGACACCAGCTGACGATGCGACCGCGAGCTGGGGCTTGATTGATCGACTTCGCATCGGTTCGCGCACCTGCATTGGACGATCTCATGGCCGCCAGTGCTCCCAGCCAGTTGGCCAAAGGCCGCCCGCAATGACGCGCTCGCCCTCGGTGCGCACCTTGGCCGCTTCGGCTGGCGTGAACACGCCCAGTCGCTGCGCGTCAGCGAAGTCGTCCTCGTCTTTCCAGTGCCAGGTACCGCCCGGCTCGATGACCATATCGAGCGCGTGGTCCATGGTCTCGATGCCTGTGGGCGTTCTAACAATCGGGCTCTGCAGCTGAACATACCAGCATCGGAATTCCCAGGCCTCGGTCCACAGCAACCACAGTGAGTGGGCATCACTGCGCCTCGTCAGAGACAGAACATGGTGCTCCTGCCACACGACCGCACTCGGTGGCTCGTCCGCAACCCAGCGATCGAGGTAGTGGCCGTGTGCGTCGCGACCCAACGACAGTCCCTCCGCACCAGGTGCGATATACAGCATGAGTTGCTGCCCGTCATCGGCGACGACGTGCCAGGGGAAAGCCCAGCGCACGCGCCCGCGGTAGACGCTGCGATACTGAACGACCGCGCCGGGACGAAATAACGTTGTCACGGTGGCTTGGCTGTACCTGCCGTTGATCGTAGGCTGACACGGCGCGCCCGTCAAAGCAGGATAATAGCTCCGCCTGTTGAAAAAGCCGTAGCGGCCCTGCTACGAAGGCCAGGAGCGGGCGACGTACCAGTCGCCCTCGTGGGTGATCGCGGCAGTGAGCTGCACGGCGTTCTCTCCGGGAGCATACTGGGCCGAGTGGATGCAGGATAACAAGTCTTCATGCGTTCGCCAGGGCTTGGGCATACGTACAGGAAACATGTACACTTCAGACTGATGGGAGAGGCGGTATGACGGTCCAGACCAGCTACACCGACGCGCGGGCGCATTTAGCCGAACTGCTCGATCGCGCCAGCCGCGACCGTGAGACAGTGATTATCACGCGCCGCGGCGCCCCCGACGTGGCGTTGGTCGCCGCTGACGAGCTGGCCAGCTTGCAGGAGACCGCCCACCTCCTGCGGTCGCCGGCCAACGCGCGCCGGCTCCTAGCCGCGCTCCAGCGCTCGCTCGCCGGTGATGTCGAACCAGGGAGCGTCGCCGAACTGCGGACCGAGCTCGGTCTTGACGCCGCCCGGTAGTTCGGGCAGTCAGCAGCGGGGCCGGCAGCGCCTGACCACGTTCGACCCGGACTTCCGTGAGGATCTGCGCCACTGGATCGGCACGGACCGCAAGACAGCCCTCCGCATTCTCGACCTGGTCGAGGCCGCCATCCGCGGCCCGTTCAGTGGGCTGGGCAAGCCTGAGCCCTTGAAGCACCTGGGCGCTGGCGTCTGGTCGCGCCGCGTCACTCAGGAGCACCGACTGGTCTACCGGGTGACCGCCGAGCGCATCGACTTCCTCCAGGCCCGCTACCGCTACTGAGACTACCGGCAGCTGGCCAGGCGGGCGCTGCCCGCCCGAGGGACCGCGTGGCGACCACGGGGTAAGCGGCTCTCGCCAGCGCGCTCGGTAGGCTTTGCTGCTGGCCTGAGCAGCGATATCCCCGCCTATTCGATACGGAGCGGACCACGCTCAAGAGCCGCGCGCACGACCCTCAGTTCGGCCGGCGGCACTACTCCATCCACCACGTGGCTCCAGCTTCGGCGACGGCTCGGACACGCTGCGCTCCCGCTCGTCGTCCTCGCCCCGCGGCCGCCCGCTCACCACGATGTCGAACGCCGCACCGTCTAGCCGCGCGTCCGACGCGAAGCGCCTGAGCGCGCGAACGTCGTTGGGTCGCTAGCCCGATGGCGCAACACCGACATCATCGTCTTCAGACCATAGCAGCACAGTACGGTGGTCAAACATGCCCACCCTGGCTGCCTTGCTGGCCCGTGCTTGCTCAATACGGTTCCATTCAATCTGGCGTTCGTCTACCAGCGCCAGCAGCACTTCCAGCACATCAGCCGCCTCGTCGATAAACTGGGTCTCCGTTGTGGCAGCCGCGAGCTCGGCGGCTTCCTCTTGCAGCTTGCGCGCCAGAGCCTCGCGCATTGCCGCAGGATCAAGGCGCAGCGTTTTGCACCGGGCGCCGGCCGCCACGATCAGGCTTGGTATGCCGTCGCGTACCAGCTTCAGATGCCACTGCTTCATAGCCGCACCTTGAAGTCAGCGTAGCCGCTCTGCCGATGTCGCGCCGACACGATAGCTGGTGCGCTCTCCGCCTCGGCCACGATCGGGCGGGCGTTTCCCTTGCGCGGTGGCTTCCCCAGGTCGCTTTCCCCAATAGACCGGACTTTCAGAGATCCGCTGGACGGTCGACGCGTGCCAGCGCTTCCCACCACGTGGCGCAGGCAGCCCGGCAGCCTCGAGCGCGGCGGCTCCGATCTCTACGCCGCCACGCGCACGCTGACGAGCTGGGGCTGGAGATTGCCCAGGTCCTTGCGTGCTTGGCGCGTCCATTCGACCGTCCACGTCACCACCGCAGCTCACGGTGCAGTTCCTCGGTCGAGAGCACCCGACCCGCGGACACATCCTCGAGCGCCTCGAGCGTTGCGCGGCGCTCCGCCTCGGTCTCAGGCTCGTCGTCGATCGGGGCGCTCAGAAGCTTTCGGGCGAGAGGATCCCGCCAGTAGAGGCGCAGCTGCTCCAGAGCCTCCGCCGCCGCGTTGGAGGCCTCGCCCTCGGGGAGCTCGTCGACCAGCTGGTGTAGACGGTCTTTAATCGTCATTCGGATCACCTCCGCGCTGCCGGCTTGGTGTGGGCCGGTGGGGATAACTACATGTGTCAGGCGTTCGCGAGAGGCGCCCTGGCAGCGTTTCTGGGTATCAATTTTACGCGGTTCGTGGCGCTCTCACACTCGCTGGACCAGTCCGTCCGCTATTCTGGCTGGCGCATCTCGCGCAGCATCAGCACGTAGTCGAGATCGGGCGTCGGTACCCCGCGCGTGGACAGCCAGGACAGCACCTGCGACCGGTGCTGAGCGGAGTGGGTCAGGACTTGTAGAAGCCCTTCCCGCGCCGTGACGCGAAAATCGAACCAGGGGATGTCGAGCGCCCGGCCAAGGCCCTCGGGGGTGATCGCGTCGAGCAGCGTCAGATAGGCGGCGCCCAGCTCCTGGACGTGGCTGCGGAACCAGCTGAGGTCGTGCGCGCGGTAGGCGGCGTCGCTCTCCAGGGATGGCCACGGGCGCTGCTCCAGCATGGCCAGGTAGACGTATTCGACTCTGGCCAGGTGCGCCAGCGTGCCGGTGACCGTGCTCCGTGTTCCTGGCGCCTCGCCCGCGATCACCTGAGCGTCGAGGCCAGCGACGAGGTCGAACACCTTGCCGTTGGCCCAGGAGTTGTGGCGGAAGAGGTCGATCAGATCTTGCATGCCGGAGAGCCTAGCGCGCGTGCGGCGTCCGGCTGCATCAGGCCCGCTGGTCGAAGCGGGCCGGCAGGTCGAGGAGCCAGGACACATCGCTCTCTGGCGCCACATCTCGTGGCTGCATAGCTCGCTGGAACAGGCGCGCGCCGGCCTGCCCCGCCAGACGGAGGGACCGGCCTTGCCGGCGCAGCCAGGCACCCTCGCGCAGACCGAGCACCGGCACGTCGTTGTCCTCCAGAAACTCCTGCAGACGCTGCTCGCGTGTCTCGCCCATGTGCCGGGAGCTAGGGTCCGGGTCCAGGTAGTGGGGATTGATCTGGAAGGGGATCAGCCCGAAGGCCTGGAATGAGGCCGGCTGCACGATGGGCATGTCGTTCGTCGTCCGCAGTGACGGACACGCCATGATCGTGCCGGCGCTCACGCCCAGGTAGCGGAGGGTGCCCTCGATGACCCGACGTCGCACTGGTTCGAGCAGGTTCCGATCCTGCAGGGCCTTCAGCAGACGGAACGTATTGCCGCCGCCAACGAAAAGTACCGTCGCGGTCTCGATCGCCCGGCGCACGTCCTGCACGGCATGGAGCCCGACGACGGAGACGCCCAAAGGCGCAAGAGCCGCTTGGACGCCTGCGGTGTAGCCCGCATGGTCAGCGAGCGCGAAAGGGGCGAAGTGGATCGTCCGCTCCGCCCCCAGGAACACCACGATCGCCTCCCGCGCATGCTCGAGGTGGCCACGGCCAAAGGCGGCCGAGTTGCTCAACAGAAGTAGATCGTCGGTCATCCACTCACCTTCACTCCAGTGAGAGGCCGGATCGCCGACGCATCCCGTTCCCCGTGCGTGAAGACCAGCCCGCGATGAGCGTCAGCTCCGTGCCCTCTCCCTGACCCGCCTAACACGCGGAGCCCCATGAGAGCCCAACACTACACGAAAGGTACAAGACGAACGCGCCGCTCGTCAGTGCACCGAGTGCTAGGAAGAGCACCGGGCCCAGTGCGGGAGCCCTGGCCGGCCTGCGCCGGGACGACCCGCCGCGGCGACCGGCAAACCGGCCGCCGATAGCTGCGCCGTTCGAGGCGCCTACGGTTCCCGCGCCATGAGGCAACAGTGCGCGGATTCCCCCTGATGTCCATGTCCAGCGTGATTGGGCAGACTCAGAACTGCCGACCGTGGTGGTCGGCGAGCTCGTCGACGGGGGCCGCGGCCTGGCCGACGAGCTCCAGGATCTGACGACACACAGGGACGCGCAGCGGGCGGCCCTGCTGGCACAATGCCCGCACGGTCTCCATCCCCTCTATTTTTGTCCGACGAAATGATACACTGGGATGTGGTGTACCGGTTCGCTCGATCTGCTGCCAAGCATGGCATCAGCCAGGAGCGGGCGGTCTACGTCATCGAGCACTGCGGCCTGCCGTTCGGGTTCCCGGAGTACCCCGACACGATCACGCACCTGGGAGACGATGAGCGGGGCGTTGCCCTGGAGGTGGGCGCGGTGACGGCCGACCCTGAGACGCTGGTCGTCATCCACGCGATGCGACTGCGCCGCAAGTTCCACAACGCCTCCGTGGAGGCTTTGCCATGGAGAATGTGAAGTCGACCAGCGGACTACCGCTCACCGAAGAGGCCCTCCAGCAGAGGGCAGACTATCTTGAGCACAAGCTCGAGCCGAGCGACCTGCGCCCGCGGCCTGTCGGACGCCCGTCTCTCAGCGACAGCCGGCCGTCACCCCGTATCTACGTGCGCGTGCCGCGGCCGCTCCACCGGGTCATCGCCCAGCGGGCACATCAGGAGGGGACGACCGTCAGCATGCTCGTTCGGCGGCTCCTGGAACAGTACGCGGCCAGCTGAGCAGGAATCTCCTGGGCCTTAGCCATAGGGAGGGTGTCGAAGCGCGTGGCGACACCGAGCCGGTCAGAACGCGCGTCCCTGCCGCTCGACGAGCTCCTGGCCGATCATCTCTTCAACGTCGGCGCGGCTGATGCGGCGCCAGTCGGGCTCGCCGAAGCGCCGGAGCATCCCACGGCGCACAGGCACGAAGCGTGGGCGGTCGGCGTGGTGGGGCAAAGGTCACCAGGTCGAACTGCTCGGCGCTGAGACGATGCCGCCGACAGCCGCTGTCCAGGTACTGCTCGAGGACCGCCGCGGGCGGCTCGAGGCCGTCCTGCTCGGACACGTACTTGGTGGCGATCTCCGCAGCGAGCTATCAGTTGAACTCGTTCGCCGTCGTTACGTCCACCGAATTGGAAGAACACGGGGCCACAGAAGAACTGTCTTGGACGTCTACACTGCGGAACTGATGAGTTCTCATCCACTTGCGCCTCCCGAGGAGCACAGGTCTGACCGCCCCACGGTCATCCTGGTACATGGCGCGGCGAATTCTGCCGCTGTCTGGAGATTCTGGCAGCAGGAGTTGACCACCCTCGGCTGGAGATCGCACGCGATCGATCTCCGTGGCCATGGGACAAGCGGCGGCGCTGACCTCTCCGTGACGACCATGCACGACTATGCCGATGATGTCGCTAGCACGGCGCGAAAGTTCTCGACCAGGCCCATCGTGATCGGGTGGAGCATGGGCGGGCTAGTGGCCATGCTAGTTGCCGACGCTGGTTTGGCTAGCGCATGTGTGGGGTTAGCCCCGAGCACACCGGTACTCCACAAGGATGAGAACGCCCCTTTACGAGCCGGGGTCTTCGGTCCGAAGGAGTATGGAATCGTCAGTCGCGACCCTGCGCTGCAGCCAGCTATGTCCGACCTCGACCCAGAGGAGCGTGCGGTCGCGCTTAGCTCCCTGGGAGCCGAGTCCCGCCTCGCCCGCGATGAGCGGAAGCGGGGCATTGTGATTCAGCACCTACAATGCCCGTTACTGATCGTGACTGCCGAGAGGGAAATGGATCGGCCGCAGGCGATGTACAAAAATCTGCATCTGCCGGCGGAGCTTGTCAGCATCGAAGACTGCTCACATTGGGGACTCGTCTTGAACCGGCGCGCGCTCGCCCGGGCTGTGCCCACGGTCTCACGCTGGATGGCACGGGTGACACGTGTCTGATGGGGCCGCGCTTATGGCCCAAGCCGCGGTCGATGAGCGCCAGACCGTGGTCGGGGCTCTCATGGTGGATGATCTTGGACGAGTGTTCGTGCATCGACGCAGCTGGAATCGGCGATTGTTCCCCGGGTGCTGGGACATCGTGGGCGGCCACGTTGAGGCCGGCGAGGGTCTACACGCCGCTCTCGAGCGAGAGATAGCGGAAGAGACTGGCTGGCAGCTACGCGGGTCGCCACAACTGATCTACGTGGCAGACTGGGAGGTTGACGCAGGCAGTGAATCGCTCCGTCGACGGGAGTTCGACTTCCTGGTGGAGGTCCAGGGTGATCTGAACCAGCCACGCCTCGAGTTCCCAAAGCACCTCGAATACCGCTGGCTCGATCAAGGCAATCTGGCGCTACTCGATGAGAACCGTGGCGCGGATGATGGATTGGTCCGCCGGCTCGTCGAGCTTGCACTCCGATCCAACGGTCGACCCGAGCTCGCGTATCCGCATGCCACGATCTTTCTGGACCACGTCGGGGAGCCAGTGGAGCTGCTGCGCCGTGAATGGGACCCGGCGACGGCAGATCAGATAGCCGCTCATATCACCGTGGCATACCCGTCAGAGGCGAAGGGCATCGATGACTTACTGACTCGTGTCTCGCGCGCTGTACGCGAAGTGCCCCCTTTTCGTTTCCGGCTCGGCCGATTCACCCACTCGGGAAGCCCAGACGCCGGAGTCTTCATCAAGGTAGAGGACGTCGATGGAGGTTGGTCTCACCTCCGTCGGCTCATCACCTATCCGGAGAGCCTCATCGCGAACGTGGCGCCGCACGTCACGGTCGTGCATCCACGCACGACCAATCGCGGGGGTATGGCGTGGCAGTCACTCCAGAATAGGATGTGTCACACCGACTTCGCGGTTGCTCGCGTGGCTGTCACTGCGTTTGACGGTCGGCGCTGGCTGACCATTGGCACGTTCGACCTCGGTGGCTCAGCTACTCAACTGCCTGGATAGGCGACGCACATGCAGCCACGCCGCGTTACCGGTATTAGCCACATCTGCCTGAAAACACCCGTTTAGCATTACGACTAGTACGGCGAGCAGTCCGTTGGCGGAGCGAAAGTCAGGAGTGAACGACAAGTGAGCGCGTGGCCGTTGGACTACGGGGAACGACTGTCTGGCGCGGCGTGCAGCTTATGTGCCTGCCGTCCGGGTGTTGGGCCGTAGACCCACCCGGAGCTCCTGGACTGTGGCGCCGGCCAACCCCGGCGCGATGCGCAGCGTCGCGCCGACAATCTCGTGCAGGCCCCCCACTGTCACGCGGCTGTCGAATCCAGAGCCGTTCTCCCGCGTCGTTACAGCGGTTCTAATTGCAGGGCAAGGAAGGGCGTTGACGTCGAATAAAGAGTTGTACGTCGTCCGCCATGGGAAAGCACAAGGTCAGGTGCCCGATGCTCCGCTCACAGAAGAAGGACGTAGCGGGGCAGAGGCATTGGCCGATCTCTTGGAGCGCGTCGGATGCCGGCGGATCGTCTCAAGCACGTTCCTGCGCGCCCAGCAATCTGTTGAACCTCTGTCACGTCGTTTGGGCCTCCCGATCGAACGGGACGAGCGACTGGTCGAAGCGGCGCTGAGTGAGGTGAATGTCCCGGGCTGGCTGGACCGGCTGCGAGCAACCTTTGATGAGCCTCTGCTTCGGTTCGAGGGAGGCGAATCGTCACAGGAAGCCCAGGCGCGGGCAACTGCAGCCGTCGGAGATGTCCTTGGCGACTATCGAGGCCCCACGGTAGTTGCGACGCACGGCAGGCTATTGACCCTTATCCTTCGTCACTTCGACTCACGCTTTGGATTCGCTGAGTGGCAGGCGCTTACAAATCCGGACGCATTCAAGGTTGTCGTGGACGATGCGGCGTCACGGGTTGAACGGATTTGGCACCGTTGAACAGTGTGGCGTGAGTATCAACACGAGAATGCGCTCACCTGTAATCCCTTGTCCCACGACGGGAGACGGTCTCTGGTGCGCGGGCTCGCGTCGCCGCAAGGACGTCATTCTGCTCTGCCTCGGCGAGCCGACGGACGGCGACGAGGTCGAACACCTTGCCGTTGGCCCAGGAGTTGTGGCGGAAGAGGTCGCTCAGATCCTGCATGCCGGAGAGGCTAGCCAACGCGCACGTGGCGGGCGTCGACGTCTGGGTGGTTGGTGACGATGCCGTCGACGCCGGCCGCATGGAGACTCTCGATCACGTCGGGATCCGACGACGTCCAGGCGACGACCGCCAGGCCGGCGTCGTGGGCCGCGCGCACGTCCTCGGCGACCACGTACTGCCAGCTCGGCAGGAGCACCACGGCGCCGGCCTCGCGCGCCAGGGCCACGGCGTCGACGGGGCGGGCCGCGTACAGCAGTCCGGTGGCGATCCGCCCGTTCACCGTCTTCACGCGCCTGACGGCACGATGGTCGAAGCTGGTCACGAGCACCCGCTCCAACATGTCGTGCCGCTCGACGAGCGCGGCCACGGCGCTCTCGATCCCCTGGTAGAAGCGCGGGCCGTTCTTGATCTCGATGTCGACGCCCACCTGGCGTTGCCGCGCCCAGGTCAGCACCTCGGCCAGCGTCGGTATGCGCGTCCCGGCGAAGGTGGCGGCGAACCACGAGCCGGCGTCCAGCTGTCTCAGCTGCGCCGCTGTGTGGTCGGCCACGAATCCGGCGCCGTCGGTCGTGCGCTCCAGCCGAGCGTCGTGGATGACCACCACCTCGCCATCGCGGCTGTGGTGCACGTCGAGCTCCACCCAGCGGGCCCCGAGATCGGCCGCGTAGGCGAAGGCCGGCAGGGTGTTCTCTGGCCGGTAGCCCATCGCGCCCCGGTGGCCGATGATCAGCGGCGCGCCGTCCGCCGTTGCCAGGAGCGCGGCAGGCATCGGCGGCTACAGGACGCCGGCCTTGGCCAGCAGGTGCAGCTGGTTCGGCAGCAGCCGTGGCAGGTCGTGCGGCGCGGCCCAGCGGTAGCCGCGCGTCTCGTCGGTGGCGTGGTAGGCGCCGGCGGCGATGGCGCACCGGTACAGCACGTTGAACTGCCTGCCGGCGAAGAAGTCGGCCGCCAGGAGGGCCTCCACCGCCACCGTGAGGCCCGTCTCCTCGAACACCTCGCGCGCCAGGCCCTGCTCGGGGGACTCGGCGTGTTTGAGCCAGCCGCCCGGCAGGCCCCACGGCAGGCTCGGTCGGTAGGTGTGCTCCAGGATGAGGATGCGCCCCTCGCCGTCCTGGATGAGCGCCATGGCGCCGATCATGAAGGACGGGTTGAGCAGTCGCAGGAAGACGTAGCGCAGCCAGGCGGGGAAAGGGACGACGCGCCAGATCAGCAGCAGGGCGCCCTTTCGCGTGAGCGTTCTCTTCGACGTCCGCGGTCGGGCCGGCACGGGGACGAGTGTACGGGCGCCGCGCGTGCTGGGGAGGGCGGGACGGCGCGGGCGGCTGCGCCAGTACAATCCGGCCAGAGTGCCCGCCACTCCGTCCGGTTGTCTGCTGTCCGTCGCGTAACACTGGACGTCTCCTGAGAAGGGAGGTACCAGACGGTGGACATTGTGACACTTGTTCTTCTTGTCGCCCTGGTTGCCATCGCCGTTGGCGCTGGGCTGGGCTACACCCTCAAACGCACCCGCGCGGTCGGCCAGCTCAAGGCCGTCCGCGAGACCGCCGAGCAGCTCCGCGCCAGCGCGGACGCCGAGCACAAGGCCCTGGTGCTGGCAGCCAAGGAGGAGGCGATCCGCATCCGCGCGGCCGCGGAGAGCGAGGCCCGCGAGAGTCGGGCCGACCTGCAGGCCCAGGAGCGCCGCCAGCGCCAGAAGGAAGAGAATTTCGACCACAAGCTCGAGGAGCTGGAGAACCGGCAGCGGCGGCTGCAGCGCCGCGAGGAGGATCTCAACGCGCGGGAGGGGGACATCGAGCGCCTCCGCGGCGAGCAGGTGGCCGCCATCGAGCGCGTGGCCGCGCTCACCCGCGAGGAGGCCCGGACGCTTCTGCTGCACCGGGTGGAGGAGGAGGTGCGCCAGGAGGCCGCGCGGCGCGCCCGCCTGATCGAGATGGAGGCGCGCCAGCAGGCCGAGACCGAGGCGCGCAAGATCCTCTCCATGGCCATCCAGCGCTACTCCAGCGACACGGTCGGCGAGATCACGACCACCGTCGTGCCGATCCCGAACGAGGAGATGAAGGGGCGCATCATCGGCCGCGAGGGCCGCAACATCCGCGCTCTCGAAGCCATCACCGGCGTCGACCTGATCATCGACGACACGCCCGACGCCGTCACCCTGTCGTGCTTCGACCCGGTGCGGCGCGAGATCGCGCGGCTCGCCCTGACCCGGCTCGTCCAGGACGGGCGGATCCATCCGGCCCGGATCGAGGAGATCGTCGCCAAGGCGAAACAGGAGATCGAGCAGGAGATCAAGGAGGAGGGCGAGGCGGCCGCGTACGAGGCTGGCGTGCCCGGCCTCCACGCCGAGATCATCAAGGTCGTCGGCCGGCTGAAGTTCCGCACCTCGTACGGGCAGAACCAGCTGCAGCACGCCATCGAAGCCGCGCACATCGGCGCCATGCTGGCGGCCGAGGTCGGCGCCGACGTCACCATCGTGCGGCGCGCCTCCTTCCTCCACGACATCGGCAAGGTGCTGACGCACGAGGTGGAGGGACCACACCACATCATTGGTGGCGACTTCATCCGGCGCTTCGGCGAGTCGAAAGTCGTCGCGCAGGCGGTGGCCGGCCACCACGACCACGACCCCGAGCAGCAGAGCATCGAGGACCTGCTCGTCCAGGCGGCCGACGCCGCCTCCGGCGCCCGCCCCGGCGCCCGCCGCGAGAGCGTGGAGAACTACGTGCGGCGGCTCGAAGCCCTCGAGGAGGTCGCCAACTCCTTCGACGGCGTGGAGAAGTCGTTCGCCATCCAGGCTGGTCGCGAGGTCCGCATCCTGGTCAAGCCGGAGGAGGTGGACGACCTCCAGGCGATGCGCCTGGCGCGGGACATCGTCAAGAAGATCGAGGAGACGCTCCAGTACCCCGGCCAGGTGAAGGTGACGGTCGTGCGCGAGACCCGCGTCGTCGACTTCGCCCGCTGACACAGCGAGCCTACTGCGTCATCAGTGCTCGACCTGCATCTCCACAGCACCGTCTCCGACGGGCGGCTGCCGCCCGCGGAGCTGGTGCGCCTGGCCCACGCCGGCGGCGTGCGGGTGATGGCCCTGACCGACCACGACAACACCGACGGCGTGGCCGAGGCGTCGGCCGCGGGCGCGGCGCTCGGCGTCCGGGTGATCCCGGGCATCGAGCTCAGCACTGACGCTCCCGGCGCCTCCATCCACGTGCTGGGCCTGTTCCTGGACTACCAGCAGCCGGCCTTCCAGGCCATGGTGCGGCAGTTCCGCGACGCCCGCGTGGCTCGCGCCCACCAGATGGTCGGCGCGCTCGCCAAGCTGGGCGTTCCGGTCCGCATCGAGCGTGTGCTGGCCATCGCCGGCGAGGGGAGCATCGGCCGGCCCCACGTGGCTCGGGCGCTGCTGGAAGCGGGCCACGTCGCCAGCATCGCGGACGCCTTCGACCGCTACATCGGCCGCGACGGGCCGGCGTACTTCGAGGGCTTCCGTCTCGAGCCAGCCGAGGGCATCCGCTTGGTCCACTCGGTCGGCGGCTTCGCCTCCTGGGCCCACCCGTACGAGCTCGACGGCCGCGACTGGCGCGACTACCTGCCCCTACTTTTGGAGAGCGGCGTGGACGGGCTGGAGGCCTACTACTCCAGGCCGTACGGGCCAGGCGCGATGGAGGCCCTGCTGGACGCCTGCGCCGCCCACGACCTCGTGCCAACAGTGGGCAGCGACTACCACGGCTTCAAAGCTCTCGACGGCCTGCCCGGCTCGGTGGCCGCGCCCCCGGACCTTCTGGCGCGTCTCGAGGCCCGTGTGTCGCGCTAGTCCCTCTTGGAGCTGACGGCTGACGGCTGACGGCTCGCTAGCTGCGGCGCCGGGTCGCCGCCACGGTGATCGTCGCCAGGGCGACGCTCATGACGACCACCATCCCGACCAGCACGTAGGCCTTCTCCAGGCTGGGGGCCTCCGGCGGGGTGTGCAGGCTCAGCCCGATCGCGCCCAGCGCCGACGAGATCAACAGCAGCACCATCACGGTGGCCCGCGTGCTCAGGCCGAGGTCGTGCAGCTTCATCGGCAGGTGCTCGCGGTCGCCGCCCCGCTGCGGTCCGGCTCGGCGCGTCAGGCGGCGGACGATCACCCACGCCGCGTCCAGGATGGGGATGCCCAACACCAGGACGGCGGTGCCCACTTTGGCGCCGCCAAGAATACCGCTGCCGGCCAGTCCGAAGCCCAGCAGCAGCGACCCTGACGTGCCCATGAAGACGGCGGCCGGCGGCCGGTTGCGCCCGAGAAACCCGAGGCAGACGCCGGCCAGCGCCAGGGGAAAGAGCGCTATCGAGTACTGGGTGAACAGGAAGGCGCGCCCGAACAGCACCAGCGCCCCCAAAAAGGCGATGCCGCCCGCCAGCCCATCCATCACGTCCACCCAGTTGATGGCGTTCATCATGCCGACGAACCACAGGATGCTGACGGGGATGTCGAGCCACAGGGGCAGCTCCCACGGGTCGCCCAACGGATGCGCGATGCTGCTCACCCGGAGCCCGAACACCACCGGCACGGCGGCGATGGCCAGCTGCCCGGCGAGCTGCGGCCAGGGCCCCAGGCGGCGCCGGTCGTCGAGCAGGGCCAGGGGGACGATGAGCAGCGACCCGAGCACCAGGCCCAGGACGCGCAGGTCGTCGGCGTCGTTCCAGCCCGGGCCGAGGTCGGGGTCGACCAGGAACAGCTCGCGCAGCCCGTAGCCGACGGCCAGGGCGAGCCAGATACCGCCAAGCATGGCGTAGCCGCCCGTCCTGGGAACGACGAGCTTCTGCACTTCGCCAGGGCGGGGCTCGTCCAGGACGCGCAGGCGCCGCCCGATCGGCTCGGCGGCCCACGCCAGCGCGTAGGTCGTCGCCACCGCGACGACGAACGCGAGCGTGAGCCACGGCAGGGGATTCATGGCGCCGCCAGCAGCGTACCAACCTGCCTGGGCCGCCTCCGCTACTGGAGGCTGTCGGCGGCCCGCATGGCGAGGGCGCGAAGGTCGTCGCGCGCGCCGCGCGCCACCAGCCCCCGCAGCTCGGCCACGACCTCGTCCACCGTAGCGAGGGAGGCCGGGGGACGCACCGTCCGCACCGCGCGGAGACCGCGGTCGGACCCCTCGAAGCGCTCGTTCCGCGACAGCAGCACCTCGTGCAGGCGCTCGCCGGGGCGGATGCCGGTGACGGCGATCGGGTACGGGTCGGTCTCCGGCCGGTACCAGGCGGCCAACCGGCGCGCCGTCTCCACCACGGGGATGGCGTCGCCGCAGGCGGGCATGACCACCTCGCCCGAGGCGGCCGCCTGGCCCGCCACCAGCAGCCAGAGGGCTTCGGCCATGCTCATCCAGTAGCGGGTCATGCGCGTGTCCGTGACGCTCAGCGCTTCTTCCGCGTGCAGCTGCTGGGAGAAAGTCTCGATCACGCTGCCTCGGGTGCCGATGATGTTGACGAAGCGCGCCACGTACCAGTGGCGACCGGCCGCGCACCGCTGCACCAGCGCCTCGGCGAGCCGCTTGGTCGCCCCGTACAGGCTGGGCGGAGCGACGCTCTTGTCGCTGGACGGGTACACGAAGGTGTCGACGCCACAGTCGCCGGCACACCTCAGCAGCGCCGCAGTGGCGAGCACGTTGCTCTCGACCGCGCCCTCTGGGAAGCGCTCGCCGTACGGCACGTGCTTGGCGGCCGCCAGGTGCACGACGACGTCCGGGCGGTAGCCGGCGAAGAGCCGAGCCAGTCGGGCGTCGTCGCGGGCGTCGGCGAGCTCGTAGACCAGGCCGGCGCGCGCCGCGCCCAGGGACCGCTCCAGGCTGAACAGGGAGTGCTCGTGGTGGTCCAGCAGGAGCAGCAGATCGGGCTGGAGCCGCAGGAGCGCGTGCGCCAGCGGCCAGCCCACGCTGCCGGCGGCGCCGGTTATCAGCACGCGCCGCCCCTGGATCCAGCGCCCGGCCACCGCCAGGTCGGCGGCGAACTCCGGCCGACCCAGCAGCAGCTCCGGGGGTGGCGCGGTCATCATCGCAGGTATCGTAGCGACGGTCACGCGCGGCGCCCTCAGCCGAGGACTAGCCGCATACGCCTGAGCGTGTCGCGCATGGTGACCGCGTTGTCGTTGTCCTGCTCGAGCGTCTCGGCGACGATGTGCTCCGTGTTGCGGCCGAGCCAGGCGATCACCGGGTCGAGGTCATAGTCGCCGTCGCCGTACGGCAGGCCCTCGCCGAGCAGTCCCGCGCTGTTGGACACCTGGGCATTGGCGACAGACGGCGCCAGCGACTGGCAGTAGCCGAGCAGGTCAGGAGCTTCGTCGGGCAGCTGGCGCAGGTAGGCAAAGAGCGGCTCTTGCCAGGGCTCGGCGCCGCCGCGCGGCGCCGAGGAGCGGGCGACAGCCCGCGCCGTCAGGTACAGGCCGGCGTGCGAGGTGTCCGGGAGAATTTTTAACCCGGGCACCCGATTCACCAGCCAGCGCAGGTCCTCGCTGGCCATACCGATGGGGGAGAAGTACCAGCCGCCCACCCGCATGCGCATGACGGGCGGCATGTTCTCCACCGTGGGGACGGCGCCGGCGGCCCGGGTCACCTCGGCGAAGCGCTGGAAGAAGGGGACGGCGCGCGCCAGCAGCCTGGCCCGGGTCGCCACCGTGAGGCGCGACAGGTCGTCGCTCGGAGCGATCAGGTGGATGTTTACGGCGCGCGCGCGCAGACGACCGGCCAGGTGCGCCAGGCGGTCCAGGACCAGGCGATCGTCCTGGCTGCTCCGCGTGGGGTCGAAGAAGCCACCGTCGAAGGAGCCCACCGGCCCTTCGATCAGGAGCGCGAAGTCGCGCGGGAGGTGGCAGCGCTCGATCTGGCCGACGACGCCGTCCATGGCAGCCTGGTCGGCGATGTCGGCCAGGTCGAGGTAGAGCTCGAGGCCGTCGGGGAAGGCGCTGTCGCCGGGGCGGAGCCGATCCGCCAGCTGGCCCGGGGTGGGGCGCGCTTTGAGACAAAGCTTGGCCCGCTGTGGCGTCACGCGGCCACCGCCGCGAACAGGTCGAGCACGTCTGGCAGCCCGTCCACCATCGTCCGCCGCGGACGAAAGCCGGCGGCAGCGAGCCGGGACTGGACGGTGAAGCTGCCGGTGGCCGTGGTCGCGCCCGCGCCCCGGACGGCTACCAGCCAGCCGCGACGGGCCGCCAGCTGCTGGACCGTCAGCGCCACGCGGCCGATCGTCGCAACCTCCGGCGCCGCGTTCACCACCTGCCAGGCGGGCGCCACCGCTCGACCCAGCAGGTCGGCCGTGTGCACCAGCGCCTCGGCAGCGTCCGAGACGTGGATGAAGGCCAGCGAGCGGTCCTGGAGCACGTCGAGCGGCTGCCCGGCGGCGGCCCGCTGACAGAACAGATTCGGTACGGTCATGAGCGGCGGGTCCGACTTCATCACCGGCGACCGGCCGTAGACGACGCCGAGTCGGACAGACGCGAACCGGCCGCCGAGCATGCGTCCCAGCTGCTCGACGTACAGCTTGCTCAGGTGCGACAGGTCGCCGACCCGCCCGTACGGGGTCTGCTCGGAGACGTCCTGGCCGTCGAGCTCGTCGCCGTAGACGCGGAACGAGCCGCCGAAGACGACGCGGGCGCCCCTGTCGCGGGCTGTTTGGAGCACCAGGCGGGCGCCGGTGAGGTTGGCGCTCTCGGTGTACGCGGCGTCGCGGACGGCGAGCGCCGCGCTCGGCTGGGCCGCCAGGTGGTACACGAGTGGGCAGTCGCCGGCGCGGTCGAAGGCGCGGCTGACGTCGTGCGGGTCGGCGACGTCGCCCTCGACCAGCTCGAAGCCGTCGGCGCGCGGGATGGCATCGCGCGGCGTGCTGTAGAAGTTGTCGAGGCCGACGACCCGCTCGCCGCGCCCCAGCAGTCGACCGAGCAGCTCGGCGCCTATGTACCCTACGCCCGTCAGCAGGATGGCCACGAGCGGGATTCTACGGTCGGTTGACGTCCTCGGCGTGCGGGTGGACGACGTGACGTACGCGGAGGCGCTGTGGCTGGTACGGCGGGCGATCACGACGCGGACGCCGCACGTGGTGACCACACCCAACCCGGAGTTCGTGATGCTGGCGCGGCGCGACCCGGCCTTCCGCGCGGTGCTGGCGCGTGCCGCGCTGAATATCCCGGACGGGGTCGGGCTGCTGCTGGCTGCCCGGCTGCGGGGCGAGCGTCTCCGCCAGCACGTCCAGGGGACCGACCTGGTCCTCGAGCTGGCGGCCGAGTCGCCGCGCGCGGGGTACCGCTGGTTCCTACTTGGCGGTCACGGCGACGTGGCCGCCCGGGCGGCGGCGGCGCTGCGCCGGGCCAACCCCGGGCTGATGATCGTCGGCGCCGCGCCCGGCTCCCCGCTGCCCGGCGGCGACCGCGCGACGCGCGCGCTGATCGAGGCGGCCGGTCCGGTCGACGTCCTGCTGGTGGCCTACGGGGCGCCCAAGCAGGAGCAGTGGCTCGACCGCAACCTGGCCGCGCTCGGGGTACCCGTCGGTATCGGCGTGGGCGGCGTCTTCAACTACCTGGCGGGCGACGCGCCGCGGGCGCCGGCGTGGCTGCGTCGGCTATCGCTCGAGTGGCTCCACCGCCTGGTGACCCAGCCGTGGCGCTGGCGCCGTCAGCTGGCGCTGCCCGTGTTCGTCGCGCTGGCCGTTCGCGAGGGGCTGTCCGCACGGCGGCGCCGCTCGTGATGGCGGCGGGCTTTGGCTCGGTTGCCGCAGGTCCGCATGGAGCACCACTGGCGGCTGCGGTTGCGGCTCGTGTCCAGGAACAGCCAGGCGCAGTCGCTGGCGGCGCACTCGCGGATGCCGAGGCGGTCCTCCGAGAGAAGGAGGTCGGCGGCGGAGCGCACGACCGGCCACAGCAGGTGCCGCGGCTCGGTTAGACCGCCGCGCCACTCCCAGGCGAAGCGGCCGCCATCGACGACGAGCTGCTGGTTGGCCAGCGCCTCGGCCAGCTCGGCGTTGAGGAGGTCCAGGTCCGTCGGGGAGGGCGACTCGCGGCGGACGACGGCGGCGAAGATGCGGAACAGCGCGGCGCGGAGGAGCTTGGCCCGGGCGAGGAGCGCGTCCGCCGCGGCGGGGGCGCGGGCGGCGCGGGTACGGAGGTGGTGGGCGGTGTCGTCGGCGAGGATGCCCGACTGGCGGCAGAAGCCGATGAGGTCGACGAGGGAGCGGAGGTGGTCGCTGGAGGAGAGGCCGAGGGAGTTGGCGAAGTCGAGGCAGAGGCGGCCGCCGTCGAGATCGAAGGGGTACTCGTCGGCAAAGAGAGCAGGGGAGGGAGTGGGAGTGGGAGTAGGAGTCAAGGTGTTGGTGGCTGGGCCAGGGTCGGCCATGGGCGAGACGCTCTCTATCTCTATCTCTATCTCTATCTCTATGCTGTGTCTCTATCTCCAGCGCCGGCTAACTGGCTTGGACGCCTTGACAGGTTATAGCACAGGCGGTATGATGTAACCATCTAGAGTTATTTCGATAGTTAGATCGCGGCCGGGCAGGAAGCGGCAGGTGCGTACGTACGGAGACGCTCCTGGCCGCCCAACCGGTCGACCGTTCGCTCTGGCTCTCCGCCCTTTCGCTCTCTCCGTCACCGTCTTTCCGTCTCGGGGTGCGCCATGTCCCAGTCGCCACTTCTCCTCCAGGAGTACGCCGCCGCCATCATCCACGACCGGCTCGCCGCCGCCGCCCACGCGCGCCTGTGCCAGCTCGCCCAGGCCGCCCGGCCGCCGCGCCGGGCGCTCCTCGCCGCCCTGCTGCGCGCCACCGCCGATCGCCTCGAGCCGGAACCGAAGCCAGCGCCAGCGCCTGATCGCCTCGTCCTGATCGCCCCCGGAGCGGAGTAGCCACCATGGAGCTCATCCTCGCCGTCGCCCTGCTCGTCCTGCTCGACGTCGCCGCCCTGAGGTGGGGCGCCGACAGCCGCGACGCCTCACAGCCGCTGGACCGGGACCTCGCCCTCCGAACACCGGTTGTCCGCCACGGGGTTCTGCGCTAATCTGGGAGCAGGTCGCGTCGACTACACTCCTGTCTCGGAGCCCGAGAGCGGGTTACGGTGCTCCGCGCCGACCGTGTAGGTCGACGACATGGATGAGGTTCCTCATATGATGGATCAGGCCAGGAGCGGGGACGCCCCCGCCGCTTTGGCGGCTGATGCGACGCAGGATGCTGGCAGTGCCGCCCCGAGTACGGACGACCTGACGCTGGTTGGAGATGCGCTGCACGACGCGTCCCCCAATGGGACGGCAGCGCCGTCGCGCGTCTGGGACCTCGACGATCCTAGCCTCTACCTTAACCGCGAGCTGACGAACCTGTCCTTTAACAGGCGCGTCCTGAACGAAGCCAAGGTGCGTCGCACCCCGCTCCTGGAGCGGGTGAAGTTCCTCGCCATCACGGCGGACAACCTCGACCAGTTCTTCATGAAGCGCATCGGCGGCCTGAAGCAGCAGGTCATTGCTGGGCTGCACGATCTGACGGTCGACGGCCGCACGCCCGAGCAGCAGATCGCCGAGTGCTACGACGTCGTGCGGACGATGGAGCTGCACCAGCGGCAGCTGTTGGACGAGCTCACCGCGCTGCTCGGGGACGTCGGCATCCACCTGTGCCGCTACGAGGAGCTGACTGACAAGCAGCAGGGGACGCTGCGCGCCTACTACCTGAAGACCGTCCACCCGCTGGTGACGCCGCAGGCGATCGATCCGGCGCACCCCTTCCCGTTCGTGTCGAACCTGTCGCTGAACCTGCTGGTCTCGGGCCGGTTTCCGGAAGACCCGGAGCTGTTCATGGCCCGGGTGAAGGTGCCGGTCGGCTTCGGCATCCCGCGCTTCCTGCGGGTCGCCGACACTGACCGCCTGGTGCCGCTCGAGGACGTCATCGCGCACAGCCTGGACCTGCTCTTCCCGGGCGCCGAGATCCAGTCGTGCGAGCTTTTCCGGGTGACCCGCAACGCCAACACCGAGCGCGATGAGGATGAAGCCGACGACCTGCTCTCCTTGATCGAGTCCGAGCTGCGCGACCGCCGCTTCGCGCCCATCGTCCGCCTCGAAGTGCAGAGCGACATGCACACCGTCCACCGCGGGATGCTCGCCGCCGAGCTTGGCCTGAACGAGCGGGACGACGTCTTCCCAGCCGACGGCATGCTGGCTTTGCGGGACCTGGCGGAGATCGCCGCGCTCGACATTCCGGCGCTGCACGACCCGCCGTACCACCCCATCGACCACCCGCTGCTCGAAGGCCCGCGCAACATCTTCCACATCGTGCGCGATGCCGGCTCCATCCTGCTGATGCACCCGTACGAGTCGTTCGCGACGTCGGTCGAGCGGTTCCTGCGCGAGGCCGGCCAGGATCCCAAGGTGCGCGCTCTCAAGATGACGCTCTACCGGACCTCGAGCGACGCCCGGATCATCTCGTACCTGCTCGATGCCGCCCGCAACGGCAAGCAGGTGGCGGTGGTGGTCGAGCTGAAGGCGCGTTTCGACGAAGCTGCCAACATCGAGTTTGCCAACCGCCTCGAGGACTTTGGCATCCACGTCAGCTACGGGGTGGTCGGCTACAAGACCCACTGCAAGACCATCCTGGTGGTGCGCCAGGACTACGACGGGCTGCGCCGGTATGCGCACATCGGGACTGGCAACTACCACCCGGGCACGGCCCGCCTCTACTCCGACTTCGGCCTGCTGACCTGCGACGAGATGATCGGCCAGGACCTGACGGAGCTGTTCAACTATCTGACCACCGGCTTCAACGGCAAGCGGACCTTCAGGAAGATTCTGCCCGCGCCCACGCTGCTGAAGCCCGCGCTGCTGGCGAAGATCGAGCGCGAGACGGCGCTGGGGCGGGACGGCAAGCTCCAGTTCAAGATGAACGCCCTGGAAGACGAGGACATCACCCGGGCGCTGTACCGCGCCTCCCAGGCCGGCGTCGACATCGACCTCATCGTGCGCGACACGTGCCGGCTGCGCCCGGGCCTGCCGGGCCTTTCGGACACGGTGCGCGTCGTCAGCATCGTTGGCCGGTTCCTCGAGCACGGCCGCGTCTACTACTTCCGCAACCGGGGCGATGAGGAGTACTTCATCGGCTCGGCGGACTGCATGAAGCGCAACCTCGAGAGCCGCGTCGAAGTGGTGACCCCTGTCGAGGATCTCCTGGCGCGCAAGCGGCTGCGCGCCGTGCTCGACGTCCAGCTCGCCCCCAACCCGAACGCCTGGGAGATGCGGCCCGATGGCAGCTACGTCCACTACCCCGCGGACACGGGCATCCTCGGCGCCCAGCAGGCCCTCATGGAGCTGGTCGAGAAGCGCCGCCAGGAGTTCAGCAAGCCGGGGAAGAAGAAGGCCAAGGGCTTCGCCCGCCGCCACCAGCGCGTCCAGATGGGCTGAGCCGGGTTTATTCACACCGCTCACCCTGAGCTTGTCGTGGTTCGACAGGCTCACCATGAGCGGCTCTCTCACACCGCTCACCCTGAGCTTGTCGAAGGGCAGGCTCACCATGAGCGGCCTTGTGCTGGTCCATGAATAATGCTGGCTATGCGGGTAGCGCTCAGGCCAGCCGCGGGGGGGTGGTCGGCGTGGCTGGGTCGACGCCCTCCGCCACCACGAGCACCGGGTCGCCGCCGATGTAGAAGTAGCGCGGCGGGTCGTCGGCCGCGTGGGCCGTGGCGCCCGGGAGCGGCACTGTCCAGTCACCGGCGGCCGGCAGCGGCTGCTCCCGGCCGTGGCGGTCGACCAGGTGGGCGCTCGTCCCGTGGCGCGCCAGACGCACGCGCCGAGGGTCGCCGTCGCCGTTCCAGAGGACCGTCACGCGGCGGTTGCCAGGCATGTCGAGGACCACCTGGTACACCTGCCAGTTCGGGACGTAGGACCCCGGATCGCTCGGCCACGGCGACCAGCCGCGGGAGCCGCGCTCCAGTGGCACGAAGCGCGCATCCTGGTAGCCCGAGAAGGAGCGGATGGCGAGCCCCAGCGTGTCGGCGACCGGCCGTCGTCGCCCGTCGTCGCGGGTGATGCCCCACAGCGCCGGCTCCTCGCAGGCATCGCCGTCGACCATCTTGTAGAAGCCGACGCGCTGGTAGCCGGCCGCGGCCGCCAGGGCGAGGGCCTGGATGGCGTAGGCGGCCTGCTGCTCCATGGTCGTCTTCAGCGGCGCGGCGGCGTGCCGCTGGGCGCAGGGCGCGGCGGCATCGTCGGTCGGCATGGCGTTCAGCTCGAGGAGCCAGAGCGGCTTCTGCGCGCCGTGGCGGGCCTGGATGTCCCCGAACACGCGCCCGACGCGCACGATGTCGTCTGGGGCGCGGTAGAGGTTCAGCGACACGGCGTCGTGGTACAGCCCATGGGCGAGGGCGTCTCGGTCGCTGGCGACCAGGCGCAGGTAGCGCTCGTAGAACTGCTCGCGCCGCGGGTCGCTCTGCTCGTCGACCCAGTACGAGGTGCCCGGGAAGGAGACGACGGCGCCCGGGTTGGCCCGCTTCGCGGCGAGGTAGCCGACCTGCATCAGCCGGGCGAACTGCTGGTCGCTGCCCAGCCAGGTGTAGGAGCCGCCCGCCCCGGGGTCGGTCGGGCGGAACTCGGGCTCGTTCCAGATGATCCACTCGTCGATGCGGCCGGTGTAGAACTTGACAGTCTGGTACACGAACTGGCCCCAGTAGTTGTCCGGGTGGTCGTACGGCAGGTCGAGGTTCCTGGGCGGCGACCGGAACTCGTCCTCTGGCCGCTCCCGGGCCCACAGCGGCGTGAACTGGAGCAGACCCGCCACCGTCACGCCGGTCCGCAGCTCGGCGCCGAGCTCCAGCGGCGGCACTGTCCGACCCAGCCAGCTGAAGTCGTCGGGTCCGTCCGGCTGGATGTCGGCCCAGGACAGCACCACGCGGTCCCAGCCGGCGCGCAGCTCGGCCATGACGGCCGGGTTGCGGAAGCCCTCGGCGATGCCGAACCGCGGGTCCAGCCCGGCCGTGGCGCGCGGCGGGATGGCCGGGACGGTGGGCGTGGCGGGCCGCGGCGCCGCCGACACCGGCGCCGCGGCCGTTGGCGTCGGAGCCCGTGCCGTGGCCGTGGCCGTGGCTGGGGGGTGCGCCGTCGGCACCGGCTCGGGAGTGGGCGCCGCCGGTGGCGCCGTGGCAGCGGGGCTGGGAGCTGGCGCGCAGCCGCCCAGGAGCAGCAGCGCGGCCGTCAGGACGCCGCGGCGGGTAGCAACGGGAGCCATCAGCTATCAGCTGTCAGCTATCAGCTCTCGTCAGCTATCAGCGAGAGCGGCGTAAACCTGTCTCATGCCGAGGCGCGGCGGCCCGCTACTGCTGACGGCTGATGGCTCGTCCGCCATTCGTCGATCAGCTTGCGTGCGATGCTCATCTTCGACGGCAAGCGCGGCAGTGTGTCGCGGGTGAACCAGCCGGCGTCGGCCAGCTCCGTCGGGTCGACCCGGATCTCACCGCCAGCGTAGTGGGCCACGAACCCGACCATCAGCGAGTGTGGAAACGGCCACGGCTGGCTGGCGAAGTAGCGGACGTCCCGCACCACGATGCTCGCTTCCTCGTACACTTCCCGAGCCACCGTCTCTTCGAGCTCCTCGCCCGGCTCGACGAACCCCGCCAGGCAGCTGTACATGCCTTCCTGAAAGGCCACGTTGCGACCGAGCAGGATCGCGTCGTCCCGCTCCACCCGCACGATCACCGCCGGCGAGACCCGCGGGAACGAGAGCAGCCCGCACCGCGGACAGCGGCGGGCGCGCTCGGCCTCGAGGCGCACGGTCGGCTCGCCGCAGCGGCCGCAGAAGCGGTGGGTGCGATCCCACAGGACTACCTGTACCGCCCGACCGGCAACCGAGAAGTGGTCCTCCGGCAGCCTACCGAACAGCGCGCGCAGGCCCTCGAAGGCCATGTCTGGTGGTGGCTCGGACGTTCCCTCCAGCTCCACCGTGAAGCAATCGACCCCGTCCAGGCGCCCGAGGTAGTGCCGCGTGTCGTAGCCGGCGACGTCGCTCAGGTCGGCCCAGTCGGGCAGAAGAGCGCTGTCACCGTCGACCCGGACGAGCAGCTGGTCGCCGCGGAACACGAACCAGGCCGAGCGCTCGCTGGTGCCCTCGGGGAGCCGGATGCCTGAGAGGAATGGCACGGGCACAGCGTACCGCTCCCACCATCGGCTACCAGTACTTTCCCTGGACGAGGTACGCGAGCAGCTTGGTGTACTCCTCGAGGACGACCCGCGCCGAGGTGGAGCTCGTCCACCAGCGGGGCAGGTCGACGGCGTCGTGCGGCACCGGCGAGGTGTGGACGACCAGGCCGCGATGCCGGAACTGGGCCGCGAACACGAGGCTGGCGCGGCGGGTATGGAACGGGTCGGTCACCAGGATGGCGCTGTGCAGCCCGCGCGACTGGAGCAGGGCCGCGGCGCGGGTTGCCTCGTCGATGGTGCTGTCCGGCGGCGGGTCGAGCACGGCGACCGCGCTCGCCGGCAGCTCGGGCGCCGCCACGCCGGCCTGAAACAACGTCAGCCAGGTGGTGTCCAGACCGTGGGTGCGCACCGCCTCATCGGAGACGACGATCAGCGGCGCGTCGCCGGCCGCGAACAGCTCCTCGCCGTGGCGCAGGCGGTCCGGGGCGTTGCCGGCCAGGACGATGATGGCGTCGGCCCGATCGCTGGGGTCGGCCACCACCAGGAAGTCGCCGATCGCCGGCAGCCACACCGGAGTTGCCGAGGCGACCAGAACCGCCAGCGCGGCCAGAGTGGCGGCCAGGCGCGGGGTGCGCACCCGCACACCTTAGCCGCTATTTTAACCCGTCAGCCGTCAGCCGTCAGCCCGTGCGCCCGCCGGACCGGCTGCGCGCGGGACGCGGTACGATTGGGCCCATGAAAGTTGAAGGCAGCTACCTGTTCCCGGGCCCACCCGAGAAAGTGTGGGACATGCTCCTGGACGAGTCGGCGCTCCGGTCGTGCATTCCTGGCGCCGAGTCGCTCACCGAGACCGCGGCGGACCACTACGACGCGGTTCTGAAGGTCGGCGTCGCCGCCATCCGCGGCACGTACAAGGGCAAGGTGGCGCTGGTCGAGAAGAACCAGCCGACCGGGTACACGCTCCAGGTGGAGGGGAGTGGCGGGCCCGGGTTCGTCAAGGGTGCCGCCAAGATCATCCTGGCCGAAGAAGGCGGCGCCACGCGGGTGAGCGTCGATGGCGACGGCCAGGTCGGCGGCATGATCGCCGGCGTCGGCCAGCGCATGCTGCCGGGCGTCGCCAAGATGCTGATGAACCAGTTCTTCGAGTGCATGAAGACGCGGATGGGCTAAATGCAAACCGCTAATTCAGTCGGCATGAATAAGGCTCGGTTCGAGTTCAAAATCGGGCTTCGCACGCCTGTTTTTCACGCCGCAAGCATTTAGGTCTCGGGGCATGCCGCGCGTCTCCGCCTACCCCATGGTCTCGGTCGCCGAGGCCCTGACAACCGTCCTGGCTCACGCGTCCGCTTTGGCCACCGAGACTGTGCCCCTCGTCGAGGCGCGCGGCCGCGTGCTGGCGGAGGCGGTGCACGCCGACAGCGACCTGCCCGGGCTGCCGCGGTCGTCGGTCGACGGCTACGCGGTGATCGCGGCCGATCGCGCAGCGGCGCGCCAGGTTCTGGAGGAAGTGACGGCTGGCCGGCTGGCCCATGCCCAGGTGCGGCCGGGCACCGCTGTGCGCATCATGACCGGGGGCACCGTGCCGGAGGGCGCCGACGCGGTGGCCATGGTCGAGGACGTCGAAGAGGTAGCCGGCCAGGCAGTCGTGCAGAAGGAGCTCAGGTCGGGCGAGAACGTCCATGCTCCTGGCATGGACCTGTCGCGGGGACAGTGCGTCCTGAGCGCCGGAACACTGCTGGGACCGCCCGAAGTGGGCCTGCTGGCAACCGTCGGCAAGGCGCAGGTCCGCGTCCACCGGCGGCCGCGGGTGGCCGTCCTGGCCACCGGCGACGAGCTCGTCGAGCCGGACCAGACGCCGCCGCCTGGGTCGGTGCGCGACAGCAACCGGTTCGCCCTCATCGCCGCCGCCAACGACGCGGGCGCGGACGTGCCGTGGCACGCGCACGAGCTGGACGACGAGGCCGAGCTGGAGGCGCGGATGCGAGAAGGCCTGGCCGTGGCGGACGTGCTGCTCACCTCCGGCGGCGTCTCCATGGGGACGCGCGACCTGATCAAGCCGCTCATGGACCGGCTGGCCGAGATCCACTTCGGCCGCGTGTCGTTCAAGCCAGGGAAGCCGCTCACCTTCGCCACCACGGCCCAGGGCAAACTGGTCTTCGGGCTGCCCGGGTTCCCCGTCTCCTCGCTGGTGACTTTCGAAGTCTTCGTGCGGCCGGCGCTGCTCAGGCTCGCCGGACGGGCCGACGTGTTCCGGCAGCGCGTGGACGTGGAGCTCGCCCACGACATCCGCCCCGACCCGGTGCGGCCAGAGTATCAACGAGCTGTCGTCACCTGGGAGGACGGCCACTACCGGGCGCGCACCACCGGCCTGCAGGCCTCCAGCCGCCTGCTCTCCATCGTCGGCGCCAACGCGCTGCTCGAGCTGAGCCCCACGCCCGGGCCGGTTGCTGCTGGCTCAATCGTCAAGGCGCTGCTTCTGACAAACCTATAATCGACATTTAATCCACCAATCCACTAATCCACTCATCCACCCCCCGTAGAAGCCTGCCACTGGCGCGATGCTCGCGCGTCCCCAACGGCGCGTCCGGTACCGTCAATCTCGAGGCTGGTGCTCGCAGGTCCAGCTGAACTGCCGAACTGAGGTGTCCCTTTGCTGCCACAGATCGCCGAAATCCAGCACAAGCTCGAAAAGGAGCACTACGTCACCGACCGGGCCATCGCCACGACCGTGTACCTCGCGATGCACCTCCGCAAGCCGGTCCTCATCGAGGGGCAGGCCGGCGTCGGCAAGACGGAGATCGCCAAGGTTCTCGCCGCCGCGCTCGACACGGACCTCATCCGGCTGCAGTGCTACGAGGGCTTGGACGCCAATACGGCGCTCTACGAGTGGAACTACCCCAAGCAGATGCTCCACATCCGGCTGGAGGAGGCGGTCGGCGCCAACCACGACCTGCGCGCCGCGGAGGCGGAGATCTTCTCCGAGCCCTACCTGCTGAAGCGGCCGCTGCTCCAGGCGATCACGCGCAAGGACAAGGGCCCGGTGCTCCTGATCGACGAGGTCGACCGTGCCGACGAGGAGTTCGAAGCCTTCTTGCTCGAGATCCTCTCGGACTTCCAGGTCACCATCCCGGAGCTGGGGACGGTGCGCGCCGAGCACCGGCCGCACGTGGTGCTCACCTCGAACCGGACGCGCGAGCTCTCGGACGCGCTGAAGCGGCGCTGCCTGTACCTCTGGATCGACTACCCGGACTTCGACAAGGAGGTCCGGATCATCGAGGCCAAGGTTGACGGCATCAACCACCAGCTCGCCGGCCAGGTGGCCGGGTTCATGCAGGTCGTGCGGCGGCTCCGATTGTCGAAGACGCCAGGCATGGCCGAGTCGCTGGACTGGGCGATGAGTCTGATGGCCCTGCACGCCGACCACCTCGAGATCGAGGCGGTCAACGAGACGCTGGGCGCCATCTTGAAAGACCGGGACGACGTCAGTCGCCTGGCGGGGGCGCGGGCCGGGACGATCGTCGACGAGCTGGCCGAGCTCGACGGCGAGCGCCTGAAGACGGCCGCGCCCGGGATCGCGCAGCGCCTCGACAAGGAGCTCGTGGCACGGTAACCGTCGTGGCAGCCCAGGCCCGGACCCAAACCCACGCCCAAAACACAAGCCGCCGTACCCGGCGGCGCCAGCATGGCGACCTTCAGCGGAACATCATCCAGTTCTGCCGGCTGCTGCGGAAGTGCGAGCTGCTCGTGACGCCCTCGGAGGTCATCGACGCGTTGCGCGCCGCCGACGCCGTCGACCTGTCCGACCGCGGCGAGTTCAAGCTGGCGCTGCGCTCGATCCTGACGGCGAAGCCCGAGGACGTGCCGATTCACGACGCCCTCTTCGACGAGTTCTGGAGCGCGCGCCTGCCAGAGCCCAGCGAGGACCGGGAAAACGAGGGCGACGACAGCCAGGACCCGGACGCGGCCGGGGAGGACAAGTCGGTCCCGCAGATGGCGGAGGGCGACGGGTCGGACGAAGACGACGACGACACCATCGACATGCCGCTGTACTCGCCGGTCGAGGTGCTGGCCGGGCGCGACTTCAGCACCTTCCTCGCCGACGAGATGCAGGACATCGCCCGGGCCATCATGGTGGTGGCGCGCAAATTGGCGACGCGCGAGAGCCGCCGCTACCGGTCCACCCGGCGGGGCCACGCCATCGACATGCGGCGAACCATGCGCCGCAACATCAAGTTCGGCGGCACAGTCGTCGAGCTGGCCAGGAAGCGGCGCAAGATTCGCAAGCCGCGCATCGTGCTCATCTGCGACGTGAGCCGCAGCATGGACACCTACAGCCGGTTCCTGCTCCAGTTCATCTACGCGCTGCAAAATACCCTGGGACGGGTCGAGAGCTTCGTCTTCTCCACTCGCCTGACCCGCGTCACCGACTACTTCAAGAACCACGACATCTACCAGGCGCTGGACCTGATCGCGGCCGAGGTGCCAGACTGGTCCGGCGGTACCCGCATCGGCGAGAGCCTCCACACCTTCAACCAGGACTGGGCGCTGCGGGTGCTGAACCAGCACACCATCGTGCTGATCATGAGCGACGGCTTGGACACCGGCGACGCCAGCGTGCTGGAGGCGGAGATGGAGGAGATCCAGCGGCGCGCGGCGCGGGTGATCTGGCTCAACCCGCTCCTGGGCAACGAGGATTACCGGCCGCTGGCGCGCGGCATGAGCGCGGCGCTGCCGCACGTCGACCTGTTCGCCAGCGCCCACAACCTGGCCAGCCTCCAGACCCTCGGCAAGCACCTGACGCTCTGACGAGCTATCAGCTATCAGCTGTCAGCTGTCAGCTAGTTAATGGGGCTGACGGCGAGAAATGGGGCGGCCGCGTAGCGTCACACGCGCTACGCTATGGGGAATGAGTGACTGTCTCGATCCGTTCCCATTAGCTGATTGCTGAAAGCTGATAGCTCGCCATGAATGATCTTCTTCCCGATATCCAGCGGTGGCGCGACGCCGGCAAGCGCGTCGCCGTTGCCACCGTCGTCAACGCCTACGGCTCGGCGCCGCGGCGCGCCGGCGCCAAGATGGCTATCAACGAGGACGGCGAGTTCGTCGGCTCGGTCTCAGGCGGCTGCGTCGAGAACGACGTGGTCGAGCATGCCAGGCAAGTGCTCGACGAGGATTATGCTCGGCTCGTCCCCTACGGCATCAGCGACGACATGGCCTTCAACGTCGGCCTCGCCTGTGGCGGGCAGATCGAGGTCTTCATCCAGCCGTTCGGGCGGGCATTCCCCACCGAGAAGCCCGTGGCCTTCGCCTACGTCATCGCTGGCGATGGCCTGAGCAAGGGCCTGCTCGCCTGGGAGTTCGGCAAGCACCGCGGCACTCTGGGGCGCGGCGACGACTTCGACAACCAGGTCGCCCGCGATGCCGTCGAGCTCCTCCGAGTCGGCCAGGTGGGCAAGCGCGCCTACCCGGACGCGCCCGGCGGCCCCGTGACAGTGTTCGTCGACACCTACCCGGCGCGGCCGACCATCGTCATCTTCGGCGCGGTGCACATTGGCGTGGCGCTCTGCCGCCTGGCGAAGGCCGTCGGCGATTATCGCGTCATAGTGGTGGATGCGCGGGGGGTCTGGGCGACGCGCGAGCGCTTTCCGGACGCCGACGAGATCCACGTCATGCGCGCCGACGACTATCTCCAGCAGCACCCTCTCGGCAGCAACGCGTTCGTCGCCGTGCTGAGCCACGACCCGAAGCTGGACGACCCGGCGCTGATCGGCGCGCTTAGCAGCCCGGCGGCGTACGTCGGCGCCATTGGCAGCCCGAAGACGCAGGCCGCCAGGCGCGAGCGCCTGTCCGCGGCAGGGCTGAGCGACGAGCAGATCGCGCGCTTGCACGGGCCCGTTGGCCTCAATATCGGGGCCCAGACGCCGGAAGAGATAGCTCTCGCTATCCTCGGCCAGATGATCTCCGTCAAGAACCGGCGGCCGGCCGACAGCTCCGGCCAAAGAGTCGCGGTCGCGGCGGGACGCTAGCCGGCGGCGTGTTTGCGGCCGTCATCCTGGCAGCCGGTGGCTCCACCCGCATGGGGTCTCCCAAACAGCTGCTCAAGTTCCGTGGGTCCACCCTGCTGCGCCGGGCGGTCGAGACGGCCCGCGCGGTGCCGGCCGAGCAGGTGATCGTCGTGCTTGGCCACGAGGCGGATCGGCTCATGCCCGAGGTGAGCGACACGGGCGCGACCATTGTGCTCAACGACCAGTGGATGGACGGCATGAGCACGTCGCTGCGCGGTGGCCTGGCCGCCGTCTCGCCCGAGGCGCGCGGCGTCTTCGTCTACCCCGCCGACATGCCGCTGATCACGCCTGACACGCTGCGCGAGCTGGCCCGGCGCCAGATGGCGAGCGGTCGCCCGGCCGCGATGACCGAGGCCGGCGGCGTGCGCGGCGTCCCGGTGCTGATCACCCGCTCGCTCTTCCCGGCCCTCATGATCCAGGAAGGCGACACCGGCGGCGCCCACTACCTGCGCGCCCACCCGGACCTCGTTGAGCCCGTGCACTTCGCGGACGTGGACATCGTGCGCGACGTCGATCGCCCGCAGGACTACCGGCGCCTGCTCGAGCTGGACCCGGACTTCGATCCGGACGCGGACCTCGCGCTCGACGAGCCGCTGTCCTGATGGTGACAGCCCCTCCGCCGTTGGCTGCCCTGGGGTACTGCCCTACCTGCGCCACCCCGCTGGTGGCGCGCCTCCAGGAGGATCGCGAGCAACCCACCTGCCCGGCCTGCGGCTTCATCAGGTACCTGGACCCCAAGGTCGCCGTCGCCGTTGTCGTGGGCGACGAGCGCGGCGTGCTGTTCGGGCGGCGCAACATCGACCCCGCGCGCGGCCAATGGAGCTTTCCGGCCGGCTACGTCAACCGCGGCGAAGCCCTGGAGGAGGCGGCGGCGCGCGAAGTCATGGAGGAGCTGCGGGTGAGCGTCCGCCTGACCCGGCTCGTCGGGGTGTACTCGGCGCACGGCGACCCCGTGGTCCTGGTCGTGTACGCTGGAGTGGTGGAGCAGGGCGAGCCCCGAGCGGACGGCCACGAGGTGAGCGAGGTGCGCTATTTCCCCTTGGACGCCCTGCCCGAACCGGCCTTCCGCCACGACAGCACCGTCCTGCGTGATTGGCAGCGGCTGGTCCTTAACGGCCAGGGATAACGTGTCGCTCTTGACCGGCTCGGCGCCGCGTCCGTAGCCTGACAGGGGTACGGCGATGCATTCCAAAGCGCCCTGAAGAAGATCGACGGTAAGACACAACACTAGAGACGAAGAAGAAGAGAAGAAAAAGGAAAGAGAGAAGAGAGTAGTTGATGACCCAGGCTCAGACCCTCGCGGAACCCCAATCGCACACCATCACCGTGACGGTGAACGGCACCCGGTACACCCGTGACGTCGAGCCGCGCCAGCTTCTGGTGTACCTGCTGCGCGAGCAGCTCGGCCTGACTGGCACCCACGTGGGCTGCGACACCTCGCAGTGTGGCGCGTGCACAGTCCTCATGGGCGGCACCGCTGTCAAGTCGTGCACGATCCTCGCGGTCCAGGCGGACGGTGCCGAGATCAAGACGATCGAGGGTTTCGCCGACCCGAGTGGCAAGCTGCACCCCATCCAGCAGGCGTTCTGGGAAGAGCACGGGCTCCAGTGTGGCTTCTGCACGCCCGGGATGGTGATCGCCATCGACCAGCTGCTGCGCGACAACCCATCCCCGACAGACGCCGAGGTGCGCCGTGGCATCGAGGGCAACCTCTGCCGCTGCACCGGCTACCAGAACATCGTCAAGTCCGCCCTGTCCGCCAGCAAGAAGCTCAGCGGCGAGGCGCCGTTCGAGAAGCCCGAGCCCCAAGCGGCGGCGGTCTAACCGTTAGCGGTTAGCGGTTAGCGGTTAGCGGTTAAGGAGAGCAGATGTTCCCTGCCAAGTTCGACTACGCTGCCCCAACCTCCATCGAGGAGGCGCTCACCCTTCTGAAGCAAGGTGACGGCGACGCCAAGATCATCGCCGGCGGCCACAGCCTCCTGCCCCTGATGAAGCTGCGGCTGGCGCAGCCGCGGCTGCTCATCGACATCGGCCGCATTCCGGGCCTGTCGTTCATCCGCACCGAGGGCGGCAACGTCGTCATCGGCGCCCTGGCAACCTACCGCGACATCCTCCACTCGCCCGACGTGGAGCGGGGCGCACCCGTCCTGGCGGAGGCGGCGCACGAGGTTGGCGACCCGATGGTGCGAGCGCGGGGCACCCTGGCCGGCAGCCTCGCCCACGGCGACCCGGCCGCTGACATGCCGGCCGTCGTCCTCGCCCTCGATGCCAGCGTCCACGCCATTGGCCTAGACGGCGAGCGCGACCTCGGCGTCGACAACTTCTTCGTCGACATGCTCACCACGCAGCTTGGCGCGCACGAGGTCATCACCCGCATCAGCGTCCCGGTGCGAGCGCCGGGGAGTGGCGCCGCGTACCAGAAGTTCGACCAGCCGGCCAGCCACTACGCGCTCGCTGGCGTGTGCGCGAACATCACGCTCTCTGGTGGGGCCATCTCGCAGGCCCGCATCGGCGTCACCGGGGTCGGCACCAAGGCGTACCGCGCGACGGGTGTCGAGCAGGCCCTCGTCGGAAAGGCGCCGACCGAGGACGCCGTGCGGAGCGCGTGCGAGTCGGCCGCGGAGGGCGCCGACGTCCAGGGCGACATCCACGCCAGCCCGGAGTACCGCGCCCACCTGGCGCGCGTCCTGGCCCGGCGCGCCGTCCTCGCCGCCGCCGAGCGCGCCCAAGCCTAGCGCCCGAAGGGTGGGCCCCGCTGACCAGCGGATCGCGGCCCTTCAAGCGGCAGAATCGCCACCGATACCCTCGGCCCACGTCCCGGTGCTCGGCGAGCTGTTCGTCGTCCGCAGCTCGGGGCAAACTGGCTGACTCCCGACTGGCTCCTGACTCATCGGCGCTTTCGATGGCCGCACCGTTTGTCGTCCAGTTCGCCGGACCGTTGGACATCCCGGCCTCCGTCGCTGGGTTCCGCCACTGGGGTGACGACCTGTTCGACCGCTGGGATGGGCGCACGCTGGTCCGAACCGTGCCCGGCCCCGACGGCGACGACGTTGCGTTCGCGTGCACCGTCGTCGGCGGCATCCAGCAGCCGGCCGTGCGCGTCGACGTCGAGGACGAGGCGTACGGCCCGCTGGTCGAGCGCACCGTGCGCGGCATGTTCGTGCTGGCCCACGAGCCGCTAGCCGCTCTGGCCAGGGTGGACCCGGTGGTCGCTCGTCTGGACGCGAGCCACCCGGGCGTGCGGCCGGTTCTGACGACCGGGCTGTTCAAAGCCCTCGTCCGCGCTATCAGCACCCAGCAGGTCAACCTGCGCTGGGCGGCCACGACCCGCGCCCGGCTGGCGGTCGCTTTTGGCCGCCGCCATACCGTCGCTGGCCACGAGGTGTACAGCCTCGACCCGCGCCGGCTCGCGGGTGTACCGCCGCCAGAGCTGCGCGCGCTCCAGTTCACGACGCGCAAGGCCGAGTACATCGTTGGCACGGCAGCCGCCGTCGCCGACGGCACTCTGGCCGTGGACCACCTGCGCACCCTCCCCGACGACGACGTTATCGCGCGCATCGTCCGTGTACGCGGCCTCGGCGTGTGGACCGCGGAGTGGGTGCTGGCGCGCACTCTGGGCCGGCCCCGGGTCGTGGCCGGTGACCTCGGCGTGCGCCGTGAGGTTGGCCGCGCGTACCTGGGCGGGGCATTCCCCAGCGAGCGGGAGGTGCGCAGCTGTACCGCCCACTGGGGCGAGGCCGCTGGCGTCGCTCAGCAGCTGCTTCTGCACGGGCGCGCGGCCAGTGCCGGCCTGTCGCCGGACGTGCCAGCCTGACGAGGCAGTCGTTATCCTGTAGCCATCATTCACTCGGCATCCGAGCAGCCGCACCAGTCTCCCATGGACTCAGCCATCCCCGCCGGGCGTCCTCTGGTAGCGGCCCTGCTCGTGGATTACCCGGTGCTGCTCCGAGCTCTGCGAGCCGTTGAGCCGGACGCGGCACCCAGCCTGGACCGCATCGTAGCTCGGGCCAAGGCAGTCCTGCCGCTGCTGGCGGCGCGTGCCTACGGCGCCTGGTACGACGCCGACGAAGCGCGAGCGGCCTTTGCAGAGGGCCTCGACCCCGTGTTCGTGCCGCCGGTTGGGCCGGGCAGCGCGCCGACGACCGCCGCCCTGGTGGCGGACGGCGTGTCGCTGATCCGGAGCGGCCAGGTAGCCGGGCTGGCTCTGAGCGGCGATGATCGGCTGCTGCCGCTGCTGGCCGCCGCGCACACGGAGGGGATCGAGGTGGCCCTGATCGCACACAACTGCCTGCCGGGTGGTCCGTGCGTCCGTCTGGCCCGGACGGCAGAGCCGGCGACATCGTTCGCGCGCGCGCTCACACGCGCCGAGCGGTACCGGCGCTCGGTGGCGTAAGCCGCCCGCGCCGAGCGGCCGTCACCCGGTTCTACTCCTAACTCCTAACTCCTAACTCGTTACTTCAGCGTTTCCAGGTAGGCGACGATGTTGGTGGCCTGGTCGTCGGTGAGCCCCAGGTTCGGCATGGCCGTCCCTGGTTTTACAGCTGGCGGGTTTAAGATCCAGCGCTTCAGGTCGTCTGGGCCAGTGTTGTCCACGGCGCCGCCGGCGATCTTGGGGCGGCCGGCGACGCCGGCGAGGTTCGGTCCGACCTGGCCCGTCGCGCCCGGGATGCCCGGTATCGTGTGGCAGCCGATGCACGCCTGGCCGGCGATGATGGTGGCGCCTGCGGCGGCCGGACTGCCAGGCTCCGGCGGCGCGCCGGCCGCGACCGGGGCGGCCATCTGGTTGGCCGACCCTCCAGCCCGGCCGTCGCCGAACGACGGGTTCATGGTCCACAGCATGGCCCCCACGCCGACCGCGAAGACCAGCGCGAGAAGGCCGGCGATGGTGCCAGCGACCGGCGATACGGCGTCGCGGGTCGAATGGTCTTGTAGCCCGGCGCCGGCGCCCGAAACGGGGGCCAGAGCGTTCGGCGCGGCGGCGTTCTCCTCACTATGCACCTCAGAAGTGTAGAGGAGTCGGCAGCCAGGACATACATCTTGAACGACTGTGGTGTCCTCGGGCTGAACCCTGCTGGCCGCACCGCGAGCCCGTACACTTGGGCTGTTTGGCACGAGCAGCTGACGGCGTGGTGAACCCACGGCGGGAGATCGAGGATCGCTTCATCAACGAGTGGGGCCTTCTCGCCAGCGCCTGGGGCGTCTCGCCCCTTCTGGGGCGCATCCACGGGCTGCTCCTGCTCACCGGGCGACCGATGACCGCCGAGGAGGTCTGCGAGCGCCTGGACATCAGCCGCGCCTCGGCGTCGGTCCAGTTGAACGCTATTCTGGGCTGGGGGCTCGCCAGGCGCATGTACCTGCAGGGCGACCGCCGCCAGCACTACCTGGCCGAGCCGGAGCCCTGGACGTGGTTCCGGCGAGCGGTCCGGGTGCGCAAGGAGCGGGAGTTCGACCCGGTGATCACGGGGCTGGACGAGGCCGCGACCGCGGCCCAGCGCTCAGCCCACGCGACCGGCGATGCGGAGCTCCGCGAGGAAGCCGACCGGCTGAGCTACCTGATGAAGTTCGTCCACGTGTTTTTCGACGGCATCGAGACGTTCCTGCAGATCGAGCCGTCGGCGCTGCAGGCGTTCCTGCACCTCGCCGACGAGTAACGAGCAGTCAGGTATCGGCCGTCAGCAGCTAGCTGACAGCAGCTAGCTGACAGCTGATAGCTCGTCTGCCATGTGGCCGCGGGCCTGAGCCGCGGCGCGGTCGATGGCTTCGGTAGTCAGTCCCCGCTCCTGGCCCACGATCAGCAGGCGGCGGAACAGACGGCGCCCCTCGGCCGACAGCGCCGGCGCGTGGCGCATGATTGCCTGGCGCTGGACTGGAGTGAGCGGGGCGCGCATCGTGGCGGACTGGGACAGCAGAGTAGTAGACATGGTGCACCTCGGGTGTGAGCTAGGGGGCGGAGAACGGTCACCGCCCACGCCATAGCGACGGTGGGCGGGGTGCAGCGCGGCCCTTCTCCGCCGGGAACCGGGGCACGCGATGTCACGGCACGCGGGATCGCGGCCTCTTCCCGTTACTGTACCCGCTTTGTCCGTCGGCGACGCGACAATTGGCCGAGCGGCATGACGAGCCCGAATACCGTCAAGACGACAACGAGGACGAGCATGGTTGCCAGGGCCAGCCCGGCGGCCGCGCCGACCGCGTAGGCGGCCGCCGCGCCGCTGCCACTGCGGGCCGAGGTGAGCAGCAGAACGGGCAGTGAAGCGAGCCCTGGCGGCGTCGTAGCCAGGACCGACACGAAGACGAGCAGCGAGCCGGCGGCCGCCACGCGGGGCGGCCAGGACGACTGGCGGAGACGCCGAGGCACGCCGAAAGCTAGGCCACCCTCCGCGGCGTGGGTGTAGATTGAGGCTTAGCGCGAGAGGAGGACCCCTCATGTCGACGACGGCGTTCACAATCAAACGGCTGAACCACGTGGTGCTGTACGTGCGCGACGCCCAGCGCGCCATGGCTTTCTACCGGGACGTTCTCGGCTTCGAGGTGGTCGAGGCCATGGGCGACCAGGCGGTGTTCATGCGGGCCAACGGCAGCGACAACCACCACGACCTGGGACTCTTCGGGGTTGGCCATCAGGCGGCGCCGCCGACCCGTGGCGAGCGGGTGGGGATGTACCACGCCGCCTGGGAGGTGGGCACCATTCAGGATCTGGACCACGGCAAGGAGCGGCTGGCCGAGGCCGGCGCGCTCACTGGCGAGTCCGACCATGGCAACAGCCTGAGCCTGTACGCCCAGGACCCGGACGGCAACGAGCTGGAGGTCTTCTGGATGGTTCCCCGGGAGGAGTGGGCGACGCGCGGTTTCGGCACGCGCCGCCTGGACCTGGCGGGCGAACTGAGCCGCCGCGGCGCCGCCTCGCCAGCAACCTGAAAACTGAAAACTGAGAACTGAGAACTGAAGACTGAGCCGGCCAGCGGCGCCTTTAGGCTCTTAGAGGGTGCCGGCGCGAGCAGCGTCGTCGGCGGCAGGGTCGTCGAAGGTGTCGCCATCGCCCTGCTCATCGGGGCGCAGGATGAGCCGTGGGCGGCCGGTGGCGCAGGTATAGCACAGGCCCGGCCAGACGATGAGCTTGCGACAGATGTGGCAGTGGCTGCCCTGCCCCTGGCGCTGCGGCGCCACATTTCGTTGGAGGACTGTCATGCTCAGCGGCGCGTGTCCCGGACTCGCGGCCGCTTGGCCCGCCGGCGCGCGGCGGCCTTGGCCTTCTCCCGCCGGAGCTCGCCGGCGCTCTTGAAGCGCTGCTTCCGCTTGTACTCGCGGAGGATGCCGGCTTTCTCGATCCCTGTCTTGAAGCGGCGAAGCAGCTGGTCGAACGGCTCGCCTTCGCGGGCTTCAACGTGCATCGAGAACACTCCTGACGTGGTATGGGGGGGTGTGTGTAGATGTTGAGTTGCGAATGACACTCACCAATTGACGGAACGGGCAGCGGTCGTTCTCGCGACCGCTGCCCAGGACGATGCGTCTGGACCTGATTCTAGGTCGGTACCACTGGTGACTTAGTAGCGGCCCCGGCCACCACCGCCGTACCGGGTCCCACCGCTCGAGGCGCCGCGGCGCTGCTCGAAGCAGGTGGAGCAGTAGACGGGCTTGTCGCCGCTCGGCTGGAAGGGAACCTCCGCCACGTTGCCGCAGTTCGAGCACGTAGCCTCGAACATCTGGCGAGCGCCGCCGCGGCTGTCGCCGGCCGCGCCGCCACCAGAGCTGTAGCTGCTGCCGCCGTAGGAGCCGCGGTCACGCTCTGCCTTGCGAGCGGCGCGGCAGTCGGGACAGCGGCTCGGCTCGCTGAATCCGCGGCTGGCGTAGAAGTCCTGCTCGCCGCTAGTGAATGAAAACGACTGGCCGCAGTCGCGGCACGTGAGCGTAACGTCGCCCGACATCGTGGACGGCTCCCTCAAGTACAACAGATCGCCTTGCTGGTCAGGTACGATCAGAATTAGATTCGTTCCGTCAACACGAGATGCCGAGTGAAGACTAGGAACACGCCAGCATCTCCAGTGTACCGCGCGAGCCTCCTGGTTGCCAGCGCTTTACCCGCGGTGGAACAGTATACGGGCTCTGGTACGCCGCCGCGGCCAGAGGTCGCGACAGCGCGTTCTGGCGGCAGAGAACGGGGCTTGTTAGGGTGTCGGCGGAGGTCTTGGACGCGCTGTGTCGGCCCGGGCGGCTGAGGGGCCATCGCGGCCTCGCGACGAGCTCGCCGAGCTGCTGCGGCTGATCGGGCGGCTCCGCTGGCGCCTGGGCTGGGAACGCCTGCTCGGCGCCGTCTTCCGCTGCCTTGCCGTGGCGGTGGCCCTCCTGTCGGCCGTCCTGCTCGTCGATTGGCTGCTTGCCGGCCATCTCGCCAGCCCCGGCCTGCTGGCCGCCATCCCGCTGGCCGTCGCCAGCGCCGCGGCGCTGGCGTGGGCGCGTTGGCCCTCGGCCGTTGAGACGGCCCGCGTCGCCGACCGCCGTCTCCACCTCGCCGATCGGCTGGCCACGGCTGTCGAGCTCGCGCCAGCGCTACAGGCCGGCGCCGACCGCCGTCTCGATCGCCTCCAGCTTGTCGATGCCGTCGCCCGCGCCGGCACCGCGTCTGGCTGGCCGTCGCTCGCGGCCACTGTGCGTCGCGATCTGGCGGCGGCGCTGGCGGCCACCGTCTTCGGCGGTGCCGCCGTCCTGGCAGTGGTGCTGGTCCCGGAGGCGCCGCGCCTGGCCATGAGCTCGGGTGCCGGCGCCGGGGAGGCGCCTACCGCTCCGGACACCAGGCCGGCGGAGACGCCAGCGCCGCCGCCAGCCGCTGCCCCCCCGGCTCCTCCGCCACCTCCGGCCGCCGAGCGCCAGCGCCAGGAGGTGGCGCCGTCCGACCCATCCCTCGCCCAGCGGGCCCGGCAGGAGGAGGCTCAACGCGCGGCGCTCGACCGCCTGGCTCAGCAGCTCCGCCAGCTGTCCGCGACCGCTTCCGCTGCCGACGCGATCAGCCGCGGCGACTACGCCGCCGCTCGCGATGGGCTGGCGGACCTGGGCGACAACGCCGACCAGCTGTCGGACGCGGCCAAGCGGCAGCTGGCCCAAGCCCTTCAGGCCGCCGCCAGTGGGTCCACCGGGGATCCGCAGCTCGCCCAGCGCGAGCAGGGCGCCGCCCGAGCCCTCGGGCAGCCCGACTACGCAGCGCAGCAGAAGGCGCTGCGTCAGCTCGGCGATCAGCTCGCCCAGAGTGGGTCCAACAGCCCGTCGTCGGCCCAGGTTCAGCGCGACGTGGGCCAGCTGCAAGCACAGCGCGACGCGGCCAGCGGCGCCACGGGCCAGGCACCGTCGGGCGACCGTTCGGGACAGAGCCCCGCCGCTGGTCTGGCGAGCGGTGACCAGGCGAACCCGGCCGACGCCGGCGCGGGGGGCGGCCAGGGAGCACCGGGCGGCCCGGGCGCCGGCACGGGCACCACGGCGACCATGCTGGGCGACCCGGCGCCGCCGCTCGACGCGGTCGGCCAGCACGTCGAGGTACCCGTCCTCCTCAGCGGCTCGGCGGGTGCCCGCCCTGCCCAGGGCGACGCCCAGCAGCCGGACGCGCCACTTGGCGGCTCTGGCGCCGGGTCGGTGGCCGAGGCGCCGCGGGACGGTCCGACAGGACACGTGGCGCCAGAGCAGAACCGGGTGCCGGGCGATCAGCGTGGCGTCGTCCGCGGCTATTTCAACGGGGATACCGCTCGGTGACGCAGTCGGACGGCGTCAGCCTCGCGCGCGACGAGGTCGAGCGCCTCCAGGGCACCGCGCTGGCGCTCGAACGGGAGATCGGCAGCGTCATCGTTGGCCACCAGGAGGTTGTCCGCGACGTGACCATCGCCCTCCTGGCGGGTGGCCACGTCCTGCTCGAAGGGCTGCCGGGTCTGGGCAAGACGCTGCTCGTCCGCTCGGTGGCGCACGCGCTGCAGCTCGAGTACAGCCGTATCCAGTTCACCCCCGACCTCATGCCCGCCGACGTCACAGGCACGAACGTGCTCATGGACGCCGCCCGGTCCAATGGCCAGCACGCCTTCCACTTCCAGCCGGGGCCGGTGTTCGCCAACCTCGTGCTCGCCGACGAGATCAACCGGGCCACCCCGAGGACCCAGTCCGCGCTGCTCGAGGCGATGCAGGAGGGCCTGGTCACAGTGGGTCGCACGACGCACCGCTTGCCGCGACCCTTCTTCGTCCTGGCGACCCAGAACCCGATCGAGCTGGAGGGAACCTACCCTTTGCCCGAGGCGGAGTTGGATCGCTTCTTCTTCAAGCTCAACGTGGGCTTCCCGTCGCGCGCGGACCTGGCCGAGATCGTCCAGCGCACCACTGGGTCGGCCTCCGTGAACCCGTCAGTCGTCGCCGACGCGGCCACTGTCGTCGAGCTCCAGCGGCTGGCCCGCGAGGTGCCCGTGGCCAGCCACGTCGCCGACTACGCTGTGCGCCTGGTGCTGGCGACCCACCCCGAGCTGTCGGCCGGGGCCGAGCACGTCCGGCGCGCTGTCCGGTACGGGGCCAGCCCGCGCGCCGCGCAGGCGCTGGTCCTGGCTGGCAAGGTCAACGCGCTGCTCGCCGGCCGCCTGAACGTTGCCGTGGCGGACATCCGCCGGGTGGCGCTGCCCGTCCTGCGCCACCGCCTGGTGCTCACCTACGAGGCCGAGGCGCGTGGCGACACGCCCGATCGGATCGTGCAGGAGGTGCTGGCGGCCACCCCGGAGAACGACCGGTGAGACGGCTGCTGCCACGCCGCCCGCGCCCCCGCCAGGCACCGCCTGCGGGGACGACTGCCGTGCCGCTCGACCTGCTGCGCCTGCCGCTGGCCCGCTTCGAGCGCCTGTCGTTCGTCATCCGCCAGCCGGCCACGCGCGGTCTCGGCGGCGAGCACGCCAGTCGCCGGCGGGCGCCCTCTACCGACTTCGTCGACTACCGCGCCTACGCGCCAGGCGACGACCCGCGGCGCGTCGACTGGAACGTCTACGGCCGGCTCGGCTCCCTCCAGGTGAAGCTGACCGAGGCACGCGAGCGTCTGGACCTGGTGCTGGCCCTCGACGCCTCGGCGTCCATGGCGTGGGGCAATCCGGACAAGCTCCTGTTTGCCGAGCAGGCAGTGGCGGCCCTCGCCTACGTCGGGCTGGCGCGCTTCGACGCGGTGCGCGTGGTGTCCCTTGGGCAAGGAGCGGGGCGGCGGAGCCTCGGGCCGATCCACGGCCGCTCCCGCTTCGGCGAGGTGGCGCGCTTCCTCGCCGACATCAGCCCGGCCCCTGGCCCGTCTCTGCGCGACCAGGTCGCCGAGTGCCTGCCTGGCATCGCGAGCGGGACTCTCGTCGTGCTCGTGTCGGACCTGCTCGATCCGCGGGGCTGTGGCGCCGCTCTCGACGCCGTCGTCGGTCGGGGCGCCGACGTGGTCGTCGTCCACGTGGTCGCCCCCCAGGAGCTGGAGCCTGAGCTGCTCGGCGAGCTCGAGCTCGTCGACGCCGAGACCGAGGAGACTGTCAACGTCGGCGTGAGCCTGAGCGGCCGCGAGCAGTACCGCGAGCGGTACGGCGCCTGGGCGCGGGAACAGGCTGCCCAGTGCGTGGCTCGCGGGCTGCGCTACGTTCGCGTCCGCACCGACACCAGCATCGACGCGCTTCTTCTCGACGCCCTGCGCCGCGGCCGGGTGCTGCGGTGACGCTGCTGGTACCGGCGGCGCTGGCCGGCCTGCTGGCGCTGCCGGTTATCTACCTCATCCACCTGCTGTGGGGCAGCCGGCGCCGACTGGTCGTGCCGGCGGTTTTCCTGTGGGCCGGCCTGTCGTCAGTGCCAAGCGGCCGAGCGCGCCGCCGCTGGCCGCCGCTGGGCGCGCTACTGCTCCTCCAGCTCGCCGCGGCTGCCCTCCTGGCCGTGGCGCTTACGCGGCCGGCGACCTCGGCGCCGCCGCCGACCCACCTGGTGATCGTCATGGATGCCTCGGTCAGTATGCAGGCTACCGATGTCGCGCCGACGCGCTTCGAAGCGGCGCGTGGCCAGGCGCTCGCCCGCCTGGCCGCGCTGTCGACGGGCGATCAGGCCAGCCTGATCCGCGCCGGCGCCACCGCGACTCTCGTGGCGAGCGGCTCAGCTGGGCAGGCGCGGGAGGCGCTGGCCCTGTTGACACCGGGCATCGCCCCGAGCGCCCTGCGTGACGCGCTGGCCCTGGCGTCGACCGAAGCTCAGGCGACGCCGACCGCCACCGGGCAGATCGTGCTGTTCACAGACGCGGCCTGGCCCCCGTTCGCGCCCCCTGGGGCCCTGGCGGCGCCGGTCGAGATCGTCCCGGTCGGCGGCGGCGCCGACAACCGCGCCATCGTGAACCTGCAGGTCCGCACCGAGCCGGGCGGCACGAAGCAAGCCGCCTTCGTCGAGGTGGCCAACTACGCCGACTACGCGGTGAGCGTGCCGCTGCGCACGCTCGGCGACGACGTCCTCCTGGACGAGCGCGCCCTGGCCGTGCCCGCCCGCGGGCGCGTAGGCGCCAGCATCCCGGTCCCGTCCGAGGTGCGCCGCGTCACGGCCCGACTCCTGGGCCACGACGCGCTCCCCTTGGACGACGTGGCCGAGGCGATGGTACCGCTGGCTCAGCCGCGCGACGTTCACCTGGTATCGCGGACGCCAACCACGCTCCAGAAAGCGCTGGCGGCTATACCGTCGGTGCGTCTGACCCTGGCCGACCCATCCAGCGACACGCCGACCGCGGCCGACCTGACAGTCCTGGACGGCACTCTCCCGCCTCAGCTGCCGCCCGGCGCCCTGCTCCTGGTCAATCCGCCGCCGGATAGCCCGCTGCTGTCTCAGGCCCAGCGGCCGGTCGCCGAGGCGACCGCCAGCGCCGACGCGGCGCCCGAGCTCGGACTTAGACTCGAGCTGCTGAAAGGTATCGACCTCCAGGCGCTCCAGGCGGAAAGCTCGTTCGGGGCGGGGAGCCCGCCCTGGGGAAGCGTGGTGTTCGCCGCGCGGGACGGGCCGCTCGTTGTCCAGGGCCGGCTGGCCGGACGGCCCACGGTGGTCCTGGCCTTCGACCCGGTGCGCTCGGGGGTGGAGAAGTCGCTGGCGTTTCCCCTGCTCATCGCCAACGCGGCGGGCTATCTGTTGGCGCAGCAGGGCGATCTGGCAGTCCGCGCGGGCCAGCCGGTCACGCTACCTGCCCCGGCGAGCGGGCGGCTGACAGTGGTGCGGCCGGACGGCGGCGAGAGCCCAGTCGCCGCCGACACCGCGACGAACACCGTGGCCATCGACAGCCCCGACGAGATCGGCCGCTACGCCGTGCGCGATCCGGCCGGCGCGGCGCCGACGCGCTGGTTCTCGGTGTCGCTGCTCGACGGCGCTGCGTCCGACATTCGTCCGCGTCAGCGACCCCTGGCGTCGCTGCCCGGGCCGGCGCCCCTCGCCGCGCCAGCGCAGCCCCCCGTCGCCGAGTGGTGGCGCTGGCCAGCCGTGGCCGGCCTCGGCGTGCTGCTCGTGGAGTGGCTCGTGTTCGCCCGTCGCGGGTAGCGCCGCCCTGATGATGTGTTGATGTGATGATCCCGGTGCCGCTCACGCTCGCTCATCCGGCGCTCCTGGCCCTGCTGGCTCTGCTCGCGCCCGCCGTCGTGCTGATCCCGCGGCGGCGCTTGCGCGCCAGCCCGCTCCTGGCGCGCCGCGCCGTACTGGCGACGAGAGTGTGCCTGCTGGCCGCGGTGGTCGTCGCGCTGGCCGAGCCGGAGCTGCGCGTTGCCGGCGACCAGCGCGCCGTGGTGTTCGCGCTCGACGTCTCGGACAGCATGACGCCGGGCCAGCAGGCCTGGGCCCGCCACTGGGTCGACAGCGCTATCCGCGCCCTGCCGGCCGGCAGCCGCTGGCGCGTGGAGCAGTTCGCCGCTCGACCGGAGCTCGTGGCCGACGGGGGTGGCGTGCCGCCCCCAGGCGCGGCAACTGACGTGGCCGCCGCGCTCAGTCTCGGGGACGCGCTGTTGACCCCCGTCCAGGACGGGCGCGCGTCGCCGGACCTGGTGTTGCTCACGGACGGTTGGGACACGATGGGCCACCCCGTCACGGCGGGCGGGCTGCGGCCGGGTGTCGCCGTCTCCTACGTCGTCCCGCCGGCGGGCGAGGACACGCCCCAGGCTGTCATTCGCGGCATAAGCCTGCCGGCCGCGGTGCGGGTCGGCGAGACGCCCGACCTCACGGTCCAGGTCGAGGCGGCGGCGCCGGCGGCGGCGCGGCTCCGCGTCACCATGGATGGCGCGACGCTGTCGGACGGCGAGGTGCAGCTCCAGGAGGGCTCGCACGACATCGCGTTCGCGCCGCGGGTGGATGCGCCCGGCTTCCACGAAGTCGCCGCGGCGCTCACTGTGAACGGCCGCACCAGCCGGCTCTCGTCGGTGACTATCGCGTCGGACGCCGGCCGGGTGCTGGTGCTGGAGGACGAGGCGGGCCGGGCTGACGCGCTCGCGTCGCTGCTCGCCAGGTCTGGCGTCAGCGTGGAGCGCCGACCGGCGAAGACGGTGCCCCCCAGCGCCGCCGGGCTCGCGGATTTCGACGCCGTGGTCCTGGTCGACACGCCGGCGACGAGTCTGGCGCTGGACCAGCTGCGCACCTTGCAGTCTTACGCGCGCGACCTGGGCCGTGGGGTGGTGGCGGTTGGCGGGCCGCGCAGCTTCGGCCCCGGCGGCTACGAGGGGACAGTCCTCGACGACATGCTGCCGGTTTCGGCGCAGCCACCGGTCGCACCGCAGCAGGGCAGCCTGGCTCTCTTCCTGGTGGTGGACCGGTCGGGCAGCATGCAGATGGGCGTCGGCGGCACCTCGAAGATCGCCATGGCGCGAACGGCAGCCAGCCGGGCCGCCGAGCTTCTGAAGCCGAACGACACTCTGGGCGTTATCGCCTTCGACACCGCTTTCGACTGGGTAGTGCCGCCCGTGAAGGTAACTGGCCCAGACGACCTGCGCCAGGCGCAGGCGCTGGTGCAGACCATCGAGGCCGGTGGCGGGACGACCATTCTGCCTCCCCTGCGGGCGGCCATGGAGGCGGCGGCGGGCACGGATGCCGCGCTGAAGCACGTGGTGCTCCTGACGGACGGCGAGTCGGCCGACAAGGGGTATGAGGAGCTGCTGGCCCGCATGGCGCCGCAGCGCGTGACGCTGTCCACTGTCGCGATTGGCTCGGATGCCGATCGCACGCTGCTGGCCAGTCTGGCGCGGCTCGGGGGCGGCCGGTCGTACTTCACCGAGCGGAGCACCCAGATCCCGCAGATTGCCACCAAGGAGACGACCATTCTCACGCGCAACGCGGTCGTCGAAGGTCAGGCGTCGGCTCGGGTCGGTGAGCCCAGCCCGCTGGTGCGCGCGCTGTCCGGCACGTTCCCTGTACTCAGCGGGTACGTGGCGACGACGCGCAAAGAGCGCGCGGTCACTGCGCTGGAGACGGAGCGCGGCGACCCGCTGTTGGCGCACTGGCAATACGGCCTGGGACGGGTGGTGGCCTGGACGTCGGAGGCCGACCAGGGGTGGGGGGCCGCCTGGGCCGACTGGCCGGGCGCGGCGCAGTTCTGGTCTCAGGTCACGCGGTGGGCCATGCCCGCGCCACAGGGCTCCGATCTTTCCGGTCCTCAGGTAGGCGCTCAGGTGCTGCCGGACGGCCGGCGAGTCACGATCCGGGCGCACAGCGTGCGGGCCGATGGCACGTTCGCCGACCTGCTCGATACCCGAGCCACCATCCTGGCGCCGGACGGCACGGCGCGCGAGGTGCAGCTGCCGCAGCAGGCGCCAGGCAAGTACGAGCTGACCACTACGGTGGCCGAGCCGGGCGCCTACCGGGTCATGGTCGCCCAGCGTGACGCCGGCGGGATCGCCCATCAGCAGCTGGCCGGCTTCGCCGTGCCAGACTCGGCCGAGCTCCACACCCTGGGGACGAATCGGGCAGTCTTGCAGCGGCTGGCCGCCCAGACCGGAGGGCGCGAGCTGGCGCAGCCCGAAGATCTCGTGGCCGGGCGGCCAGGCGGACCCAACGGGGCGACGGAGGGGCGCGTCCCACTCTGGCAGTGGCCGCTGGTCGTTGCCCTGCTGCTGCTGCCCCTCGACGTGTACCTGCGGCGGAGGGTGTAGCCGAGTAGTCGAGCGGGTCAGTCCATGCCGAGGATCCGCGCCAGGTTGCCGCCTAGGATGAGCGACTCGACCTCCTGGCCGAGCTTGTGGCGCTTGATCGCCTCGACCGCCAGGTCGGAGTAGACGTTCGGCCAGTTGGACCCGTACACGACCCGCTCCGGGCCGAGCTCGGCGACCGCGCGGGCGATGGTGGACGGCTCGAACGCCGCGATGGTCGTGCCCAGGTACAGGTTCGGGTTGTCCCGCGCCGCCTCGATGGCGTCGCCGACCCATTCGCGGTAGCCCATGTGATCCATGAGCACTGTCACCTCCGGGAAGCGTCGGCACAGCGCGCCGATCTGGAGTGGATGGCTGATCTCGCTGCCGGAGTGGATGTTGACAACTATCCCGAGGTTCCGCGCCGTGGTCATGAGCCTCTGGGCGACCGGCCCCAGCAGGTGCACCTGGTAGATCGCGGGCATGATCTTCAGGACCTTTACGCCCCAGTCTCTGACCGACTGCTCGATCTCCTGGAGCGCGGCGTCGCCATCGTTCGGGTTCACCTGGCAGCAGAGAACGGCGCGGCGCTGCTTGTGCGCTGTCTCGTGGAGCGCCCGGTTGTCCGGCTTGGTGGTGGGGCTGGGCATGACGACCGCGTACTCGATGCCCGCGGCGTCCTCGTTGGCGAACAGCTCGCCCAGGGCGGCCTCCCGCTCCGGCGCTGGCGCGTTGGTGTTCAGGTAGACCTCGAAATCCATCGTCGGCGTAGGCATGTGTGGCTTCTCCCGCCCCCTGAGGGTACCGCTGCCGTCGGACAGGGCGGGGCGCCACTCTTCGTACACACCTCACAAGGCCGGCGTCACGAAATTGGGCGGGTGAACCAGACTGGCGGCCGGGGGCGTCGAGTATGGTTTGGCATCGGGGACGACACGATTTGGTGACCTCAGCCATGGCCAGTCCGCACCTCTCGGCCACCGCGGCGGCGCCGCTGCTGTCGCTGCGCGGCGTGGGCAAGGCCTACGCCAACGGCACCCTGGCGCTGGAGAACGTCTCCTTCGACGTCGCCGCCGGTGAGTTCGTCTCGCTGGTCGGGCCGTCGGGCTGCGGCAAGAGCACGGTGCTGCGCATCGTCGCCGGCCTGGGGGACGTGACAGACGGCACGGTGCTGGTCGACGGGCTGCCGCCGCGGCGGGCGCGGCGGGAGCGCAACGAGATGGCGTTCGTCTTCCAGGATCCCACGCTGATGCCCTGGCGCACCGTCCAGGCCAACGTGGAGCTGCCGCTCGAGCTGCGGGGCCCAGAGGTCCGCGCCCGGGCCAGCCGCCACGCCCGCGCCCGGGAGGCGCTGGCAACCGTAGGTCTGGCCGACCACGCCGCCGCCTATCCCCGCGAGCTGTCCGGGGGCATGCGCATGCGCGTGTCCATCGCCCGCGCCCTGGCGGCCAGCCCGCGGGTGCTCCTGATGGACGAGCCGTTCGGGGCGCTCGACGAGATGACGCGCCAGCGGCTGAACAGCGAGCTGCTGCGTATCTGCGCCCTCGCCAGCTGGACTGTGCTGTTCGTCACCCACAACGTGTTCGAAGCGGTCTTCCTGTCGGACCGGGTGCTGGTCATGAGCCGCCGCCCGGGCCGGATCGCCGCGGACATCGCCATCGACCTGCCGTACCCCCGTGAGCCCTCGCTGCGCACCGCGCCCGGGTACACGGCCCTGGTGGCGCGCGTGTCCGAGGCGCTCCACGAGGCCGGCGCCGAAGAGGACGCCGCGGCGTGAGCGTCCAGCAGGCTGCCCGGGGCGCCTCATCAGCGGTGCCGCGCGCCGAGCAGCCCCGCACGGTCGGCCGGTCGCGCGCCGGGGTGGCGTCGTCACGGGTCGCCCGGGAGTGGCTGCCGCCAGTGGCGGTGTTCGTTATTTTTCTCGCCGTCTGGCAGCTGGCGACGGCCGTCCTCGGCGTGCCGGCGTACCTGCTGCCCTCCCCCGGCGCCATCGTCGCCGCCGGCGTCGAGCACGCACCCGACCTGGCGCTCTCGCTCGTCTCCACCTTCCGCGCCGCGCTGGTGGCGCTCGTCCTGGCGGTCGTCGTCGGCACGGTCGTGGCGCTGCTCATGAGCGAGAGCAAGCTGCTCGAGCGGTCCCTGTACCCCTACGCCATCATGCTCCAGACGATCCCGATCGTCGCCATCGCGCCGCTGATCGTCATCTGGTTCGGCGCCGGCGAGCCAGCCGTCATCGTCATCGCCTTTCTCATCTCGCTGTTCCCGATCATCTCGAACACGACTGTCGGCCTCACGTCGACCGACCACAACCTGCGCAACCTGATGGAGATGTACAACGCGGGCTGGTGGCAGCGGCTCGTCAAGCTGCGCTTCCCGTTCGCCCTGCCGTACATCATGGCCGGCCTGCGCATCTCGGCCGGCTTGGCGGTGATCGGCGCCATCGTCGGCGAGTTCATCGCGGGCATTGGCGGCCTGCGCGGCGGCCTGGGCTACGTGATAGTCACCGCGGCCGGCCGGCTCCAGATGCCGTACCTGTTCGCGGCGGCGCTGACGTCGTCCCTGCTCGGCGTCGTCATCTTCGTCGCCGTCAGCATCATCGTGTCGCGGTCGCTGCGCCACTGGCACGAGTCGTCCGTCGACTTCGAGAACTGACGCGGCTGGCCCCGCTCTAAAGGCCCACGAGGAGACAGCACGCATGTCTATTTGCCACTCCGTTCAAACGCTTGTGACGCGGCGGCGGGCGCTGGCGCTGCTGGCCGCGGGTGCGGGCGGAGCGACGCTCGCGGCGGCGTGCAGCGGCCCGGCGGCGCCCACCGCGGCCACGGCGCCGGCGTCCAACCCGCCGCCCACCGCCCCGGTCGCGGCCGGCCAGGCGACGGCTGTCCCCGCCGTGAAGAGCCTCGGCCAAGCCAGCCAGGTCATGAACTGGTTCGCCCAGCCGTCGCAAGGCGGCTTCTTCACCGCCACCAAGCTCGACCAGTACAAAAAGCTCGGTCTCGACATGACCACCGAGCAGGGCGGCCCCGGCGTCTCCACCATCCCCCTGGTCGCCTCCGGCAAGTACACCTTTGGCATGTCGGGCGCCGACGCCATCCTGCTCGCGCGCGCCGAGGGCATCCCAGTCGTCGCCCTCTTCGCCCCGTACCAGACGAACCCTCAAGGCTTCATGTACCACACGGAGTCGGGCATCAAGGATTTCGGCGACCTGAACGGCCACAAGGTGTACGTCGCCAGTGCCGGCGCCTACTACTGGGACTACATCAAGGCAAAGTACAAGCTGGACCAGTCAGAGGTCCTGGCCTACAACGGGCAGCTCGCCACCTGGCTCACCGACAAAGGGAACGTGACGCAGTGCTTCGTCATCTCTGAGCCGTACTTTGCCAAGAAAGCTGGCGCCAATCCCGGCACACTCCTGAACGCGAAGTCTGGGTACAACCCGTACCAGAACATGATGTTCACCTCTGAGCAGGTGATCAAGGAGAAGCCCGACGTGGTCCGTGCCTACGTGCAAGGCTGCCAGCAGGGGTGGAACAGCTACTTGAACGACTCGGCTGCTCGCCAGGCCACCTTCGAGTTTATCAAGACGTACAACAAGGATCAGATCGACGACGCTATGCAGAACGAGTACCAGTCGTCCATCGAGCTCATCATGGCGGGTGATACCAAAACGCTCGGTCTTGGCGCTATGACCGAGGCGTCGTGGCAAACTCTGCACGGCCAGTTGAAAGAGATCAACGTGTTGAAGAAGGACGTCGACGTCAAGACGGCGTTCGACGTATCGTACCTGACGAAGGCGGGGTGAGCGTGACCACCATTGAGAACGCGAACGCGAACGTGAACGGGAAAGGGAGCGCCAGCGTCGGCATGCAGATCGGCCTCTTCTTCTTCAACACGGTCGACATGCCCGACGCCGGCCACGGTGGGACGGAGCCGCTGGACCGCCGCTACGGGCAGGCCGAGGTGCTCGAGCACTACCGCGACCTGGAGGTGATCGCGCGAGCGGCGGACGCCCACGGCTACGACAGCCTGTGGATGACCGAGCACCATTTCCAGCACGAGGGGTACGAAGTCCTGCCGAACATCATTCTCATGTCCGCGTTCATGGCGGAGCGCACGAAGCGCATCAAGTTCGGCGCCATGTTCAGCGTTGTCCCCCAGTGGCACCCGCTGCGCCTGGCCGAGGACTACGCTCTCGCGGACGTCATGACTGGCGGTCGGCTCCTCATGGGCGTCGGCCGCGGCACCGTCCCGCGCGAGTCGCGCGCCCTCGGCGCCCGCATGGGCTGGAACAACGACAGCGACGACCAGTACAACCGCGAGCTGTTCGAAGAGCAGATGGCCATCATCAAGCTCGCCTGGTACAACGAGCGATTCTCGTTCCGCGGCAAGCACTACACCCTGCCGCCGGACGGCATCGACGACCGCGGCCGCACAGTGGAGACGCTCACCCTGCTGCCCAAGCCGCTGAAGACGCCCGTCGACATCTGGCAGCCGGTCACCAGCCCGGGCACCTTCGAGTACGTCGCTCGCCAGCGCCACAAAGCTGTCTTCTGGAACCAGAACCGGGCGCGCCTCCAGGAGGGCTGGGCGCTCTACGGCGACCTTGTGGAGAAGTACCACGGCGTCAAGCTCCGCCCTGGCGAGGACCGCCTCCTGGTGACGAACGTCGTTCTGGGCGATACCGAGGCGGCGGCGATGGCTCTTGCCCGCCCCGGCCACGACGAGTTCTTCAGGTTCCTGGCCCCTTACGGCCGCAGCCGCAGCTACGTGGACGAGAACGGCAAGAGCTGGGAGTGGGGCCGCGTCCCGACGCTCGAGGACTCCATCGCGCAGGGGGCGTGGATCGTCGGCACGGCCGAGTCCGTCAGGCAGCAGCTGCTCCAACTGAAGCAGGATCTGGGCATCGAGTACTTGGTGATCTTCCCCCACTTTCCCGGCATGGTGCTCGACCAGGTTCTGGACCACATGGCCCGCTTCACCCGCGACGTCCGCCCCCACCTGCTCGCCGGGCCAAGCCAGGCTGCGCCGGCGCTCGCGGGCGCTCGGGCGGCACGGTGACCGCCCAGCTGCACCACCCATTCCCGGCCCGCCGCTACCTCCCGTACCTCACGGGCCCGGACGTCGCCGCGCTGCCGAAGGAGAACGCCGCGGTCGTCCTGGCCGTCGGCTCCGTCGAGCAGCACGGCCCCCATCTGCCGACGATCACCGACTCGCTGGTGGGTCAGACGGTGCTCGGCCAGGCGCTGGAGCGCCTGGACCCCTCGGCGCAGGTGTGGGCCATCCCACCACTGACGTACGGCAAGAGCAACGAGCACCGCGTCTTTCCGGGCACCATCCCGCTGTCGGCGACGACCATGGCGGCGGTCATCGGCGACGTCGCCCGGGCGCTGGCGCGCTCGGGCTTCCGCCGCCTCGTGCTGCTGAACAGCCATGGCGGCAACCCGCAGGTCCTCGACGCCATCGCGCGCGACCTCCACGAAGAGACCGGCCTCATGCTGTTCCACATCTCGGTGTTCCGTCTCGGCTTGCCGCCGGCCGAGTCCATCCGCGACGCCGAGACGATCTGGGGCATGCACGCCGGCGACACGGAGACCTCCTCGGTGCTCGCCGTTGCCCCGGAGCTGGTCCACATGGAGCGAACGGCCCACCTCGGCGACTACCCGCGCCTGCCAGACGGTCTGGAGCTCGTCGGCGCCCAGGGACCCAACGGCCCGATAGGCTTCGCCTGGTTGGCGTCGGACCTGTCGGAGACGGGCGTTCTTGGCGACCCGCGCCAGGCGTCGGCCGAAAAAGGGGCGGCGCGGATCGCGGCGACGGTTGACCGCCTGGCGCGGGCGCTGGCAGAGATCGCCCACTTCGAGATGCCGACACCCGCCAGAGCGCTGCCCGTCGTGGCGACTGACGGGGTGCGCCGTGGCTAGCGGCCGCACCAGCGGGAACGGGGCGGTCGGGGGCCACGTGGACCTCCTGGTTACGGGCGTCACAGTCGTGACAGCGCGCCCTGACGGGCTGGTCCAGCCTGACGCCGCCATCGCGATCGCCGGCGAGCGGATCGAGGCCATCGGCCCAGTCGCCGCCCTTCGGGATGCCTACGCGCCAACGCGCGTGCTCGACGCCGGCGGCTGGGTCGCTTTCCCCGGCCTGGTCAACACGCACACCCATCTCTACCAGACGCTGCTCAAGGGCCTGGGCGACGACCTCCCGCTGATGGAGTGGCTCGACGCCGTCACGCTGCCGTCGATCCCCCACCTGACGCCCCGCCTGTGCTACGTCGCCGCTGCTCTTGGCGGCATCGAGTCGCTGCGTTCGGGCTGCACCACGGTCTTCGACTACATGGTCGACCATCCGGACGTCGAGGTGTTCGACGCCATCGTGCAGGCGCTTGACGACGTTGGCATCCAGGGGGTGGTTGGCCGCGGGCTGCGCGACCGGCTGCCGAAAGAAGAACCGCCACTGGTACCCCTGGCGGATCAGCTGGCGGACGCGGTGCGGCTGGTGGACCGGTACGGCGCCGACCGCGTGTGGCTCACCCCGGGCGCGACCTGGGCCATGACCCCCGATGGCCTCCGGGCGACCCGCCGCCTCGCCGACGAGCGTGGCCTCCGCATCAGCCTCCACACCGACGAGGCCCCGTTCGACAGCCAGGAGAGCCTCCGCCGCTTCGGCCAGCGCACCCTGCCCTTCCTCGACGGCCTTGGCTTTCTCGGCCGGGACGTGCTCCACGCCCACTGCGTGCAGCTGACCGAAGCGGACGTGCAGATCCTGGCCCGGCACGGGGCGGCGGTCTCGTACAACCCCGTCAGCAACATGTACCTGGGCAGTGGCGTCCCGCCGATCCCGCGCCTCCTGGACGCCGGCGTGACTGTCGCCTTGGGCGCCGATGGCGCGGCCAGCAACAACAGCCAGGACATGCTCGAGGCGCTGAAGATCGGCGCGCTGTTGCCAAAGGTCGCCGCGCGCGATCCCGCGGTCATCACCGCCAGCGACGTGCTGCGCATAGCAACCTCGGGCGGCGCCGCGGCCATGGGCCGGGATGACTTCGGTACACTCGAGCCGGGCAAGCGAGCCGATCTGTTCCTCTTCGACCCGATGCAGGCAAAATCGCTCCCGATGCACGACCCGGTCTCCACGCTCGTCTACGCCAGCGGCCAGGCCAACGTCCGGACGACGATCGTCGGCGGACGCGTCGTCCTGGACGCGGGGCAGGTGGTGGGCGTGAACGAAGCGACGATCCTGCGCGAGGCGCAGGGCGTGGCGTCGCGGCTCGCCGAGGCGGCCGGGACACGGAGCCGCCTCCACGGGCGCTGGGGACGACGCCGCACACCATCCGCGGCCCTCGCCTGAGCGCGTAGCGCGAACAAAAGCAATAGCCTGAACAAGCAGGTGGAGCTCACGTGATCAGAAGCAAGCAAGACTTAGTCTTAAAGCCACCTGCTTAGGCGCGATCGCCGCCATGCCGCCGACCTTCGAGAACCCGCCCGGCGTCCCGCCGCCCCAGGCCCACTACTCCCATGTGGCGCGCGCCGGCTCCACCCTGTACATCTCGGGGCAGCTCGGCGTGGCCGCCGACGGCCAGCCCGTGGCCCTGGGTGACGCGCGGGCGCAGGCCCGCCAGGCGTGGGCCAACCTGGCGGCCATCCTGGCGTCGTACGGTGCGGACCTCTCGGCCATCGCCAAAACGACGACGTTCATCACCCATTGGGGCTACCGCCAGCCCGTGGCCCAGGCGCGCGACGAGGTGCTGTCCGGCCCGAGGTACCCGGCGAACACCCTCGTCGTGGTCCAGGGCCTGGCCGAGCCGCACTTCCTGGTCGAGATCGAAGCGGTCGCCGTCCTTGATTGATGACTGATGGCTGATGGCTGATGGCTGATCACTGGCGGCTGGACCTGTCAGGGGGCGTGGAGAAGGCCCCGTCCGGTGGCGACACGCGCTCGCTCAACGAACGCGACGTCGCCCCGAGCCCATTCGAGCAGTTCGGCCTGTGGCTCGCCGAGGCTGAGGCGGCGGGCATCCCGATGTATCACGCCATGGTGCTGGCGACGGCCTCGAAGGACGGCGTGCCCTCGGCGCGGACCGTGCTGCTCGAGCGCTTCGACTCGCAAGGCTTCGTTTTCCACACGAACTTGGAGAGCCCGAAGTGTCGCGACCTGGCCGAGAATCCGAGGGCGGCGCTGGTGTTCCTGTGGCGCACGCTGGGCCGACAGGTCCGCATCGTAGGCGAGGTGGTGCCCGCCACGCCTGAGGAGACCGCCGAGTACTTCGACGCCTGCCCGCCAGGCGTCCAGGCGATGATCTGGGCGTGCCAGCAGAGCGCTGTCGTCCCCGACCGCGCCACCCTTGAAGACGCTTTTCTCCGCGCGGAGAGCCGCCTTGCGGCGACGCCGCTGCCGGTGCCGGACTTCTGGGGCGGACTGCGCCTGGTGCCGTGGAGTCTGGAGTTCTGGCAGGCGCGTCCGAACCGCCTCCAGGATCGCCTCCGCTACGTCCGCGGCGGCGGCGCGGACGCTGGCTGGAGCGTCGAACGGCTGGCGCCCTGAGCCAGCTCGGCTCGCGTCGGCGAGTCGCCGTCGCCTGAGCCGTGTCTCTCCTGGGCCCACTGGAAGGAGTTCTCGGGCTGCTGGTGGTCGGCAGCGTGCTGCTGGACATCTTCTACGCCGTCGTCGTGCCGCGCCGGGCCCCGCGGACGACCCGCTTGAGCTCGTACGTGACGCGCTGGCTGTGGCGAGCCTGGGTCTGGGCGGGTACCCGCTTGCAGGAGTCGGGTCGCCGCGAAGGGTTCCTGGGCAGCTACGGCTCGGCCACGGTGATGGTGCTCCTGGTCGGCTGGCTTGCCATCCTCATGGTCGGCTTCGGCCTGATGCTGGACAGCCTCAAGGCCCAGCTGCGCCCCGAGCCCGAAAGCCTCACCAGCTCGATCTACTTCGCGGGCGAGGCCATGCTGACCATCGGCTTTGGGGACGTTGTAGCCGTCGAGCAGCCGGCGCGCCTCATCACGCTGGCCGCCGGCGCCACCGGGCTGGGCGTTTTCGCCGTGGTCCTGACGTTCCTGTTCAGCATCTACGGCTCGTTCCAGCGCCGCGAGGTGGCGGTGGTCGTGCTCGAGGCGGGTGCCGGTGCGCCGCCGTCGGGCGTGACGCTGCTGGAGACGTACGCGCTGGCTGGCATCATGGCCGACCTGCCGCGGCTGTTCGAAGACTGGCAAGCGTGGGCGGCGGAGGTGCTCGACAGCCACCTGGCCTACCCGATCCTGGCGTACTTCCGGTCGAGCCACGACAACGACTCCTGGATCAGCGCGCTCGGCGCAGTGATGGACGCGGCAACCCTTGTGCTGACGACGCTCGACGGTGGGCCGAAGGGGTGGGCGAAGCTGACCCAGACGGTCGGCGGCCACTGCCTGGAAGACATGGCGCAGTACTTCCGCTTGCCAGACCCACGGGACGACCCGTTCGTGGACCGCTCGGAGTTCGACGAGGCGTGCCGCCGTCTTGCGGCGGCCGGGCTGGCGCTGCGGCCGACGGACGAGGCGTGGGCGCGCTTCTCGCATCTGCGCTCGACGTACGCCGGCCGGGTGAACGCGCTGGCGGCGTACTTTGCGTCGCCGCCGGCCCAGTGGATCGGCGACCGCTCCCCCCTCCGCGAGCCCGGCGCCCACCGCGCCAGCCGCCGCTAGATCAGCTCGCCGGCAGACACTCCAACCTGCGCGCGCCTGTGGTGCCGCCCAATCACCCGAGTCTATACTGACGCCTCAAGGGGCGGCTAGCTCAGCTGGTTAGAGCGTTCGGTTCACATCCGAAAGGCCGGGGGTTCGAGTCCCTCGCCGCCCACCAGACGAATCGAGCGTACCCGAACGGTTAGCATCGGGTCCGCTAGCGCGTGGCGCGCAGGGCGAGTTCGTTCCACGTCCGTTCGAGCGTCTCCACCTGGTGCAAAGTCGGTCGCAGGCTGTCCCAGAGGGCGTCGACCATGGGCTTCGGCGCGCCCGCCACGTTCGCGGCTTCGGCTGCCTCGGCGGTCGTGCGGGCAAGCTCGCCCAGGCGCTGCGCGGCCTGGCGGTAGGCGGCCAGCAGCGCCTCGGTGGATTCTGAGGAGGGCGCCGCGCCGCCGCCCGCCTCGCGCCACACGCCGTAGCGCGGCGGCAGGCGCTGGCCTTGCGCGTCGTACTGCGTATGCGTTGGCTCCACGTGCGGCGCCACACTGAGGTACATCACGCCGGGCGCGTCGCCGACCGCGCGCACCGCGTGGGTCGTGCGCGGCGGCACATAGATCGCCTGCCCGGCGGTACAGACGACGCGCTCGCCGTCGACTGTGAACTCGATCTGGCCGTCCATCACGATGAACGTCTCGCCGCCAAGGTCGTGGCTGTGGTACTGCGGCACCGGTCCCAGCTCCACGCGCCGAAAGCGTGAGCGAATCTCGGGCCGGACGACCACGTTGGTCAGGTCGGAGCGGTAGTCATAGACCTGGATCGGCATCAGGGCTCCAGAGCGGCAAAGAGGTCCGCGGGTGTGAGCCGCAGCTCCGCCAGATAGTCACCGAGTGGCAGCGGCTCATCACCCATGAACACTGCCTCGCCGTCGACGGTGAAGGCGGTCACACGGCGGCGTTCAGGGTCCACCAGCAGCACGGTGCCCACGCCCTGCTCCAGATACCAGGCGGCCTTGCTCACCAGGTCGCGGCGGTCCTCCTGCTCGGGCGAGTAGATCTCGGCGACCAGATCTGGCGGCGAGGTCGGGTGGGCGACGTACCGACCTGTCGCGTCCAACGGCAAGCGCTCCTGGCGATAGAAGCTCACGTCGGGCACACGGGGTATCCGACCGAGCACCACGCGCTGCTCGGTGAAAGCGTGCCCCTGGCGGCGTGGCCGCGCGTGCGCCTCCAGTCGGGCCGCGAGCTCGCGCTGGAGTGCCGCGTGCTCAGTGGTCGGCGACACCTTCTGCCTGATCTCCCAGTTGGCGCCCATCTCCAGCGCGGGCTCGGCCTCGGGCAGCGCCAAGAACTGCTCGAGTGTCAGAGGCCAGTTGGTTATCGAAGCGGATACTGTCACACTGTCACACTGTTCGCAGTCTACGAGCCGTAGTGCTGGCCCTGATCGTACACGCGCGACCGTGTCGGGCCTACGATAGCGTTGGCAGCGGCGCATCGGGAGGAGCGCGTGGACACACTCGACGACGCCACACTCGCCTCGTTCGCGGAGCGGGTGGCTGTACCGACCTACGACCGCGGCGACGTGCGCCGGGCTATCGTCCATGTGGGTGTGGGCGGGTTCCACCGCGCCCACCAGGCGCTGTACCTGGACGACCTCGCGCAGCGAGGCATCACCATGGAGTGGGGCGAACGCGGCGTCGGGCTGCTGCCAGGCGATAGGCGCATGGCCGAGGCGCTCACCCCACAGTCCTGCCTGTACACGCTGGTCGAGCGCGGCGCCCACGGTGACACGGCGCGCATCGTCGGCTCGCTTGGCGCCTACGCGTTCGCGCCGGCCGATCCGGCGCACGTGCTCCAGATGCTGGTCGACCCCGCGACGCGTATCGTCAGTCTGACGATCACCGAGGGCGGCTACCTGGTCGACGACGAGACGGGCGTCTTCGACGCGGACAACCCCGCCGTGCGCGCCGACACCGACGCCGACGCGCCGAAGACGGCCGCTGGGTATCTGTGCAGCGCCCTGGCCAGGAGACGCGCAGCTGGGACGCCGCCGTTCACGGTTCTCTCATGCGACAACTTGCAGGGCAACGGAAAGGTCGCCCGCACAGCCGTCGTGTCGTTTGCCAGCCTGCGCGACGACCGCCTCGCGGCCTGGATCGAGGCGAACGTGGCCTTCCCCAACGGCATGGTCGACCGCATCACCCCGCAGACGACGGACGCCGACCGAGCCATGGTTGCCGAGCTGTTCGGCATCACCGATGCCTGGCCGGTGATGACCGAACCCTTCAGACAGTGGGTCATCGAAGACACGTTCGCCTGCGGACGGCCGCCGCTCGAGGAGGTCGGCGTCCAGATCGTCCCGGACGTTCACCCGTACGAGACGATGAAACTGCGCCTGCTGAACGGCAGCCACCAGGCGCTGGCGTACCTGGGCTACCTGGCGGGCCACCGCTACGTCCACCAGGCGACGGCGGATCCCGATTTGCAGCGGCTGGTCGCGCGCATGATGGACGAGGAGGTGACGCCGCTGCTGCCGCCGGTGCCCGGTATCGACCTCGGCGCCTACAAGCGCTCGCTGATCGAGCGCTTCCAGAATCCGAAGATAGCTGACACGCTGGCGCGGCTGGCGGTCGCCGGGTCGGACCGCATGCCGAAGTTCCTGCTGCCGTCGCTGTCTGAAGCGCTCGCCCAGGGTCGGCCGCATCGCCTGCTGACGCTGGCCACAGCCGGCTGGCTGCGCTACCTGCGCGGCGTCGACGAGCGGGGCAACGAGATCGTCCTCGAGGATGGCCGAGCCGACGAGCTGCGCTGTCTGGCGAACCAGGGCCGGTGGGACCCGGGACCGCTGCTGGGCGTGCAGCGCGTGTTCGGAGACCTGGGCCAGAACGAGGCGTGGGTGGCGGAGCTCAGCGCTGCGCTACGCGCGCTCGACGAGCGCGGTGTGAGGGCGGAGCTGCACAGTGTCTTAGCACGCTGATAGTCCCCTCTGGGTGCAGAAGACACGGCTTAGCCGACTTTGAGCTTGGCGGCCAGCCGGCGGACCGTGTTCGCGTTGCGCACAGTCGTCGGCATCCCACCGAGCGCCCTGGCGAACTGCGAGGCATTGACAGTGGTGTCGAGCAGGCTGCCCCGACGCAGCCAGTACAGCTCCGGGCCGCGCAGGTGGAACAGGTCCTGCTCGTTGGCGAGCGCCAGCACACGATCGTGGGTGGTGGCGTCGGGCGCGGCGCGCAGGAAGACGACGTACGTCGAGTCGGCCTCCCGCCGCGGCAGCTCCGAGAAGGGCTCGTGCGCCGCGATCTCTATGACCTCAGCGTCGGTCCGCACGAACGTCGCCACCTCGTAGCCGAGCACATGTTTGAGAGCCTGTTCGATCCGCTGCTCCAGCTCCCCAGGTAGGCTGCCCTCCGACTCGAAGAGCACGTTGCCGCTGGCGATGAACGTGCTGGCGCCGACGAAGCCACAGTCCTCGAAGTGCTTCCGCAGGTGCTCCATCCTGACCGTGTGGCCGCCGACGTTGATCCCGCGCAGGAACGCGACGTACCGACTCACCCGGGACGAATCGTACACGGCCGTTTCCCGCGGACAGAGGCAGTAGGCCGGCCCAGGCGTGACCAGACGTACCCGCCGGGCTGCGTGGCGGCCTGGAGAGGCAGTGCTACGGCCGGGGCTGGGTCGTGGTTGCTCGGGCGCGGAGGGCCTGGGTGGCGTGGTCGTGGGCGTGCGCGGCGTAGGTGCGCAGCCAGTCCTCGACCGTGTAGCGACCGCTCTCCGAATGGGTCCCCTCGCGCGCCCACTCGTCCTCCGTCATGCGCTCCAGGATCTCGGCGGTTGTCGCGCGCGCGGCCCGGACGGCGTCGAGCGAGGCTTGCACGGGACGGTCGCCGTAGTGCAGCCGGCGGGCGAACTCCGCCTCGTTGTAGCCGTCGATTGCGGGCCGCTCCTCGGCGAGCAGCCGTCTGAGCCGGATGGCCGAGGTCATCTCGCTGTCCGCAACGTGGTGCACGATCTCGCGAGCTGTCCATGCCGCTGGTTCAGGGCGTGCGTCCAGCTCCTGATCGCTGGCCCCTTGGACCGCTTGCTCCAGAACGCGGTGACCGTCTTTGTACCGAGTGATGAGGTCGCGGCGTGTCGTTTGATCCACTGATTCAGCCACGGTAACCAGTATATCCACGCCAGGCGTCACACCACCGTCATGCGGCCGCGACACTGACGGGGCTCTCGCGAATTCGCCGCGTCATGTCGGCCGAGTGGGCCGGTGCCGCGGCGTGCGACGCCGCTCCTTACTACCATGCGACTACCATGCGGTCGCGTGTCGCCGACTGTCCTGCGCCAGGGACCATACCGCTTCTACTTCTACGCGGGTGACCGCGGCGAGCCGCCCCACGTCCACGTGGAAGGGTTGGGTGGCCAGGCAAAGTTTTGGCTCCGGCCGGTCACCCTCGCCGACGCGTGGGGCTATAGTACTCGCCAGGTGGGCATGATTCGCCGGCTCGTGAACGAATACCAGGAGAGCTTCCTCGGAGCCTGGGATGCATTTTTCCGCTCCTGACTGGGCGCCGATGAACCCACGCCGGGTTATCCAGGAGCCGACGCCTATCGCCGGCGTGCGCTTCGCCGATGGACGGGTGTACCTCGCGCTCGAGGACGGCCGCGAGATTGGGGCACCGCTGAAGCAGTTCCCCCGCCTGGCCGGGGCGACTGACGCCCAGCGGGCTCACTGGCGCCGCATTGGGCGCGGCCTGGGCGTCCACTGGCCAGACGTCGACGAGGACCTCCACGTCGCTCACCTGCTCGGCCTCAGCGACTGACGCTGCTTTGGCCAGCCGCGCGCGACGTTTAGTCGGCGCGCCGGTCGCGGCCCAGGGCCTCGGGGTTCACTGGCGCGGGCGGGCGCTGGCCGGTGAGCACGTGGGCGATGTTCGTCGCGGCCAGCCGACCCATCGCGATGCGCGTCTCCCGGGTGGCGCTGCCGACGTGCGGCACCACCAGCACGTTCGCCAGACTCAGCAGCGGGTCCGCTGCCACCAGCGGCTCCGGGTCGGTGACGTCCAGGCCCACGCCGGCAATCTCACCCGACCGACACGCTTCGTACAGGGCAGCCTGATCGACGATGGCCCCGCGGGCGGTGTTCACGAGCACTGCCGTGCGCTTCATCGCCCTGAACTGCTCGGTCGAGAACAGGTGGCGTGTCTCGGGGGTCAGCGCCAGGTGGATCGACACGACGTCGCTCTCGCGGAGCAGGCTGGCGAAGTCCACATACTCGACGCCCAGGCTTGCCTCCAGGTCCGGCCGCCGCGTGCGATTGGCGTACAGCACCCGCATGTCGAAACCGCGCGCTCGGCGAGCCACCTGCCGGCCGATCGCGCCCAGACCGACGATGCCCAGCGTCGCGTGGTGGACGTCGCGCGCCAGCATGAACCATGGGCTCCAGCCGCGCCACTCGCCCGCTCGTACCGCCTGGCTCGCCTCGCCGAGCCGGCGCGTCGCCGCCATCAGCAGCAGAAACGCCATGTCGGCCGTCGTCTCGACCAGGACGCCGGGCGTGTTGCACACCACCACGCCGCGGCGGGTGCAGGCAGCCACGTCCACGTTGTCCACGCCGACGGCAAAGTTGGCAACGACCTTGAGCCGGGGCGCCGCGTCCAGGAGCTCGGGGTCGATGCGCTCGGTGATCATCGCCAGGATGCCATCGACGTCCTTCGCCTGGCTCAGCAGCGTGGCGCGTGGCATGGGCTCGTCGACGGGCCACTGCTGGATCCGGATGCCGGCGTCGGTGAGCGGCTCCAGGGAGCCCTCGACGATGGGGCGGGTGACGAGGACGGCGAGCGACGCACGATCGACCATGGAGTAGGAGCAGCCCTCGCTTTCCCAGCTCTCTCGGCTTTTTCCGCTTTTTCCGCTTTTTCCGCTTGCGGCTTCTGGCTCATAGTAGCCGGGCGTCCCCGTCGCCTGCCGACGCACCCCACAGCAGCGCGCCAAGCATCGCACCGCAGACCGTGGCCAGCGCGTTGACTGTGTCGTTGGTCATCCACGGGAGACCGCCGCGCAGCGTGGCGGCGGTCCCGCACGCGCGATGCACAGAAGTCTCGGTCGGCCCCTGGCACTGGGGACACCAGTAGACCGCCTGCACGGTGGCGCCGAGCAGCGAGTCGACAAGCGAGCCGGCCACACCGGCCGCCAGCGCCACGGGAACCGCCCGCGCCCCGAGGAATGCCCCGCGCGCCAGCGACCAGCTAGCGCCGACCACTGTGCCCCCCGCGGCCGTGGCCAGCATACCCAGCGGCGTCACGCCGCCGGACGTTCCCGGCGGCACCGGCCGAAGCGTGGTGATCAGTCGTGGTCCCGTCTTGGACAGCAGCCCGATCTCCGTTGCCCAGGTATCCGCCGCGGCCGCCGCCAGCGCCCCGAGGAATGCCCCGTTGCCCACGCGCCCGTCGAGCGCCAGCCCGGCCGCGGCAACGCCCCCGTTGGCCAGCACCTGCCAGGCGTCGCGCCGCGCCCCCTTTGCCTGGGCGATCGTCCCGCCCGCGGCCTTGCGGCGGGCGCCCACGCGCGATAGGACCGTCGCCGTGACGAAGAAGACGTTCAGCGCCGTCGCCGCCGGCAGTCCGCCGCGGGCGAAGACCACTGTCCCAACGCTCCCTGCCGCCAGGGCGCCATCGCCGGTCAGCGCGCGGCGGCGGTACGCTACCCAGGAGATCGCGGCAGCGGTCGCCGCCGCCAGCAGGGCGCTACGCACGACCCTGCGTCCGAACAGCCCGGTTCAGGACGCCGGCCAGCGCGGCAGATGCTGCGCCTGCGCCAGGGCGAGCAGGGCCGCGCGGCCCCGCTCGGCACCGGCCCGCTCCTCGGGGCTCACCGCGCTGTCGCGCACCAGGGCGTCGTACTCGTCCTGGTCCAGCACCTGGAACGCGCCGTCAGGGTCTGACCAGACGTCGAGAGCGAGGTCGACGTACCTCAGCTCCGCGCCGTCCGCGTCGAGCTCGGCGGGCTTGCCCAGGTTGGCGTACCAGCCCTTCAGCTGGCCGTCCGGCGCGCTGACCTGGAAGACATTGTACCAGCGGTCCCAATAGTAGAATTCGATGAACTCGTCGCCCTGGCGGAAGGTGGTGAAGCCCAGCTCCACCACCGGAACGTTGAACGTGGCCCGCAAGACAATGCCGGTGGCGTCGCACTGGAGCACCTGCCCGTCCCAGGCGAACGCCTGAGACCTGTCTGGGCGCAGCTTGCGCACGTGGATCGACGAGCCCGGCGGGAGCACCCGGTCAGTGTAGCGGTCGGGGCGGCGCCGGCTCGTGGTCCGACTGACTCGCGGGCGCGGCCAGCCGCTCGCGGACGAGGTTCTCGAAGTCGGCCTCGTTCAGGATCGCCGTCCCCAGCTTCTCGGCCTTCGCCAGCTTGGAGCCAGCCTCCTCGCCGGCCACCAGGTAGCTCGTCTTCTTGGTGACGCTGTCCGCGACGTCCCCGCCGAGCTCCTTGATGCGCTGCTCGATCTGCAGGCGCGAGTAGCCGGTGAGCCGCCCGGTCACCACGAAGGTCAGCCCGACCAGCGGCCCGGTCCGGGTGGTCCGCTCGTCGGCCATCCGCACGCCGGCGCGCGCCAGCTTGTCCAGCAACGCCAGGTTCACCGGGTCCTGGAGCCACAGGAACACGCTCTCGGCAATCTTCGGTCCTATCCTGGCGACAGCCGCTATCTCCTCCTGCGAGGCGCGCCGCAGGCCGTCGATGCTGCCGAACGCCTCCGCCAGCAGCTCGGCGTTCTGGTATCCGACGTACCGGATGCCCAGCGCGAACAGGACGCTGGTCAGCGGCCGAGCCTTGCTGGACTCGATGTTGTTCAGCACGTTCTGGGCGCTCTTCTCGGCCAGTCGCTCGAGCTCCAGCAGCTGCTCCTTGGTCAGCGCGTACAGGTCGCCCGGATCGTAGACCAGGCCTGCCTGGACCAGCGACCAGGACAACTTCTCGCCGATGGTCTCGATGTCCATGGCGCCGCGCGAGACGAAGTGCTTCAGCAGCTCGAACCGCTGGGCGCGGCACTTGGCGAAACCGCCTGTGCAGCGCGCCATCGCCTCACCTTCGGGCTTCACCACCGGCGAGCCGCACACGGGGCACGCGGTTGGCAAGACGTACGGCACGGCCTCGGCTGGCCGCTTGCTCAGGATCGGACCCATCACCTGGGGGATGACCTCGCCAGCGCGTTGGACCAGGACGGTGTCGCCCTCGCGGATGTCCTTGCGACGGACGTCCTCCTCGTTGTGCAGGCTGGCCAGCTTGACGACCACGCCGCCGATCTGGACCGGCTCGAGGACGGCGAACGGGTTCAAACTGCCCGTGCGGCCGACGTTGATGCCGATGCTCAGCAGCTTCGTGGTCGCCTGTAGGGGTGGGAACTTGAAAGCGATCGCCCAGCGCGGCTCCCGGCCAACGGCGCCCAGCTCGCCCTGCAGCTCGAGGTCGTCAGTTTTCACGACCACCCCGTCGATGTCGTACGGCAGGGTCTCGCGCTTCTTCTCCCAGGCGGCGCACGCGCGCAGAACGTCGTCGATCGTCTCGGCGCGGCCGTTGTGCGGGTTCGTCTTGAAGCCCCAGGTGCGGAAGCACTCCAGCATCTGCCACTGGGTGGCCGGCCGCCAGCCCTCTGACTCTCCCAGCGCGTAGATGAAGACGTCGAGAGGGCGACGGGCTGTGATGCGCGAGTCCAGCTGGCGCACCGAGCCGGCGGCGCAGTTGCGCGGGTTGGCGAACAGCGTCTGTCCGGCGGCCGCGCGCTCGTCGTTGATCTTCTCGAACGCTTTGCGCGACAGGTACACTTCGCCGCGCACCTCGAGCACGCTTGGCGGGTGGTCATGCAGCGCCAGCGGCACGGCGCGGACCGTGCGCAGGTTCGGGGTGATGTCCTCGCCGCGGGAGCCGTCGCCGCGCGTCGCGCCCACGGTGAAGCGGCCGTTCTCGTACCGCAGCGTGATGGCCAGCCCGTCGATCTTCGGCTCGATGGTGAAGCCGCGGATCTCACCGCCGGCCAGGCGACTGATCCGCTCGTGCCAGGCGCGCAGAACCTCTGGCGTGAAGGCGTTGGCCAGGCTCAACATGGGCACGCGATGCTCGACTACGGCAAACTGCTCAGACGGCCCGGCTCCGACGCGCTGGGTCGGGGAGTCGGGCGACAGCAGCTCCGGGTGGTCCGCCTCGATGGTCCGGAGCTCGTTCATGAGCCGGTCGTACTCGCCGTCCGCGATGTCCGGGTCGTCGAGCACGTAGTACCGGTAGTTGTGATAATTCAGCTGGCGCCGCAGCTCCTCCGCGCGCGCCTGGAGGTCATGGACATCGTGCCTGCCGCTGGTCATACGATCCAGTTTCTCGCGCCTCTCGCGCCCGACAGTGTGGCACATCACCTCGGCCGAGACGCCGCGTACGGCCGGCGCTTCCGTTGCCCCGGTACGTGGTCGTGACCGAGCCTGCTGTGCGCGCCGAAGAACAGGGCGGGTCGAGCCTGGCCGCCCTGCGCCAGCGGATGGATGCTCTGGACGACCAGATCGCGCGCCTCCTCCAGGAGCGGGCGGAGGTGTCGCTCGCGGTCGGCCGGGCGAAACACGCCGGCGTCGCGACCCCGATCTACGTGCCGTACCGGGAAGCGGAGGTGCTGTCCCACGTGCAGTCCGTCCCGGGGCCGTTGACGGGGCAGGCGCTGGCCAGCATCTACCGGGAGGTGCTGTCAACCTCCCGTGCGCTTCAGCGCCCGCTGCGCGTGGCCCACCTCGGTCCGGCGGCCACCTTTGGCCACCAGGCGGCGCGGCAGTGCTTCGGCGCCGCGGCCGAGTTCGAGCCCTGCCAGAGCCATGCCCAGGTGTTCGACGTGGTCGAGCGTGGCGCCGCCGACTACGGTGTGGTCGCCTTCGAGAACTCGACCGAGGGGCCGGTGAGCGAGGTGCTCGACCGCCTGGTCGACTCGTCGCTCAAGGTGTGCGCCGAAGTGAACGTGTCGGTGTCGCTCACCCTCCTGTCCCGCGCCACCCGGCTGCCGGACGTGCGGCGTGTGCTGTCGCACCCCCAGGCGGCGGCCCAGTCGCGGGGCTGGCTCGCGGGCCACCTCCAGCACGCTTCGGTCGAGGCAGCCGCCAGCAACGGGCGCGCCGCCGAGATGGCGGCGCAGGACGAGACGGCGACCGTCGCGGCCATCGGGCCGCGCCTGGGCGCCGAGGTGTACGGCCTGAACGTGCTCGCCGAGGACATCCAGGATCTCGCCGGCAACGTCACCCGCTTCCTCGTGCTGGCGGCGGCGCCGAGCGAGCAGTCCACCGGTCGGGACAAGACAGCACTGGTGTTCAGCATCCGCGACCGCGTCGGAGCTCTGCGTGACCTCACCGACGCGTTCGCCTCGCGCGGGGTCAACCTGTCGAACATCCAGTCGCGTCCATCGAAGCGGCGCGCCTGGGACTACGTCTTCTTGGTCGAGCTGGACGGGCACGTCGCCGAGGAGCGGGTGCGACAGGCCGTGCACGTGGCCGGGGAGCACACCCTGTTTCTCAGGGTCCTGGGCTCGTGGCCCGCCCCGGCGGGGACAGCCTTGCCGCGCGCGTCTGACCGGGCGGCGGAGCGTCTGTACGATTAAGATTAAGATGTGGTCCATGGCTGGGAGCGCCCGGAAGCGCGCCGTTCCGCCCAGCGAGGCGCAGATCGCCGCCATCTGGCAGCGGATGGGTGTCGGCGACCTACCCCTGACGGACTCGGCTGGCCGCGTCTTTCGCGTGGTCTTTCCGGGCCGGCGCTGGGGTGGCCCGGGGCCGGACTTCAAGGGCGCCGTGCTGGCCCTCGACAATGGCACGCTGGTGCGCGGCGACGTCGAGGTGCATCGCCGCGCCAGCGGCTGGGTCCACCACGGGCACGGCACCGACCCGGCGTACGAGGGTGTCGTGCTCCACGTCGTCCAGGTGCCGGATGGAGCCGCGGTCGACTGGCAGGGTCGAACCATCCCAACCATTGCGCTCGCGGGCCACGAGCACGCTCAGACCGAAGGGAGCCAGCCGTCCCCATGCGAGCCCGTCCCGGAGGCCGTCCTGCGCGCCGTGGAGGCGGCCGGACGGGAGCGGTTTCGGCGCAAGGCGCAGCGGTTCGGGCGCGAGCTCGAGGGCGCGTCCGCGGACGACGTCCTGTGGCGCGGCATCGCCCGGGCCCTGGGCTACAGCCGCAACGCCGCGCCCTTTGCCCGACTGGCGCAGGCCGTCCCCTGGGAGCGCGCCGCCGAGGTCGTCCAGCAGGGGGGCACGGTCGGACTAGCGGCGCTGCTTCTGGGCACCGCCGGGCTGCTGGACGCGGCGACGCTTGCCGAGGCGCACGCCTGGAGGCAGCTCGAGTGGCACGGAACGGCGCGCCAGCAGCTCGTCCCCGGGGATTGGCAGCTGGCGTCGGTTCGTATGGCTAACCATCCGGCGGCACGGATGCGTGGGCTGGTTGAGCTTGCGGCCCGCTGGCTGGCGGACGACCCGCGGGAGCATCCCGCGCACCGTGTTCTGGCGCACGTGCGGGCGGCGGCGTCCGAGCGCCGGCCGCGCTTGTGGCCGCTCGTCGTGGCGGCGCCGTGGATCGGCCGTGGCCGAGCGCAGGTCATCGCCATCAACGTGCTTTTGCCATTTGCCGCCGCTTGTGGTGTGGCCGAAGCGGAAGGGCTGTTCCAGCGCTTGCCCGGCGAGCCGACCAATCGCGTCGTCAGGTACATGGCCGAACAGCTGAGCCTGCCGCGGCGATCCTTCAGCCGGGCGTGCCAGCAGCAAGGCCTGGTGCAGCTGTTCGGCTCGGCCTGCGCGGCGCGCTGCTGCGAGGAGTGCCCGGCGCGGGCCGGCCAGGAGCTATTCTAAGTTTTGGTCTGCGCGCCGGCAGCTCCCGATTTACATGAAGTGGACCCGTTCGCCCTGGTCGGTCGGCGTGAGGCTGCCGCCACAGCGGCCGCACACGATACGCCCGCCGGTGACCTTGGCGCTGCCGCCCTGGCGCGGGCGCACCAGCGACCCGCCCTCCAGCGTCGCCACCCATTCTCCGCACAACAGGCACGACAACTCGACCCACTTGACCCGTCGCACACGAGTCCCTTTGTCGCTCAGCTTGGTCGACACGGCGTCGCAACGTACCGCCTCAGTTTCAGCGCGACCGTCGGGCATCCTCAACACTCTCCACCGGACATCGGGCACCGGTACGCCATCTTGCCGGGCGCCGCGCACGCGCTCCACGCCAGAACGCGCGTCAGCGGCGACCGCTTACCCATGCTACCAACGAGCCGGGTCATCCCATGCGGCATTTCGGCGCCGGGTGTTCGTCTTTAACGATTAACGCTTAACGAATCGACGCCGAAGCCTTAACCGTCGGCGGCTTGACGCGGCGCCCGCGGCCAGCCTGGAATATGGAGCGCCGCCGTGGTGTTTGCTAGGTGATCGATAGACGATGATTCGGTGCGTCCCAGAGCCGCTCGGCGCGGATCGCGGTGCCCGACCCACATGAACCCAGAAAGGATCGGCACAAAGTTTATGACAGCCCTCGCAGCAAGCCCCAAGCCCACTCTAGAAAAGACTTTCGTCGCCGATGTCAAGTGCTACATGTGCGGGACCATCTCCGGGCGCGTCGAGAGCGATCAGCAGCCGATGGGACGCACTGTGACGTTCCGCACGGGTGGCGACACTCGAGACGTCGGCACCGTTGTCGACTGGCGGACGCTGCGCTGCGCGCGCTGCGCAGGCCCGATCTACCTCGACGATGCCGCGGTCGTGACGCGCCGGATCGAGCACTACAACTGGATGGCCGAGCGGCCGCGCCGTGGTCGGCCACCGAAGCGGCTGGTGGAGGAGCGGCGCCGCGAGCGCGAGCTGCTCGAGTCCCAGGCGGCCTGACGCGGTCGGCCGCCCCGCCGCGCCACCGGCGCGGAGAGCATCCCGCACAGGATGGCCAGCGCCGCGGCGCTGGCGACCAGCCCCAGCTTGACGCTCTCCGGGTCGAACGCGAACCGGACGAGGTGCTCGCCGGCGGGGATCTGGACCACCCGAAACAGCAGGTCCCCGCGCAGAACGGGTGTCTCGACGCCGTCGACCCAGGCGCGCCAGCCTGGATAGAACGTGTCGCTGACGACCAGGAAACCGTCGGTTGGACTGGCGACGCGGACCGACTGGTCGTTCGCCGCGGAGCGCTCGATCACCGCGGGCAGCGGGCCCGTGGCCAGCGGCGGGCCCGCCTGGCTCTGGACAATGCCAGGTGCCGCGTCACCGGCGCTCGGCGCGAGGATGACCTCGGCAGCGGGGTCGAACGGTTCGCGGGTCATCGCCGCCTCCGCTGCGCCGAGTGACGTGACGACTCGGGCCCGCGACACCACGAACGCCCGCGGGAACGCCGCCGTATTCTCGAACACGGCGACCCGGCTGTCGGCGTAGACGGGTCGGTACTTGTCCTGGTGCCGTCCGAGCAGCTGCTGGCGCGTGCCATCGACGCTTTCCACGGCAGCGCCGAACACCAGCAGCTCGCCATGTGGCCGGGTCGCGCGGATCGTCATCGAGTCCACAGGCACCGCTGGATCGAGCGCGACGTGCGTATAGGACAACACGCGCCGGGTGGTGCCGGACTCCAGCGCCACGCCCGCGACCTCCACGCGGTGGTGCTGGACCCGCTTTCCGAGCACCGGGTCGTCGGAGGCCCACTCCATGGAGTCGCGTCCAGCACGCAGCGGGTACGTGGCCACGACGGCGCCGTCGACCCCGCGCAGCTCGACCTCGCCGACGGTGGCGTCTTGCGGCACGTCGAGGGCGTCCACGAGGGCGGTCACCAGCCCAACGCCGCGCGGGGTTGTCGGCTCCAGTCGGAACGTGGCCGATCCCAGGGCGCTGCCCGCCACGCCGTGGAGGATCATCTGCTGCGGCAGGAAGTTGACTCCCTGGTAGGTCGCCAGCTGCCCATAGCGGGCAGGGTCGAGCACGTACCGGACGTTCCACAGGTCCAGCAAGGCGTCGTCCACCTGGCGCACGCGCCGCAGCAGGGCGTCGTGCCACAGCGGCTGGAGCGAGCTGTAGCCGGCCACGTCTTCGAGCCCCAGGGTGACGAGCCGATTGGGCGCGACCTGGTCGATGACAGGGGACGCGAGCACCCGGAACGTGTCATCGGCCGAGCCGCCGGCGTGGTGAACGGCAGTCGCGGCGGGGTCGGCGCGGGACAGCTCGGCCAAGCTCGCCCGGGGATGGATGCTCCAGCTGAACAGCAGCAGGTCCACTGTCGAGCCAGCGACCAGCAGCCCTGGCCAGCCGGCCCAGCCGCGGACGGCCGGCCAGGGCCAGGCGTGCCACACGAGCAGCGCCAGCGCCACGCCGGCCAGCCCCACCAGCGCCCCGGTGGCGCGGGTATTGGTCAGGAGGTTGGTGGCGTCGAGCAGTCCGGCGTACACGTCGCTCGCGGTCAGTGGGTAGCTGTCGTGAGGCAGGCCGAGGTACCAGCGATCGATCAGCACGCGCGCCCCCAAAGGGTCGTCCAGGAGGGCGCGGTGTGCCCAGAGAGAGACGGCCGCCAGGACCGGAGGCAGCGCCGCCACCCCCGCCAGCAGAACCCGGAAGCGATGAGCGGCGGCCCGCGGCACGCCGTCCTGGGCGGCGGCCCGCAGCCAGGTCAGGCCGTACGCTGACAGCATGGCGGCGGCCAGCACGACGGCCAGGCTGAAGCGGCCTGGCGCGCGCAGCCCGGCCATGCCAGGCATCAGCCAGAGGAGATAGTGGAAGTTGACAGGGCTGTACTGGCCCAGCGCGAGGACCAGGCCGATAGCCCCCAAGATGGCCCAGAGCGCCACGTCGCGGCAACGGACGCAGACGAGAGCCACCAGCGCCAGAACGAGCGGGACGAGGCCGACGTACAGGTACGACTCCCAGTGGGTCCACAACCCCCATTGCTCGTTCGTCGGCGTGCGAAAGGCGAATGGGACGACAAGCTGGACCAGCGAGTAGGGCGTCAGCGAGTAGGCGGCGGACTGTGCGTACGGGATCCCGCTGCCCCGCGGCGAGAAGCGCGCCAGCTCGGCAAGAGGCAGCAGCTGGACCGCTGACAGAGCCATCCCGAGAGCCGCCGCGGCCGAGAAGACGGCGGCGACGCTGGTGAGCCGGGTCCGCCAGCCGCGCTCGGCGCCGATGGGACCCGCCCACAGGCGGAGGACGCCGTACAGCGCCAGCACCAGCAGGTCCATCGCCAGCAGCTGCGTGTGCAGGCTCAGGCCCGCCATGCCGACCGCCAACGCGGCGGCCGCCGTCCAGGCGGTACGGGCGGGGCGCTTCGCGCGCAGGCCGCGTTCGGCACATGCCAGGATCAGCGGCAGCCAGGCCGCCGAGCGCACGATGTTCTCGTGGTGGATCTGCGCCTGGAGGAAGCTGCCCAGAGCGAACACGACGCCGGCGAGCGTGGCGGCCGCGTACGGCAGGCGCCAGGCCCGTGCCAGCAGGAACGTCCCCAGCGCCGCGATCGCCAGGTGCAAGAGGCGCAGCAGCACGAGGGCGCGCTCGGCGGGCAGCAGGAGCAGGGCGAGGAGGGCGGGCGGGTACGCGAGGCCGATCTCGCCGTCGGCGAAGAGCGGGTAGCCGCCGAAGACGCTCGGCACCCACAGCGGCAGCTCGCCCTGGTGGAGCCGCTGGCCGGCCAAGGTCATCAGCGGCAGGTAGAACGCCGTCGTGTCGCGCTCGAACGCGATGGTGTCCCCCAGGAGGCCGTCGGCCAGGGACAGGGAGACGGCTAGCAGGAGCGCCGCGACCGAGAGCGCGGCGACTCCCCGACTGCCGGCGGACGGGGCAGCACCGCGCTCTGGCACGTCGTCTTCGGGCGCCCTGGGATGCTCGCCAGCATGCGCGTCGAGCGCTGCGTGCACTGTCAGGTCCGTCGTCTCTCTTTCTGAGGCTCTTCGTTCGAGACGAGAGCGGCTACTGGGGCGACATTCTACGGTGCCTCCGGCGGCGGCCCCGACCCCGCCCCGCGTGCGCGCCACGCCGGCGGCTCGGTAGCCTTCTGAACTATGGCTGATGACGCGGTCGCGCCGGGAGCGGCGACACCCATTGAGATCGAGCTCGACCGGCCGGGGCGCCGCCTGCGCTTCGTCTGGGCCGACGGCACCCGCAGCGACTACGACTGGGAGTATCTCCGGTGGCAGTGCCCGTGCGCATTCTGCTCAGGCGAGGGGGGTCGCGAGGGTGCCCTGGCGAGCAGAACCGAGCTCGCGCCGGCCGAGACCGAGATGGCCGACGTGAACCTCGTGGGCCGCTACGCGGTACAGCCCACCTGGGGAGATGGCCACGATACCGGCATCTACACCTTCCGGAAGCTGCGCGCCCTGGCCGACACTCCCCCGCCGTGATCTTCTTCTATGAGATCCTGTTCGTGCTGGTGGCGCTGGTCGCCGTGTTCGTCGGCGAGCAGTGGAGTCGCACGGTGGCGCTCCTCTTTCTGCTGCTGTGGCTCGGTCTGGTGGCCGTGGGCTACGCCAGCTTCAATGCGCGCCTCGCGGCGGGTGGCGGTGTCCCTGAAGCCGACCTGCAGTGGTACCGCGACGCCCGCGATGGCCTGCGGCACCTGCGCCTGCTGTTCGGCCTGGCCGTGGCGGCGGCGGCGGTCTGGCGGCTCGTGGCGGGGTAACCGTCTGGGCCCAGAGGGCGTTTGGTAGATTCCTGTCAATGCCAGAGGTGCCGTCTCCCCCGAAGCCGACCCGACGCAAGCGGGCAGCCACGCGACGTCCGTACCCCGTGCTGACGTTGAGGGAGACGATCATCTTTCCGTACACCACCTTCCCGCTGGCCGTTGGCCGCGAGTCGTCGTTGCGGGCGGTCGAGGAAGCCACCCGCAGCGGCCGGCAGCTGGCCCTTCTGGCGCAGCGGCAGCAGGACCTCGAAAATCCTGGGCCTGACGATCTGTACCGCACGGGCACGCTGGCCCGGATCCGCCACGTCATGCGCGCTCCGGACGGCAGCCAGCAGGTCTGGGTGCAGGGGTTGGAGCGGATAGTCGTCGAGGAGTTCCTCGAGGCCGAGCCGTACCTGATGGCCCGCGTCCAGCCGCGGCCCGAGAGCGAAGAAGCAACGGCCGAGGTGGACGCGCTGGCGCGCAGCGCCCTCGACCTGTTTCAGCGCCTCGTCGCGGTGTCGCCCTTCCTGCCCGACGAGCTGGTCAACCGTGCGATGAACCAGGACAACGCCTGGGGGCTGATGTACCTGATCGCCTCGAGCCTGCGCCTCAACGTCCAGGAGCGGGTCGAGCTGCTGGAGATGGATGGCCTGCGCGCCAAGATGGAGCGGGTGCTAGCCATGCTCGAGCGCGAGATCGAGCTGCTCGAGCTTGGCCAGAAGCTGCGCGGCCAGATCCAGGAGCGGGTCGAGAAGGGCCAGCGGGAGTTCTTCCTGCGCGAGCAGCTGCGCGCCATACAGAAGGAGCTCGGCGAGGATGACCCGCAGCAGGCCGAGCTGCACGAGATCCGCGACAAGGTCGCCGCCGCGCCGTTGACCGAGGAGGCGCGCAAGGAGGCCGATCGCGAGCTGAGTCGGCTCGAACGGCTGCCGTCGGCATCACCGGAGCACTCGGTGATCCGCACCTACCTGGACTGGCTGACCTCGATGCCGTGGGGCAAGCTCGCCAGCGAGCCGATCGACGTGGGCCACGCGCGCGCGGTGCTCGACGAGGACCACTACGGGCTGGACAAGGTGAAGCGGCGCATCCTGGAGTACCTGGCCGTCAAGAAGCTGCGCCAGGACCGCGGGGTGGCGGACGGCTCGCGGGAGCCGATCCTGTGCCTGGTGGGGCCGCCGGGGGTGGGCAAGACGAGCCTGGGCCACTCGATCGCCCGGGCGACCGGCCGCAAGTTCGCCCGCATGTCGCTCGGCGGGGTGCACGACGAGGCCGAGATCCGTGGCCACCGCCGCACGTACGTCGGCGCTCTGCCCGGCCGCGTGGCGCAGGCGCTGCGGCGGGCCGACTCGATGGACCCGGTGTTCATGCTGGACGAGATCGACAAGGTGGGTGCCGACTGGCGCGGCGATCCCTCCTCGGCCCTGCTCGAAGTGCTGGACCCGGAACAGAACAGCGACTTCCGCGACCACTACCTGGACGTGCCGGTGGACCTGTCGCAGGTGATGTTCATCACCACCGGCAACACGATGGAGACCATCCAGCCCGCGCTGCGCGACCGGATGGAGATTGTCGAGATCCCTGGCTATACCGAGGAGGAGAAGGTGAACATCGCCAGGCGCTTCCTCGTGCCGAAGCAGCTGACGGCGCACGGGCTGGTGCCGGACGAGGTCGACGTCGCCGACGCGGCGCTCCGGGCGATCATCCACGACCACACCCGCGAAGCCGGCGTGCGCAACCTGGAGCGCGAGATCGCCGCGGTCGTGCGCAAGGCGGCGCGCGAGATCGCCGAGGACGGCCAGACGCGCGTCGCGGTCACTCCTGAGCTGGTCTGCGCGTACCTCGGACGGCCGAAGTTCTACGCCGAGGTTGCCGAGCGGATCGACCGCCCTGGCGTCGCCACCGGCCTGGTGGTGACGGCGGCCGGCGGTGACATCGTGTTCGTCGAGGCGAGCGTCGTCCCCGGCAAGAAGGAGGTCCGCATCACGGGCCAGCTGGGTGAGGTGATGCGCGAGTCGGTCGAGGCGGCCCTCAGCCACATCCGGTCGCGCGCCGCGAGCCTGGGCGTGCCGGCGCAGTTCTTCGAGTCCCACGACGTCCACGTCCACGTTCCCGGCGGGGCGGTGCCGAAAGATGGGCCGAGCGCCGGGATCACGATCGCCGTCGCGCTCGGGTCGGCCCTCTCCGGCCGCGTCGTCCGCGACGATCTGGCCATGACCGGCGAGATCACGCTCCGGGGCAAGGTGCTGCCGGTTGGCGGCGTCAAGGAGAAGGCCCTCGGCGCGCACCGGGCTGGCATCCGCACCGTCATCGTGCCGCGGCGCAACGAGGGCGACCTGGACGAGCTGCCGCCGGACCTGCGCCAGGAGATGACCTTCATCGCGGTGGACAACGTGGACCAGGTGCTCGATATCGCGTTGCTCGGGCCCCGACGCGAGTAGAGCGGCCTGGTGGTGAGCGGCACATCCGCTGAGCAGGCGGCCCTCCGCGCTGTCGACGGTCTGGCCGACGAGCTGGTCCAGTTCACGCGGGCGCTGGTCCGCATCGGCACTGTCAACCCACCAGGCGAGCGCTACGCGGAGTGCGCAGACGTCATCGCCCGCCAGCTCGACGGCTTCGGCTACGCGGTGGAGCTGCTGCCCGCCGACGGGCTGCCAGAGCACACCGCGCGCTACCCGCGTCTCAACGTCGTGGGTCGACGGCCCTTCTCGTCGGAGGGCAAGACGCTCCACTTCAATGGCCACTACGACGTCGTGCCGGCGGGCTCGGGTTGGACCGTCGACCCCTTCGCGGCCGAGCTCCGTAGCGGGCGGGTGTACGGCCGCGGCACAAGCGACCAGAAAGCCGGCATCGCGGCGTCCATCTACGCGGTCGAGGCGCTGCGCCGCGCCGGCATCGCGCTTGACGGGGCTGTCGAGCAGAGCGCCACCCCAGACGAGGAGAGCGGCGGGTTCGCCGGCGTCGCCTGGTTGTGCGACCGGGGACGCATCGCGCGCGAGCGGCAGGACTACGTGGTCATCACCGAGCCGCTCGATCCCGACCGCGTCTGCATCGGCCACCGCGGCGTGTACTGGTTCGAGGTGACAACGCTCGGCCAGGCGGGGCACGGCAGCATGCCAGGCCTGGCGGTGAACGCGGCGGACCTGATGGTGCGGTTCATGCACGCCGTCGAGACGCGGCTCCGACCCGAGCTGGCCCGCCGACTGACCAGTGCCCCGGTCGAGCCGGCCGGGGCACGCTGGCCGACGATCACTGTCAACGCGCTGCACGCTGGCCAGGAGCTTGGCGGCTGGCAGACGCCGTGCGTCCCTGATCGCTGCACGGCGGTTTTCGATCGCCGCTTCCTGCATGAAGAGGCGTTCGACGACGTCCGCGCCGAGGTTGCCAACCTGCTGCGGGCGCTGGCGGCGGAGGACCCGGGCTTTCGCTACCAGCTGCGCGACGTCATGCGCGTGGACCCGCTGCTGGGCTCCCAGGACGGGGTTCTGGCCCGGGCGGCGGCCGGCGCGGTGCGCTCGGTGCTCGGCGTGGCGGCGCCGTTCATCGTTAGCCCGGGCACCTACGACCAGAAGCACGTGGTGCGGCGCGCCGGGATCCACGAGTGCATCGCCTACGGGCCGGGACGTCTGCCGCTGGCCCACCAGGCCGACGAGTACATCGACGTGGCCGACCTGGTGGCGGCGACGAAGGTCATGGCGGTCCTGGCGATGCGGCTGCTCAACGGCCGGCTTCCGAGTGAACGGGCGACGCCCTGGTACACTTAAGCGTAAGCGCCGTTTCCTAAGCGCGTAGCGCGCACATAAGGTAAGAGCCTAAGCAGGTGGAGCTCAGATGACGAGAAACAAGCAAGACTTAAGCCTTAAGACCACCTGCTTAGGCGGCCCCAGTGACCACCTCAGCAGCTAAACCCGACGTGCCCCCCGTCGTGGGTGATCCACCTCCGGCCCGCAGCCCCCAGGCGCTCTTCGACGACGTGTCCCGGTACTTGCCGGCGCCGGATGTCGAGTCGATCAAACGCGCTTTCAGCTTCGCCGCCGAGGCGCACACCGGGCAGAAGCGCGAGTCTGGCGAGCCGTACATCAACCACCCGCTGGCCGTCGCCGAGACGACGGCCAGCCTGCGGCTGGACACCGCCACCATCGTCGCCGCGCTGTGCCACGACGTCTCCGAGGACTGCGGGGTGCCCATGGCGGAGCTCGAGTCCCGCTTCGGGCGGGAGGTCGCTCGCCTCGTCGACGGCGTCACCAAGCTGGACAAGATGCAGTGGCGGCACCTCGACGGCCCGGAGGCGGAAGGCAAGCGTCGCTTCGACGGCCAGGAGCTGTGGGCCGAGAACATGCGCAAGATGCTCCTGGCCATGGCCGAGGACATCCGCGTCGTGCTGATCAAGCTGGCCGACCGCCTGCACAACATGAAGACGCTCCAGTACCGGCCGCCGCACAAGCGACGCCGTGTTGCCCAGGAGACCCTCGAGATCTACGCCCCGCTGGCGAACCGCCTGGGCATCTGGGAGCTGAAGTGGCAGCTCGAGGACCTCGCGTTTCGGCACCTCGAGCCGGAGAAGTACCACGAGATAGCCGACAAGCTCGCCAGCCGGCGGGTGGCGCGCGAGACCTACATCCGGCGCGCCATCGAGCTGCTGCGGACCGAGTTCGCCCAGCACGGCATCGTGGCCGAGCTGTTCGGGCGGCCCAAGCACATCTACAGCATCTACCGCAAGATGCTGCGCCGCGGCGTGGACGTCGACCAGATCTACGACCAGCTGGCGGTGCGCGTGCTCGTCAAGGAGGTCGCCGACTGCTACAGCGCGCTCGGCGTGGTGCACTCCATCTGGCGGCCGCTGCCGGGCCAGTTCGACGACTACATCGCCACGCCCAAAGAGAGCATGTACCAGTCGCTCCACACTACTGTGCTGGCGCTCGACGGGAAGCCGCTGGAGATCCAGATCCGCACCACCGAGATGCACCAGGTGGCCGAGTACGGGGTGGCCGCCCACTGGCGGTACAAGGAAGGCTTGCGCCAGGACCACAAGTTCGACGCCAAGGTCGCCTGGCTGCGTCAGCTCATGGACTGGCAGAAGGACGTCGTGGGCGGGGCGCAGGAGTTCGTCGACTCGCTCAAGACTGACATGTTCCAGGACCAGGTGTACGTGTTCACCCCGAAGGGCGAGATCAAGGAGCTGCCGACCGGGGCGACCGCCCTGGACTTCGCCTACCGCATCCACACCGACGTGGGCCACCGGTGCGTGGGCTCCAAGGTCAATGGCCGGCTGGTGTCGCTGGACTCCCGCCTCGGCAACGGGGACATCGTCGAGATCATCACTGCCAAGGGGTCGCGCGGCCCGAGCCGCGACTGGCTCAACCCGAACCTGGGCTACGTGCGCACGGCCCACGCGCGCGAGAAGATCCGCCAGTGGTTCCGCAAGCAGCAGCGCGAGGAGAACATCGGGCGGGGTCGCGAGCTGGTCGACAAGGCGCTCAAGCGGCTGAACGTCGACGGCGTGAAGCTTGACGACCTGGCCTCCGAGTTCAAGTTCGACAAGCTGGACGACTTCCTGGCCGCGGTGGGCTACGGCGACATCAACCCGGACGAGATCGCCCGCCACATCCTCACGGGGGCGGAGGCGGAGCGCAAGGAGGCCATCCCCCAGATCTCCCGGCCGAGCGCGCCGACGGGTGGCCTGCGCGTTCTCGGGGTTGGCGATCTGCTGACCCGGGTCTGTCGCTCGTGCAACCCGGTCCCGGGCGACGACATCATCGGCTACATCACCCGCGGCCGTGGCGTGACCGCCCACCGCTCCGACTGCCCGTCAGTGGTCAACGAGGACGAGAAGGACCGGCTGGTGGCGGTGGACTGGAAAGAGGCGGAGCAGCACGTCTTCCCGGTCACGGTGCGGGTCGAGGCGTGGGACCGCGAGGGGCTGGTCCGTGACGTGTCGGCCATCCTGGCGGACGAGAGGGTGAACATCACCGCTCTCAACGCCGTCGTCTCCCGCGAGGGGACGGCGACTGTGTGGGCGACGGTCGAGGTGCCGCGCCTGGACCGTCTCAGCCGCATCATGAGCCGGTTGGAAGGCATCCGCGACGTCTTCAACGTCGTCCGCGAGGTTGGCTCGCCGCAGGCCCAGGCCGCCCGCGCTTAGCACCTTTGGATCTTAGGATCCTGGGATCAGAGCCGCGGATCGACCGGCTCGCTCTCCAGCGCCAGCACGCCAAACACGCACTCGTGCACCCGCCGCAACGGCTCCTCGGCCACGAAGCGCTCCAGCGCTTCTATTCCGAGCGCGAATTCACGGTAGGCCAGCGACCGCTTGGTCGACACGCCGCGGGCGCGCAATCGCTCGAGGTGCTCGGCGACGGTGTACTCGGGCCCGTAGATGATGCGCAGGTACTCCCGCCCGCGACACTTCACCGCCGGCTGCGCCCACCCCTTGCGGCCACGCGCCAGGAAGTCCAGCGGCTTGACCACCATGCCTTCGCTGCCACGCTCAGTCAGCGCCTGCCACCAGGCCACGCCCTGCTGCTGGCTGTCGGCATCTGCCAGATCGACCACGACGTACGGTGTCGCCCGGAGCAGCCCGGTCGGCGTGACTGCCTGACACAGCCGGGCCAGCGTCTCCATGTGCCAGACGTGGTCCTTGTCGGTGTGCACGGCGCCCTCAGTCGCCAGCAGGTGAAACGGGGCCAGCCGCAGGTCGTCAACCGAACGCACCGGCCAGCAGTAGCGCCCGTAGGCCTCGATGTACTGGCCCACCATCACCAGCCGCTCTTGCTGACGGGCCAGGACCGTCCCGGCGTCGACGCCGGCAGCCGCGGCCTCTGCCAGGGACGCGACCGCGCGTGGTAAAGCGGCAGCGGCGGCGGCGCCCACGGCCGCGTACTGCTGGCGCACCAGCTCCTGAGCCTTGGCCGACCAGGGCATGAGCTCACTGTCCAGCAGCGCCCACTCGGTCCCGAACGCCTCCCACGTGCCCGTGGCGTCGAACGCGGCCCGCACCTGGTCGAGCACCGCCAGCTCGAGGCCGCGATCGGCGAAGAAAGGCCGCCCCGTCCGCGTGTAGATGATGCCAGCGCCCTGCCCGATCACGCCAAAGCGGCGTCGGGCCGCATCCTCGTCCCGACACACCACGACGACCGCGCGCGAGCCCATGTGCTTCTCTTCGCACACCACCCGCGCGACACCTTCCGCGCGGTAATAGGCGAACGCTTCAGCGGGGTGTTCGAGCAGCCCCAGCTGCTGGGTCGTCTCGGTCGGCGCCATGGTGGGCGGCAGGTAGATGAGCCAGCGCGGATCGGCGGCGAAGCGGCTCATCACTTCGAGGGCGGCTGCGGCATTCTCCTCTCGAATGGTGATGGTCCCCGCCAGGCGCGTGCTGACGACCCGTTTACCCAGCACGTCGTCCAGGTCCAGCAGATCGTCGTGCTCCTGCTGCGGCGTGCGCTCGGCGACAGACGCGGCCGCGGGCACCAGCGGCCGCGCCGGCTCGTAGTACACCCGGGCGGCGGGCACCGACACGATCTCTTTCTCCGGGTAGCGCAGCGCGGTCAGCTGGCCGCCGAAGACGCAGCCGGTGTCGACGCACAGCGTATTGTTGAGCCATTTCGGCTCGGGCACAGGGCCAGCCCGCGCCATGGCGCACCAGTTTGTCGACCTCGTCGTCCCCGACCCAGTAATGCTTCTGATCGTCGAGCACGGGGACCAACATGTACAGATGCCCGAGCAGATCCTGCAGCCGCCCGTGGCTGTTGAGCGTGACGGTGAAGTAGGGGCTGTCTCCCCACTCCGGAAAGCGCGGGTCCAGCGGGTGCCGCTCGGCCCTGACGGTGTAGCCGAGTGGTTCAAAGAGGCGGTGCAAGAAAGCTTCACCGCCCCGGCACGGCAGCACGGCCAGGCGCGCCTCCAGCGGAAGAGGCGACGCCGCCAGCTCGGGTCGGTCCTGGCAGCGGCCCGCCAGGGCGGAGCCGAAGACCTGGCCGATAGCCACGCTCAGGAACGACGACGCGACGTACGGGCGGTCGTTGACGTACGGTTCGAGGGGCTGCCCCGATGCCTGGGCACCCTTGCGCGTACGGCTGAGGCCGATCGGGTCGACGTCCAGGAGCAGCGCCGCGGTGCAACGGGCCTCTGTCGCCTCCGGATAGTAGACGTGGGCCCGACCGAAGGACAGGGTAAAAGACTGGAGCCGTGCCGGATGCTTGTGGAGCAGATAGCCGAGCTCGGTGGCCGGCCGGTGGGTGGTGGTAAGCGTCAGCAGCATGGGCAGTCGGGCTCGCTCAAAACGGGCGCATGCATGGTGGCACGCCCGGGTCGACCGGTGCGTCAAATCCGTGGCTGGGACCGCGCTTTGGGAATCATCGACAAAGGCGCTGATCTCTCCCGTTGGAAGAAGGACGCGTCGCCGGCGGACAAAGGCGCATGAGAAATATTCCCGCGTGCGGCCGTGGGGCGACCGTTGGCTGCCAGGACCACGATGGCCTTGCTCGAGACATTGAAGACGCGCGCCCGCGCTCTGAAGCGGGAGACCTACGTGCTGTACCTGGCGGCGCGTGACCCGCGCACGCCCTGGTACGCCAAAGCGGTCGCCGCCGCGGTCGTGGCCTATGCGTTCAGCCCGTTCGACTTGATCCCCGACTTCATCCCGGTCGTCGGCTACCTGGACGACCTGATCCTGGTGCCGATCGGGATCGCGTTGGCCCTCAAGCTGGTCCCCGCACCCATCATCGCCGACTGCCGCGCGCGCGCCCAGGTGGCCGAGGGCCGGCCGGTCAGCCGCCTCGGGGCGGCCTTCATGATCGCCATCTGGCTCACCCTCGCGGCCATAGGGTTTCTGCTCGTGCGGAACCTGCTGGGCGGGTGAGCGGGCGCGCTCGGCACAACCAGGCGGCACGCGTGGCGACACCGTGCGTCTACAGCGGTGTCGCGTCCGTGGTCCGCGCCTCCGAGCGGGCGATCACCTGGTCGGGTCCTGTCTGAACCAGGATTTTGCCAGCCTCGATGCGCAGCGGGAACTGGAACATCGGCCGTGGCGCGGGACCTGCCACGATCTGGCCGTAGCGGTTGTAGGTGGACTGATGGCAGGGGCACTGGAAGCGGCCCTTCGTGGCGAAGGCCAGATCGCCCTGACCTGGCGGGCCACCCATCGCCGGGTCATTGTCTTTCCAGGGCACCGTACACCCGAGATGCGGACACTTCCACCACAGGGCCAGAAATCCCTCGGGCACGCGACTGATGTAGAACTTGCCCTGGCGGAACACCTTGACGTCGCCCATCTGGAAGTCCTCGACGGTGCCCGCCGTGACTGTCCCACCGAAATCGCCGGTCTTCTTGGGCGTGGCGTACCCCAGGAAGCCGAGTCCCCACTGGCCAAGCAGCGCGAGGATGGCTCCCCAGCCAAGCCAGCGGAAGGCGCGTCGCCTGCCCAACCGCCGCGCGCGCTCGCCTTCGAGTACCTCCTGCACGTCGAGCTCGGCAGCCCGGGCCTGGGACATGAACAGGGCTCTATCCCGTGGGCGCGTCATGCTGGTGTACCTCCGCTCAACGCTCGACCGTTGGACGCCGGGCCGACCGGAATCTTCCCGTTCTCGCCCCGGGGAAGATTCCGCCCGCGCGCCCGTCCAACCAGTGAGCGTGTCGTCCCCTGACTCCGCGTCCCGCCTGATACGTGACGGTCGATGAGGTGGGCACCCCCCTGGCAGCGACAGGCACCGGTCGATGACACGGGGCTTGTTCAGCGCGCTCAGCACGGTGAGACGGAGGCGTTCGAGGCGTTGGTACGCCGCCACCAGGACCCTATCTACCGTCTCAGCGTCCGCATGGTCGGCGTTGATGCAGCTCAGGACCTCGCGCAGCAGGCGTTCCTCAAGGCGTGGTTGCGGCTGGACCAGTTCAAGGGCGACGCCGCCTTTGGAACCTGGCTGTACCGGCTGGCCGTGAACACCTGTCTCGATCATCTGCGGCACGTCAACCGCTTCCAGGAGATCCCGCTCGAAGAGATCGCGCCCGCGCTGCCGGAGGTGCAGGACGTCGCCGACCTGGTTCAGCGCCGTCTGGACCAGGATGCGCAACGAGAGGCGCTGGCATGGGCGCTCGAGCACCTACCGAGTGAGGACCGCTTGCTGCTCGCGCTACGCATCGGCGAAGAGCTGGCGTATGACGCCATCGCGGAGATCCTCGGTATCACGTCCACGACGGTGGGCACGCGCCTCTTCCGGGCCCGTGCCCGGCTGCACGCGCTGGTCCGCGAGCGGATGACGGAGGACGCACGTGGAGTGCGCTGAGGCTCGCGGGCTACTGGCCCAGCGCCTGGATGGGCTGCCACCGCCGCGGACGAGAGCCGCGTGCGAGGCTCACCTCCAGACGTGCGCGCCCTGCCGTGACTACCTGCGCGCGCTCGAACGCCAGGACGCCGCGCTACGGGTCCAGTGGCCGCCGATCACCGCGCCCAATGAGTTTGCACACCGCGTGATTGCACGCCTGCCACCGCGGGGGCAACGACAACCGACGAGGCGCACCACCGGTGCGCGATCGCGGTGGCTGGCTGGCGTTGCCGTCCTGACGATTGTCCTGCTGAGCAGCGCCGTGGCGCAGCCGGCCGCGTGGGCCCACCTCGCGCTGGCGCTCCGGCAGGTCGTGCTGCATGAGACGGTCCCCACCACGCCGCCAGGCGCCGTGTCCATGAGTCGCCTGTCACTCGAAGAAGCGCAGCGGTTGGTGCCGTGGCGCATTCGGCAGCCGAGTCGTCTGCCCGAGGGATACGCCCTGGTGGCAGTGGAAGGCAACACCATCCACACGTTCGCCGCTGGACCGACCATCGTGCTGCACTACCAGAAGGCCGACGGCGCGCGTGTGCAGGAGTTGAGTCTCGTCGAACTGGCCGCGACCGATGAAGTGTCGGAGCCCGTCGCACCTGATGCGGCGCGCCAGATACCGGTAGGCGTCGGCGGTGGCGTGGGCCTGTTCATCGACGGCGCATGGGTAGACCAGCAGGGACGACCTGTGTGGGAGCGCGGCACCCTGGTGCGGCTCATCGTGGAGCAGCAGGATCTCGTGATCCAGCTGCAGGCAGACCCGCGCGACGGTTGGGATGCCGACCGGCTGGCCCAGGTGGCCGACTCGCTTCAATGAACGTACCGAGCGAGGCAGTATCGTCTCACGGCTCACCAGGCCAACTGCCAGCGTCCGGCCCGCCGTCTGATCCTGCACGGTGCGGCGACCGGGACCGCGTGGCCGCCGAGGCGGCGCTGCCACCGCACGGCTTCCCCGCTCAAGTCGGTCGCGGGAGCGGGCGCATCGACGTCGAGCACGAAGTGGCCGTCGACACACGCCAGCCCACGCCGCCAGACACGATTGAGCCAGTGCACCGGCAGGGACAGCGTGACGAAACCGCCCCTGCTGGTCATGTCCCCCTGAAGGATCCGTTCCTCGCCGGGCGTGTGCTTCCAGCAGCCAACAGTGAGCACCGCCTGGGGGCGGAGGTACCCCTGTGCCTGCCGCATAGCGTCCTCGACGGCAGGCACCGCGGCTGCCTGCAGGACCTCTTCGACAACCCGCTTCTCTGGGCGCGCCTCGGCCGGCCGGCCCAGCCGCGCCGCGCGCACCCGTTCGGCGAGAGCGATGATCTCTCTCATCCCTTCCGGAGCACTCTGCCTGGCGACCTGGAGGCGCAGTCTGCCCAGGGTCCTGGTGCGCTGCTCGACAGGCAGTCTGAGGAAGTTCGGGTCGGATTGCAGCTGCTGCAACAGCTTCTGCGCGTCGACCGTCCGTCCGCTAGGCCAGCTGGCAACGCGGATAGATCCCGTCGCGCGGACATAGCCGGAGACAGCGAGCTGGAGCGACGCGCTCGCCGTCCTCTGGGCTTGCCATCCGCCCGCTGAGGCGACGCTACCCGGGCTGCCGTCGAGCCCGCGCAGCGCGTCGCGCAGGAGCAGGCACGGGCAGGGTTCGCCACCCAGGGCCTGGAGCACCTCCTCGGCGGTCACGTCGTGGTCGTGCAGGATGAGCTGGCCCTTCCGCCAGGTGACATGGTGCGCCTCCCCACCGGTCTCCACCGTCGCCGTGATCGCACCCCGCTCGGCGTACCACCGGGGTCGGCTCATGCCGCCTCGATCCGCACCACGCGTGCCCAGGAAGGCGGGGCGGCCCCGCCTTCCCGCAGCAGCCCGACCACGACTTTCATGCCGGCCGGCGGCTCCGCCGGCCAGGGCGTGTAGCCGTCCGTGAGAACTACGACCAGGCTCGGCCTGGGCCGCAGGACGTGCGCCGCCGCGATGCCCTCGCCCATGTTCGTCCCGCCGCCTCCCAGCAGCTCGATCTGCCGAGCGGCGGTCACCCGCTGCACGCGGTGGGCGGCAGCGTCGCACGGGATGACCCGCAGCCGCCGAGCACCCGCGCCCACTGACCGGACCAGGCCCTGGACCTCCCCCAGCGCCTGGCCGAGGAGCGCCTCGTCCATGCTCCCCGATGTGTCGATGACGACCGCGACCTCGGGCACCGGGCGGACGAAGCCCGGCAGGATGACGGCGCCGGCGACCGTCGCGCGCCGCGAGGGCTTCCGGTACGAGTAATCGACCATCCCGGCCACCACCGCCAGTCCCCGCCGGATCTCCGCTGCCAGGACTTTCCGCCAGTCCACGCGCACGCCGAGCACCTCTTCTGCCCAGCGCCGCAAGCCGGCCGGCACCGTCCCGGGCAGCAGACCGCGACAGCACTTCAGGATGTCTGAGGCGACCTGGCAGCGGAGGAGCTGGCGCTGCGCCCGCGAAATACCACCTGCCCGATCCCAAACACGGGGAAGCCCATCGCAGCCACTGCCGCAGTCACCCTGGCGCTCGGCCACCGGCAGCGCCCGAAAGTACTCCTCGGCAAACCGGTGCGGCGCGAAGCCCAACACCTCCGGGGTGATCGGTGGGAGCGGGAACGCGAGATCGCAGCCGGCCAGGTCGTCGTTGATCTCGGCGTCGGCCGCGAGCACCCAGCGGCCGGCCTGCTCGCGTCCCAGAGCGAGCGCGCGGGCGCGGGCGGCGTGGTCGCGCAGCAGGTGGCCGACGTGGTGGACCAGGATGCTGCCCAGTTGTGACACGGTCCAGGCCTCAACGAGGTGCGGATCAACGTACACCCGCCAGGCTTCGTCGACGGCGATCACGCCTGGCTGCTGGACGGGGAGGATCCGCGTCGCGAACAGCGCCGAGGCCAGATACGGGAACCTGGTCGCACCCCAGAGCCGGGCAGCCGCCAGCTTCCGCTGATCGAGGCTGCCCACAGCAACCCTGCCTCCTTCAGTAGGGGAGCGAAGATCTTGATCTCGGGTGGCGGCGTGGCGCCGGCCGGTCGGCAGCGGGCCAGCACCCGCGCCGCCATCGCCGCCACATCGGCGGCCTCGCCGCCAGCTTTGGCCAGCACCTTCCAGCCGGCCACCCAGCGTTCCGCCGTCGGGTTGGCCGCCACCGCCGCGGCCACCGCCGACAGGGCGGCGTAGGCGCGATCGCCCCGCTCTGGGAGCACGAACGCCGCCGGATCCCGCAGGGCGGCCTCGGGGTCACCCAGGTCCATGTCGCTCACCCAGTGCAGGAACTCGATCCCAGCCCCGTCGCCCACGGCGCCGGCCACCAGGATGGCCCGGGTCAGCTCCGAAGCGCCGCTCTCGTCCGCCGCCGCGAGCAGACAGGCCGCCATCTCCCAGGTCCGCGGGCTGGGCCAGGCGCGCCCCGCCGCGGCGGGGTCTCTGGGCGGCTCGGACAGCAGGCTGGGCCGGGTCGTCACGAACGCCGCCACCAGGCCGCGGGTCAGCGACTGTCGCTGCTGCCAGCCGCTCTCCAGCCGGGGAACGACCGTCTTCGACCAGCCACCGGTGATGCCCTGCGCGAACCCCGCGGCGTCCGCGTTCCACTCGATGTGGCAGAAGCGGTTGGCCAGCGGCGCCGAGAGGTCCCAGCCGTCCGAGGCCTGCTCGGGTGGGTTGGCGGCGGCGACTACCGCGACCGCAGCCGGCAGCTCCAGGTCGCCGACCACGCGCTCCAGGACCACCCGCAAGAGGGCGGCCTGCACTGCTGGGGGTGCCGTCGAGATCTCGTCGAGAAACAGAAGGCCGTGTCCGGCGGAGGTCAGTCGCTGTGCCCAGCGGGGCGGCGCGAAACGGACGGTGCCGTCCACCACCACCGGCAGGCCGGCGAAATCCGACGGCTCGCGGATCGAGGCGATGACGACCTCGCAGGGCCAGTCCATGGTGGCCGCGAGATCCCGCACCGCGGAGCTCTTGCCCGTGCCCGGACCGCCCCAGAGCAGAACGGGCACGCGGGCGGCGACCGCCACTGCCAGGGCCTCGAGGACCGTGGGCTGATCGGCCTGCATAGCAGGCAGTGTCCCATACCGAGCGAGCGACTGCGCGCCGCGGCCGAGCCATTCCGCGCAGTCGCTTTGCCCCCGCGGCACCTGTCCATGTCACGTGTCACCAGGGCCGTACGCGCCCACTGGGGCGGACACAGCCGGGGACGGCGGGCCATCATCGCAGCACCTGGATCGGGTCGAATGCGCCATCCAGGATCGGCGCCGGGTCCGCGCCCAGGTGATTCTTCAGGATGCCGGCGTACACGGAGCGGAAGTCGCTGGTGAACTTGATGTCGCCTACGGCGTCCAGGTCCGTGAGCGAAGGATAGGTGCCGTACAGGCCCCCGTGCACGGGATTGCCGATGACGAACATCGGCTCGGCGGTGCCGTGGTCCGTCCCGACCGAGCCGTTCTGCCTGGCGCGGCGGCCGAACTCCGAGAACGTCATGATGACCACGTCGTCCTGCCGCTTCATGGCGGCGAGATCCTGCATGAAGGCGTCCACGGCCTCCGCCAGCCCTGTCAGCAGGCCAGCGTGGTGCTCCTTCTGGTTCGCGTGGGTGTCGAAGCCGCCCATGGAGACCGAGAACAGGCGCGTGCCCAGGTTGCCAGCGATGACCTGCGCCACCATCTTCAGCTGGCTGGCCAGGCCGTTGTTGGCCGGGTAGGTTACCGGGGTGGTGTAGTCGGCGGCGACCTTCTGCAGCGCGTCGGAGCCGCTCAAGGCGTTCAGTGTCCCCTGGCGGATGAGCGTCTCGTAGGGCGAGAAGCTGCCCGCCTGCGTGTAGATGTTGTGGAGCGCCTGCAGCTGGTAGGTGCGGTCGTTCTTGTACTTGGTGTCGGTGAGGAACGAGTAGGCGCCGATGCTGGCGATGGCCGGGACGAGCGTCGTCTCGGTCCAGAACAGACCGTTCAGCTGGTCGCCCACGCTGATGGCCTGCAAGGGCCTGTCCTGGCCGCACTGGCAGGCGTCGACGTAGCGGCCGAGCCAGCCGCTGCGGACGAAGGTGTCCGGCTTGGCGGTGTGCCAGATGTCCATGCTGCGGAAGTGCGAGCGGTTCGGGTTGGGGTAGCCGACACCCTGCACGACGGCGACCTTGCCTCCGTCGTAGAACGCCTTGACCCTGGCGAGGCCCGGGTGGAGACCGACAGAGTCGGACAACGGCACGACGCTCCCGCGGTCGATGCCGAGCGAGGGCCTGAGGCTGGCGTAGCCCGGGTCGGCGTACGGGATCACCGTGTTGATGCCGTCGTTGCCGCCGGAGAGCTGGATCACCACCAGGATCTTGTTCGCTTTGCCAGGATCGGCAGACGTGGCGCTCGGCGACCTGCCAACGACTGGCAACGAGCCGCCAAGCGCCTGGGCGGTGCGCGTGAGGAACGACGGGGCCAGGAAGCCGGACGCCACGAGCAGGGCGCCCCTGGTCAGGAGTTGACGACGAGCGATGGGCATGGGATGTCCTCAGGCCAGCTGGTAGGTGGGCACGGCCATGGCCAGATGGACAAGGCCGCGCGCTTTGGTGTCGAGGCCAGGGTCGTCGAACGTCATGGGCCCCGACGAATTGACGTAGTCCAGAAGGGACTGGCGCGCCTCGGCCGTCGTGTCGCCGTCCACCAGCAGCTTCAGGTAGTAGTCCACCAGGTCGCTGTCGCTGCTCAGGCCCAGGCGCGTCACCGTGCCGGCGACGTCGGCGAAGTACGGCTTGGCGGCATCCCGACTGCTGGCCAGCTTGTTGGCGAAGTTGTAGCGCTCGAACAGCGTCGTCCCGTTGATCCAGGCGTCGCCGCCGCGCCAGCCGCTGACGTCCGGCGGGTTCAGCAGGTCCTGCCCCATCCGCCGCAGCGTCTGGACCACGTCCGGGCCCACGTTCTGGACCTCGAGCGCCTTGATCGCCCCCGCGACGAAGTCGACCGGCTGTTTGATCACCCCGTGGAAGGCTGTTGGCGACGAGAACTCGGGGCCCGTGAACAGGTCGCGCAGGACTGACCGGATGTTGAACGATGTCGAGACAAACGTGGCCGCGAGGCGGTCGATGGTCGCTGGCGCCGGGTCGGCTTGGACGAAGTAGGTGAAGAGCCTGGTGGCGAGGAAGCGGGCGGTCGCGGGGTGGCGCACCAGGATGCCCACGGCGTCATCCGCGTCGAAGGCGCCGGTCTGGCCGAGGAAGGTCTTGACTCCGTCGTCGTGAACCTTGGCGTTGAAGATCGACTCGTACGACTTGGTCAACGTGTAGCCCGTGAACGCGCGGGCGCCCTCCTTGACGTCCTCCTCGGTGTAGTTGCCGATGCCGAGCGTGAACAGCTCCATGACTTCCCGGGCGTAGTTCTCGTTGGGCGCGTTCTTCCGGTTCTCGCGATTGTCCAGCCAGATCAACATGGCCGGATCGCGCGTCACGTTTTGGAGAAGGGTCTCGAAGCTGCCGAGCCCGTTGTCGCGGAAGAGCCCGGCCTGGCCGAGCATGAGCAGGGCGTTGCCGACCTTGCTGTTGGCGGTGGCGAAGTGGTTGTGCCAGAAAAGCGCCATCTTCTCCTGGAGCGGCCGCTGCGTGTAGAACATGCGGTTGAACCACCACACTTTGGCCGCCTCGATGTGCTTCCTGGCGTCGGGGTCGGCCGGGTCGACCGCCAGCGGCGCCACGAGCTGGTCGGTGGCCGAGTCGTCGACCTGCTCGGGGTTCAACAGGCGGTCGAGGGCGCCCTGGAAGCCGAGGGCCGTGTACTGGTCGAGCTCGGCGGCGGTGTAGCCGAAAGCGGCCCGCCGCAGAAGGTGGGCGATCATGGAGCGGTCGTTGTCCAGAGCCATGGGGCGGTGTCCTTAAGCCTTAAGCCGTCAGCCGTCAGCCGTAAAGCCTGTAGCGCTTAACCCTCTCGGGGATGCTGATCGAGGGTGGTCCGGGCGTGAGCGAGCCACCTACCCCTTCACGTGGCCGGTCGTAGGCGCGTTACACCACCAGTGCCAGCCTGCCGACTTTCGCGCGCAGCGGGTACAGTTGCACAGGACACCTCTACCGGACGGAGACGGAGTGCACATGGCCATCCTGGATCGCGTTTCGACCCTGCTTCGGGCGAACATCAACGACCTCATCGACCGCGCCGAAGATCCCGAGAAAGTGATCCGTCAGCTCCTGGTCGACATGAACAACCAGCTGCTGCAGGTCAAGACCCAGGTCGCGGCGTCCATCGCCGACGAGAAGCAGCTTCAGCAGAGGTACGTAGAGAACCAGCAGAAGGCCGACGACTGGCAGCGCAAAGCCGAGCTAGCGGTGGAGAAGGGCCAGGACGACCTCGCCCGTGAGGCGCTGAGTCGCCGCAACGCGTTCCAAGGGACGGCCGACGGCTTCAAGGAGCAGTTCGAGCAGCAGTCGGTCCAGGTGGAGTCGCTGAAGCGGGCTCTCCACGAGCTGGAGGCCAAGATCAACGAGGCCGAGGCGAAGAAGGACCTGCTGATCGCGCGGAGCCGGCGGGCCAAGACGGAGACGCAGATCCGGACGACGCTCTCGGGGATGGACACGTCGGGCGCCTTGGCCAGCTTCGACCGCATGGAAGACAAGGTGAAGATGCAAGAGGCGCGCGCGAGCGCGCTCGGCGAGCTTGACACCGACACGACTGACCAGCGGTTCGCCATGCTGGAGCACGAGAGCACGATCGACAACCAGCTGGCGGAGCTGAAGGCGAAGAAGGGCCTGGCCGCGCCCGCCGAGGCACCCGCGCTCGGCAGCGGCGAGGAGAGCCACGCGGGCTGACGACTGAGGGCTGACGGCTGACGGCTCGTTTTCGTCAGGCGTCGGGCAGCGTGAAGTAGGTGGGCAGCGGATCGCCCAGCAAGGGCTGGGCGTACGCGTCGAAGGCGGGCGTCATCCCGTTGCCGGCCTGATTGATGAACGCGCTCGGGACCAGGCGCTGCTGGTTGGCCACCGTGAGCAGGGGCGCCTGGCCGGTCACCACGCGGTACTCGGGTCCCGGCATCCGCTCGAGCGTCACCATGACGTCGGACCGGTCCTCCAGCGCGTAGCGGACAGCGGCTCGACCCACCAGCCCGGCCTCCTGGCGGTCGGCGCTGGAGACGTACGCGCCGGCCATCCGCTGGATGGTGCCCGGCTTGTCCACGCGGGCGCGCACCCCTAGCTGGCGCTGGAGCTCGCGCGCCAGCCACTGCGCCGGGCTGTCGTAGTAGGCGTGGCCAAAGGCGTCGACCCAGCGCGGCTCGCCAGTGGCGCCGATCACCTGGCCGTCTGGGGCGGGCTGGTTCTCGCACAGGACGACGACGCACCAGCCGACGCGCTGATAGACGGCGCGCACGTCGGCCACGATCTGCTCCACGGGGACGGGCTTCTCCGGCAGGTACACCAGCTGCGGGGCATCGTCGGTGCCATGACGCGCCAGCCAGCCACTGCCCGCCAGCCAGCCGGCGTGCCGCCCCATGACCTCGACCAGCTTGATGGGGTCGGTAGCGCGCATGGCCCGGGTGTCGAAGGCCGCCTCGCGCGTGGTCTGGGCGACGAAGCGGGCCGCGCTGCCGTACCCTGGGCAGTGGTCAGTGCCGGCCAGGTCGTTGTCGATAGTCTTCGGCACGCCCACCACCCGCAGCCCCGGTAGCGCGCCGCGCGCGGCCTCGGCCACCTGGTGGGACGTGTCCGCCGAGTCGTTGCCCCCGATGTAGACGAGGACGCCGACGTCCTCGCGCCGACAGAGCGCGACCATCCGCTCCGCGTCGCCCGGGCGCAGGCGGTACCGGCACGATCCCAGCGCCGCCGACGGGGTCTGGGCCAGTTGCTCGAGCGAGGGCTCGTCCATCGCGGACAGGTCCACCAGGCGCCCGTCGAGCGCGCCCGCGATGCCGTTCCGCATGCCGAGCACCCGGCCGAACCGGCCCGAGGCAAGCGCCTCCCCGACCACACCCGCCAGGCTGGCGTTGATGACGGCTGTCGGCCCGCCGGACTGGCCGACGAGCGCTGCTGGCCGCCGCGAGGCGTGCGCGGTGATGGCCGGCGACCCGACCGCGCTCAGCCGGCGACGATGACGTCGGGCTGAGCGCGCGCGCCGCGCCGCTCGCGCAGCGCGGCCACAATCGTCCGCATGAAGGCCGGCAGGTCCGCCGGTGTGCGGGACGTGATCACGTTGCCGTCGCGCACCACCTCCCGGTCGACCCAGTTGGCCCCGGCGTTGACCATGTCGTCTTTGATGCTGCGGAAGCTCGTTGCCGTGCGGCCCTGGACCACGTTGGCCGACGCCAGCATCCAGCCGGCGTGGCAGATGGCCGCGACGATCTTGCCCTGCTCGTGGGCGTCGCGCACGAGCTTCACCATCGGCGGGTGGCGGCGCATGTAGTCGGGGCTGTAGCCGCCCGGGATGATCACGGCGTCGAACTGGGACGCCGTGACGGTGTCCGCCTCCGCGTCCACCGTCACCGGGTAGCCGTGCTTACTCTGGTAGACGTCGGCGCTACCGGAGCCGACGACGAACACGTCGGCGCCCGCCTCACGCAGCCGGTAGTACGGGTACCACAGCTCGAGGTCCTCGTACAGCGACTCGGCCAGGATCGCCACGCGAGCTCCGGCGAGCTCGCCGGTGGCTGGCTCCGCCCCGTGCCCGTCGGTCAATCCATTGCCATTGGTGGTGTCCATCGGCCTCTCCCTGCTCGGTGCTTCCCGGATGTTGCCGTGCATCGTACCACTGACCCCCTCGCCAGCGGCGTTACCGGTCACGCGTCTACGCGTCGTCCACGGCCAGGGCGTCGGCGACCACCTGGAGGAGCGCGGCAACGTCGGCCACGGACCCGACAGTCGTGTCGGCAAGGGCGCGCACCCGCGGCGGCGTCTCCGGGCCGACGACGGCGACGCTCACCGTTTCGCGCTGCTTCAGGCGCCGCATGGTCGCCAGCGCGGCGAAGGCGTGGGCGTCGGTCAGGTCGTCGCCACAGTACGCCAGCCCGGCCAGGCGCCGCTCGTCGGCGAGCCACTGGACCGCCGATCCCTTGTCTATAGGCAGCGGCGGCAGGAGGTTGACCACCATGCGGCCCTCTTCGTACCAGAGACCCATGGCGTCGGCGCACGCGCCAGCCGCCGCCAGCGCCTGCCGGCGGGCCCGGTCGACGTCGGCCAGGCCACGGTAGTGCACGGCGGCGGACGCGCCCTTCGCCTCCACGGTCATCCCGGCGGGTTCCAGCCGCGCCGCCAGCTGCCGCGCGGCTTGGGCGATGACGGGCAGCCACGGCTGGACGGCCGGCGCCAGCGTGAGGTCACGCTCGTCCTGACCCGCCGTGAGCATCTCGAGGCCGTGGTTGCCCACGTAGACGAGCTCCGGGAGGCCCACCAGGCGCCGCGCGTCGGCGGCGCGCCGCCCCGAGACCACCGCCACCAGGGCGAGCCGCTGGCTCAGGCGGGCCAGGGCGTCCCGCGCCGCCGGCAGCACGCGCGCGTCCGCGGGCCGCGCCACGATGGGGCTGATGGTCCCGTCGACGTCGGTGACGAGCCCAGCCGGCCGCCGCCGCAGCACCCGGAGCAATCGCGCCAGCGGTATAGAATTGTCCGCCTCGGGAGCGCTTGCGTACACTCTACGCCAGGGCCCAGTGTAGCCCGGCGATCCGCGATAGCTCAACGGTAGAGCGGCCGGCTGTTAACCGGTAGGTTCCAGGTTCGAATCCTGGTCGCGGAGCCACTTCCCCCAAAATCCGAACTTTTCGCCGCGTGGTTAACCGGCGCCAGGCCGGGCAGCTGGTACAGGCTGATCCCCACCCGGTACCAGCGCGTGTGGATCTTGGCCGTGATGGCGCCGTCCTCTGACGGCGGCGCCTCGGCCGCCGGGTCGAACGGGTGGACGGCCACCTCGCGCAGCAGCAGCCCGAAGAGCTCCTTCTGCTCCTCGAGCGAGAGCAGGCTGACCAATCGCGCGAAATCTTGAAGGCTGCGCCGGATCAGCTCGACGTCCAGCACCCGCTTCTTGCGGCGTTCGACGTCGAACTCGAGCCTGTCCCGCAGCGCCTGGACCCGCTCCTTCTCGCGGATGAGACGCCGGTACTCGTCCTTGATGTCGTCGGCGACGAAGTCCTCGTCCTTCATCAGCTCGATGAGCCGGCGGATAGCGGTCGTCAGGCGGCCAACCTCGTCGCGATGGCGGGCGAGCGCTCGCTCCAGCTCGCCGACCGATTGGACAGCCTCGCGGTTGGCGGCGTCGACGCAGGCCTGCAGGACGGCCGGATTGTCGCCGAGATCCGCCAGGACCTGCTTGATCAGGCCCTCGAATTCCCGCGCGGGCAGCATGCGGATCGGGCAGGCGCTCTGGCTCCCGTCTTTGGTGAAGTCGACGCAGGCGTAGTAGAGGTACGGCGTCCCGTCCTTCGTCTTCTTGCCCGACGGGTACGGTGTCATCGCCAGGCCGCACTGGCCACACTTGAGGATGCCCTTCAGCAGGTGGACGTGGTCGTCCTTGTAGCGGACGCTGCTGGCGTCTTCGCGGCCGTTGCCGATGGCCTTGTTCGCCTGGTCCCAGGTGTCTTCGTCGATGATCGCCTCGTGCTTGCCCGGGTAGAGCATCGCCCCGTACCTGACGAACCCCTTGTAGACGGGGTTGCGAATGATGGCCGTGATCATGTCCTCGTCGAATCGCTTGCCACCGACCTCGCGTGGGGTGCCGTCCCGCCGTGTGAAGATGCGGGTCTTCGTTCGGTACCCGCGCGCGTTCGCCTCGTTGGCCACGGCACACGGAGAGCGTGTCTCGATCAGTCGATGGAAGATGAAACAGATGATCGGCATCTCGCCAGCGTGTGGCTGGAGCCGCTGTGTCGCTCTGGAGTAGTCGAAGCCTACGGGAACATTGCCGCCGTTCCAGAAGCCCTTCTCGGCGCGTCCGGCCATCTTGCTCATGGTCCGCTCGCGGGCGAGCTCTCGCTCGAACTGCGCGAAGCTGAGCAGGATGTTCAGGATGAGCATCCCCATCGAGTCGGAGGTGTCGAAGTGCTGAGTGGCCGAGACGAACGTCACGTCGTGCGCCTTCAGCACCTCCCAGAGCTCGTAGAAGTCTTTGAGCGAGCGCGAGATGCGGTCGATCTTGTAGGTGAGGATGACGTCGACCTTGCGCGCCCGCACGTCCTCCATGAGTTCCTGAATCCCAGGCCGCTGGAAGTCCTTGCCCGAGTAGCCAGCGTCCTCGTACACGCCCGCGACAATCCAGCCCTTCTCGGCCTGGATGTCGACGTAATTACGGCAGACTTCTTCCTGGCGCCTGAGCGAGCTGTACTCGCTCAGCGCCTGCTCATCGGTCGAGACCCTCGTGTAGACCGCACACCGCATCTGCTGCTCCGTCGAAGGCATCGTAGACTATGCGCGCGTCTGTCGCGCCCGCGCACGTCACTCGACAAGCGCGCCGCGCTGTGCACGCAACGTCGTCCTGGGACCGCCAGGGAGGTCGAGCACGTCACCAGGCACTAGGTTGCTGAACCTCTCCGTCAGGGCCTGCTCGAGCTTGGTCCCAGCGACAAAGCCACGCAGAGTGCCATGCGTTCTGATCGGCCCGCCCGATAGGGGCGCGCGGGCTCGATCGTTGAATAGTCCATCAGGCCACGCGGCTGGGGAGAAGTCTAGGCATGCTGGGCTCGCCCGTTGGCCGTCGGCGGTCCCGCGGCCAGCACGTGATCATCAAGTTGGGCATGGTCCAGGGCGGGTACTCCTCGGCTTCGTCGACGCTCAGCCCTCGCAGATCGGCGATCACTGAATCTGACGGGCGCGGTGGGAGCGCCGTCCGCAGGGCCGGTCACCCCATCTGACTGCTCCATTGCTTCGGCCCAGAGGTAAACGCCTCTGAGCAGCAGGTCCCCGACACGGCGCAGGCGTTCGTCCCTGGTCATGATGTCGGTCACTGTTCAGGCCCTGCCTGCCCGGAGAGCTGAAGCGCGCCCATGCCCGATTACTCGCTCCCCGCCTGGCTTGCGGGTCTCGAATTTCGCAGCGTCTTCACGGCTGCGCTCGCTGAGATCGACAGACATATCTGGCGCGTGCAGCCCGAGAGATGCTTTCACTTGCCCTGGATCAGGCTCAGCGTGATGCACCAGAGCCTTTCGGCCCCGCAGATGCGCGGCACACTGTGTCTCAGTCTTCGACGTGGGAGATGGTCGGTGTTGAACCACCGATCCTTCTCGGCTCTGCATGTCGCGGAATAAGGTCCAAGCAGCCACACTGCTTAGCCTGCAACCGCATGCGTTCCAGGACCGTGCCGCAGCCGTGCCCACGACCGTGCCAGAAGCGGCCGCTTCTGCCCCCGATGGCGGCCGTGTGAGACGTGCCGTGAGCTGAGGTGCCCAACAGACTAGAAGCTGTTAGGCCTCGTGTCGCCGGCGCAGCCCCGAGCTGGTGCGGCTCAGGCAGCCCGAGCAGCGGTTGTCTTGCCGCTCGATGGTTAGATGGACCTTGATGGTGGAGCCATCGCTGAAGCGGCCGAGCAATGAACGCGAGCAGTGCTCCCCGATCTGTCGACTTGGTTAAAAGCAAAAAGCCTTGCTCATACGGCCGATGGCAGCAGGGGCACAGCCATGCTGTACCCCTGCACCAGTGCCCAGCTGCTGCTCAGGCAGCAGCCTCGTCGGCGAACTCCACCACGGGAATCCCTGTGCTAGGCGGCTCGATCGGGCCAGCATCATGGGTGAGCTTGCGCTCGATCCGCGCCAACTCGCGCCGCGCGGTCTGCAGCAGGTCCTCGTGCTCGAACAACCTAGCCACTTGCGCCGTGTAGCTGGCCAGATTGGTCTCCTCACGGGCAAGACCGTCACGCGCTGCCTTGAGCTCGGTATCCAGCGCCTCCAGAAGGTGATCGAGGCGCTGGAACAGCCCCGTGCCATAGGCAGGCACCTGGGCCAGATCGAGGGTGCGGGTGGTCGCGTACTCAAGAGTGTCGCTCTGTTCGGGGCAGCGCACGCCCAGACGAACCATACCGAGGCCGACCGGCCGCACGGTTACCTCGAACCCGCGATAGGCGGCGATATGGGTCGAGGGGCAGTGGCTTGTTTCGTCGGCCGCGGCAAGCGACACCGCAGTACCATGCTCGATGGCCGCGGCAAACGCTGGCGCGGCTTCGACTCGGTCGGTGTAGGTGCGGTCACCGACACCGACCGAGAACAGCTTGTCCCCTCGCGCGTTGCGCGGTGGGGTGTGGGCGTCCCGGAACACCACGTCGGCGGTGATCGTGTCGACACGCGCCCGCAACTCCTCGATCCGCCGCGGGAGCCGCTTCAGTTCCCAGCGTGCCTGGACCTGACCGTCGAGATGCGCCGCCCGCAACGCCTCGAGCCTGACGATCTCGGTCTGTAGCTGAACGCGCTTGAGCACATCGGGGTCGCCGGCCACCAGGGCTTTGGCCTCGGCGGCCGAGAGCACCACCTCGTCGACATCCTCGATGACGCGTACGGTGACTGATCGCCGCAGGATGGCTTTGAAGCCGCGAGCCTTGGCCTCGATGGCCTGGAACACATAGCCATCGAAGCTGCGCTCAGTCAGGTAGATAAAGATCCGTATCCCGATCCCTGGGTCGATTACCTCCCCTGAGGTGTCGAACACCGGCCCGTAGACATCGTTGCCCTGCCGAAGCCCGCGGCCTTCGCGCTGCTCGATGTCCATCGGACGCCAGGGCGCATCCAGGTGGTGCAGCGCGGCCAGTCGCTTCTGGACATTGGCGCCAGTGCCCAGCTTCTGGGTCGAGCCGACGACCACGCGGGCCAGGCCGTCGTTGGCGGCCTGGAACAGACGGAACCGCGCCTCACGCGTTTTGGCCTCGTGGACGAAGCGGATCTCGTGCGCCGGAATGCCGCGAACCGTGAGCTTGCGCTTGAGGTCGGCGTACACGTCGGTGAGCAACGCCAGTTCCTCGGTTGTCTCCGCATCCACGATCACCGCATCCCCGTCTCGCGCCGGGACGTCGACCGCCTTCGGTGTGCCCAAATCCAGGAACACCAGCTGGACGCCGCGATCAGGAGCCGTTTCCTGGTAGACGGCGACGATCTCGTCGGCTGCCACGTTGAGCTTGCTCCGCGGGTGCTCGGGGGCGCCTGGCGCGACCAGGCGCATGTCCAGGGCCGCCTTCCGCGCGTCGCTCGCGATCTTCAGCATGTTATCGGCGCCTTTGGTCGGCGGGCCGAGACCCTCGACGCGCTTCGCCAGCTGCTCCATGAATGCGAGCAGTTCGGGCGTAGCGATGGCTGTGCGGTAGATGCGCTTGCCAAGCACCTCGTCGCCGATCAACCGCGGCTTCAAGCGCTCGAGCTCGGGTACCTCGGACCCCATGCGGATGTCCGCGACGAGCTGGAACAGTTGCAGCCATTCGGGGACGTTCTTGAACCGCGCGAAGCGGGCAGTCGGGCGGTAGGCGCCGGTCACGGTTTGCTCGAGCGTCACGACGGTCTCGGCGAAGAGCTTGGCCCAGGCGTCGAAGTGGTGGAGGCCAAGCTCCTCCAGGGTCTCGCGCATCAGGTAGCGGGCCATGGTCCAGCTCTCGGCGATCGTGTTGGCGATGGGCGTCCCGGTCGAGAAGACGATGCTGCCGCCCTTGTCCAGCAGCCACTGAGTCTTCAGGAACATGTCGGTGGCGCGCTGGCATTCGCCGGGATTGGGCAGGCCTTTGACGCGCTCGAGCCGGGTGGCGAACGGAAGGTTCTTGACGACGTGCGCCTCATCGACGAAGAGGCGGTCGATGCCGAGGTCCTCGAACGTCATGGTCTGGGTCAACCGCTTGCGCTCCTCCAGTCGCCGCTGGCAGCCCTCCAGGCGGGCCGACAGGCGTGCGATGGCCTTCTGGATCGATTTCTCGGAGGAGCGCCACGAGCGGTCTCCCTGCTCACGGGCCGCGTCGGCGAGCTCGCCCAGCGCATCACGATAGCCAGCGAGCTCGCGCTGGAGGAAAGCCGCCTCGGTCTCGGGATTGACCGGCAGCAGAGTGAACTGGGACTGCGCAACGACGGCCGCGTCCCAGTCACCAGTGGCAATCCGGGCCATGAACTCGTTCCGCCTGGGCGGTGTGAAGTCGTCTTTGCCAGGCACGAGCAACCTGGCGAGCGGATAGAAGCGTTGGAACTCCTCGGCGAACTGCTGCAGGATGTCGTTGGGGACGACGATCAGCACCTTGCTGGCCAGCCCAAGCCGGCGCAGTTCCATCGCCGCGGCGGCCATGGTTGTCGTCTTGCCGGCTCCCACCTCGTGGAAGAGCCCGACGGCACGCTGCTGGAGAATACGCCAGACCGCCGCCTTCTGATGGGGGCGGAGCGAGAACGCCGGGTTGGAGCCGGGCAGCGTCAGGTGCGAGCCGTCGTAGTCCCGAGGCCGAACAGCGTTAAACGTGTCGTTGTAGAAAGACGCCAGACGCTCGGCGCGGTCGGGATCGCCCCAGAGCCACTCGACGAATTTCTGCTGGAGCGCCTCGGCCTTCTCCTGGGCAGCCAGGGTCTCCTGCTGGTTGAGCACGCGACGGCCATCCTCGAGCTCGTCGGTCACTTTGGGCAGGCGACCGTTGAGCAGGTCGAGGATGATGGTCAGGGCTGAGGCGCGCTGCGTCCCCCAGTCGCCGAAGTTCCTGGCGGCCGGGATGAGCGGCTCGGCTTCGAGCACCCACTCGGCGGTGGGCGCCACGTACCGTACAAACTGGTTGCCTGTATGCGACCAGCGCGGCTCCTTAGCGTCCAGGACCTCGGCCATGAATCGATTGACGTCGCCCGCGGGGATCCAGTGCGTGCCGAGCCGGACCTCGATCTGGCCGGGCGGAATGTCGGCGGGAATGACTGCCCGCAGCGCGTCGACGTTGCAGCCGAAGCGAGATTCCACCACTGCCGCCTTCTCGGCGACGGCGAGCTTGCGCTTGACGTTTCCGGAGAGGTAAGCGTCGGCAGTCTGCCAGCCGGCCTCGGGGTCTTCGAAGATAAGCCCATCCGCCGCCAGGGCCCGCTGCACCTTGGCGGCCCTGGTGTCCGGACCCAGGAGCTCGGCCATGCGCGCGAAGTCGAGGGTGCCGCGTTCGTTCAGCACCAGCAGGAGCGCGTCTCTGGGTGAGTGGGCGGAGGTCGGTGGGCGAGCCTGGCGCACCACGATGTCGTGGAACAGGGGCATCTTCAGCCGCTCACGGGCGGCAGTGTCTGTGACTGGCCGGTCGGTCTTGTGGCGCTCCTGGGCTTCGCTATCCCAGCGTTCCAGGGCACGCAGGAAGAAGGCGTCCGGATCGCCGCCCATCGCGGCGGTGTTGGTGGCGGCGTTCAACGGCCCGAAGCGGAACACGAAGCGGTCGTAGAGCGCGTTCAAAGACCGCTGTGCTTCTTCGATGCGCGGCTGGCCAGCACCGTCGAGCTGGACCCTGAGCGCGGTTCGGGCCGCATCGCGCACAACCAGCATCTCCCGCACGCGGACCGCGTGGGAAGGGGAGAGCTGCGGGTCGACGAGCTGGCCGCCGCGACACACCAACAGCTCATCCCCTTCGACGACGTAGGCACACTCCTTCCGGTCACGGCCGTCGTCCGCGAAGCTGGGACGCGCGGCTGGCGTTGATGCGGGGGTGGGTGAGGCGAGGAGCCCCGCGGGCAGCGCTCGCATGCGCTCATGCAGAACCTGGATGACCGCTTCGCGCCCGCCAGGGGGCAGGGCAACCGTGTAGCCGCCACCGCCGTACATGACGCTCGTGGTGCCCTGCGGACCCAGCACCATCTCAGGGTGAGCAACGAAGTAGGCGTTGAGGTCCGTGTGCACCTCTTCGATGGGAGAGGTATAGCGGGCGCTGGCTATCCGTTGCCGCTGATAGGGGTAGCTCTGAGGGACGGTGTCCAGCCAGGTGTCGTCTCCGGGAGTGTCGCCGGCCGGGCGCTTGCGGAGGATCACGACATCGGTGACCACTCCCGTGTCGGGGAAGATGCCCCACGGTAGACGTACCGCGGCAACCAGGTCCGCCTGCTGGTGGAGATGGGCGCGAATCGGCCGTGCCGTGGGCGCATCGAGCGTATAGCGCGAGGTGATGAATGCGAGCATCCCGCCGTCGCGGAGCTTGGCAAGCGCCTTGACAAAGAAGTAGTTGTGCCCCGAACGCGTCAGGAATCGCTGGCCGGGCTTCAGGTAGACGCGGTCGGCGACAGGGAAGTCGCCGAAGGGCACGTTGGAGATGGCGACGTCGAAGGAGTTGTCGCGGAGTGGTGCGTCTTGAAATCCCACGGCGTGGACAGTGGCCCGCGGGTACAGGACCTTGAGCAGTCGCGCCGTGAGGGCGTCGAGTTCGACGGCGGTGCGAACCGATCGCACAGCCGTCTCCTGGGGTTGCAGGCCCAGGAAGCGGCCGACACCGGCAGCCGGCTCCAGGATCCGCGGCGTAGCCAGGTCTCCGAGGCCCAGGGCCAGCAACCCATCCCACATGGCAGCGATCACATCGGGACTGGTGAAGAAGGCATTGAGGCGGGATCGCTCGAGTGCTTGCCACTCGGTGTCGCTCACCAGGGAGCGCAGGCGCTGTCCGCGCTCGGCCCAGGCCTGCTCCTCAGGCCGGTGGGCGCTCAGTCGGAATGCCGGCTCGAAAGCGCTATCGCCGAAACCACTGAAACGCGCCAGCGCGGCCCGCTCTTCGGGGGTGGCGGCGCGGCCCTCGCCTTCGATCGTTTTGAGCAGGTCCGCCGCGGCGAGGTTGGCATCGAAGCGTGCCGCGGCCCCGGCGAGGAAGTCAGCCGGAGTGCAAACATGATCCTCACCCGTCGGCTCCTCAGACGGCGCGCCGGCGGTGACAAGGAGGGGCAGCTCACCAGACGGCGCGGCGCTGTCCGACGGTGGCTGTGCAGCGCGGCATGCCTGATCCTGCTGAATGTGAGAGTCACTTGCGCCTGACGAGCCCGCCGCTGCTCTCCCGAGCGTTGGTTCAGCCGGGCGCTCGCCCAAAGGAGTGGCGGGAGCCTGTGCGCCTGGAGAGCCAAGCGTAGACAGCGCCTCTGTCGGCGCGAGGGTGCAGGGCGGCTGGAGAGACGGGCCATCCTCCGATCCGCGAGGGGCGAGCATCGCGCCGTCCGCAGCACGCCGCTCGACAGCGGTGAAGACGTCGGAGTCGAACAGCAGGAGCTGTCCGGGTACGGGGGAACGATGCCTGTGAGAATTCAGGTGGTGGCTCCTTTCCTTTTGATGGCTGGCTGCTGGTCCCGCTCGCCGCTGGCACAGTCGGCCAGGGCAGCGGGAAGACCCTTCGGCGCGTGGACGCCGGGAAAGCGGGGCGCCACCGTCACGTGCCGGACCGTGGCGCCCCACAAGAAAAGAGGGCGCCGTAGGCCCTAGGCAGTCCGCGTCGCAGTGCGAGCGAATGGGGTCGTGCCGCTGCCCGAATCCCAGGAGCGCCGGCGTGCCGTTCTCAGGGAAGGGGCGGGTGTGAAAAGGTCAGACGCCCTGGCCTTTTACCGCCCGTCCCTGCCATCCGAGCGAGCTTCAGCGCGGTCTCACGCCTTCACTCTGCTGTGCGCCCGGCGTCAAACTCACAGCGGCCACACCGGCGGCGCTGCCCAGAGAAGCGGTGGTAAAGACGAGCAGCTGCCGGGCGGTTCAGCAACCGGCAGGCTGGAGAATGACCTCCTGCAAGTCAGCAGTCGTGTTCCATCCTCCGTCCACGCGCACCCGGTGTGGGTCCACCGTCGGCTCTCCACCGGACGCGAACGACGGCTCCATGTTGGCCCCTCAGGTGAGGGATATCGGCCGGCGTGGCGGCCGACCCCGCCGCGGCCGGTCAGCCGTCCAGTCGTACGGCGTCTCCGACACGCGAGCGTCGGTCTCACCCAGGACGGCGTTGCCCCCGCAGTGCCAGCAGCGCAACTGCCGCCAGTCATGGAGGAGGTGCACGGTGCGCTCGGGCAGCCGTCTGAGCAGCACCAGCGGAGGAGGCGGGAATTGGCGTGAGACGACGTACCCCAGCACGCGACTGCACAGCAAGCACGAGACCTCGACCGAGTACTCGATCCAACGCTGCGGCTGGCTCTGAGCCGCAACTGCCGGAGGCACCGCGTGCACGTTCACGGCTGCTCATTCCGGAACGGCGGCCACTCCCTCCAGGTTCGGCGTACACGCGTTCGCCGGACGAATAGGAGGCCGTCGATGGCGCGCTGATCGTCGATGGCCATGGCGTGCACTGGGCACACGTGGCCCTGGGGCCGGGTCGTGGCGCAGGCGCAGTGGCGAGCGAGAATAGCCACGAGTTCCTGCGTTTCATTCTCGGTGCCGTGGAACACAGCAGTTGGGGACATGAGTGGGTCTCCTTTGGTGAGAGGGCTAGCGGCTGGCGCGGAGACTGATGAAGCGCGGCGACAGGCCAACTCTGCGTAAGGTGCGTGCCGGGACCGTGCCCTGGAACGGGTCCCGAGCGTGCCGGCAGCGTGCCGTGCGGCACGTGTCAAGGTGCCGCAGTCATCCGGTTCGGTGAGACTCGGCCCCAGCCGTGCCACGGGGCAGACGGGCGAGTCCAGGCCAGACTCCTTCAGGCAGTGGATAAGGCGCAGCGCACCCTGCGGCTGGCCGTGATTGGCGGCGGGAGCCCCCGCTCCAGCAACACTGGTGTGGAATCAGCCCCCTTGGCTGGGCAGTCCCAGGGGTCCGACTCGAACCAGCGACTCACCTGGCGGCTTGCCGCGTGCAATCGGGAACGTTCTCGCGCATGGCCGTGCGTGGGTGACGTTGGCTGGCGACTGGGCAGGAGCAACTTCCCAACGGCGGCACATCCCTCGCCCCGAGACACGCGGCCAACCACCCTGCTGTTGGAACGGGGGCCGCTGCTGCTGTGCCGCCCGTCAGGAGTGTGAGGTGTCAGCGTGTCGCGCTCATCGGCATGATGACGTGGGCGTGCCCGGCATCGGCCGCGTCTACGGGACGTATCAGCCCCGGGGCGCCAGCGTGCGTCAGCTCCAGCCGGACCTGCGCGGGTCCGATCGCTTCAAGTGCGTCCCGCAGGTAGCGCCCATTGAAAGCGACGTGGACCTCCTGGCCGTCCACGCGGGCCTCGAGGTGGCTCTCGTTATCACCCATCTCGGCGCTGTTGCTCCGGACGAGCACCCGGCCGAGTGCGATCTCTCCCGGCTTGGGTGGGGTGCATTGCAGGCGCACGATATTGGAGTTGTCGCGGGCGAAGAGGGATGCGGCGCGGGTGGCGCGCAGGAAATCGGCCGTGCTGACGATCGCCGTGGTCGTGCCGCCAGACGGCATGATGCGCTGATAGTCAGGGAAGTGACCCTCGCTCAGACGGCTGGTGACCTCAGTGCGCCCGAGAGCCACGTGCAGTTGCCGATCACCGTCTGAGCCACTCAAGGTGATCGGCAGTCCCGGCGCGGCGGGCAGGCAGCGGGCAACCTCGACGAGCGTGCGTGCCGGGGCCAGCCATGTGGCCGTCCCGATCGCGTGCGGCATGGCAACGGTGCGCACCGCCAGCCGGTAGCCGTCGGCAGCGACCAGGGTCAGCAGACCGGCTTCGAGGCGGAGGAGCACAGCAGCAAGCACCGGGCGACTCTCATCAGGCGCGGCGGCGAATACAACTTGCTCGATGGCGGTCTTGAACACGGCGCCGTCCACCTCGATCGGCGTGTTTTCGGTAGCGGCGGGGGTGGGCGGGAAGTCGTCGGCCGGCAAGGTGGCGACGTTGGCCTCGTAGCGGTCGCACGCCAGGTGCAGCCTGGTACCACCGGACAACAGCTTCAGGGAGACCTGCTTGCCTCGGTCGAGGAGCGCCACGTAATCGGCGAGCAGTCGGGCGGGCACGGTGGTGCGTCCCCCCTCGCTCACGGCGGCGGCGAGACGACACGAGATGGTCAGCTCGAGGTTGCTCGCCGATAGCTGGACACCGTCAGAGGGGTCGGCCTCCAGCAGAACGTTGGCGAGCACGGGCAGGGTGGTCCTGGCCGGCACTGCCCGGCCGACGATTCCCAGCGCCTCGGTCAGCGCTTTCCTGCGTGCACTGGAGCTTCACGCGAACAATCTCTCGGACGGGTGGCGCAGCTCGGGCTCACGATCGATCAGGGTGTCGACGTGGCGCTCGGCGGCAGTCCGCATGGCCCTGCGGGGAAGAGCACCCAGGCCGAGTGCGGGGACCGGCTGTGCACCATAAGACTCGACAGCCGCAAGCGCCGCCTCACGGCCGCGAACCGCCCCCCAGAAGCCCTCGTGCACCAGGTGCAGCAGCTCGAAAGCGCTCAGGGGCGCCGCCTCGAACCGCGGGCCGCGGCGCATGGGCGTGAAACGAAGCGGGAACGGCAACCCGAGCTCGCGTGCCGCCGGCTCGACCGCGTCGTAGAGGGCGGCGGCGTCCCTGGTGCCGAGCGACAGGCCGCGGCGTGGCGCGCGCAAGATCTGCAGAGTCTCGAGGAGCGCCTGGCTGGGCGCGTGAACAGCGCGCAGGCTGCGCCGAGCTGCGTCGCTCGTTGGGGTGATGCGGTAGCCATCGAATGGCTGGGCCGGCTGGGAGGAGCGTCTGGGCATGCTGACTCCTTTCAGGACGCGGCTGCCAGGGGCGAGTGGGAGCACCCGGCGCAGCCGCCGATGACGGGCAGGTCGAGGAGACTAGGGATCCGGTCAGAAGCCGGGCCTAGGGCGGCCTGGACGGCGGCTCTGGCCCGCTCGGCGGGGGCTTCACACAGCCAGGTGTCGAAGGCGTGGACAGCGTCCATGATCCGGATGGCCTCCCGGTACTCGGCGGCGAGACGGAAGACCCGGTCCTGCGTCCAGGGCTCCGGCTCGTCGTAATCGTCGTCCGTCCGATCGAGGAAGAGGTTGCCGCTCAGGCGCCACAGCCAGGGCGCCGCCCAGAGCAAGGGCTCCCAATGGGTCCCGCTGAACCGTGGGCGGAGGTAGGCGGACGGGAAGCCATCAATGGGAACATCAGCAAACAGCTCGTCAACGCGTCGATCGGCGATCTCGGCCACGGCGTCGCGGGCCTGGTCACACAGACGATCTGGAGAGGCTTGCTCCGGGTCGGCCTCATCTCGGGCGAATTCGTCGCGGAGGGCGCCATACGGGTCCTCCATCAGCGCCCACGACAGGAGAAACACTGGCTTGAGCGCCCAGAGGTCGCCGTACTCCTCCCAGGTCTCGCCGTAGCCTTCGAACTGGATTCCAGCGGTGACCTCGACCAGCGCCGGAGGACCCCCACCGAATCGGGGCGGGCACGCGAGCGGGAAGTACCGCTCGGAGAAGCATCCGCCAAACTGCTCCGCTGCCCGATCGTGGCGGCCGCTGCGCAGGAGACGAACGATCGCGTCCGCGTCAACCTCTGGCAGATAGCTCGTAGCGAGAGCGGCGAGGATGCCGACATGGGCCTGGGCGCGCACCCAGCCCAGGGCCGGCGCAGAGCGGGGCGGTCGGGCGACCCAGCGAAGGGCCCAGAGAGTCGAGCCTGCTGTGGGTGGCGGATCCGTCGCATGCGGCAGGAGCGCGCTGAGCGCGCGACGGCGGGTCCGCCTGCGCGATCGAGCGGCGACGCTCACCTGCTACCGTGGGCGCGCCGGAGCAAGCTGTCAGGCCGCAGACCTACCAGGCGGGCGACATCATGCGGGTCAGCAGGCGTGTAGTGAAGCGTGCCCACCTCGAGGTCGAAGAAGGTGGCTCGCCAGGTCAGCCTGCGCTGGCACAGACGGGCAAGCATCGCCAGTCCGAGGGCAGCGATAGTCCGGTTCACGAACGGCTCCTGGTCGCCAGCGATCTGCGCCTCGGCACAGTCCTGATCGAGAGCCGGAAGTGGGGCCGTCGCGGCCTCGAGCAGTTCGGGGGCCTGGACGGAGGGCGCCGGCACTGCCCAGCAGGTGCGGGTCTCCGGGTCGAACGCCTGACGCAGCTCGTCGGCTCGCTGCGTGTTACCCAGATAGATCTGGCCGGAGGCGGCGCCGTTGCCGAGATCCAGCCACCAGATGGGTGGCGGACCGTACGCTGCCGGCTCCAGCGTGCGCGCCAGCTCGCACCGGGCTGCCGCGTTATCGACACAGCCAACGACCACCGCCAGGCGCGGGCGCCCTTCCCCCTGACGCGGGCGCGGGGCATCGCGACGATGGTCGTAGGGCGCGAGGCTGAGGCTCACGTCGATCGGGAACTGGCGCACCAGCCGTTCGGCGACAACCTGGGCCTTGTGCTTGTCCCGGTCGCGTCTGGAGAACGCCTGACGCTGCGCATTGTGCTCCTCGACGCGGTCGTAATCGACCAGGTGCAGACGGACGCGCCAGCCGAAGTGCACGGCGAGCAGACGCGCGAGATCCTCGGCCAGGAACGCGCCCGTGCCGCCCAGGCCGGCGATGGTGATCAGGGCGTCGTAGCCATCAGACTGCCGCGTCTCGGGGGCGGCGTGGGCGAACGGGTCGATCGTGTAGAGCGGGCCAGCCGGCACGGCCAGCTTACGACTCACCGCGCGCTCCAGAACGTCGCCGTGGCGGCGTCGGATGTCGCGGGACCTGCGTCGAGACGGTCGCGAATGGCGGCCAGGTCTTCCGCGATCCCCAACAGGAGTGGCGTCAGGACCGAGGTGGCCTCTGGATCGCGAAGACGGGGTGGACACCACGAGCGCGCGCCTGCCTGTGGCGCCGCGGCGGCTTCATCTGGACCGTGCACGTCGCGGAAGGCCCCCATGTCGCCGGCGAAGACCTGCTCGAAGGAGACGCGCTCGATCGCGTGAGGCTTGCAGCCAGTGGCCACGCGTAAGGCGATCTCTGGAGTGGGCCCGTCCAGTCGGCCGACGACGCCGTACACGCGGCGGGCCGTCTCGTCGCGATCGTCGGTGGGACTGAAGTACGCCCGCATGGCGTGGTGGGAGTGGACCTCGACCACGGCGCCGGAGACAGGCGTGGCGCGCACGCTACAGCCGGAGGTCTGCTGGGGCTGCCAGATGCCGGCGCCAGTCTCGTCGAGCTGCGGCTCGACCAGCGTGTACGCGCCGGCTGCGGCCACGAAGAGCTCGCCCTCGCCCAGCTCGCGGGCGATGATTGCCAGGAGGATCTCGTGTGGCATGGCCGCGCGGGCGCGCTCGACGAGCGCATCCCACAGGCTACCGTCGATCAGACCGCGGGCGAGCGTGACGCCCGTTGCAACGACCGGCAAGTCTGGGATGGTCGCCCGCGCCAGGCGAACCCGAACGGCCAGGTCCGCGGTGGAGGTCGCTAGGTACACGCCGGCGCCATCGAGCACGATGTCGGCCAGCACTCCGCGCAGCGCGGGCGGTCCGTCCCACGCGACGAGGTAGCCGTAGCGGGGCGGTGCTCCGGCCGGCCAGGCCGCGCGTTCTCCATCCCCAGATGGAAGCCGGTGAGTCACAGGGCGAGGTCGCAGGCCTGCTGGACCGTGAGCGCCGGCACCAGGTCCTGGCCGGGGAATGCCGGCTGACCGACCAGTTCGTGCCAGAGCCGGCTGACGTCCTCGGGGTGCTTCTGCGACTTGCCACCCCTGGTATCGCCCGTCACGCGGAACTTCGAGACGAAGAACTCGTCGGGTAGCTTGAGCGGATCATGCGGGAAGGCGTGGTCGCCGGGACAGATCTTGCCATTGTGGAAGACGTTCACTGCCGGACAGTGATGCAGCACGGCCTCCAGGCTCCTCGGTCGCCTGGCAGCCGCGAAGACGTACGCGCCAGAGGCATCCGGTCGGCACACGAAGAGCAATCCCGGGAAAGGCAGCCGCAGACGACGATCCGCGCCGCCGGGCTCCAGGCTGCGGAGAGTGAGGCGCCACACGCGCGGCCCGACCCAGATGCCCAGCTTGGTCGAGCCGTTGCTGCGCGCCCAGAGCAGCGTGTTGGGACCGGTCTCGTCACCCGGCAGGATGCCGCTGGCGAGCGATACGCCGGCCGAGAGCGCGCGAGCAACTTCGGCGACGTCGACCAGAGCCATGGTGATCGTGTCGTCGTCGCCGACGACCCGGCGCAGAACCGACTCGCGGTAGAACTCGAGCACGAGCAGGAGCTTGTCGGGCTCGTACTCGGGGAGCTTCTCCAGCAGCGCAGGCCAGGGACCACGGGCCTCGCTGTTGGGCGAGGCGGTTCGTTCGACGGCGGCAGCGGCGCGCCGGCGTGGGCGGTCAGAAGTCAGGGTCATCGCAGTTTTCCACCTCCGGGAGTGCAGGTGTTCTCGCCACGCGACCAGCGCGAGTGGCGAGATGAGGCGAGGGATCGGGTAGGAGGAGGCGGCTGAGCGCTTCCTCGCGTGTTCGGACCAGGGGCGGGAAACCGCAGAGGTGGCACGGCTGCATGGCCGCGGTGTTCCAGACTCTCGCGTCTTCCCGGCCCAGCACGGCGTCGACCAGGAGCCGGCCATGCTCAGCGGGGGCGTGCTCCAGCCAGCGCGCGAGCGCGAGCATCGGCGCCTCGAAGTCGTCTGCCTCGCGTATCAGGCGGGCCGCGCGGGCGACGCCGGAGCGCGTCCAGCAGATGCGCACCTCCTCGGCGTGGTGAGCGTGGTGAAAGAGCAACTCATTCAGGGAGCGCCCCAGGACGGGGGCCGCATCGCCCAGTGCCCAACAGCCGAAGGCGACCATGCCGACGTAGGGTGAGCGAGCCAGCCGCCGGCGAAGCGTGTGGTGCGCGGGCGGGGTGCTGCCCTCCAGGCGATCGGCGAGGTGGTTACCGAACGTGTCGGCCACCTCGGCGATGACCTGCGAGCGCTCGTCGCCGTCGAAGATGTCCTCGATCAGCGCCCACTGCAAGGTGTAGCCGGGTCGGAACCCTGTGGGTTCCAGACCATTGCAGCGGTCGGTGCCGCGCAGCACCAGCGGGATGAACTCATCCGCGGCGTCGGCCCAGAACTCGAAGCCGCCATCACAGATCGACTCATCCAGCTCAAAGTACTCGCTTTGAAAGGCGGAGACGAACGTCTCCAGCGCCGTGTCAGGGTCCGAGTGGGCCAGGGCCGCAACCACGTCGGAGACCTGTGGCGTAAATCGCCGCGCCCGCTTGACGAGTGCCTTCAGCTGCGCCTTGTGGTGTCGCAGCAGTTCCAAGCGAGCGAACAGCCGCAGCAGGGCACCGGGCCGCGGCGGGCTAGCGACGAGGCGGAGGCGCCGCAGCGTCCATCCTAGGATGGGTGGGCGCTGCGGGTCTCGCCACGGAGAATCAGGTCGCGGGGCGCAGGCGGCGGAGCTCACCGACCGCGTGCTCGATCAGGCGGACCCGAGCCGCCTGCTGAGCCTCAGCCAGATTCAGCTGCGCTGCGGGCGGCACGTAATCGAGCCGGACCGCCCCACGCGGGTCCATCGCCTGCTCCACCAGGTCCCATACCAGGGGGCGATCCTCGGGCATTCCCCGAAGCACCCCGACGACGCCAGGCACTGTGATGATCACCTCATCGGAGGGGGTGGAGGCACCGCGGGGGCGACTCGCTCGGGTGCCCTTGGTGCCGATGCGGCGTTTGAAGGTGACCTCGAGGGTCCCATCCGGCCGGGTCTTCTGCACGACGTCAACATTGTCGAGCTGGCCAGGGAAGTAGTCGCGGTACATCGCCTGAACCGAACGCGTCCCAGTGATCGGCAGTTCGGGGTCCGGGTCTGGATACTCGCGCGCGTCAATCATGAACACCCGCCGGCCTGGTCCTGGAGGCGGGGGCTCGGGGCTGGTGGCCTCGTCTGCTGGCTGGTCCAGGCTGGCGCCATCGCCAGCCGGGCTGCCGACCGTTTCGACGGTGTCCGTCTCTGCCTCGTGCCCGGCTGCCTCCGGAATACTGGACACCCGAGTGGAGACGACTTCCTCCTGCTGGCGCCGGTCCTCGGCGAGCGCCTCGTAGGCGCCCATGAGGTCGTCAGCGTCCGGCTCATCGTTGAGGTTGTGAGTGGACTCGGTGGCGCGACTGGGTTCGATCTCAGACATGGACATTCTCCTAACCTAGAACAGGGCGGGTTGAGCCACTCCCCGCCTACCTGTATTGGCGGCGGGTGGGGTGGCCGGGGCGTGATTGGACATCGATCCCGTGGTGGAATTTCGCGCGGGAGCCGGCCCCGAAGCGGCGTGCGGCTGTGCAGCTCGGGGCCCACTCGGCGCTGGCTGACGGGCCGCGCGCGTCGGCGCCGCGGCGCTAGCGACGGGAGGACCGACCATTCTGGGAGGCTTCACCCGCACCCGTTCCACTGCCAGGTACGCCTCCTGAAGCGCGCTGGCGAGGGGATTCTGAACGCCCCTCAGACGGCAGAAGGGGATCGGATCGGCGCCGTCGAGCTGGACCAGACCGTGCACGTCGGCCACCCCGGCGTCGCTGGTAGCGGACACCCAGAGCGTGAGCTTGTAACCCTTGCGGGCGTCTGGGACGGTCGGTGACTTGCCAGCTGTTGGCGCCACCCTGGCAGCGGTGGCTGGCGGCACCGGTGGGGCGGGGAGGCTCGGCGTGCCGGGGGTCTGGTCGGGTGGCGGGGTCTGAGCGGACGCCGTCGCTGGTGAGACTGGTTGAGGCAATGGCGGTGTCTCCTTGTCAGCGGGAATGGTGGCGACATGCAGGCGAGAGTCCTCGGCGCCACGGCTCTGGCGGAGCTGGGCGACAGCGGCCAGGGACGGAGGCGATATCGACACCGATGCAGGAAGCTCAGCCTGGTCACGGGCAGGCGAGTCGGTGTCGCGCTGGCGATTGAGGTAGGTGGCGGTGACGGCCGCGCGCTGGAAGGGGTACAGCTGGCGGTAGCTCCGCTTGCTGTCCAGCACGGTGCCCTTGGGCCAGACACGCACCAGACCTCTGGCCTTGCCACTGTCCCACCACCGCTCGGCGTCGCGGTGGTACAGGTCGATGAAGAGGCGCTTACTGGCGCGGTCCCAGTGGGGTGGTCCGATGGCAAAGCCGTGCTCTTCGGCCACCTAGCGGACGTGTCGTTCGAGATCGAGACCGTAATTGCCCTGAGTGTGATTGCCGGCGGCCGAGCGATGAGCTTCGCGGGCGGTCAGGACAATCAGACACTGGTCCCGATCGCGCGCGACGATGGCTCTGGCCTGGTCGCGACGGATCTGCTCAAGCATGGCGCGGGTCCTGGTGTGGCGCTCGTCCCATTCGTTGAGGTGGCGCTCCGACTCGGCCCTCTCGGCAGCGCGTTGAGCCTCGGCCGCTTTCCACGCCCGGGCATTCGTGAGCAGGTGGCGGATCTCGCTGGACGGCCACTCGTCTACCGACTCGATGGCGCCCTGAGGATAGGTGTGGGCCACCATGTACTGGCGTACCAGCAGGTGATCGTCAGCGGTGAGTACTGGCAGCCAGCAAGCATCGTCCTCAGAGACGGGTTCGGGTTCCCCCTCGATCGCGGTCCGCTCTGGCTGCTCCTCGACGCGCCCGCACTGGCCGACGATCCAGTTTTCGGCGGTGGCCAGATCGTCGGTCACAACGGCCGCCTCGAACGAGGTCGATGCGACCGGGTCGCTGTCGACGTCGGAGGCGAACTGCGGTCGACCCTAGCCTGGACGCGGGTGGTCCATTTCAGCGAAGCCAGAGGTGCGTCCCTTGCCTGAGGCGGGCGCCTGTAATGGCCTCTCCATTCAAGAGTGCCGTTCGCAACCGGCTCCGGTCAATGGACTCCACGACGTGCTTGAACACAGCGGGGACCTGCTCTTCGTCCACAATTTCGACGGAGGGAGGACTCTTCCTTACAGCCACCAGCGTCGTTGGTGTTTCGATCCGGTCTACTCCGAGCGTTTGCAGGTTCCTCAATAGATACCCTCGCAGCCAGGTCGCGCGCGAAGTAGCGGCTCGGGCGTGGGCGGAGAGGCGCTCGACCTCGGCTTGAGCGGCTGCTGCGCGGGCCTCGAACTCGCGAACGACTGCCGCGAGAGCGACAGCCTTGTCCTTGATGTCAGCGACCGAGTGGTCCAGCGCGGACTCCAGCTCACCAACAGCGGCGGAATCGCCAGGATCGGTGTCGGCCAGGAGATCGGCGAGAGCGAGAAACTCGCTGGTGAGACGTGCGAGCGTCATCGGCAACATACCGGTACCGACCTCGTCCAGGGCGGGTGGATCTCGTGGTCGGGTGGGAAGCACTGAAAGAACCTCCTCCTCTGCCCGGACCGAGCGGCTAGCGGCCATGCGACCCGGACGGCTCGGTTCCTGGGGCGCCGTGGAGTCGAGCTGTGGACTCAAGGCAGCGAGGACCTGACCGGCGCCACGGGCCGGTCCTGCTCGGCCACCGCGAGTTGGTCCTGGAGCGTTGCCAGGTCAGTGATCTCCCGATCCAGGTCCTTCAGATCGGCATGGACGGCCGCGACGTAAACAGCGCGGGCCATGGCAAGCTGGGCAGTCGCTTCACCAGCATGGAGACTGACCAGCAGGTTCTGCGCGGCACGGAGCTCCACGACCTGGTCGGTCACCGACGGCCGTTCGAGGTGTAGCCGCCACAGGTAGGCGGCACGTGCGATCTCGACCGAGGTTAGGGACATTAAGGTAGGCGGCACAGCCGGGTGGATGGAGTGACGGGTAGAGGGTTTGGGATGCGCGCTCAGAACGGCAGGTCTTCTTCTGTGCTCGCGTCCTCGACGGGTGGCCGCCTTCTGGTGGACGTGCCCGCGCTAGCAGGCGGCGCGGTGCGGCGGGTGCCTTGGACAGGGACGGTGGCGCTGGTGGGCCCCTCGGCTTCGGTGTCGCGAGGCGGGCTGAGAGCCACGACTTCGTCGGCCCATACATCGAAGCCAATACGCTCCTCGCCCTCGCGCGACTGGTAATGGTTGACGTCCAGCCGGCCGACCACCAGCACTCGCTGCCCCTTGCTCAGACGCTCGGCGAAGCTGGCGAGCCGACCCATTGCGCGTACCCGGAACCACTCCGTCTGTTCCTGGCGTTCGCCGGTCGTGGTGTCGTTGCGTACCTGGTTGACGGCGACACTGAACGTCGCCATCGCGGCGCCTTTCTGGCTCGTGCGCATTTCAGCGTCGGCCCCGAGATGGCCGATCAACGTGAGTCTCAGCATGTTCAGGGTGCTCCTTTGTTGACTCGCGAGAGCGTTGTTGTCCGCGACCAGGAACCGTGGGGTGCCGTGGGCAAGCGGCCACGACAGGTCACAGGTCCTGCGTCTCGGCGCTCTCGTGGTAGGCACGGGCGAAGTAGTCCGGGTGACCGGCTACGATGGGAATCGGTAGACCCTCGCGCTTGAAGCGGGCAAGAAGCGCTCGGGCGCAACCTTCACACACCGGTTCTCGCTTGCCGTCGGCGTCAGCGACGTACTCGGTGCCCGTCCATCTGGCAGGGATGCTCATGACCAGCAGGGGGTTGGCTTGCGCCCGCGCACGGCACGCCGCGCAGACGAAGAGCAGGGTGGCGTAACCCATCGGCCTACCTCAAAGCTCGGCGAGGATGTGTGCCATCTTCGCGCGTGATTCCAGGTAAAAGGTCGTGGAATGCGTCGCGATCAGACCCCGCCGGCCACTCCACGAGCGGCCATGCCCCCCCAGCCTCCAGCAGCGCAAGTGCCTGACCAGGGTGCCATCGCAATCCTATGACGGATCGAGCACCAGGCACCAGGCTCCAGGCAGGTGAGGCGCTGGTGAAAGCGCAATGAGCTGGCGGCAGGTTCGGCACGTAACTGTTCAGACTGACGGGGCGACCTGAGAGAGCAGGAGGGAGCGGCAGGCGACGAGGGGATCGAGGCCGCGAGCGCGCCAGGTGCCGAAGAGGGTGGCCAAGGTGGTGAAGGTGCGGGTGCCCT
>JAABUQ010000107.1_pt1 | contig 163059 bp, 134 predicted proteins | sample 5560001 | NCBI WGS metagenome assembly JAABUQ01 (sample SAMN10711888, study PRJNA513371) | rock metagenome | isolation source: Antarctica rocks | place: Antarctica: Victoria Land, Finger Mt nord | collected 2015-12-18
ACGCTCGATACCTGAACCTTTGCCGACGCAGTGGCGGCCATGTTTGGCAAGCCCGTTACTATTCCTGCGCGCTGGGTGAAAATCATTTTTGGAATGCCCTGGCTTATGTGGAACGGAACCCCGTTCGTGCCAAGGTGACGTCGCGCGCCATCCACTAGGAATGGTCCTCGGCCGCCGGGCGGTTTTGGAGAGCACGCTGGGCGGGTTACTCGATCTAACAGCGTGGAGTCAGCGCTATGACGGCGATACGTGGAGGCAAGTCCTGGACCACACCACCGAAGATGAATCCTTCCGCGAGCGCCTACACGAAGCGACCACTTCCGGCCGCCCCTTCTGTGATGCCGCAACCACACAACTCTATGAGCAGCACTTGGGCCGAACGTTGCGCCCCAGACGAACGGGTCGCCCTCGGAAGGTAGCGGACACCCTTGAAGCTCAGCAGCCGTTCGCCCTCCCAGCAGGTGAATGAGTGTACTGTCCCGAGTTTGCCCCCCGAGTTTGTCCTAATGCCTTTACGTACGCTTGGCCGCTCAGAGCCCTGACCATACGATGGCGAGTGTTACCCGCAACCGCTGCTGGCGGAGGCGCGACAGTCATGGAGCGCTCCAAACTGCCACTCTTCTCGCTGGAACCGCGTATGCAGGAGTGGTGAACAAACCTCAGAAACACCACACTAGCCGGTTCCCTTGTCAGCGGCTGCGATGCCGCACTTCTAGCGCACCCAGCGGCAGGAGCGTTTTAAGGCCAATTCAACTAGTGAAACGAAGGCAGCGAGAACGACATGGGCCCCTCGCTCATTCCATTGATGATCCTGAGCCAGAGTAAACGGCGCGAGCAGCGCGAGAGCGCATTCTTTCGAGCGTGCCATGCTCACACTGGCAAAAGTCCCGCGGCGGGAGCGGCACATTGACCCGGCGGCCAACGAATTCTCTCTTGCGAACAAACACTTCCAACCACCCCTATTCCTCTTCAAATTCAAACTGCTTCGGACGCCATCCGCCCGCGTATTTTTCGGCGAGTTGGAGCAGTTCCTCATCTTCCCTTGCCCCAGACGCGCGTAACTGCTTCACGCGCTCAACCAGGATTTCTTCACTTCCATAGACCTCAACTAAGGCATCCCAGGCGAGACGTGCCGAACGGCGCGTATCCCGGCTGCCAACCGTTTGGCTGAATGCGTCAGCGCGCGCAGAGCAGATTATCGCCAGCGTAATGAAGGCTAAATCAGGGATCGGAACCGGTGGTTGAGTTGAACTCGCGCATCTATTTACCGAAAGCAGAAGGTCCAGAAGGTCCCTCTCGCGGGCTAGGTCGGCGGCTTTCGTCTGTCGCACCTCGTCGCGCCAAGTCGCTTCAAATTGAGCAGCTGCGCCCTCTGAAACAAGCTTGTGACCGCGACCCTCTTGATGGCCGACTATTCTGATGAGATCGAGCTTCGCGGAAAGAGAGCCCACTTCAGAAAGGATGCGCCTCACAGCCAACTCTATTGCATCAGAATTATTCAGTGAACGAATTAAGCGATACACCACCCGAGTAACAGCTATCTTGCTGTCAAACTCTACCATTCCACGCTGGCGTTCTGGAATGCTTGGCAATATGTTTAGCAGCACAATGATACCGGGCTCGACATGCTCGGGTTTGAACTTGTCCTCGTATGCTTCTAACGATGCGATGACATCTTGCAATTGATCAGGCGCAATCGATCGAAGATGCGTGTCGAATCCTTGGCGATCTGCGATGGAAGACCAAGCGTGCTCGGCCTCCGTGAATGCCTGAAGTCCTTTGCCCACGACTCGTTCGAGGTAGAGGCGAATCAGATGCTCATGCGCAACCCTACGTCCCTGCAGCCAGCTGCTTTTCCAGCCAGATCCGCGGTGATCATTGGTCAGGTGCCATTTAGCTGCAGGAAAAATTCGGTAAACAAGTGCCTCGATAATGGCGGCGTGATTGCCAGCGGTGGTCACCAAGTTGTCGATTTGCGCTTTAAGCTTTGCTTCTCCGCTCCGACCAGGAATAGAATCGAACGTTGTCGTGAGGCCATCGACCGAGCCGTAAAGTTCGCGGAATACGTCCGGAAGGAAGACGCGTACGGCCTCGAGCGCCATCATGTCCACCAGGTCGATTTGACCCTCCAAATCTATAACGGCACCGTGGAGTGCGGAAACATAGCGGCGTACGTCGCGCATGTTTCTGATAAGCGGACGAACAATCTCAGCGAAAATATCCTGCCAGGCCCCAGCCGAGAATGGCCCCGGATTCTCGATGCCTTCGAATGCACTTTCTATGCCTTTAAGAATTTGCGAATTTAAGGCGCCCTCTGGTATCGCCGGAAGATCGATGCTTACCTGTAGAATCTTCTCCAAATAATCCCGGCCGGCGATACCGCCTTCTGTGAGCGCCTCCTCCACTCGAATCCGATCGAATGAAAGGATGTATACGATGTTCGGGAAATTGGCCGTCAGTCGAACCAACTTGAAAATATCTCGGATCTCGGCCGTTGTCAGTCTGTCGATGTCATCGACGACAACGGCTACCGGGTGTGTCAGACTGGCCAGTTCTCGCTCTAATTTTGCTCGCCTGGTGCCAACACCCTCCTTCCGTCGTTCGAGCATTTGCCCGAGAAGTTTGGAGGCTGTCCGACCGCGTTCGATCCACGGTCCTACAAGGGGTAACCAAGCCATGCCCGAAAACAGCTCACCGTAAAACTCGACACCTTTGCCAATTTCCGCAAGGGCGGGCCGGAGCTTCAGCTGCGCCGAGAGCTCGGCAAAAAACGATTCGACGAGTTGCTCCGCACCGCTGAACATCCACGGGTTGAAATCGAGCACTGCGACACCGAGTTGCTCTAAATGCGCGCGAGTCAAATTTACGAACGAAGTTTTGCCCGAGCCCCAAGGGCCAAGTACCCCAACCACGATTCCCTCCGCCGCATCAACTGACAGAATCTGTCGCGCAAATGATTTAGCCACTCTCGCCCTGCCTAGGGCGTCGTCTTGCTCCCTCCGAATCGGGTTGTCCGTGGGTATAAGCGCGGGGTGCTTATCTCGACTAGTTGCGGCAGCTTCAGTCTGCCCGAAAGCAGCCGTCCCCGATTCAGACCCGGACGGATTAAAAATCTTTGAAATCCAACTCATCGCCGCTTTGACCTAGACTGATTTTGAACCGCCTCTCGAGCATCGATGGGGGGACCGAGGGCAACCCAAACGATATCAAGCCTAGATTTGGAAAATCCGTCAGAGAAAAACTCCAAGCTATTAGCTATTTCGAGTCAGGTCAGATTGTCAAGGACCTTAGCGCCGGATTCGCTTAGCTCGAAATGGCAAGTCGGACGAGCCAAGTGGGGCCATAGCCGGCCGTTGCTATCGTTTACCTATATGGCGGTGGCTTTCGTCGACGACAGTGGGAGTGGGGGCGACGCTCCCTATTTCGTGCTTGCCGGGTACGTCGCCAGCGAAGCAGCTTGGAATAAGTTCGTTACTGACTGGCAGGCCGTACTCGATCTATCTCCAAAGCTCGAATACTTCAAAATGAAGGAGGCCGAAGGATTAAGGGGCCAATTCGCAAGCTTCACCCCGCCGCAGCGAGATTCTCGCCTTCATCTGTTCATCGACGTCATTCTGCAATGCGATCCCTGGGAGGCTAGTATTTCGGTACCCGCGAAAGACCATTATGAGGTGCTTTACCCCATTTTGCCCAAGACCCGCAGCAGTCCATACTACTCCGCGTTCATAGCGATGGTGACCGCGCTTTCTGGTTTCTATCGGTGGTCCGGATCAGACGAGACGGTGGACTACATTTTCGACCAACAGCCAGGAATCGAGAACAGGGCTGCTTCCCTGTACTTTAATTTCCGAACATGGCGTCCGGAGTGGCGGCTCGGTCGCGTCGGTTTTGCAGACGAGAAGAAAGTCCTTCCTTTGCAGGCCGCAGACCTCATCGCCTGGCAGACACGAAGATTTATGTGTTCAAAGGAAGGGACTCGCGACACTTTTAAACGCCTTCATTCCGTCAGACCTCCGTTCCGAAAAACTCTTAAGCGGGGGGATTTGGAAGACGCCGCCAACGCCATCCTAGCTAATATTCGAAATCTCCGCGCCGCGTACGGCGACGAAAGGGTTGACCGGGAGCTTGCGACCATTGAGAGGCGCAATAGTAGCGAAGGAATCTCTGACTGACTTTCCGCGTTGCGGAAGACAGCTGTTAGCTCGCTTGTGCAAATGATGCTTTCGGTTTTGTCAGCTCGGTTCGCCTCGGGTCTTCAATTACCGGTTGAACAGAACTATGCACCGGCAAGTCGCCCAAACCATACATGTGAAGATCCGTCTGGCACTAATCGCGCCCAACGGAGCAGGCCTTACCTATTGCCTAGCTCACCGCCATAAAAGCAGTGTTGCCGGACAAGCGCCCTCCCCGCTCTTGGCATAAGGTGAGCAGTCCTCGCCCAGGGCCCGTTCCATCCCTCTTCGTAACTACAGCCATGCCGAGTGACAGCGTTAAAAAATAAATTCCTTCCCAACGCTCTCAACCACTTACTGCTTGGTCGCGCCTCATAACTGAGCCCGACCCTTGTGCCGCCATGCTAACCTCCTGCCGGGCAAGCACGGTCATTCCACCGTCTTGCCCATTTCTATTTGGAGCCAAGTTCTTTTGGAGAGATAATCCGCATGACCCCTCGTCAAGCCCGCAGAGAACGCCGTGAAGCCGACCGCAAGACCAAGAAATTAGAACTGAAGAAAAGCCGTCTTTCCGGCACTGCGGGCCCGCTTGCCGCCGAAATTCAACCGCGCCGGAATCCTGAGCTCAAAGACGAGTTCCCCCGCCACGTGCAGATCCGCAACAACGCCCGGATGGATCGCATCGCCCTCAAGGCCGGACTGCCCATTCCTCCCCCAGGCCCCGACCCGGACAACTCCATCGACACTTTGCACGAGAGCGTGCTCGCCCGAAGAAAGGCCGCCGCCAAGCCGGACGTGTCGGCAGAAACCAACAACGCTGGCTTCGTTTCGCACAGCCGCGCCGAAATCAACCGCGCCAACGCCCAACTCTCCACTGGCCCACGTACAGCCGAGGGGAAATTGGCTTCGTCTCGCAATTCAACCAAGCACGGCCTCGCCTCCAGCCAAGTCATCATTCCCGGCGAAGATCCCGCCGCCTTCGACGCCCTTCTCAATAACTTCCTCGAAGAACATCAGCCCGCCACCTCCACGGAAGAACTCCTTGTGAAAGAGATGGCCCAGTCGTATTGGCTCACCCAGCGCGCCATTCGCTGCCAAAATGGCTGCTTCACGGAAGCCGGAATCAATGAAAAGCAGCTCGCTCTCTTCCTCCGCTACCAGACCACGCATGAGCGCGCCTTCTATAAGGCTCTCAACACCCTGCTCAAGCTCAAGAAATCGCACCGCCAGGATCAAACTGGCTTCGTTTCGCAACAGCGCTCAAAGACAGTGCCGGCCGTTGGGTTCGTTTCGCACCCAGCCACGAAATCGCACCCAGCCACGGGCTCGCATTCTGCCAATGAACCGCATTCTTATGTAGGGGCCGGGCATGGGGCATGCCCCGCCCGCATCGATTTGAGAAACTCACCCGCGCCGCTACTCTACTTAGAGGGCCTGCACTCAATCCGTGGCAACTGAGCAACCGCGTTCCTTCGTCTTTCATGATCCCAGTGGCAATCGCTGGGTGCGTTTCCGGCGTATCGCGCAATCCGCCGCGCTCGCCTTCGTCCTTTTGATCGCCGTCTTCTTCCTGGTCGGCATCAGCCTCCCGCAACTTCCTGTTCTGGGACTCCCCACCATCGCTCCCGTGCTTCCACTCGCACTTGCCAACGCCCTAGACTCTAAACGCCTCCCCAAGAACGTTCCCTATCGCATGGCGAGACCCACCAAACCGGTGCGCTACATCCATTCCGCCTCCCCCGTGATGCGCCCCAGGACAGCTGCCAAGGCGGGCAACGGCAAGCCCCTGGTCTGGGGCTTCTACGTCAATTGGGACCCCGCCAGCATTGTCTCGCTCCGTCTCCACCTCAGCCATCTCACTCATCTTGTTCCCGAGTGGCTGGTGCTCCACAACGCCAAGGGCGACATTGATGACCAAACCGACTCGACCGTCGTGACCATCGCAAAGCAGGCCAGCCTTCCCATCTACCCCATGCTGACAAACTACCGTGGCGATTGGCAGCCGGGCGACGTGCGAAAAATTCTGCATGATCCGGATAAGCGGCGCGATCTGATCGCGAACATCCAGTCCAATCTCGCTGAGCACAGCTTCGCCGGAGTCAATGTCGATTTTGAGCAACTCTCCACCGGCGATCGCGAGTCTCTTGTCACCTTCATGGGGGAACTCACCCAGGCGCTCCACAAAGGCGGCTACGTCGTCTCTGAAGACGTACCGGTAGATGACGACGCCTATGACTTGAAACGCCTCGCCGCCGTGGCCGATTTCCTCGTCCCCATGGTCTACGACGAACACTATGAGACCAGCGCCCCGGGGCCGGTGGCGTCCGAAGACTTCTTTGAAACACAAATCGAGAAGGTAGCGAAAATCGCGCCCGTCTCGAAGCTGATCATAGGTTTCGGCAACTATGGTTACGACTGGATCATAGGCGCAAATGGCGGTGCCGAAGCCGCTTTCAGTGATGTCATGGCCGCCGCCGCCGAAAGCAAGAAATCCATTCAATGGGATGCCCAGTCGGAGAATCCAGTGCTGCGCTACTCCATGAATTCTCAGCAGCACGAAGTCTGGTTCCTCGACGCTGTTACCGCCCTCAACCAGGTGATCGCGGTGCACGACGCCGGCTTCCGGGGCTTGGGTCTTTGGCGGCTGGGTGGCGAGGATCCTGGCCTATGGAATGTTCTCGAGCGTGAATCGTGGCCCGGTGATAACTTTGGGCCGTCGGTCTTGGCCCGGCTCCACGCGGATCAAGGTGCGCCCCGCAATTACGGCACAGGCGAGATTCTGCGCGTCGCCGAAACGCCTCACGATGGTAAGCGCCTCGTCAACCCTCCTCCCACAGATCAGGATTATTTCAGGGAGCAGTACGCCGTATATCCCACGCCCTTTGTTATCGACCATACCGGTGCGCTAGATCAGAAACTGCTCTGCCTCACCTTTGACGATGGTCCCGACCCTCGCTATACTCCCGCCGTACTCGACATTCTCAAACAGCGTCACGTCCCCGCCACGTTCTTCGTCATCGGAGTGAATGCGGAACAGTATCCGGCTCTGATCCGGCGTGAGTATGCGGAAGGCCACGAAGTAGGCAATCACACCTATACCCACCCCAACATCGCCACCACATCGCCGCTTCGCACTGAACTGGAACTCAGCACCACCCAGCGCATCATTGAAAATCTGCTGGGCGTCTCGACAACGTTTTTCCGGCCGCCTTATAACGCCGACAGCGAACCCACCACGCCGCAGGAGATAGAACCCATCCGCCGGGCGCAGGATTATGGCTACGCCACCATTTCAGAGACCATCGATCCGCGCGATTGGGAGCCCGGCATTACCACCCAGGCCATCATCGACGAAGTTAAAAGTGAGATCGCCTCTTCCATCAGCGAACACGATAGCGCCGCCACTCACGTCATCCTGCTGCACGATGCCGGAGGAAACCGCACCGCAACCATCGCCGCTCTTCCCCAGATCATCGATTACTATCGCGCCCAAGGTTACTCCTTTGCGACCGTAGGCGACCTGATCGGGAAAAATCGTAGTGAAGTGATGCCCAAGACCGGCCCCGAAGAACTGCGCCTGGCTCGCATCGAAGGTGGCGGACTTGACGCCAAGGCCCGATTCCGGCAGCTGCTGGGTCTTCTTTTCCTCACAGCCATCTTCGCCACTCTTGCCCGTTCTCTGCTCTACGGTTTCCTCGCCGTGCTTCAGAAATACACCACATCGGAAGCTAAGTTCGATCCAAACTACCGCCCGCCCGTCTCCGTCATCATCGCTGCTTACAACGAAGAGAAAGTGATCGCGCGCACCGTCGATTCTATTCTTCAGAACGGCTACGACGCGCTAGAAATCATCATTGTGGACGACGGTTCGAAAGACAGCACGCTCGAAGTGCTACATGAGCGTTTCGCCGATAACCCCAAAATTTCGATCCTCTCGCAGCCGAACGGCGGTAAATCCACAGCATTGAACAACGGCATTCGCCATGCCAGGCAAGACATTCTCATTGCGGTAGATGCCGATACGCTCTTCCGCGTAGGCACCATTGAGCGCCTTGCCCGCCATTTCGCCGACCCCAAAATTGGGGCCGTCAGCGGGAATGCCCGCGTGGGCAATCGCAAAAAGTGGATCACGCGCTTTCAATCCATCGAATATATCTACGGCTTCAACTTAGACCGCCGCGCGCTCGATTACCTCAATGCCATCACCGTCGTCCCCGGCGCGGTAGGCGCTTGGCGCAAGCAACTCGTGCTTGATTGCGGCGGCTTCCTGCATGACACCCTCGCCGAAGATACAGACTTGACTCTCGCCATCCGCCGCCTCGGTTACGTCATCCGCTACGAACAAGACGCCGTCGCCTACACGGAAGCGCCCGAAGATACTCGCAGCCTCGTTAAACAGCGCTTTCGTTGGGTATTCGGCACGTTGCAGGCCTCCTGGAAGCATCGCGACGCTCTCTTCGTTCCCAAATACGGCACCCTCGGTTTCATCGCCTTACCCAGCGTCTGGATTTTTCAGGTGTTGCTCTCCGCCCTAGCCCCTTTTGCAGAGATAGCCATGATTCTCTCTCTCGTTGCCGGCAACTGGAAGACGGTTCTGCTCTATTACCTCGCCTTCTTCGCGCTTGAGTTACTCACCGGCTTCCTGGCTTACGCCCTTGAGGGGCTTCCACCCTGGGATTTATCGTTACTGTTCTTCCAGACCATCTACTATCGGCAACTCATGCTCTATGTACTCGCCAAAAGCTTTCTGTTTGCCATCCGCGGTAGGCTCGTTGGCTGGGGCAAGCTCGAACGAAAAGCAACCGTTACCGCCGCCACCTGATGCGCTGCTCATGAATTTCCAGTTAACTCCGCGCACCCTCCGCATTCGCCTTTGCGTTTCCTTAAAATCGTCGTATAGTCTCAGAAGAGTTTGCGATGGACAACCCGAAAACGGAAGCAAATACCGGCGAAGTACTTCTCCCACCGGCCCTTGCCCGAACCGCCTTCACCGATGTGAATGTCTTGCCTCTCGTGAGCGCGTCCGTGGCGGCAGCTATTAAGGCGGCTGCTATGGCGGAGGGCAATCTGCCGGACCAGGCGGCTGCTGCGATTCCGCTCCGGCTTGTCACAAAACCGGGTGTCGAACGATGGCCGGTTAAAACAGGCACCGACGCAGACGTTGCTGGCGTCGGCCAAAACATCGTCAATGGCCAGGACCTGGGAGCGGGAATCGTTGAAGCGACAGTGGAAGAGTTGATCCGCATTCCCCGTCCGCCCGGGATGCGGCCCCCCACTCAGAACTTCGATAGTACTTTTCACAACAACCGCTTGGGCATTGTCGAGTCGACCGTCTGGAGCGTGGATGCTCAGATCGTTGCCCTCAAGCAAGAGGCCGACGGCGACTATCATCTCGTCCTCCAGGGTGCTACCGGCGAAAGAATGGTGGCAGAGGTCCCGACACCCAAGCCTCCCTTCGTTGATTCCTCCAGTCCTTGGCTCGCCAACATCCAAACGGCACGGAAAGCCGCAGATGACAAGCTGATCAGCAAACTGTCGCCACAAGACTTTATACAGATGAACGGCACGCTTGTCCCCAAAGAGTCGCTGTCCGCGCCATTACAGGCCGAAGCGTTGCGCGCACCCGCCTTCATCCATTCTTTTGTTGCGCCGCTTGCTCAGGAGCAGCCGTTGGCAACCTTCGAGACTGCCATCACTCCCACTAAAGCCCGCATTACCGGCGTCGGCTTCTTTGACAATATTCACGGCCAAATGGGCGTTTCCCTACTGAACGGCATTGAACTGCATCCGGTGCTGAAGATTGAGTGGCTCTGACTCCGCTTGAGGTAATCGGTGCAATTCGGTTACGTCCTTCTCGCCGCCTATTGGACGATCCTCGTCGCGGAGCTCATCGGCGACAAGTCGACTTACACGGTCACCTCTCTCACCCTCCGCTTTCCTGCCAAATGCGTACTTGCCGGCATCGCAGCCGGCTTCGCGGGCAAGATGCTAGCCGCCGTACTGCTCGGGCGTCTGCTGCTCAAAATGCCTGCTCATTGGGCGGCCGCCCTTAGTGCTCTTGCGTTCTTCGCCGCTGCCCTTCTACTTTGGCTTCGAAAGCCGGAGCCTATCTCTAGCCAGCCTCCGCATCCCGGTACATGGTTCAGAGCAACTGCCGTTTCTTTCACTGCGGGAACTTCGCGCTCTTGACGAAGGGCGCCCTCGCTATGACATTAGGTGCGAAGCTTCGCCACCGCCTCCCCGAAGGATGGCTGCGCCGCCTCGCCTCCGCTTCTTGCTGCACTTTCGGATTCCTCGCGCTCTATGACACTGTATTCGCCTGAGTTGCTGCTTTACTAAATTAGGAGTTCAGCAATCGCAAGGATGATCACCAACCCTGAGATCGAGCAGACCGGCGCAAACAAAGGTCTGACACGCAGTCTAGGCCTTTTCGACTCCACCATGATCGTGGCGGGCTCCATGATCGGATCGGGCATTTTCATCGTCTCGGCCGAGATGGCTCGCAAGGTGGGCAGTCCCGGTTGGTTGTTATTCTGCTGGGTCCTCACAGGCGTCTTAACCCTCACTGCCGCTCTTTCCTACGGCGAACTGGCGGCCATGATGCCCCAAGCCGGCGGCCAATATGTGTATCTGCGCGAATCCTTCTCGCCCATGTGCGGCTTCCTCTATGGCTGGACCTTATTCCTGGTCATACAAACCGGCACCATCGCGGCCGTCGCCATCGGATTCGCCCGCTACCTCGGCCTCCTCATGCCCGCTGTATCTGAAGAGCATTACCTGATCGCGCCCATTCACATATCCAGTCACTATGCCGTTTCTCTATCCACCGCCCAGTTAGTCGGCCTGCTCGTCATTGCCTCTCTCACTTGGGCCAACACGCGCGGAGTCAATTACGGCAAGCGCGTCCAGAACATCTTCACTACTGCAAAGCTTGGGGCGCTGGCGCTTGTCATTGCCTTAGTCGTGTTCGGCTGGAATGCTGTCGCCATCAAAGAAAACTTCGGCAATCTTTGGCAACCCCGCGGTTACTCGCCGCTCGCCCCGGGACTTTCCGCCGTTTCCACTTGGGGCCTCGTGGTCGCCATCTGCTTGGCCCAAACCGGCTCGCTCTTTTCGGCCGACGCCTGGAACAACATCACCTTCACTGCGGGGGAAGTGCGCGACCCCAAGCGAAACGTTCCGCTCTCTCTCGCCCTCGGAACCTCGCTCGTCATCGGCCTTTATCTATTGGCTAATGTCGCCTATTTAGTTGTCTTGCCGCTCGCCCAGGTGCAGAATGCGCCCTCGGACCGCGTCGCCGGCGCCGCCTTGCAATCCGTGCTCCCCTCCTTCGGCGCACAGTTCATGGCCATCGCCATAATGATTTCCGCTTTCGGTTGTATCAACGGCATGGTGCTCTCGGGCGCCCGCGCCTATTACGCCATGGCTTGCGACAAGTTATTCTTCCGCCGCGCCGCCCAGCTCAATCGTGCTCACGTTCCCGCTGCCGCCCTCATATTGCAAGGTGCCTGGACGGGAGTACTGGTGCTCGCCCGCACCTACGATCCTTCTCAGCAGAAGTTCGGAAACCTCTTCAGTGATCTGCTCGATTACGTCATCTCCGCCGCCCTGATCTTCTACATATTGACCATCGCCGGAGTGTTCATTCTGCGCAAACGAAACCCCAATGCCGAGCGTCCCTATCGAGCCTTCGGCTACCCGGTAGTCCCCGCGCTATACATCCTAGGCGCCGCCTTTATACTGATCATCCTGTTTCTTTATCAGCCCGCCACCACCTTGCCGGGTATCGCCATCGTGCTCCTCGGAGTGCCGGTCTATTACGCCTTCAAACGCTTCTAGGTCGCTGGCCCTTTCGACCATACATCTATGGAAGAATAGTATGGATGAAGAAGACTCTAAACGTCGACGACGAGCTCTTCAAGCAGGCAAAGTTGGCTTGCGGTGCGGTCACCGATACGGAAACTGTCCGTTTGGGGCTTGAGGCTCTGGTGCGCCGCGCTGCTTACGAGCGCCTGCGGGCTCTTCGTGGCGGCGAGCCTCACGCTCAAGATGTCCCTAGGCGTAGCGAGAAACCGTCGGCCAAGCGCAAAGTGGCTTGATGGTGCTGGTCGACACCTCGGTCTGGATTCGGTTTCTCGCTAACCGGGCGCCCTACGCACTCGAGGTAGACAGACTCTTGGCTCTCGACGAAGTCACAGGGCACGAGTTAGTTTATGGAGAACTCCTGATCGGCGACGCCGGCGGACGCCGGAAGTTTTTGGCTGCCTACCAGCGCATACATCAGACGAGCACCGTTCCCCACCGCGATGTTGTCGAGTTCGTTCGCGATCGCAGCTTACATGGTCGCGGAGTCGGCTGGATCGACATTCACCTGCTGGCTTCCGCCATTGTGGGGCGAATGCATTTGTGGACAGCGGACGCACGATTCTCCGCCCTGACTACAGAACTTGGCGTGGCATACCAGGTGTTGGATTCGGCATCCGAAAGGCCGAAATGAGAACCCCGCCCTGAGTCATGGATCGGCTCTCTCATAAACCCAGCTTCTCCTTCAACGCCTTCACCCGGTCCCGCGCCACCGTCAACTCCGTAGCCTTCCCATCGTTGATCACATACTCCAGGTTCACCACCGTCGAGCGATGAATCCGGAAGAATCGCGCTGGATCCACAGCCGACTCCAGTTCCGCAATCGTGTAATCCACCACAAAGTCTTTCTTCGCAGTCGCGGCAAACGTCAACTTATCGTTTGCAAAGAAGTGAGTCACGCGCGACAAGTCGACGAATTCAATCCGGTCTCCCAGCCGCGAAGGCAACCGGTTCGGATAGGCAGTTTTCGCCGGCAGCCCCGATGCCAGTTCCCGCAGCAGAGCTTCAACAGAGGGCCGCGGCTCCACATTGTTACGTATACGATCCAGTTTCTTGAGCGCTCTCTCCAGATGACTCTTGTCAATGGGCTTTAAGAGATAATCCACCGAATGAACCTCAAACGCCTGCAGCGCATAGTTCGAGTAAGCGGTTGTGAACATCACCAAGGGCTGCGGATTCAAGCGCGCCAGCATCTCGAATCCGGACACATCCGGCATCTCGATATCGGTGAACAGCACATCGCAGTCGACAGCGTGCAAGCGTTCAGCGGCTGCCACCGGATCCGAACTCATGCCCGCCACCTCAACCCGCCCCGTTTGCTCCAGCATCTTTGCTAACCGCTTCAGCGCCAGAGGTTCGTCGTCAACCAGAAACGCGCGTAACCGGTTCATGTTCGCCGTCTGCTCCCTGCTCGCGCCTCGCGCCGGACTTCCGCGCGCTCCCTCGCGGAACGGTGAAACTGACCGATGTTTCCTTCCCTGTGCTCTTGATCCGAAGGCGCCCTTTGTCCCCAAACAACATCGCCAGCCGCTCCTCCAGGTTGTCCAAACCGTGGCCCGGCAGCAGCGTCAAGCTTCCAAACCCTGGACCGTCGTCTTCCACCTCCACCACGCAATCAGACTCCCCCAGCTTCAGCCGAATCCGGATCGACGCTCCCTCGCGCCGCGCATTCACCCCGTACTTGATACTGTTTTCTACCAGCGTTTGAATCGAAAGCGGCGGCACCAGAACCTCGCGTCCCACGCGTCCCATGCGTCGCCGCTAATCTCGTAGCGAAGCCGCTCTCCAAAGCGCGCCCTTTCTATCTCGAGATAGTCGCGCACGATATTGAGTTCGCGTTCCACCGGAACCAGGCCCGGCTGAGCCGAATCCAGTGAAAACCGCAGCAGGGCGGCCATGCGTGTCAGCATGTCTTCCGCGCGCTCCGGATCCTCATGAACCAAGGACGAGATGGAGTTGATCGTGTTGAACAGAAAGTGCGGATGCACCCGCGATTGCAGTGAAGCCAGCCGCATCTGAGTCGCTATCCCGAGCGCGCGTTAACGCTCCAACTCTTTCGACTTAAGCTCCATCGCAGTTGCTTGCAGCCGATACTTATAAGTCTCAAACGTGGCGATAAACGAGACCGCGGCAGCCGAAAGAATAATAGCTATCTTGAATGAACCAATGAACTCTCCCCAAAAGTCATAATCCCCTCGCACCATCGCCATCAATAACGCATTCGCCATCAAGCATCCTGCAGTCGTTGCCGCGACCACAGTAGTGACTCGCGTGAACCATCTGGTCACAGCGGAGAAGCGTTCCGACCATATCCACACGCGCGGCACAACGCCGAATTGCAGATTACCAATGCAGTTGGAGTACACCAGCGAATACAGATACTGAGTGACAAGATGGCGCACTGTGACATGCGGATTGAAAGTCCAGTCGAGTAGCGGGACAGCAAGCGCCATACCGCAGCAGGTAAGCACGCTGCCTATAAGCGAATGGCGCATCGAAGCGGGCATCGGTAGTTTCAAGCTGAACACCTCAGCCTCGAATGTACGTCCACTTGCTTTCATCTACGCTCAATGCAGACGAATGGCCCGGAGAACCCGACCGGCAACCCGCCTCGCCCGGCCAACCGGGGTCTACCTGAAGCAAATCAAGGCCGACGCATCTATTCCGTAATCAGCCTCTGCCGCGAAGTTGGTCAAGCTCACGGCGATCGCGCTTCGACGGTCTGCCTTCGCGCGATGCTTCGAATTGCGGCATGGCTTTACGCTCTTCCGCCGCCTTGAGACGCAACTCCTTGCTCACCTCCGTCTCAAGGTACAGCGTCCGCGCAACCGCCGCTGGCCCCCGCATATCACTAAGAAGCAGCACCGCTAACTCGAAATCGCCCGCTTCGTTCTTCACTTGCAACAAGTCGCCAACCCGAACCTCGCGCGACGCCTTGGCTGTTTGTTTGTTGCACTCAATCCTGCCAAGTTCACATGCTCTTGAAGCCAGCGCCCGCGTCTTGAAGAATCGGGCCGCCCACAACCATTTGTCCATTCTCACGCCTGGCATCATGCCCGTCCCGCCACACCCAAAACTACGCTCAATAAATCTCGCGGCTCTCTTATCACTACGTCAGGCACATCAATCTGGAACGCCTCAGGCTGAAATCCCCAAGCGACGCCGCAGCTCCGTACCCCGGCATTGCGAGCTGTCTGTATATCCACGCCGCTATCGCCCACCATCAGCGTCTCGTCCGTTGAAAAATCCGCTTCGCTCATCAGAGTCGCAATGCCTATCCCATCCGGCTTCTTGCGCGGGAAGCTGTCCCCGCCATACACACGCGGGAAGTGTTTCCCTAACCCAAGCCCGCCCACAATGTCTACGCTGATCTTCACCGGCTTGTTTGTCAGCACCGCCAGTTCGTGCCCCTTCGCGGATAACTCTTCTACCAGTTCGCGAATGCCCGGGTACAGCTGCGTGTGCTCCAGCGCATGCCGGCGATAGTATTTCAAGAAGAACTCCAGTCCCTCTGCCACCAAAGCATCGGAAGCGTCCGTCCCCAGCCCCCGCCTCACTAACACCGCTGCGCCGTTCCCTACATACGAATTGATTACGGCCGGGTCCAAAGCCGGCATCCCGAAATACTGGCGCGTGGCGTTCATTGAGATCGCCAGATCTTCCGCTGAATCAATCAGCGTTCCATCCAAATCGAAAATAATCAGCAACGGGAAAGGTCCTTCTGAGTCGAGCTGGTTCTAGGCTGGCCGTGAGTCATGCTCCGGAGGCTTGGCCCAGAACTGCTTCAAGTTGTCCATCTGTTCCGTAAAAGCGTCACGCAGTTCACGAGGCGCCATGTTCACCAGCCATGTCGATACTTCGCTTGCATAGGGCAGCACCTGGGAATGCTCCAGAATCTGCGGTACCGGAGAGGGCGAAAACGCCACCACCATGTCCACCACCGCAGCCACCACAAAGGCGCCCCTCAAGAAGCCCGCGATCCCGCCCAGCATACGATCGAGCCACGAAAGGCCAAACCACTTGAACACGCGAGCCAGAAGCGACGAGACCAACGACCCCAGAATCAGCGCCGACGCGAAGATGATCAGGAAGCCTAAGATGTTCGCCACGGCCGAGGCCGCCACCCATGGTGAGAGCTTCACCGCCACCATCCGGTAAAACCAGAAACCGGCAAACAGTCCCACCAGCGTCGCAATCAGTCCAACCACAACCCGTGCCAGGCCAGCCCGCACGCCCATCATCGCTGACCACAGAAGAATCAGCACCAGCACAATGTCGAACCAATTGAAATCCGGCATTTATCGCGTCGGGCCTAAACCTCCGCCCCGCTTGCAGCTAAGCTTCGACCGGTTAGCCGCATATAGGCGTCCTGATATTTTTCGCTGGTCTTCAGAACCACTTCCTCCGGCAGTGCCGGTGCGGGCGGACGCTTGTTCCAGGTCAGCGTCTCCAGATAATCCCGTACATACTGCTTATCGAAGGAGAACTGCGTTCCACCCGGGCGGTACGTGTCGGCCGGCCAGTAGCGTGACGAATCGGGCGTAAGCACTTCGTCCGCTAACACCAGGTCGCCGTCCACAAATCCAAACTCGAACTTTGTATCGGCCAGGATCATTCCACGCTCCAGCGCGTAGCCCGCTGCCCGCTCGTAAATGCTCAACGTAAGATCCCGCAGCTGGCCCGCCAGGTCCACCCCCAGCAGGTTCGCCACATGCTGAAACGGTACGTTCATATCGTGCCCCGACTTCGCTTTGGTGGCAGGCGTAAAGATCGCTTCAGGAAGCCGGTCGCCGTCCCGCAAACCCTCCGGCAGCGGGATCCCGCACACCTTGCCCTTCTTCAAGTATTCTTTCCATCCCGATCCCGCCAGGTAGCCCCGCGCCACGCATTCCACCTGCACCATCTCCGCCTTCTTCACCAACATCGAGCGCCCGTCCAACACCTTGCGATGTCTCGCCAGCTTCTTCGGATACTCGCTGACATCGGCGGTTTCAAGGTGCGACTTGATCGTGTCTTTTAAGAAGTCGAACCAGAACAGCGACATCTGTGTCAGCACCCGCCCCTTGCACGGTATGCCGCTTCCCAAAATACAATCGAACGCGGAGATGCGGTCCGTCGCAATGAAAAGCAAACTATCCCCAAGGTCGTAAATATCCCGCACCTTGCCTTTCGCGCGCAGTGGTAGGGGCAGCTTTGTTTCGAGCAACACCGCGTCCTCACACATAACCACTCCTGAGTATCCCAGAGCTTTCCTCCGCCCCTATAAACGTTTGCCTATAAACTTGGTAGTTGAGTCCGGTATGCTGCGCCTCGCCATCTGCAACGAGCTGTTTGAGCGATTTCCGTTCCATCAGGCATGCAAGCGCATTCGGGCGCTCGGCTACCAGGGCTTGGAAATTGCGCCGTTCACTCTCTCCGAAGATCCTGCCAATCTGCCTCCCCAGCGCCGGAACGAACTCCGCCGCATTATGGAAGGTGAGGGCTTGGAATTTGTGGGGCTTCATTGGCTGCTCGCGTCTCCGCCCGGTCTCCACGTCACCACCAGAGACGTCGCCGTTCGCCGGCGCAGTTGGGATTACCTCCATCAGTTGATCGATCTCTGCGCGGACTTGGCTGACTCGAAAGAAGCGCCTGAAAACGCAGCGGGAGTAATGGTCTTCGGCTCGCCCTTGCAGCGTTCCGCGGTCGACGGTATGACGCCGCACGACGCTACCAGCCTGTTCACACAGGAGCTGGCCCACCTGGCCCCGCACGCCGCATCAAGCGGAGTCGAAGTTTTGATCGAAGCGCTTCCGCTGAACCAGTCCAATGTCATCAACTCGCTCGACGAAGCCGTGGGCATCGTCCGCGAAATCGGCAGTCCTGCCATTCAAACTATGTTCGATTCGCATAATGCGGTCGATGAGAAAGAAGAGCACGCCTCGCTTATTCGCAAATATCGTGCCTTCATCCACCACGTGCACCTAAATGAAATCGATGGCCGCGAACCCGGTATGGGCAACTACAACTTCCAATCCGTTCTGACAGCGCTCTCTGAAACCAACTATCCCGGTTGGGTTTCGCTTGAAGCTTTCGACTTTAGCCGTGATCCGGAAGACGTAGCCCGTCGCGCCCGCTTGCATCTCGAAGCCGCTCACACCGCCGCTCTCTCCCCAATCTTATGAATCGCTTTGTCGTAACTGGAGGCGCCGGCTTTATAGGCTCCGCGCTTGTCCGGGCCCTTCTCTCCGAGGGTCGCCGCGTCCACGTCATTGATAACCTTTCCTCCGGCAATCTCGACAACCTGGAGGAAGTCGCCGACCAGATCACCGTTCACGAGGTAGATCTGCGCGACTATTCGCGCATTGCTCCCGTTATCTCCGGCGCCCAGCGGGTCTTTCATCTGGCCGCGCTCCCCTCCGTCCCGAAATCCATCCTCGACCCGGTGCCCAGTCACGAGTCGAATATAGACGGTACCTTCAACGTCTTCCGGGCTGCGGTCGAGGGCCATGTCGGCCGCGTGGTGTACGCCGCCTCTTCCTCCGCCTATGGCGACACCGAAGTCCTGCCCAAAGTGGAGACCATGTCGCCGCAGCCCAAATCGCCCTACGCCGTGCAGAAGCTCCTCGGCGAGTACTACGCCGGCGCCTTCTCCGATTGCTATGGCCTCGAAACCGTCTCGCTCCGCTTCTTCAACGTCTTCGGCCCCCGCCAGGACCCCACCAGCGTCTATTCCGGCGTCCTGTCCATCTTCCTCAAGTGCCTGATCGAGCGCCGTAGCCCTACCCTCTTCGGCGACGGCGAGCAGTCTCGCGACTTTACCTATGTCGAAGACGTCGTTGCTCTGCTCCTCAAGGCTTCGCAGGCACGAGGAGTCTCCGGCAAGGTGTTCAACGCCGGCAATGGCAACCGCTACACGCTCAACCAGACTTGGCAGCTGCTGCAACAGATCGAAGGAGTCGACCTTGCGCCGCTGTATGGCCCGCCGCGTGCCGGCGACGTTCGCGATTCGCAAGCCGACATTACCGCCGCTGTTCGCGATCTCGGCCATGCGCCTCGCTTCACCTTTGAACAGGGCCTGCGGCTCACGCTCGACTGGTATCGCGCCGACCGCGCGGCAAAGGCAAAGGAAAGCCGTTTCGGGGCTAAACTGGTCTCCTAAACGCTCCCTTCTCTCATGACCGACTCCTTCCGCCTGGGCCGAGACGGCATCTACCGCTGCGATGCATTCCAGGAGTTCGTTTGGCAAAGTCACGGGTTCGGCACTCGCGAGGCGAGCCCAACCGCCGCCGTCACGCTTCGACAGATTCACTCCAGCCGCGTTTTCAACGCGAGCGGGCTCGTAGACCGCGACCAGGAGGGTGACGCCTTGGTCACAGATCAGATCCGCTCGAGCATCGGCGTCCGCACCGCCGACTGTGTGCCTATCCTTCTCTTCGATTGCCGCCGGCGCGCGGTCGCGGCAGTGCATGCCGGCTGGCGTGGTACGGCTTCCGGAGTGGTCAAGTGCACCGTTGAAAAAATGGCCAGGGACTTCGAAAGCAGTCCGGCGGATATCTACGCCGCCATCGGGCCTTGTATTCGCGTCTGCTGTTACGAAGTAGGATCGGAAGTCGCGCAACGGTTTGCCTCTCTGTTCCCGGAGTGGGGACAGCAGCCCGATGCAACCCCTCGCAAGCTCGACTTGCCGGAAGCCAACCGGCGCCAGCTGCAAGCCGCCGGCCTGAATCCGGAGCGAATCTTTGATTCCTGCCTCTGCAACGTTTGTCAGGCCGCCCAGTTCTTTTCCTACCGCCGCGACCCTGCAAACCCCGGCCGCATGCTATCGGCTATCGCGCGCCTTGCCTGACCCGGCGCACAATAGGTCAGGAGTTGAAAGGATAGAACGCAATGGATCGAAAAGCAAAAGCACAGTGGAAGGGTGACCTGAAGTCAGGCACCGGCACGATATCTGCCGCCAGTGGTGTCCTGTCAAACACGCCCTACTCGTTCAAAGACCGCTTTGAGCAGGGCGCCGGAACTAATCCTGAAGAGTTGCTCGCGGCTGCACATGCCGGGTGCTTCTCCATGGCTCTTTCCGCGGAGCTGGGGAAGGCAAACTTCAAGGCCGAGAGTATCGAGACAACCTGCACCATCACGCTCGATAAAGAAGGCGACGGCTTCGCCATCACGCGCAGTCATCTGGTGCTGACCGCGAAGATCCCCGGCGCTTCCGAGGACGCCTTTAACCGTGCCACCCAATCCGCTAAAGAAGGCTGCCCTGTCTCGAAGCTCTTCGACACCGAGATCACGCTTGAGGCCAAACTACTGCCTAGCTGAGCTGCGCGCCCGTAACTGAGCCGCGCGCGTAAGAGTCTGTGTGAGAATTCTCGGCGCTTGGGTTATATGAAGGATTTAGAAGACCTTTGCTGCGGCAGGCGTAAGCAAGCGGTTATTACAAGCTCCGCGCTAATCTTCATCCTGCGACGTCAGCTGTGTCACCGCGGCCATATCTTCAAGCGTGGTCACATCGCCAGTCACGACGTTGCTGGTCACGATCTCACGCAGCACGCGGCGCATGATCTTGCCGCTACGTGTCTTCGGAAGAGCGTCTGTGAACCGGACCTCTTCCGGGCGCGCGAAAGGACCAATTTCGTGCGCCACCCATTGCCGCAATTCCTGGCCCAGTTTGCCGTCCGCGTTCCAATCGCCCTTCTTCAGCGTCACAAACGCGCACACCGCCTGTCCCGTAATCTCGTGCGGCTTTGCCACGACTGCCGCTTCCGCCACTGCCGGGTGATGCACCAGCGCCGATTCCACCTCCATCGTGCTCAGCCTATGACCGCTGACGTTCATCACGTCATCCACGCGCCCCAAGATCCAGTAATATCCCTCCGCATCGCGCCGCGCCGCATCGCCCGTAAAGTAAGCCCCCGGAACACGCGCCCAATACTGTTCTTGAAAGCGTTCGGGATCGCCCCAGATGTTGCGGATCATGCTTGGCCATGGTTGCCGGATCAAAAGATATCCTTCCCGGTTGTCGCCAAGCGGCCGGCCGTTCGCATCGACAATGTCCAGCACCACTCCAGGCAGCGGCAGCGTTGCCGAACCGGGCTTCAACGGAGTCGCGCCCGGCATGGCCGAGATCATGATCGCGCCTGTTTCCGTCTGCCACCAGGTATCTACAATCGGGCAGCGTTCGCCGCCAATCACACGGTAGTACCACTCCCACGCTGCCGGATTGATCGGTTCTCCCACTGAACCGAGCAAGCGCAGGCTCGACAAGTTGTGCGCTTCAGGCCAGCGGTCGCCTTGCCGCAGCAGCGCGCGAATCGCCGTCGGCGACGTGTAGAAAGTGGAGACACGATACTTCTCAACCAATTGCCATAAGCGGTCAAACGCCGGATAGTCGGGCGCGCCTTCGTAGATAAACGTCGTTGCTCCTGCCGCCAGCGGGCCGTAAACCACGTAACTGTGTCCCGTCACCCAGCCGATGTCCGCCGTGCACCAGTAGACATCGTCTTCTTGCAGGTCAAACACCCACTTCATGGTTTGCGAGGTCTCAAGCAGATAACCGGCGGTCGTGTGCAGGATGCCTTTCGGCTTGCCGGTTGTGCCCGACGTGTACAGCACAAACAGCGGATGCTCCGAATCCACCGGCTCGGCTTCGCAGACGTCGCTGGTGACTTGCGCTTCCTCCTCCTGCCACCAGAGATCGCGGCCGTCTTTCATGGGAATCGCCGAGCCCGTGCGCTTATGCACAATCACAGTACGGATACTGGAGCAGTCCGCCACTGCCTCATCGACCGCCGGCTTCAGTCGCACTTCCTTCCCGCGCCGCCAACCGCCATCCGCGGTAATCACTAAACTCGCGTCCAGGTCCTGAATGCGGGCTTTCAGCGCCTCCGCCGAGAAGCCGCCGAATACTACGCTGTGAATGATTCCCAGCCGCGCACAGGCAAGCACCGCCACCGGCAGCTCGGGAACCATGGGCATGTAGATCACAGCCCGATCGCCCTTTTTACATCCTTGCTTCTTTAGTACGTTAGCGAAGCGGCAGACCAACCGGTGCAATTCTTCATACGTGATACTGCGCTCGTCGCCTGGTTCGCCTTCCCAGATGATGGCCGGCTTCGTCTTGCGCGCTGTGCTTAGGTGCCGGTCGACGCAGTTGTAGCAGGCGTTTATTTTGCCGCCGGCAAACCACTTGGCAAACGGAGGATTCCACTCGAGCGTCTTCGAGAAGGGCTGAAACCAAGCCAACTCTTTCGATGCCAAGTCGCCCCAGAATTTCTCTGGGTCCGCTTTCGCAGCCGCGTAAAGCTCGCGATATTCCTCCAGATCTTTGACGTGGGCGCGAGAAGTGAATTGCGCGCTGGGAAAGTAGGTTTTCAGATCGCTCATATCGCGGTTCTTTCAGCGGCCAGTGTAACGCAGGCCCAAGCCCGGCAAGTAGTTTGGCAGGGGCGCCGAGAGCAAGCCGAAACAGAGCCGCGACTGACAAGGAGCGGTTGGCATGGCGCTAGCATGTGATAAGTGCCTATGAACCTGGGTCGGATGTTGATCTTTGCGGGGCTTCTGCTGTCCGCGCTCGGCCTGCTGGTCCTGGCCGCGAATAAACTGAACCTGCCCCTCGGCCGGCTGCCCGGCGATATTGCTTGGCGCGGCAGGAACACCAGCGTCTACTTCCCCTGGGTTACCTGCCTGTTGATTAGCGTCTTAGGAACTCTGCTGATGTGGCTTTTTAACCGGCGTTAGCGAACTGTTCCGATTCGCTCCGGCGGCCAGAAGACAAACACTGCTTTGCCGTAAATGTAATTCCTCGGCACAAATCCCCAGGCCCGGCTGTCGTTTGAAGAAACGCGATGGTCGCCAAGAACGAAGTATTCGTTCGTGGGTACTACGTGCAAGGGGTAGCTTCGGTCGTCACGATACTCAGATGGCACGTAGTTTTCAACCAGCTTCTTGCCGTTCACGATGACATACCCGTCATCCACCGCCACCGTGTCGCCAGGCAAGCCAATCACGCGCTTGATGTACGAAGTGGTGGGGCCTCCCGGGAATAAGAAGACTACCGTATCGCCGCGCTTGATGTCGCCCAGACCGAACTTGTAGCTGAACTGGTTAATAAACAGCCGCTCCTGGTCGTACAGGCTCGGCATCATGCTGGTGCCTTCTACCTTGACCGGCCGGTAGAGCAGCAGGATCACCAGAACGGCGATCAAGACCGACAGCATCAGGTCGCGGAACCACGCGACTGTAGTAATCAGGACCGAGCGTGACCGCTCCCCTGTGTCAGCAGACCTGGCGGCAGCAGGTACGATTCCTTCCGGAGCCGGCTCGCTCATGGACATGGAGGCTTATTTCTAGAGTACAGGGCAAACGATACTGCCGCCCGGGCGACATAGTGCCCGGTCGTCACTCTTATGGACGGAGCCGTCGCGTTTTCGGTTGGTCTAGTGCGTTTCTTTGACTTCGCGTTCGGCGCGATGCCAGTCTTCATCCGCGAAGCCGTGCGCGTGGTCGCGAGCGATCCAATACGAATACGCCAGCTTTGAAATGTGCGCATGAGTTGCTTCTTGCGCCTCCGGAGAAGGTGTCATCACACCTACCGGATCAATCACAGCTGACTCTACTGCAGGGGAGATCGTGAGCGTTTCCGGCCCGCTGGCGCTCCGGTGCTTTGCCCGGCCGGTTTCACTTGTTGTTTTCTTCGTAGCGGACGGCTTGGGGGCGCGAGATTTGGACGGCATGCAAATTATTAAAGCACAGCCAAACAAATTACTTGGGATTTGTTCGCCTTGCTGGCTCTTGTCTGGTGGGCTGTGGCGATAAAACGTGAGCATAGCTTTTGGCAGTGGCACCGAGCGAAAGCCGGAAACAGAGCCGCGACTGGAAGGAGCGGTTTGCATGGGCGCTAAGGAATTTTCCGCGATAGCATTAGTGGCCCCGGTCGGTTCCAGCGAGAAGAGTGGTAGTTTGGAGCGCTCCATAACTGTCGCGCCTCGGCCAGCAGCCGTTGTGGGGAACACTCGCCATCGTATGGTCACGGCTCTGAGGCGGCCAAGCGTACCTAAAGGCATTTTGGAAACACGACACTAGCGCTCCAGTTCCATCGCGGTTCCAGCGAGAAGAGTGGCCGTTTGGAGCGCTCCATGACTGTCGCGCCTCGGCCAGCAGCCGTTGCGGGGAACACTCGCCATCGTATGGAAACACGACACTAGTGCTTTAAAAGCCGCTTTTTTGGCCCATTTTGCGACGGCTGGTCGCGTATAATTTGAGGTAAGTGACATTCCGACGTGGTAAGCAGCTTGCAGTCAGCCGCCTGGTGGCGTTGCTCTGCTTGTGCGTGCTTCTGGTCGCCGGATTTGCCGCTCCCATCCACAATCACGATGCCGGCCAGGAAGGAACCTGCCTCCTGTGCCACGCCACCGAACACTCGGGCGTCCTCCCCATTGCGAATGACATTGGTAAACCCATTCCGGCAACGTCAAATCTAATCGCAGCCTCGTTCAAACCTGCCCTGGTTCTAGAGGCTCCCTATTGGACAAGAACACCCCGGTCACCACCAGCCATTCTCCCTCAACTCGTTGCTGTTCACTAGGCTGCACGGTTTCTAAACGTCTGCAGTCAGGCCGAAGCTTTTACAAAGGAGTTGTATTTTGAATCGCGTAGGTGTTAGAGCGTGCATGCCGGCGCTTTTGATTTTAAGTTTGCTCGCTCACGCCGAGTCCCTCGTGGCGTCTCAGGCGAGCGGAAATGGCGGCACCATCCAGGGGACCGTGACTGACCCTAGCGGCGGCTCCGTTGCGGGCGCCAGCATCGCCTTGACCAATGCGGTTTCAGGCTACAGCCAAGAAGTGAAGTCAGGCGTTGACGGCTCCTTCCGGCTGGTCAACGTACCGACCGATCAGTACCACCTGAACATCACTGCGCCGGGCTTTCAAACATTTCGCCAGGACATCACGGCTCGAACCCAGGTCCCCATCCAGGTGACCGCCTCCCTGGCCTTAGCCGGGTCGACTGAGACCGTACAGGTTTCAGCTTCAAGCGAACAGATCGAGAATGTGGCGACGGCGCATACCGACGTGAATCGGAGTCTGCTGACGAACCTGCCGATCGCTTCAACCGGACAAGGCTTGAGCGACGCTATCACCCTGACCTCCGGAGGCGTGGTCGCCGATTCAAACGGCTTCTTCCACCCGCAAGGCGATCACGGCGAGACCACCTATGTGGTGGATGGCCAACCGATCAGTGATCAGCAAAGCAAGACCTTTTCGACTCAGCTTCCCGCCAATGCCTTTCAGTCGCTGGAACTCGTCACTAGCTCACCCAACGCTGAGTTCGGGGATAAGACCAGCCTGGTCGTGAACGCGGTCACTCGCTCCGGCCTTGGTCAAAAAACAGGCGGTAGTCTCGAGACCTATTACGGATCCTTTGGCACGTTCGGCGAGGACGCTACCTTTACCACTGGCGGATCTAAGTGGGGGAATTTCCTGCTGGTTGACACTAGCCGGACGGGACGGTTCCTGGACACTCCCGAGTTCTATCCAAATCACGACATTGGTAACACTGAGGACTTTTTCGATCGCGCCGATTATCAACCCAGCAGCCTTGATTCTTTACACTTAGATGTTTTCGTAGCCCGTAACTGGTTTCAAGTGCCCCACACTTATGAACAGACTCAGCAGGATCAACGGCAGCAGGCAAAAACGTTGAGCTTGGCTCTCGGCTACCAGCACACGTTCAATGCGAAAACACTGTTGTCCATCAATCCCTTCCTTCGCGAGGACCGCGTCAATTATTACCCCAGCGCTAATGAGTTCAACGACTCGCCTGCCACCGTGGGGCAAGACCGCCACCTGACCAATTGGGGCGTGCGAGCGGATTTGTCTTACGCCAACGGCATCCATAACGTGAAAATCGGTACATCGCTAATGCAGTACCGCTTGCTCGAGAATTTTCAACTCGGCATTACGAATCCCACTTTCAATGCCGTTTGCTTGACGGCAGATGGAACTGCGGTAACGACGCCAGCCCTTACCGATCCGAATGCGTGTGCGGCGGCGGGATACACGGCAAATCCAAATGTTTCGCCGGGCCTCATCCCGTTTGATCTAACGCGCGACGGCTCTCTTTTCAGATTCCGCGGCTCAACAAACATCAATGAAGAGGCTGTTTACGCCCAGGATCAAATCACCATCAGAAATCTGACTCTCAGTCCAGGTCTCCGGTTTGACAACTATGACGGCTTGTCTTCCGACAAATTACTGGAACCTCGCTTCGGATTTTCATACCTGTTCAAGAAAACCGGCACCGTGATACGTGGTTCGTATGACCGTACGATGGAGACGCCCTACAACGAGAACCTGGTGCTCTCGAGCACCACAGGGGCAGGTGGTTTGTCCTCGAACGCGTTTGGCGCTTACGGCAGCGCGGCGCTTCGGCCAGGCCACCGGAACGAATTCGATCTCGGCATGGAGCAGGGCGTTGGCAAGTACCTACACATTGAAGCCGACTATTTCTGGAAGTATACGAACGGCGCGTTCGATTTCGACACGCTCTTTAACACTCCACTTGCCTTCCCGATACAGTGGCGAAAATCGAAGCTGGACGGCGTCTCCGGGCGAATATCCACCTCGAACTTCCATGGCTTCCAGGCATACACCACTTTCGGGCATACGCGGGCCCGCTTCTTTGCGCCCGAGACCGGTGGACTAATCTTCAATTCGCCGCTCAATAGCAGTGTGTTTCGGATCGATCATGATCAGGCTTTCCAACAAACATCTTTTCTTCGCTACCAATACAAAAAGAACGGCCCCTGGGCAATGTTCACGTGGCGTTTCGATAGCGGCGAAGTGGCAGGTGCAGTGACCAGTCTGGCGGATGCGCTTGCGCTGACAGCCGATGGACAGGCCACCATCGGCTTCTATTGCGGTAGTCAAGCGGCCACCATCCAGCATCAAATTACATCCTGCTCTGCCAATTACGGCGCCACGCGGCTAACAATCCCCGCGCCTGGCACTTACAACGCGGACACTCATCCGCCCCGCATCGCCTCCCGCAATATATTCGATGCCGGGCTCGGTAGCGATAATCTCTTTCACAAAGAGAAAGGGTTAAAAACCACACTGAAGTTTACCGCCGCCAACATCACCAACGAGGCGGCGCTGTATAACTTCCTCTCTACCTTCAGCGGTACGCACTGGATCGCTCCCAGGACTTATCAGGCCACGCTAGGCTGGGTTTATTAATCGACCGCCGCCATGAGAGTCGGGATCTTAGGCACAGGCGCTATCGCGAATAAGCACGCCGAGGCCTACAGAAATATCGGTTTCGAACTCATTGCCTGTTCAAATAAAACCGAGTCACGTGGACGCGAATTTGCCGGGCGCTGGGGTATCGAGTTCGTCCCCGGCTATCGTGATCTCTGTCATTACCCGGGACTCGATTACATCGACGTTTGCGCATTTCCCAACTTCCATTTGGAGCCTGTCGGGGCATGCGCTGAGATCAAGCGCGCCGTGCTGCTGCAAAAACCGATCGCGACCAATCTTGAGACTGCCCGCCAGATGATCGAGGTCGCGCGAAACGCCGGAATCACCTTGGGCGTGATGAGCCAACACCGCTTCGACGATTCGACTCTCTTTCTGAAGCGCTCGCTCGCGGCGGGCCGCATGGGCCGACTGTTACAGGCCGATGCTTACGTGAAGTGGTTCCGCAGTGACGAATATTACTCGCGTCCTATCAAGGGAAGTTGGGAGACCGAGGGCGGCGGCGCGCTCATGAACCAGGCCATTCATCAAGTGGACATCCTGCTGTCGCTGGCCGGCCCCGTCGCCGCCGTTACCGGTATGTGGCAATTAGGAGCGCGTCACAGAATCCAGTCTGAAGACGTCGTGAATGCGCTGCTTTCCTACGAGTCCGGCGCGACTGGCGTGATTCAGGCGGCAACCGCTTTTTGGCCCGGTTACACCGAACGAATAGAGCTTCACGGGACCAAAGGATCAGCCATAATCTCGGGAGATCGTCTGACAGATTGGGAAGTTCTGGACGATGAGGCCGCGAATGCCCAAGACCCAGCTCCAGTGGAGGGCAATGTCGCTTCCGGTTCCTCTGATCCCATGGCCATTAGCCTTACTTCCTTTGAACGGCAGTTCCGCGATTTCGCCGCCTCCATCGTGGAGCGACGGCAACCGGTGGTGGATGGCGAGGAAGGGTATCGCGCACTCGAATTGGTGATCGGCATCTACGAATCGTGTTGCACCCACAAGCCGGTCACTCTTCCTGCACACCCTTTAAAGACATAGACTGGTCCTGCCGCGTATGACCGAGGTCTCGCCAGTTCGTGTTTCCGGATACGTTGCTGAGTTTTCATCGCGCCATCCGGAACTGTGGCGGCGAATTCTCAACGATAGCGAACGCTCAAAGTGGCTGCTGACGATTTTTGAATATAGCCAGTTCCTTTCAGAAGAGCTGTTGCGTACGCCGCAATGGCTCTGGGGTATCAACGATGTGGAGCGGCCTTTTTCGCTATCCGATTACAAGCAACAGCTCAGCCAATTTTTAGGACAAGACGTAGCGCCTACTGCGACAGCGCTGCAGCTTGCCAGATTCAGACGCAAAGAGTTGCTGCGGATTGTGGTTCGGGATGCTCTAAGCCTGGGTTCCCTTCAGCAGATTACAGAAGAGCTATCAAACCTGGCGGACGCCATCCTCGCGTGCGTACTGAAGAGCGTGATCTCAGAACTGGAGCCGCACTATGGCTCTCCCATGACGGTGAGTGCGTCAGGCGCTGACATTGCGGCGCTTTTCACTGTGTTGGCGGTCGGCAAGCTGGGGGGTCGTGAGCTGAACTACAGCTCCGATATCGACCTGATATTTGTTTTTAGCGACAACGGAGAGACGATTGGCCCACACGTCATCACCAACAAAGAGTATTTCAAGAAGCTAGCCAACCGGTTCACCAATACTCTTTCCACCTACACCGCGGCCGGTCTTTGTTACCGTGTCGACTTGCGGCTTCGGCCCGAAGGGACGCTGGGCGAAGCTTGTATATCCCTTGCTGGGGCAAAACAGTACTACGCGAAGCGCGCGCGTGATTGGGAGTTGCAGATGTTGATTAAAGTGCGTGTCGCGGCCGGCGATGAAGCTACCGGCAAGGCTTTGCTCGACTTTGTGGAGCCGGCAATTTACTTGACGAGCATCGACTTCTCCACCATTGAGACGATGTCAGCGGCACGCGAGCGCATCAGCGAAAAAGTGGCACGCCGACGGTTGATCAGGAATGAACTGGACGTAAAGCTGGGGCCTGGCGGCATCCGCGACATTGAGTTTCTGGTTCAGTGTCTGCAACGCCTGCACGGCGGCCGCGAGACGACCGTGCGCCGCGGAGGCACCTTGTTGGCACTGTCTGAGTTGCACGGCAAAGACCTTCTTTGGACGACCGAGTACTGGCGGCTGAAAAATGCATACGAGTTTTTACGGCATCTGGAACATCGGCTGCAACTGGAGGAAGACCGCCAGGTGCACGCTCTGCCGTCCAACATGGGACGCCTGGAGCGGATCGCCCGGTGCATGCCGCCGCCACATCGTCCTGCGAACGACGCCATCAATGCGCCGGCACAACTCTTGCAGGCCCTTCACAAACACTTCGAAAACGTCCAAGGAATCTACGAGAGTATCGTCCACGCTCAGCGACCCCTACATCATGGGCGAACTTCATTGGTGACTTCTAAGAGTGAGGCGCCGTTGATGCTGCGCGACGAGGACACCACGGTTGGAACGTCCCCAGCATTGCTTCAGTCGATCGAGCAAGAAGCGCCGCGCTTGGCCGCTTTCTTTGACAGGCTACGGCAATATCCGGCTTGCCTTCAACTGCTGGACGCTCATCCGCCGCTTGGAGATTACGTAGTTCAGATATTCGAGTTGAGCCCTTATCTGGCCGAACAGCTCACGCGCTGGCCTGAACTCCTCAAGGAACTACGGCGCGCCACAGAGCAGCCGGAAAAGCGCTGGGCCTTCGAAGGGCTTGCCGCGCCCATCAATGACATTGACGGACTCCGGCGCTTTTTCCGTCGCGAGATGTTTCGCATTCAAGCGGGAAGTGTTTGTTTAGGGGATCCCGTTTTTCAAACGCTGGACCGGACCTCCGCCCTGGCTGAATTTGTGATTGCGCGCGTGTACCGTATCGCGCGCGAGCAGGGTATCGCGCATGCACGCGCTCATGCCACGCCCGAAAAGCCGTTCGAAGAGCCCGCAAGCGAAATGATGGTTGTGGCTTTGGGCCGGCTGGGGATGCGGGAGTTCGATCTCGGCTCCGATGCCGATCTGCTTTTCATCATTCCCGATGCGGAGTCCGAACGGCACCTTTTCTGGACAAGGGTCGCGGAGCGTCTGATTGAGATTTTGACTGCGTATAGCAGTGAAGGAGTAATCCTGTCGCTCGATACTCGCTTACGGCCGAACGGGCGCGAAGGGCTGCTGGTGCAAACCGAATCGAAGTACGTCGAGTACTTCTCCATCAAGGCGGAAACTTGGGAGGGAATCGCTTATATGAAAGCGCGCGGTGTCGCCGGAGACACGGAACGCGCCACCAGCTTCCTAACGGAACTTCAGCAAGTAGATTGGCGCCGCTACGGCCAGGGCGGCCGGTCGAAGCAGGATTTGCGGCAGATGCGCATGCGGCTGCAACGCGAGCAAGGCATGGTCACGCCCTTGAAAGCAGGTGAAGGCGGCTATTATGACGCCGATTTTATTCTGATGTACCTGCGGCTCAAAGGGGCCGGACTGTTCTTCAAGAGTCTCAACACTCCGGAGCGAATAGACATCGTCGAAAAGATGGGCCATCTGGAGCGCGGAGACGCGGAATTTCTGAGGGAAGCGACGAGTTTTTTCCGGGCTCTGGATCACGCGCTGCGCGTCGTCATAGGCCGTGCCGAAGAAAAGCTTCCCAGCGCAGGCGAAGAGCACGACATGCTTGTGGATCTGGTGCGCCGCTGGACGAGGGAACCGCAGGCCGCTTCTTCGCTCGAAGAAGAGTTGTCGGCGGTTCGAAGCCGGATGCGCCAGCTTTTTGAAGCGATTTTCGCTTACTAGCGCCGTGCCCCGCGTCAGGCTATCTGCTGAGAGGCGGCTAGATCGCCCGGAACGTCAACGATGGGGTTGTAAGTAAGAATGCGTCCGCAGCTTTCGCAGAACATGATCTCGTCGCCTTTGCGGAGATCCTGAAACAGCTGAGGCCGGAGAGAAATCTGGCAGGCATCGCAGCGGCCGTCAGTGGCGTCCGCAATGGGGCGATTTTTGGTCTTCTTGCGGATGCGCTCGTATTCCGTGTAGAACTTCGGAGGCATCTGATCGGAAATCGTCTTGCGCTCCGCGCGTAACTCGGCGAGTTCTTTCTGACTGGAAGCCATACGATCCCGGGCAGCCTTCTTCTCGCTTTCGACGTGCTGCTGCTCGTTCTTCAGATCATGTTCCGCCGCTTTGACGTTCTTGTCGAGCGGTTCGGATTTCTCCATCAGATCGAGTATGCCGTCTTCGCCTTTGCGGATTTCGCCTTCGGCGTAGGAGATTTCGTTCTGGAAGGCGCGGTACTGCTCGTTGTTCTTAGCCTGCAGCGTCTGGTCTCGAAGCTTCGAGATCTTGCCCTGATGAAGTTGAATATCGCCTTCGAATTTCTTGCGGTCGCGCTGATTCGCGGTTAACGCGGCGCGGTCCGCCTCCAGCCGCCGGGTGTGCGTTTCCAGCTTCTTTTCAATCTCAGCTATATGTTTGGGAAGGGTCGCGATCTCGTTTTCGAGACCCATAATCTTGCGGTCAAGCCCCTGGAGGCGCAACGCAAGAGCAAGGTCCTGAAGCATTCGATTTTAATTTAGCACGCGCTGTCATTGCGTTTCGCCGTAGTCACGGAGGAATTGCGCGATCGTCTTGATACCGGTGTAGTAGTTGCTCACGCGGTACTTTTCATTGGGTGAATGCAGGCCGTCGTCGGGAAGGCCGAAACCCATCAGCACGGTGGGGATGCCCAGATGCGTGGCAAACTGGCCGACGATAGGGATAGAACCGCCGGCACGGATGAACACCGTGGGTTTGCCCAAAATGCTGCTGAACGCCTTGGCTGCGGTATCGATCGCGGGGTGGTTCGGGTTCACCGACACCGCAGGGCTTGCGCCCAGCACGCGCACGTGGGTCTGAATGCCCTTGGGCGTATTTTGTTGCACCCACTCTTTCAGTGCGGAGATAATTTGTTCGGGATCCTGGCCAGGCACCAAGCGCAGGCTCACTTTCGCCGTGGCCTTGGCGGGAATCACCGTCTTCGACCCTGTGCCGGTAAAGCCGCCCGCTATCCCGTGCACTTCGAAAGTGGGACGCGCCCAGATACGAGCGAAGATGGATTGTTCGGGCTCGCCTGTGAGCGCGCTAGAACCCACCTCATGCTTCAGGAAATCTTCTTCAGAGAAGGGAAGCTGCGCCCAGCTCTCGGCTTCCGCAGCCTCGGGCGGGATGACGCTGTCGTAGATGCCGGGGATCTGAATGCGGCCGTCCGCATCCTTGGCTTTTGAGAGCAGCTCAATCAAACCGTAAACCGCGTTCGGCGCCGTGCCGCCGTACATGCCGGAATGAAGATCGCGCGCCGGGCCAGTGGCTTCGATCTCGACATAGATCAAACCGCGCAGGCCGACACAGAGCGTAGGAATTCCGTCGGCAAAAAGCTCGGTGTCTGAAACCAGAGCCACATCGGCCTTCAGCTTGTCCTTGTGCTTGGCGACATAATCCGCGATTGAGTCGCCGCCAACCTCTTCTTCGCCTTCTATCAGGAATTTGACGTTGACCGGCAGCTTGCCATCGTGAGCGGCGCGCAGAGCTTCGACCGCCTTCAGGTGCATGTACATCTGCCCTTTGTCATCGCACGCGCCGCGAGCATAGATGTTGCCGGCGCGCACGGTGGGATCGAAGGGCGGCGATTTCCAGAGCTCTATTGGATCAGGAGGTTGAACATCGTAGTGGCCGTAGCAAAGCACAGTGGGCTTGCCGGGCGCGTGAAGCCAATCTGCGTAGACAAGCGGGTGCTTGCGGGTTTGAATGACGTCAACGTTTTCAAAACCGGCGCGCTCCAGCTTCTCAGAGACGAAGTGAGCGGCGCGCTCGACATCGAGTTTGTGCTCGGGAAGCGTGCTGATGCTGGGGATGCGCAGGAACTCAAGCAGTTCATCGAGAAAGCGCGTTTCGTTCTGCTGAACAAACTCTTCAACGGTGGGTGGCAAATCAAAGATCCTTTCGGGACCGCTTGCTTACGGGCGGCTCAATTTCAATTTCTCAAGTTGGTCATGGGGCTCCTCGAATAGAGAAGACCGCGACTTCAGCGAGCAAGTTGGGTAGCAGACGCGCTTTGCGATTGCCGCGCACAAACATCTGGCGTTCGATGACCCAATTCTGCTCGCGACAGAGTGATATGAAGTCGTCAACAGTAAGGAAGTGCAGATTCGGCGACTCGTACCAATCGTAGGGGAACAGGGCGGTACGCGGCGCGCGGCCGCTAAGGAGGTGAGCGAGGCGCGTGGTCCAATGGCCGAAATTTGGAAACGCAATAATGACGTGGCGGCCGACCCGCAGCATCTCGCGAAGCACGCGTAAGGGGTAGCGCATTTCCTGCAGGGTCTGGCTGAGAATGACGAAGTCGAATGCGCCGTCCGGGTAATCGGCCAAGCCTTCATTGATATCGCTTTGGTAGACGGAGACGCCGCGACCGATGGCGTGACGAACCTTGTCGGAATCGATTTCAACACCCTGCGCATCGATGCGCTTGTGATCGCGCAGCCAGCCAAGCAACTCGCCTTCTCCACAGCCGACGTCGATGACACGTGAGCCGGGCTCGACGATTTCGGCGATCATGGCGTAATCCAGGCGATCAAGAATGTTTTGGGCCGTGGAGGGAAGAGGACCTTCAATTGGCTCCCGGTTGCGGCCGGGCTTGCCGGAGACCGAGATGTCACGGTGGACGCTTTGCAGGAAGCCCGCGACCATTCCGCTCTGTTCCTTGGCTTGCACGAGAAAGGCGTCGTGGCCGTAACTAGACGGAAGCTCACAGAACGCGACGTCGATATTGCGGCTTCTGAGTGCGCTCACCGTTTCAACAGATTGGTAGGTGGGATAGAGCCAGTCGGATGTAAAGCTCATCACGAGAAAGCGAGCGCGCGTGTGCTCTAGCGCGGCGCTCAAGGAAGCGTGGCCGGCGGACAGGTCAAAGTAGTCCATGGCCTTGGTGATGTAGAGGTAGGAGTTCGCATCAAAGCGATTCACGAACTGGCTTCCGCGGTAGCGTAGATAGCTTTCGACTTCGAAGTCGACCGAAAAATCAAAGCCGAAGGCGTTCTTGTCGCGCAAGCGGCGGCCGAATTTCTGGCGCATCGATGCATCACTCATATAAGTGATGTGGCCGACCATGCGAGCGACCGCGAGACCACGCGCGGGAGGCTTGGCGTCGTAATAGTTGCCTTCGTTCCAATCGGGATCGGCCATGATGGCCTGGCGCCCCACTTCGTTAAAGGCGATCTGTTGAGCGCTGTGGCGCGAAGTGGCGGCGATGGGAATAACGGCGGCTACAGAGCCGGGATAGGACACCGCCCATTCAAGCGCCTGCATGCCGCCCATGGAACCGCCCGCGACCGCCAATAGCCGCGCTATGCCCAGGTGGTCAATCAGCAGTTTTTGCAGGCGGACCATATCACCGATGGTGATGACCGGGAAGCGCATAGCGTAGCGCTCGCCAGTTGCGGGGTCGATGGAGCCAGGACCCGTTGTGCCTCGACAGCCGCCGAGCACATTCGACGAAATGACGAAGTAGCGGTCGATATCGAATGCCAGGCCGGGGCCGATCATGGCGGACCACCAACCGGGCTGGCCATTGTCTCTGCTGATGCCGGCGGCGTGCGCGTCACCGGAGAAGGCGTGAAGGACCAGAATGGCGTTGTCGCGCGCGGCGTTCAGCGTTCCATAGGTCTCAAACGCGACGTCGACCTGCAGGAGTGTAATGCCACAATCGAGCGCCAGGGATGGGAACGTGACGATCTGAGTTTCAACGGTGATTGCGGTTTCTACGGAAGTGGCCATGGCCGCAGTGGAGCGTGAGGCGCCTGAAGTTGCAACATAGCACGGATAATGAGATGGTTCGTCGAGTTGATAAGTGTGGAGGTACTGTTTGCGAATACTTATGCTGGTCGTGCTGGCGTCACTCGCCGGGGCGATGCATGTGGAGGCGGCCGTGGATCCCGTGTACGCGCCGCTGTGGCTGTATCAGGGCACGTGGCGAGTGAGCAGGAGCGATCTGGCGGCCGGAGCTAAGCCCGACGAGTTGAAGAACCAGTGTGCGCTGCTTGGGAAATTTTTTGCATGCCAGCAGACCATTAACGGGCAGGCTGGGGCGTTATTGATCTTCATCCCAGCCGCGGCGGCCGGCCATTACTACACGCAGAACATCAGGCTGGACGGATTCGCGAGCGGCCGCAGCGACCTGGAGATCGCGGGTGATCACTGGACGTACACGAGCACGAGAGACGCCAGCGGCAGAACCATTTACTACCGGACGACAAACGTTTTTGACGGGAAGAGCCGCATTCACTTTGAGAGCGCCGAATCGAGCGATGGAAAGAACTGGAAAGTGACGGCTTCGGGCGACGAGGTGCGCGCTGGTAGCGACGCGCCCAGGCATTGAACTAAGAGCCCACACTAAATGAGTAGTGTTTGCAGATGGCTATTTCAATGGCGATAATCAAAGCGTGACTTACACCGTTTCCCAAGCCAAGAACAAGCTGCCTGAGCTGATCAAGCAGGCCGAAGCGGGCGCGCGTGTCACCATCACGAAGCGCGGAATACCGGTAGTCGAGATCGTGCGCAAAGTGGAGGATTCGCGGCGTAAGCGCGTTTTTGGTGTGCTCGGCGACAAGAAAATCGTTATTGATGCTGAGTGGGCGCGGCCGCAAGAAGATGTGGATGCCTGGTTTGCCGGCGACGTCTGATGGCGAGAAGTTTTGCTGGACACGTACGTCGTTGTGGATATCGGTGCTCGAGGCGGCTTTGAAGCGATGCGGTAATCGGTTACTGGAAGATCGCCTTAGGGCACATCGCGTGGACGCCGACTTTTCCGTCTACTAACTGCGTGATGTCGACATCAATGGCCACGCTTGTTAGAGCATAGGCATCATCCCGGCTGAGGTGCTTTTCGGTGACCAGGAAATCGATCATGTTGCGCACCGCCATCTCAGTGGCCGTTTTGAGATCTTCGTCGAAGCCCATAGAGATGTAACTGGTAGGCGTTTCGCCGCGGGGCCAAAGCAGATGCTGGTCCTTGTGGACAACAAATTTGAACGTCCCGGTCAACCAGGTTTCCAGTGCCGTGATGTCCACCTCGCCATTACCTTGCCCAGCGTGGCCGTCGCCTGCTTCGAAGAAAGCGCCTTTCGCCTGAACGGGGATGTAGAGGGTTGTTCCCGCCACTAGCTCCTTATTGTCCATGTTTCCGGCGTGCATCCAAGGTGGCCCGCTGTTTAGCTTGCCGGCGAGCGGAGCAATGCCCATGCTGCCAAAGAAGGGATGCAGCGGGATGTTGATGCCAGGCGCAAATCTGGCCAGCATGTGTTCGCGATCAAGCGGAATCATCTTCATGCGTGCATAGGGAAAGTCATTGGGTAGAAACCCGCGGCCGGGGCCAAAGCCGTTGCAGGCGTAAGGCACGTCGATATCGATCTTCTGGATCTGCACCTCAAGCACATCACCGGGCTCCGCTTCCGCGATGGCGATGGGTCCGGTCAGGACGTGGCCGCCGGGGCCTTTGTCTTTTACCTTTTCATGGATATCGCGATCATATTGGGGAATGGCGGCGTGAGGCACACCGGCTGCCTCCATGCGTTCGATAGAGCACGTGGAGAGCGTGTGAACGTGCACGGTGTCGCCGGAGTGAATGGAGAGTGCGGGCTTCACCTGCGAGGAGTAGTAGCCCCAGGCGACGGTTGTAGGCGAGGCGGGTAAGTCGTAATCGGCTGCGGGAAGCGTCGCCGGGACGGCAACTCCCAAGAACGCAGTAAGCAAAAGTGAACGCATAAAGAAGTAGACAGGAGCTAATTTAAGTAAGAGCTAGAAGTTGTATTTCAGCGCGAATTGAATCAATCGTGCTGCCACGGAAGTGGATCCGATGATGCCGAAACTGGCGGTGCCGTATGTAGTGCCGGGATTCGAATACTGGACGTGATTGAAGGCGTTGAAGAACTCAGTACGAAATTCAATCGCACCGTTTTCACTTAAGCCGCCGACGTGAGTTGTTTTTGCGAGCGCCAGATCGAAGTTGCTTTGACCGGGACCGCGCACTATGCCAACTCCGCTGTCGCCATAGCCCGTCCCATTGGCAATGACCGGCGCCGGACAGAAGCCGGCCGTGTTGAAGTAATTATTCACACGGCTGCCCAAGCTTCCGCCAGTTACCAGCTGACCGGCAGTGTAGCCGGAACACAATTGGGCTCGCGCGGTGCTGGCGAAGCCATAGATGGAGCCGGCTTTTGAGTCGGTAATAGTAAGTGGCGTGCCGGTCTGGATGGTAGTGACACCGGTAAACGTCCAGTTACTCAGGGCCTTGCGGAGCGGAACAATGCCGTTCCGCGGGCTCGGGATATTCCACAAATAGACCAGCACGAGGCGGTGAGTGCGGTCGTATGCGGCAGGGCCCCACCTTTGAGCACGATTGTTAGGGTCGTTGCTGTTGCCGCTGCCCCCGGCAAACACGGCGTTGATACCCGAGCCTTGTACATCCGTCAGGACTTTGCTCCAGGTGTAAGCAGCCTGGAGTTGCACACCGTGACTGAGCTGGTGCTTGAGCGTGGCCTGGAGGCTGTTGTATTCGGATGCGCCGTATGTCTCGATGCTGGTGAGCCCGGTGGGTGAAAAGCCGATGTAAGGTACTCGAAGATAGGCGTTGGCAACCGTGTTAGTCGTGATGCCGTTGACAGGATTAGAGGGACTTGCCAAGAGAGCTTCGTTTAGAGCGCGGGATTCCATCAGCCGCGAGCTTTTCGTTCCGACATAGCCCACTTCCAGAACAGTATTGGGTGCTATCTCGCCTTGCACGTCTAAGTTGTACTGCTGGGTCAAAGGCGAATCGTAGTTTTGGGCTACAAGCGTTGCGGATTGTTGGGAGGTGGGAGTACGGGGCGCCCATACTCCCGGCGTGAGAGTGGCCGTGAACGGAACCTGGAAAGTAGCAGAGCGGTCGGAGCTACCACTGAGACCTATGCGGCTAACGAATGGCTGGCCTGACAAAGTTTGCAGAATCGAGTTGCCGTTGGGACGAGTGTAGAAAACGCCATAGCCGCCCCGTACCACCAAGCGATTGGAGTTGGGCAGCGGCTGCCAAGCAAATCCGAAGCGCGGGCCGAAGTTGTGCAAAGGCAAGCCGTCACCGGCAAGTGTCTTATTCGAGAGCACGGTGACGCCGGCCGGGATGGAACCAGCTTGGTTCACATTAGGGTAATTCGAAGGAACAACATATCCGGCATAGGAACCTGCGGCGGTAGGCGGCGGATTGCTAAGCACCAGACTTGGAGAGACGCTGCTCATGTGGCCGTGAGCTTCACTGACGCCGCCGTTCAACTCCCAGCGGAGACCCGCATTCAGGGTAAGCCGGGAGTTTACTTTGAAGTCATCTTGAATAAAGGCCGACATATCCTGGGCGCGATAAGCCTTGTAGTAATCGCCTTGGGCGGCGGTACTGCTGAATACGTTGCTATACGGGCTGCCATTTTGAGCGGCACTCATGCCTAGCAGAAAGTCGGGAAAGGTCTGGAAGGTAATAGAGCCGCGCAGCACGTTAGGGTCGTTAAAGTTGAACTGCTGACGCTCATAATCAAAGCCAGCACGCAGAGTGTGCCGTCCGCGAGTGAACGCGACCTGGTCGGCGGCTTCGTACGTGTTTACCGTCGAAAAGGAGTTGTCATTGCCGCCTCCGCCTAAGCTAAACAGCCCGTTGACCGTGATGATTGGCATCAGGAGATAGTTCGGATTACCCGGTGTGATGCCGAAGAGAGGATCGGTTTGAGTCGATTCGCTCACAAGAACGCCAGTATTGCGAATGAAGGATACTAGAGCCTCATTCACAAAGGCGGGCGACAGAGCGGAGGTCAACTTTAACGTGCCGACGTCATTGGTGAAGGTGGTTGCAACCCCGGCGCCGGGAGTACAACCCGCGGCACAGCTGCTGAAAGGCTGATCCTGCGGATCATTCGAATGAAAGTAACGCTCCTCCAGACGATGTTTGTCGGAAATCGTGTAGTCAGTGTTGACTAAGTACTGATCTTCTGTAAAGTGCGCCGGGATGCTATAAGACGAGAACCCGATGAGATTGCCGCCACTAGCCGTTCTTATCTGCTGGGGCGTTGGGATGAGATAGATTCCGTTGGGGAGCTTGTAGTTCAGGAAGTTCAATGCAACGGGATTGATGTTAGAGCCGTTACAAGCGACACGGACACCGCCGTACGCAGTGGACTGTCCGCAAAACTGGCTTCCTACTGTAGCGGCGGAGCGATCGTTTGTGAGCGCGGGAAGAGTGTTACTGGAGAAGGAACTGGGACTCAGGCCGTTCACTTGGCGCGTTCCTTGGTAAGAGCCGAAAAAGAACAGCTTGTTCTTGAGGATGGGACCGCCGAAGGTTCCGCCAAACTGATTTTGCTTCATGTCAGCGCGAGGCTGCCCCTGGCCCTTTAGGAAGGTGTCGTTCGCATCGAGTTTAGTGTTGCGGAGGAACTCAAACAGATTTCCGTGGAACTCGTTGGTGCCGGACTTAGTAACCACGTCTACATTGGCGCCTGCGTCACGGCCGTAGCCGGCGTCGTACAAAGTAGTCTGAATTTTAAATTCCTGAATGGTGTCCGGGTTCGGAATGGCAATGCCGGCTTGCTGCACGAAATCTCCCGAACGTCCGCTGCCGAAGTTGTTGATGTCGGCGCCATCCATGTGGAAGTTATTGCTGATGTTACTGGTGCCGTTTACATAGACATCCTGCGTTCCTTTGCCGAGCGAGGCGGCATTATTCACGTCGCCCGCTACGCCAGGGGACATAGTCAGGACCTGAGTGTAGTTTCGCTCCGTGAGGGGAACCGTTTGAATGGTCTTTCCTTCCACCACGGTGCCGAGGGTGGCACTCTCCGACTGCACGAGCGGCACAGCTTCGGCGGTGACCTGAACGGTTTGCTGCTGAGTTCCAAGCACCATGGAGATGCTTACGATGGTGATTTCAGTAACGTTGACCGTGACAGGCGCGGGCGATGCGGTCTTGAATCCTTTGGCTGAAAACTGGAGCTGATAGCTGCCGGGAGGAAGCAAGCTCAATGTATAGTTGCCGCTTCCGTCTGTGATGCCGGAGCGCTGTATTCCATTAGCGCTCGAAACGGCACTAACAACAACATCCGGAATCATGGCACCGGCTTCGTCCGCAACAGTGCCTTTAATAGAACCGCTGCTAGCTGTTTGCGCGTATGCTGCCGCCCCAAGCAGGAGCTGAATAAGCAGAGCGGCAGCGGGAAGTGATAAGCGAGAAGTAGTTTTCCATTGCATCGAGAAATGTCTCCGGTTCCGGCAGATTGGGAGCTGCCTGGTAGTGCATTCGAAAACGGTGGGGCATTGCCGGCGCACTCGCCGGAAGTTCCCGGCGATAGGACGTCAGCGCACCATTCGCGAACGCAGTTTGAAAGGAATTCTCGACGTGGAAGAGCCTTAACAACCCAATAAGGCTTCAGACTTGGAAGGTTTGGGTACCATCTTAACCTAATCGCAGCGGAAAGTTATTGAATAAAACTTATTGAATAGACGTTCGTTGCAACGGTGTGTTCTAGACTTGAATTCTTCTGAATGCGAATGGCTAATGCGTGTCTGCGTTGTTTACTGGCGGGGGTAACAGCGGCAATGGCGGGGTGGTCGGCGTTTGGGCAGACCATGCCTGCGGTAACCGCGCCCAAACAACAATTCGGCTTTAACGTAGGGGACGACTATCAGCTGATCAATTACACGCAGCTGAGCGGTTACTGGCAAAAGCTTGCTACTGAGTCGGACCGGATGAAGCTGGTTGAGATTGGGAAGACAGCGGAAGGGCGGCCGCAGTATATGGCGATCGTAAGCTCGCCCGCTAACCTTCAAGGGCTTGCACGATACAAGGAGATTTCACGCAAGCTGGCGCTGGCGGAAAATCTTTCCGAGGCGGAAGCGCGCGCGCTTTCTGAGGAAGGGAAGTCCGTGATTTGGATTGACGGCGGCTTGCATGCGAGTGAAGTGGAGTGCGCCCAGGCTTTGACCGAGATGGTTTACCAGATGGTGAGCCGCACGGATCCGGAGACCATGCGTTTCTTGAACGACAGCATTATTCTTTTCGTGCAAGACAATCCCGACGGGCAAGAGCTGGTGGCGGACTGGTACATGCGGAATTCCGATCTGCAGAAGCGTTCCGATGCCGGGCTCCCGAGACTGTGGCACAAATACATCGGCCACGACAACAACCGCGACTTCTTCATGAGCAACATGCCCGAAACGACGAACATCAACCGGGTACTCTATCGCGAGTGGTTTCCGCAGATTATGTACAACCATCATCAAACGGGGCCGCCAGGCGCGGTGATCTTCATGCCGCCTTTTCGCGATCCGTTCAATTACCACTTCGATCCGTTGATCATGATGGAGCTCGATCAAGTTGGGTCAGCCATGCACGCGCGCATGGAAGCGGAGGGCAAGCCAGGCGCTGGAATGCGCAGCGCGTCCACTTATTCGACCTGGTACAACGGCGGTCTGCGGACGACGACTTACTTTCACAATATGATCGGCCTGCTGACGGAGATTATCGGCAATCCGACACCGATAGATATTCCGCTCGTACCCGCCATGCAACTGGCACGCGGTGATCTGCCATTTCCCATCGCACCCCAGAAATGGCACTTGCGTCAGTCGATTGAGTACTCGCTTACGGCGAATCGGGCGGTGCTCGATTTTGCATCGCGCTACCGGCAAACGCTGCTGTTCAATATCTACTTAATGGGCAAGCATTCGATCGAGGAGGGCAGCAAAGACTCGTGGACGATAACGCCCAAGCGTATAGAAGCACTGGAGACGCAGGCGGCCCAAGATAAGAGTTCAGGAACGGCTGCGGGAAGCCCGATGGCTGCGGGATTTGGGGGGATGAGAACGGTTCCCGCGAGTTTGTACGGGCCGGTTCTGCACGATCCGGCTATGCGCGATCCGCGCGCGTACATCATTCCAGCCGATCAGCAGCCCGACCTGCCGACAACCATTCGCTTCTTGAACGCCTTGTTGAAGAACGGAGTGACAGTGGAGCGCGCGAGGGCGAATTTTGCGGTGGGAGGAAAGACCTATCCCGCCGGATCGTTCGTCGTGAAGACGGCGCAGGCGTACCGGCCGCATGTGCTGGATATGTTCGAGCCGCAAGATCATCCAAATGATTTCCGCTATCCCGGCGGACCGCCGGTTCAGCCGTATGATGCGACTGGCTACACGCTGGCTTTCCAAATGGGGGTAAGGTTTGATCGCATGCTGGAAGGCTTTGAAGGTCCACTGGACCGCGTCGGCGATTTGCTGAACGTGCCGCCCGGTTCGGTTACGGGCGCCGCGCACCCCGCGGGCTACGTTTTCAGCCACCGGCAGAATAATGCATTCACTCTTATGAATCGCATGCTGAAGCAAGGGCACGCTGTGTACTGGCTGAAGACGGCGCCCGCCGGGATTCCAGAGGAGGATTTAGGTAATGGCGCGGTGTGGATTCCGGCTTCGGCAGCAGCGCGCGCGGCGCTTGAGAAGGGGGCGAAGGAGCTGGGGGTGAACGTTTACGCGATGGCGCGACGGCCTGTCGGAGGCGAGTTGAAGTTGAAGCCGGTGCGCATCGGGCTGGTAGACCAGTACGGCGGGTTGATGCCGTCGGGTTGGACGCGTTGGCTTTTTGAGCAGTTTGAGTTTCCATTCAAAGTTGTCTACCCACAGGAACTCGATGCAGGGAACCTGGGCTCGAAGTACGACGTGATCGTGTTCACGGATGGAGCAGTTCGCGCGCCAGGTGCAACCGGCCGGGGCGAGGGCGCTGCGTCCCGCCAGCCGAAAGCGGAAGATATTCCGGTTCAGTATCGTTCCTGGCTGGGAAGAGTGACGACGGAGAAGACGATTCCGCAGATCCTGGAGTTTGTGCGTTCGGGGGGAGCTGTTATTGGTATCGGATCGTCGACGTCACTAGGGAGTTACTTGGATTTGCCCATGAAGAGCGCACTTACTGAGCGAGGGCCCGATGGAAAAGAACGTCCGCTTCCGCCTGAGAAGTATTACGTTCCGGGATCGTTGCTGACGGTGAAGGTGGATCAACAGAATCCGCTGGCGTATGGCGTACCGGAGACTGTGGATGTGTTTTTCGATAACAGTCCTGTTTTCCGGCTGAACCCGGATGCCGGCCTGAAGGGAACGGCGCCCGTGGCGTGGTTTCCAAACGCATCGCCATTGCACAGCGGGTGGGCTTGGGGGCAGCAGTACTTAGACGGAGGCGTGGCGATGGCAGAAGCGCGCATGGGTCGCGGCAAGGTGTTTCTTTTAGGCCCGGAGGTGGCGTTTCGGGGCCAGCCCGCGGCTACCTTCAAGTTTATCTTCAATGGGGTTTACTACGGTGCCGCTCAAGAGGTGGGGACTAAGTAGGACTATCGACGTCACGTCGCGGATTAGGAGTAAGCGGGAAGTTCTGACCGGCCAGTCAGAAACCGGCCGGTCAGAAGGTCAGGAACTAAGGGATGTTACGAAGTCTGACTGTTACTTACTCTCTTACGCGACTGCGGTCTTTTTTCTGCGAAGGAAACGGGATGCCCCGGCTGCCACGAGTCCCGCGGCAAAGAGAGCAAAGCTCGCTGGTTCCGGAGTGGCTGCACTCTGGGTCATGAATTCCTGTTCGGCGTTGCAGCCGGGATTCACTTCCGAAAGGATCTGATAGCCGCTGGTGTTGAAGCTGGAATAATTGTTGGCGGCTTGCAGAAGGACATTTATCACGGCTGTGTTGTGGGTGTTGACGACAGAATTCATCGTATTCGGGTCCATTACTGCCCAGGCAGCTTCCTGGATGTCGGTACGGTCAGTATTCTTTTGTATGAGCTGGTTGAAGAGATAAGCCTCGATGCCATATACGTTGGCGCTGGTGAGGCTATAGCCTTCGATATTGAACGTATGGTTGCCTAAGTAGGTGTTGCTGAAGTCGGCGCCACTTACAGCGGTGACGTTCGCTTTCCAGCTGCCGCTTACGCGAAGGAAATCGTCCATGCACATGGCTGGAGTATTAACACCGTTGACGCTCAGCGTATAGGGACCGATGCTGCTGGTCGCGCTGACGAAGCTGACAGAAGCGGGCGAAGCCGAGAGGGCGGCGCCAAAGATGAAGAGAGAGAAGATAGCTTTTTTCATATAAGTTGTCCGTAGTTGAGACTTGCTGACGGTCGGCGTTTGTGGTCGCCATCTCGGCTGCAGTTATTCCAATTTGCCCGAAATTGAGGAACGGCGATATTGCTACGAGAAGGCTAAGAGACCCAAATGCTTGGCGGAACTGCTTAGGACGCGGGAGTGGGACTAACTAAGGTGGGAAACTGCCGGGAGGCGCTACTTCGAGAATGTAAGTAGAGGCAGAGCACTCCAGCCAGGAGGCTAAGCGCGAACCCGCTAAGGACGTCGGCTGAGTAATGATAGCGTCCATAAACGGTCGCGATGGAGACGCTAATCGCATACACCAGCAAGGCAAAACCGAAGACTTTCGGTTTGGGCAGAACAAGGAACATAGCCCAAGCCGCGGAAAAAGCGGAGGAGACGTGAGCGCTGGGGAAAACGCCGGAGTGGATGGTCGCTTTGCTGAGGACGTACAGATTCAAGTGCCGCACCCAGGTAGCGGCGCTCGGCTCGTCGACGCCTGCGAAAGCAAGGCGTGGGGGCTGGGTAGGGAAGTAAGGGAAAAGCGCATAAGCGGCGAGCGTCCCGGCCAGATAGACCAGCAGGAAGCGATCAATCGAGAGGCGTTTGTGGCGCGAGTACAATACGGCGACGCAATAGGCGGGTAGGCCGTAGACAAGCAAGTAACAAAGCTCAAGGTAGAAGGGGATGAGCTTACCGAGGCTTTCGATAAAGGCGCGCACGTGGCAGGTAGCAAGAAGCACATGATCTTGCGCGGCCCAGGTGTTTTCATAGCTGAGGTCATACCTGGCGGGCAGGAAAAGCTCCATCTCGCGAAAGGCGGCAAGCGTGAGTAATATCGGTAGCCAATCGCGCACGTGACTGATGGCGAATGCGAAGCGCGACTGCTGTTCATAAAGCGCCACCAGGGAAAGCAGCAGGAAGGCCGCAAGGAGCGCGAAGACGGGCTGGAGTTTCAGGTGCGGGCGGTCCGGGAAGAACGGCGAAATGAGCGCGACATAGGCGAAGTACGTGACCAGCAGCCACTCGGAGGCTCGAAGTTTCGCGAACTGGCGCGTCAGGTTCAAAGCACAGCCGGGTGTGTCACGAATTTGCGAGGCTGAAAAAAGAGCGCCAGACCCGCCAGCACGCCCGCCCAGACGGCCCAAGCTGTAAGGAAACGCTGATCGTGCAGTTTGTCGCCGGTGTCAATCAGCAGTCCCGAGATGAGGGGTGCGGTGATCTGCGCAATGGACATCAGTGATTGCGTGAGCCCGATGATAACGCCCTGCTCGCGCCTGCCCGCTTTCTGAGTGACGAGGCTGGTAAGGGCGGGGCGCAGGCCGGCACCTCCCATGTTTGCGAAAGCAGCTACGCACAAAAGTTGGCCGATGGTATGCGTGAAGCCGATGGCCGCATAACCAAGGAAGGATGAAATAAAGCCGATCTGGACCACGCGTTTCTCGCCCAGCCACTTGACCAGACGACCGACCACGCCGCCTTGCATAATGATACCGATGAAACCGGTAAAGGCAAAAATATAGCCGACTTCGCGCACATCGACAGGACGGCCATGCCAGAGATAGCGGCGCTGGGCGAAGAGTGCGAAGCCCGAGATAAAGGTAGAGAAGGAGAACGAGAACAGCAGCCATTGCGCGAGCAGGCGCGCCAGTTCCCGGTCGCGGAAGTACTTTCGATACTCGCCCCAGGAGATCAGCGACAGGCGGCGACCGCCCGGGCCGGGGTTTTCGCCCGCGGCCTCATTGTGCTCATGGATGACTTCTCGCCGCGGCAATAAAAAGAACGTGCACAGGATGGTGGTCAGCGACAGGGCCGCGGCGGCCAATATGGGAGCTTGATAGCCGTAATGAGCGAGGAAGCCGGAGATGGCGGGGCCGACCAGAAAACCAAATCCAAAGGCGATGCCAATGACGGCGAATGACTTGGCGCGGTTCTCCGGCTTCGTAACGTCACTGATATAGGCCTGGGCGATTGTAAGATTACCAGCGGTCGCGCCGTCAATGGCGCGCGCCAAAAACAACAGCCAGATGTGGGTGGAGAAGGCGAGAACAAGGAATCCGGCGAACGTGCCGATTTGGCTGACGAGGAGAATGGGGCGCCGGCCTACGCGGTCGGAAAGCTGCCCCAGAATAGGACCGGCAATGAGTTGGAAGACAGCGTAAGTGGAAACCAGCGCGCCGACGACAGTAGCGGAAGCGCCGAGGCGCTCCGAGTAGAAGGGCAGCAACGGCAGAATGATGGTGAAGCCGAGGATATCGACGGCGACAATCAGGAAGATGGGCAGAAGCGGCGACGCGAATCGCCCGGTTGGGCTCGCCTCGGCGATCTGCGACTGGGGCGGACTCACCCTATGATCTTAGCGGGGAGGCAAAGGGCGTTGCTCCTGTGCGCTTGACGCGATTCACGACAAGACGGCGTGCCGAATCGGGACCCGGTTCGAACGGTTCGTTCTTTTTTGGACCCTATTCCACACAAAGTACCGATAGGTCATAATCAGTATGTGGAAGTAAGTCTAAGAAAATGCACGTCGTATTAGTTTGGCACGGGCCGTGCAGAGATGAGAGTCTGATATGAGATTTTTAGCAGCAACTGTACTTGTCCTACTCCCGTTCACGTTGTGGGGGCAAGAGCCTAACCCAACAACACGGCCGGGGGATCGTTCCAATGCGCCAAGTGGTCCCAATCCGATCTTTCGCGTCGAGGTAGTTTCCCGGTCAATCCAGGCCGTGAGCTATCGGAATCGAAGTGGATGGACGAAGGTCGACTTCCAGGGAACTTCGATTGCGCCGCAGGCGAAGGGAACGGCAGATGTGAACAGCCGTCTGGGACACATGGAAATCAAGGTGGACGTGAAGGGCCTGCCGGCGGCGAGCACCTTCGGACCGGAGTTCCTCACCTACGTTCTATGGGCGATCACACCGGACGGGCACGCTGCCAATCTGGGCGAGGTGGTGGTGGATTCAGATGGGCACTTCAAGGGTGACCAGACAACGGAATTGCAGTCCTTCGGCTTGATCATTACGGCGGAGCCTTATTTCGCCGTTCGCCAGCCCAGCGATGTCGTAGTGATGGAGAACATCATCCGTGGAGACACGCTGGGCAAGTATGAAACGGTGGACGCGAAATACGAGTTACTGCAGCGCGGTCAATACACCTACCATGTACCCTCGGCGCAGCAGCATCCAGTTGTGATGAACTCCGACAAGAAGAGTCCGCTCGAGCTATATGAGGCGATGAACGCCGTTCAGATTGCGCAGTACGCGAGGGCAGATCAATTTTCAGGTGATACCTTCCAAAGCGCATCCGGCTTGCTGAGGCAAGCGGAAGATTACGAGGCGCGTAAGCAATGGAAGCCGGCCATCATGACTGCCAAGGAAGCGGTACAGAAGGCGGAGGACGCCCGGACTATCTCGCTGCGAAAGCAGCAACAGCTTGCGCTCGACCAGGAGCGGCAGGATGCTGCGGCTCGTCAAACGGCGGCGCAGAACGCAGCCCAGCAAGCAGAGCAGCAAGCCGCTGAATCAGCTCGGCAGAAGCAGCAGGCAGAGGAACAGGCACGTCTATCGGCGCAGCAGCGTGAAGCGGCTGAGCGGGCCACGCAAGATGCAAATGCGGCTCGCGCAGAGGCTGCGGCACAAGCTCAGAAGGCACAGCAGTCAGCAGCTGAAGCCGACCGCCTGCGGCAGCAAGCCGAGGGGGAAAAGGATCAGTTACGTGCGCAACTCCTACAGCAGTTCAATGCGGTTCTCCCCACGCGTGAAACGCCCCGGGGCTTGGTGGTCAATATGCAAGACGTACTTTTCGATACTGGCAAGTACACCTTAAGGCAACCAGCCAAGCTGGCGCTAGCGCGGATCGGCGGCATCGTATCTTCTCATCCCGGCTTGAACCTTCAGGTTGAGGGCTATACAGACAGCACGGGAGGCGATGAGTTGAACCAGCGCCTCTCAGAACAGCGCGCCGACGGTGTTCGTGACTTCCTGCTCACTCAGGGTGTGAATTCACAAACAATGACTGCGCTGGGTTACGGAAAGACCTACCCTGTAGCTTCCAATGATTCATCAGCAGGGCGTCAGCTCAACCGCCGGGTAGAGTTGGTTATCTCTGGCGAGGTAATCGGCGTGAAGATCGGCGTTCCCCCCAGTGCAGTACAAGGGCCTGGAATGAGTCAAGGTCCCGGCGCCGCACCAATGCCAATGACTTCGCGTCCGTCGGCTGGAACTGCACCACCACAGCAGTAACGGAACTTTACTGGTTGTCCTTTATGTGCCGCATCTTTTACAAAGAGAGATGCGGCGCTTTCGTTTTGGACAAGTAATTCGACGAGGTACCGGAATGCTCCAGATGGCATCCAATGTGTGAACTTGCTTTCCTTTGGGTTCGTTACATGGGCCTGGGGGGAGGCACGAAAGGATTTCCACATATGAAAAAAACATTTCACTCGTTTATCTTCGCGGCTATCTCACTTCCGCTCATCGCGGCGGGTTTGCCGGCCGGGCAGTCTGGATCAGGTGGCGCAGCCGGTGCGGGTAGTGCAGGCAGTGCAGGGCAATCGGGTGGTCAGTCCGGCCAAGCTGGACAAAGCGGCAGATCCGGACAGAGTGGCCAATCGGGAACGAGTGGCCAATCCGGAACGAGTGGCCAATCGGGCACGATGAACTCGGGACAGAACAGTTCCGGCACGGGAAGCTCAAGCCACAAGGGAAAACGGAACAAACAAAACGGTTCCGGAAGCACGGGCGGAAGTTCCACACCATCGGGCGGGTCGACTTCCGGCACCTCAACCCAGTAATGTGCTGATTCGGAGGGGTTCATAGGAGCCCCTTCAATCCCCAGAGTTCTTAGGTCAGTTGCGGCGCACGAGTACAACGGTGAAGTCGTCCGCGAAAGCGGGATTGCCGCACCAGCTTCTCACATGCTGCGCCAAGTTCTTTACAACATTTGCGCACGGCTCGGACTTGTGAGTAGCCAGGAACGCGGCGAGTCCAGTCTCCCCAAACTCTTCACCAGCCATCGACACAGCCTCCGTGACGCCATCGCTGAACAGCGCCAGGGTGTCTCCGGGAAGCAGGGTGGTCTCTCTTAGGTCGTAGTGAACAGACGCGAAGAGCCCCATAACCATCCCACTGCCGGTCAACTGCTCAACCTGCCCGTCGGCCCGGAGCAAGAGCGGATAATTATGCCCGGCGTTGCTGTATTGGAGGTGGCCTGTCGACGTATCGAGCACTCCATAGAAAAAGGTAATAAATTTGCCCAGTGGGCAACGTTCCGCAAGATTGCGATTCAATGTCGTTACCGCAGACGCCGGGTCAGCCGCGGTTTCAACCAGCATTTGAACTCTTGCCTGTAGGCTGGACATCAACAGTGCTGCAGGAAGTCCTTTGCCGGACACATCCCCCACAGCCAAGCCGAGACGGCCATCCTTGTACGGCAGGAAATCGTAATAGTCCCCTCCCACAGTGCGGCAAGGAAAATTGTAGCCGGCGAGATCATAGCCGTTGACCAGCGGTGCTTCGGGCGGCAGAAGGCTCTGCTGTATCTCGCTCGCCTGCGCGAGTTCCGATTCCATCAGCTTCTCCGATTGCTCCACAAGAGCAAGTCGCGCATGCTCAATCCGAATGGCCGCCACGTTTGCCATGACGGTCAGCAATTCAAGATCTTCCTGTAAGAAGGGACGAATCACGGCGCCGTTGTCGACGTAGATCAGTCCGATTACGCGATCACCTGTCTGCAAAGGCACGGCCATCATGCTGCGCACGTGATGCAGCACTATGCTCTGTTGCTGGCGAAGTGCGTCGTCGAGTTGGGCGTCGCTGATGACAAGCGAACATCTTTCGCGGATAACGCGATCACGAACCGCGGTGCTGATGGAGAACCCCTCGCCTTTACTCGCGCGCACAACCAGTTTCTCGCCCTCGAGTGTAAGGATCACGCCGCGTTTCGCTTCGACAGCCGACAGCGCCAGATTAAGAATGGAGGGGAAGAGTTCTTCTAGCGGCTGATGGCCCGCAAGTTCCTGCCCGGCACGAATGAGAGCGCGCACGACGCGCGTAGTGCTGAGCGAAGCCTCGTTCTGGTGCCGGGTAGCTTGCGCGGCTTTGTCCAAAACCTTATCCAGGCTTGTCACAATCGTGGCTTCGCGGGTGCTCTTCTCCTCCTCCTGAGGTATGAACGAAACGACCTCGGCTTTCGTTAGGGTGGCGGGTTCGTGTACTTCAATGGCAAGGTGCCCGGCATAGATACGGTCCCCCAATTTGAGCCGGTGTGCTTCCCGCAGATTACCGGCATTCACAAGCGTGCCGTTCCGGCTTGCGCAGTCCTTGACGAACCACGTGTTCTGGCGGCGCTCGAAGCAGAGGTGATAGCGCGACAGCCAGGGATCTTCGGGATAGGCAAGATCGTTATCCGCGGACCGGCCCAGGGACAACGAGTCTTCCCGCAACTCGACGGTAGAGCATACGCCGTCGGGTCCGGATATCAGCAGCTCCATTCTAGTGAATACCAAAGTACCACCGGTTGGCGGACGCCGGGGAGTGCGAAATCGCGCCTACGAATCACCGGAGTTTCTGAGCGGCTCATGCTGATAGAGTGACGCTTCCGCAGCCCTGCCGGTAATCAGCCGCGCTCCGCGATTGAAAGTCAGATAAAGGAATCCCCACTCGACCATAACGATGATGCGGCTCTGGAACTCCACGATGTAAAGGAGATGAATGAACAGCCAGACAAGCCAAGCTATGAACCCTGATAAGTGGACGCCAAAGACGTCCGCTACGGCGGCCGCCCGGCCGATCACGGCTATATCTCCCTTGTTGAAGTACTTGAAAGGCTTGTCTTCGTGCTCGCCCTTGACCCGTTTCGCAATCACCTTGGCGGTGTAAGCGCCAGTTTGCATTGCCACCTGCGCTACGCCAGGCAACGACTTGCCGTCCGGTTGCGCCACGAAGGCGAGATCCCCCACGACAAAGATGTCGGGGTAATTGGCCACCGTGAGATTCCCTTGTACTTTGATCCGCCCGGCGCGGTCTGTTTCTGCCTTGGTTCGCTGCGCCAGAGTCTTGGCAAAGTCGGACACAGCCACGCCCGCCGCCCAGATTACGGTGTGTGACGGAATGTGTTGCGGACCGGATGCCGTCTCAATCGTGACGCCGTTCTGGTCGACGCAGGTGACTTTCACGCCCGTTCGCACTCGTGCGCCTAGCTTTAGAAGCGAATGCTCCGCTTTTTGGGACAGGTCTTCCGGGTAGCCGCTCAACACGCGCTGCGCGGCGTCCAGGACAAAGATTCTTGCGTCGGGTGAATGGATGGAGCGGAAATCGTTCTTTAGCGTATGTAGGGCGATTTCGCCGAGAGCACCCGCGAGTTCTACGCCTGTGGCGCCTCCGCCCACAATCACGAACGTGAGCCACGCGCGCCGCTCTTCTGTGTCGGTGGTTCGTTCAGCTTCTTCAAAGGCAACCAGAATCTTGTGCCGAATGGTGGTGGCCTGTTCGATGCTTTTTAGCGCCGGCGCCCAATCTCGCCATTGATCGTTTCCGAAATAGGTACTTTGCGAGCCGGTGGCGACAATGAGGGAATCGTAGGAAAGCCTTCCGCCATCTTTGAGCGTGACCTGCTTGGCGGCCGGATCGATGTCCGAAGCTTCACCTAAGAGTACGCGTGTGTTGGCCTGTTTGCTCAAGATACCGCGCAACGGGGCGGCGATTTCACCAGGAGAAAGTGATCCCGTGGCCACTTGGTAAAGCAGCGGTTGAAACAGGTGAAAATTTCGCCGATCCACTAACGTGATCTCGACCGGTGCGTGCTTTAGAGCCTGCGCGGCGTAGAGCCCGCCGAAGCCGCCTCCCAGAATAAGCACACGATGTTTGTCAGCCATCACGCTACCCGTTCGCAAAGATCACGCATGGGTGTTAGATGCGGAATCGGCATAGAAGTTGACCGTGGGCGCGAATTCCGGCTTACGCCGCGCCTTGCGCGCCTGCTCAAAGGCATAGGCAAACTTGAGGAGTGTAGGCTCGCTCCAGGCGGTACCAAAGAATGAGATTCCCAGCGGCAAACCAAATTTGAAGCCGGCCGGAACGGTGATGTGTGGATAGCCTGCAACCGCGGGCGGAGACGCACAGCCGCTATCCACCCGGTCGCCGTCAACCCAATCGGTCACCCAGGCAGGGCCGGCGGTGGGGCCGACGATCGCGTCAACTTTGAACTTATTCAAGACGGCGTCAATTCCCTCTTTTCGAGACAGGCGATGGTTTGTCGCGAGCGCATCTTTATATGCTCTTTCAGATAACGGACCTTTCTGTTGCGCCTGCTCCATGATCTCCTGTTCGAAGAACGGCATTTCTTCGTTGCGGTGGGTACGATTGAACGCGATGCAGTGCTCAAGCGATTGGACCGCGCCGCCACGCGCCGCAAGGTACGCGTTGAGATCTGCTTTAAATTCGTACAGCAGGACCTGGAGTTCGGTGTCGCGCCAAGCTTCGTAAGACGGCAAGTCGGCGTGGTCCACAATTTGGGCGCCCGCATCACGTATCAGAGCGATGCATTCCTCCATCACTGCCGTCACGGCAGGCCCGATGTTGAAGTATTGCCTCGCAATTCCGATACGCGCGCCGCGCAGGCCGTCGGTATCGAGAAACTGTGTGTAATCCGTATACGATTTGCCTGTGCTGGCTTGCGTGGCGGGATCGCGCGCGTCGACACTGGTCATGGCGCCCAGTAGCACGGCGGCGTCTCGGACCGTGCGCGCCATCGGGCCCGCCGTATCCTGGCTGTGCGAGATCGGAATGATGCCGGAACGGCTGACTAGGCCGAGCGTAGGCTTGATGCCGACAATGCCGCACATGGAAGATGGACACACGACTGAGCCATCCGTCTCGGTGCCTACTGCGAGCGCACACAAATTGGCCGAAGTGGCCGCACCAGATCCCGAACTGGAGCCGCACGGGTTGCGGTCCAATGCAAAAGGATTTTTCGTTTGACCACCGCGCCCGCTCCAGCCGCTGCTTGAATGCGTGGAGCGAAAATTCGCCCATTCACTGAGATTGGTTTTGCCCAGGATGATGGCCCCGGCGGCGCGAAGGCGCTCCGCAACTCCGGAGTCGCGGGCGGCCGGCTGGCCAACAAGCGCCAGCGAACCGGCCGTGGTTTGCATCTTGTCGGCAGTATCGATATTGTCTTTTAGCAGAACAGGAATACCATGCAGGGCACCACGTGGTCCTTTCGATTTGTACTCGGCGTCGAGCGACCGTGCGATAGCTAAAGCATCAGGGTTCACTTCGATGACTGAGCGGAGTGCTGGTCCGCGGCGGTCGATTGCTTCAATGCGTTCGAGGTAGAGTTCCGCAATTCGTTCTGAGGTAAGCGAGCCGTGACGCATACGCGTCGTGAGCTCGGAAACAGTCGCCTCGTCCAGCTCGAAATTCGAAGAGCCCACGCCCGGAGCTTGGCGCAGGTCGGCAGGCGTTGGTTTCTGAGGCTCTGGTCTGGGCTCTTGCGCGTGTGCTTCGCTGGCGTTGGAGAAGAATCCAGCAGCGGCAGCGGTTGAGAGGAATTTGCGGCGATTCATTCGGAGGTCGTTTCAATTTACAATGGCGGTATGGCGGTAATAGCAGCGGCACCACTCACGCTCGCGAAGTTTTCGCAGTTGCCTCGCAACGGAGAGCGCCATGAGCTCAACGCAGGAGAACTCATCACAATGCCGCCGCCGCCGACCACGGTTACACGGCGTCGGACCTGAGCGGGCATCGCGGAGAGCAGACCGTCGAGGAGGGGGCCGTCGAGCCTGTCCGGTTTGCTCTGCCGACCGATGGAACAACCGGTGGCTTCTACGAGAAGAGCGGGCCGAATCCTTGGTAGCTTGTGAATTCCGGATGACGGGCAAAGCTCGACGATAAGCGCATGTTTGACGTGACGGCCGTTACACGCGCCAGTGATCGGGCCGCCAATTCTTGATTGATGCCTTAATCGCTTTCGGCTCTAAACGCTCTGACCGCGCGCGCTCGGCCAGGCCAGGAAGTTCCTCATCCGATGCGAACCGTAAGGCGACGAGTTGGCGTTCGGACAGATCGTAGATTGTGGGAAGAAGATGGCTAGGGAGAAGAGTGGACAGCCGTAGGCGCTCTTCGAGCCGGATCACACGATCTTGCACCTTTAAGGCGTATGTTCGGGCCAGGAAGCCTGCAACAGCCACCACGAGGACCAACAGGAGTTGCGCTGCCGGCACGATGCCGGGTTTATGAACCATTTCATAGATGGCAAAGGCTAGCAACAGGAGGATCGCCGGCACGAAGAAGAAATGAAAAGGTGGATGGATCCGGGAATGATTTTCCCTGGTTTGGTGGTCGGCCATGTTTGATGTTACGCTGCTTCGTTACCGGACCCTCACTTGTGTTATTCGGCATGGGGAGAGACATAGCCAGTCGGCGTTCTTACAAATCGCCGCTATTTTGTAATTCAGCATGTGAGATTTGAGTTATTCCCCTCGTCAGCCTTTTCCGCGAAAGAGGAACACAATCTCAATGATGAGGATGACGACGACCATTACTTCGAGAAAGAAAGCACGTCCTTGATGAAACTCATTCACCATGGAATCGTATAGGTCGCGGGCGGTGCTTAACTTGTCCGTGACGAGAACACGGTAGTCACTTACACCGATACGGGCAGCTGCCAGGCGGTAAGTGCGAGCGTAGAACATGTCACTGAGGAATTTGATCGCATTGTCGGTACGCTCCACAAGTTCGCGATAATCCAGCCGGATTGTGTTCAGGTTGCCGGCTTCTCTGGCTAACTTCCATTTGCCCCATAAGCCACGCTTCTTATCGAGCTGTTTGTAGACGTCGGCCAGCACGCGGGTCAACACTTCGTCGTAGTAGCGAAACTCGAGCAACTGGCTGTTGGCGTACTCCAGGAGCTCAATGATCGGTAAAGCGGCTGCGGGCGTGTCATAGACGAAAGCGCCAACCCAGCCGACGACGAGGAGGTCCGCCGGGTAATAAGACATGCTGGACTGCAGAACTTCGTGGCGTTCGGCAGGTGAGAGGGCAGTTTCTTCCCCGCGAACAATCTGTGCAATCTGGTCGCCGCAATGCCGAATCAGTTCTTCGGCTGAGAGCACTCGACCTCCAGCATCGATCATCGGGTCGACTTGGATGATGTAGTAATCTTCTGAGATCCAACTCGCGTAGGGCTTCCTCAAAGATTCACCCAGGGCAGTTAAACGGTCACGTAAGAGCCTGCGGGCAGTAGCCTCCAACTCGGGGGACAGGAGCCACTGATTGGCCAATCGAACCAAACCGTCCCAGGAAGCATGGAAGGGCATGCGTAGCTCAACGCTGGCGACGCCGTACTCGAAATAGCGGATGCGCGCCTGAAGTTCCTTGCCGGGCCCGGCGATACAGGCACCGAGATCTTCGACCACGGGAGGCCGTTCGTAGCGCACGTATTCCGGTGCGGGATGGCGAAACGCGGGCTCGCGTTTGCCAGGCACGGCCCGTAAGACACGGCGCAGCAAGGGCAGATCAATCTCTTCCGCAATATCAAACAGCAGCAGAGCGCGGAGAGTACCAGCGAGTCGTGTGCTCTCAGTCATAGGCCCTGGCGCCGCCCCATGGTAGCCCTCTTAGACCTTGAGATTGAGTTTGCCGACCTGATCGGCAATGTATTCCGACGTGCGCCATCCGAGCGCCGAAATCGTTAGCGTGGGGTTCTTATCGGCATTGCTCACGAAGGGCGCGGCGTCAGTAACAAAAAGATTCTTGACGTCCCAAGCCTGGCAGTATTGGTTCAGCACCGACTTTTTCGGGTCCTTGCCCATTCTAGTGGCGCCGACCTCATGTTTGACCTCTCCGCCGTGTTCGATTCCCCAGTTCTTCTCGGCTCCGGAATGCTGCGTCACCACTCCGCCGGCAGCCTCAATCAATTCCTTGAAAGTTTCCTGCATGTGCTTGGCCTGCAGAATCTCGTCGTCGGTCCATTTGAAGTGGAAGCGCAAGACAGGGATGCCCCACTGGTCGATAACGGCGGGGTCGAGTTCGCAATAGCTGTGTTCGTTGGGAATCATCTCGCCCCGGCCTGCGAAATGAACTTCGCAGCCGTACAGCCTGCGAAGGTTCTGTTTCAACTCGGCGCCGTATCCGCCACCGAGCCATTGCTCCGCGTAACCGCCCAGTGCGCCGACGGCGGGCTGACGCCGGCCCCCGCCAATCTCGATATGGTAGCCGCGAGCGAAAGGCAGCTTGTCGGCTTTCTGCTGTTTGTATAGCCACCAAGGCATGTACAGATGCATGCCACCGACGCCATCTTCGTTGTGAGGCGGAAGATCCTGGAGGATGGGGAGAAATCCACCGACCGAGGAACCGACGGTATCCATGACGTAGCGGCCGACCAAGCCGGATGAGTTCGCGATGCCGTTGGGGAACAGGCTGCTTTTCGAATTGAGCATGATGCGAGCGGTCTCACAACAGCTGGCGGCAAGCACGACAATTTTGGCGCGGACCTCAACTTCGTTGCGAGTCTTCTTGTCGATGTAAGAGACACCTCGTGCGAGGCCGTCGGGAGCGACTAAGACCTGGCGCACCATAGCGTTGGTACGGAGCTCCAGATTGCCAGTCTTCAGGGCGGGAAAGATGTGCACGCCCGGCGAGTTGAAGTTGGCATTAACTCCGCAGGAGCGCCCACATTCAGCGCAGTAATGGCAGGCTGAACGGCCGTTGAGAGGGCGGGTCAAGATAGCGAGGCGCGAAGGGACGCAGGGGATGTTCAGCTTGTCGCTGGCCGACTTGATGATTTTTTCGTATCCGCGGGGCGCGGGCGGCGGCTGGAATTGGCCGTCAGGCGCGTTCTCCAGTCCTTCTTTCGAACCGAAGACACCGATGAGTTCCTCAGCTTTGTCGTAGTAGGGGGCGAGGTCTTCGTACGTGATAGGCCAGTCGGCGCCTTTTCCATCGCGGCTATAGGGCTTGAAATCATAAGGACCCATGCGCAGGGAGATGCGGCCATAATGATTGGTCCGACCACCGAGCATGCGGGCGCGCCACCACATCCAATTGGAACCGGGCGCATTGGTGTATGGCTCGCCAGGGACTTCCCAGCCGCCGAGAGACGTGGCATCAAAGTATCCCAAGGGCATCTGGCGCGTCGCGGCTGCCCGATGGGGAGCTTGATACGGCCACTCGAACATTTTCGAATGCTTTGTGCAATCGAAAAAGTCACCGGCTTCTAGCATGCAGATTTTCGCGCCGGCATTTGCCAGTACTTGTGCGGCGACGCCGCCACCGGCGCCGGAGCCGACAATCACGACGTCGTATGTTTTGGGCGTTGGACTGACTTGGGCCATGTTGAAATGTCGAATACCAAAGGTATCAACACTTCACTTGCGCAATCCAGGTGAGGAGATCCCGTCATGCCGACCTCTACGCCATTAAATCGCACTATGCTCGGTCACGTTCACGAACTAAACGTAGTACAGCATATTTCTTATCAAGCTTGACCTGATCTTCACCCGATTGAAATCTTCCTGGATCGAAAGCTCACTAAGATTGGGTACTGGCTATGAATATTGGAAATCTTCGCGGCATCTTATGTGGACTTTGCGTTTGCGCCAGCCTTGTTGGGCCCTCTATCGCGAACGCCCTTCCAATCGGTTGGACTGATAATTATGGACAACCTCTCGGGTACCTGACCGGACAAGACGACGCCCAGCAAAACATTTCATTGGGATTTTCTTTCCCCTTAGCAAGCGCCAATTACACCACAGCTTGGATCTCAACAAACGGTTATCTTAATTTAGGAACCGCTGCCAATAACCCATCCAGCGGAAATGCGGCAAACTTGCTTCAATCCTCCGCGCCAGTGATTGCGCCATTTTATGCAGATCTCGATCTGATCGATGAGGGTACAGTCTACTTCAATCGTCTGGGAAGTAGCGCGCTAATCACTTGGGACCATGTGGGATCTTACTCCAGCCCGAGCTCGGCGTTTACTTTTCAGGCGCAATTGGATGCTACGGGCCAGGTGACTTTTCGATATAACGGACTTGCCGGCACGAGCGACCTTGGCAGTCCACTTCTGGTGGGACTAAGTCCGGGGAATGGCGCCACTGATCCAGGGAGCCGGGATCTTCTGCAGCCCTTCACTTCGGCCTCGAAGACTATCTACCAGTTCTTTGAAGCGGGAACTTCATACAACTTGGACAACGACACGATCGTGTTTAGTCCGACGGCAAGCGGTTACGCGGTTGCCTCAGCATCCAACCCTGTTCCGGAGCCTTCCAGTTGGCTCTTGCTCGCAGTGGGCGCGGCAGGGCTGCTTCTCTATCGCTTTCGCGGCCACACTCGAGCTTCGAACTTCGGCATTGCGTTCGTCGGGTGCTTAGGGCTGGCGCATAGCGGATGGGCCCAGAACTCCCGCCCTGTTGGCCAACAGGCGGACGGCACTTACGTAGTCCCCACAGGCCAGCCGATCCAGCCACTTGGCCGGCAGATAGACGTAAATGACAGGCCCTTGGGCATAGTAGTTAGTCCCGACGGCAACACGCTAGCCGTGGTTACAGGCAGTAACTTTAACACGCGAGCTCTGCACATTATCGACCTGCCAACTAAAACCCTGAAGCAGACACTTTCGATTAACGATAGCTTTGTGGGTGTCGATTTTACGAAGGATAGCAACACTTTGTACGTGGGAGGCGGAACCGGGAACAATGTGCTGGTATTTACCAGAGCCAACGGTGGACAGTTTGCCGCTAACGGCACGATAGCCATCGCCAGTTCGGCGCCGAGCGGCCTTAAACTCAGCCCGGATAACAGCCGCTTGTATGTTGCCTTGAACCTAAAAAACGCAGTTGCTGTAATTGATACGCAGGCGCGCGCAGTGCTTACTCAGATTCCGGTAGGAACTTATCCATACACAACAATCGTTTCACGCGACGGCTCGAAAGTGTATGTCAGTAATTGGGGCGGCCGGATACCGGGACCGGGCGACACTACGGACGGAACTTACCCCGTCGTGGTGGACCCAAGAACCGGCATTCCAATTAGCGGTACGGTTTCGGTGATCAACACGGCGTCGAACCAGGTGATTAAGACCATTACGGTCGACCGGCATCCCTGCGGAATGGCTTTGAGTCCTGCTGGCGATCGTTTGTATGTAACCAATGCGAATAGCGATACGGTTTCAGTGATCGATACCAATACGGATGAGGTCATCAGGAGCCTACTGGTCACTCTGACGACCACCAAAGTGGGCCAAACCAAAACACCTGTACTCGGAAGTTCACCCAATGCAGTGGCGGTGAGCCCAGATGGCGCCACCATTTTCGTGGCGAACGCCAGCGAAAACGCCATTGCCGTGGTGGACCCGAACTCGCCGGCAACGAACCCGGTTCTTGGCTTGATTCCTACCGGGTGGTATCCCACGGCTGTAGCTACAGACGCTTCGGGTAAGACCTTAATCGTCGCCGATGGATACGGCTTTGGTTCAGTGGCCCCACTCGCAACCGGCACGGGCAGAAGTTACACGAATCGAAATGGCGAGATCTCCATATTCCCGATTCCCGACCCAGTGCAACTTGGTAATTACACGCGTGAGGTCAGACAGAATAATCAGGTTCTGCCGCTTGGGGCGGCGACAACGGCGGCCAATGGAAACCCGATTCCGATGACGCGTGGAGGACAGACACCGATCAAGCACGTGTTCTACATCATCAAAGAGAACCGGACCTTTGACCAGGTGTTTGGCGATATGGCGCAAGGGAACGGAGACGCAACGCTCGTTCAGTTCGGGCAGAATGTGACACCTAACCTGCACGCGCTAGCGAGCCAGTTCGTTTTGCTGGATAACTACTATGGTCCCGGGGATCAATCGGCGCTTGGACATCGCTGGTGCCTGCAAGCCTATGCCGGGGACTGGATCCACAAGTACAGCAATGCCCGCAATGATCAGAACCCCATGCTGTTGGGCGCGACAGAAGCCATCTACGACAACGCCAAGGCGAATGGCCTGAGCGTTCACTCGTTTGGAGAGCGCGGTCTAAACACTTTCTCGAATCCGAATGCGACCTGGACAGATGTGTATAACGACTGGAAGAATCACACGAGCAATGTAAAGATTACGCCGTATGCGGAAATCATTGGGTTGCGCGATATCTACGATTCGCGCTTTCCGGCGTACGAACTACGTGTTCCGGACCAGTATCGCGCCGGCATCTTCCTGCAGCAGTTCACGCAGTGGGAGCAGAACGGCACTCTGCCGAACCTGGTTTTGATTTTGCTGCCGCAGGATCACACGAACGGAACAAGCCCGGGCTATCCGACGCCGCGGGCCATGAACGCCGATAACGATTTGGCCGTGGGGAAGGTGGTAGAGGCGATCTCTCACAGCAAGGATTGGGCCAGTTCAGCGATCTTCATTACTGAGGACGATTCGCAAGACGGTACCGATCATGTAGATGGGCATCGCACGGTGGGAATGGTGATTAGCCCTTGGGTTCGCCACCATGCTGTCGATAGCAATCTGTACACGATCATCAACATGTATCGAACGATAGAGCAGTTTCTTGGATTAGCTCCGCTCAATCAGTTTGATCTTGCCGCGGCGCCCATGTTTTCGGTTTTCAGCGGAACGCCGGATCTTACTCCATTTACTACACTGCCCAACCAAATAGCACTCGACGAGATGAATCCGTCCATGGCCGGACTAACTGGCCTACAGCGTGAACTTGCAGAAGCCTCGGCTAGAAACAACACGAGTGAGGCCGATAGCGGCCCCGCAGACGTGATGAATCGCGCCATTTGGCATTCCGTGAAAGGCTTCAATACGCCCTATCGACTGGGGCGAAAGGCCGACACAGGTCATGATTCATTCCTACAGCTCTTGAGATTGGCCGGAAGTTAATTCCTCGTGGCGGCCGAGACAGCCCGTCCAGCGAATTCAAATTTCTACGCGTATCCAAGTTCGCGTATAGCATCACCCGCGCCGCTAAGGTTAGCCAGCTTCATCTCGGAATACTTGCGTGAAAGGATGACGCCTTGGGCCCCCGCGTGGAAAGCGGCGAGTACGGCGTCTTTCGTCCCCTGCGGTGTTGATTGACTGCTGGTCTTTGCTGTCGGTATGTCGATATCGATCCCCGGCCACACCAGCGTCTTCTTACCCGCTAGGTCATCCATTGCGCGCTTCGTTTCCCGATACACGGTATCTGTCGAAAGTCCTTTGGCTACGATTTCGTCGTATTTGCCCTCTTTGAAATTCATGACGCTGTATTCGAACTCAAGCAGCAGCGGCTTCGGAGTATCGCCATAAATCGTCTGGCTCACGCTGTCGATATAGGAAGCCATTCTCTCGCCGCCGGAGTTGTGATACATCACCATCTTTAAGTAATCCGAGTAGTCGGCCAAAACCGGTAGATCCTGCTCGGCGCGGTAAATCGGATTGAACGAGTTGTTATGCCAGATGTGCCAGCCGACGGACAGGCTTGGCTTTGCTGTTTTCACTGTTTTATAGATGGCCGCGTAAGTGGCGCGTAGACTATTGGTCCACAGCATCTCCCAAGCCGCGATCTCCGGATAGTTCAACAGAATGCGCCAAAAGGTGACGTACGATCCGTCTACGGGACGTTTTCCGGCGCGGCCGGCGCGCACAAATTGTTCCAGTTGAAGGAAGCCTTCGCGAGCGCGAGAGACATTGATTCCCAGCGATTGAGCCTTCTTCTGGCAGAACTCACAGAAGCATGTCACACGTCCCGGATCGCTGTGGGTCCCGCCATGGCTTGCGCCGATTGAATTACTTAACGCGCCTTGCCGTTCCGATCCCCACATCAAACCGTCGATGTCGTAGGAGCGAGCATAGTCTTCCACTAACCCAGTCAGAAAATTTTGGTAGTTCGGATTGTTGAAGCAAAGCGTGTGAGCATGATTACCATGCAGGTCAATTTCCTGCAACTTGTCTATGTTTGGGATGTCCGGCCGGAAAACATCCTCCAGCCAACAAATGGTTTTCATCCCGCGCTTCTTGGCTGCAGGCAAGACCATTTCGAGAATGTCGAGATTGCCGTGGTCAGGCGCGCGCGTGTCTTTTAGAACCGTGTCTTTATAAAACTGGGCATGCGGTGTTGCGAAATTGCCGCCATGAAAAGTCAGGTCGTACTCTTGCTTGCCATGATCGGGCAAGGGCTGCCCTGGCACTTGCCGTCCTGCGATGCCTCGACCATAGGTGAATACGGCCAAAAATAATGTGTTGACGGCGCCGCGCTCTTGGACGATGTCCAACACTTTTTCCGTGCCCTCATCCAGAAACGACACCGAACCAACCTGGATACCAATGGTCTTTCGGGGGTTCTCGGGACGGGTTGCTCCCATCAAAAGAGGTGCAGAAGTAAGTGCGGCAGTTTGTAGAAACTCCCGGCGGTCTAGTTTGTTGTCAATCATTTGTTGTCAATCATTGAAATTCAGAAAAGCTAAATGGCTCTCGTCAGGGCAAGCACTTCATACTCGTGCACCCGCGGTACTGTCGCCAAGATATCCGAGCCCTGCATTGTGAATGGCAGCGTCTGTCCCGCGTTCAGAGTGAAAGCCGCACCAGGCCGAAAACCTTTTGGGACTCTGAGCCGCACTTCCTGCTTTCCTACCGTCGAAATCTCGCGTGCCGGCCCTTTCATAAGTGCGGGCGTGGTGTAGTTCACCATGTGCAATGCCAGACCAGCTTCCGTCTCCCAGTAGAAGATGTCGAGCAGACCGTCACCCGTCACCTTCGCGTCAAAATCATCGCGGCCGGCCCATCGCACGGCGTTTGATAGCAAGCGCCCAAGGTCGCGATTCCAACTGCGCCAGAAGGTCCTATCAATGTCGTCACTGAAGTAAACTACACGTCCCGCTCCTTCGCGCACAACAACGCTCGGCCCCACCGTTTTGTCGGATTCCGGATAGACAAATTCCGGGGGATAGGCCGGGAAAGGCGGAATTCGCGTCAAAATCGGATTCGCAACGTCGCGAATCGGCACGCGGAAAATGGGACCCGGTAAAAAAGTTGTACCCTCTAGCCCATTTAAGATAGGATGCTGCCTCTCCACCTGCAGATAAGAATTACGCAGCGGCCCTTCTGCCGGAGCCGTCATCGAAGCACCGAAGAGTTCTCCCAGCGCGAAGTCTTTCCGCATGCTGCCCCATTCGTCATAGAGTGACGTTTCAAACGTGGCGACCATCGATCCACCGCCACTCGCGAACTGACGCAAGACGTCGCATGCCGCGTCAGGCAAGAGCGCTGCATTTGGCAGGACAACCACTCTGTATTGGGCCAACCTTTCCTGCGACAGATCCTCGTCGTGAACAATATCGAACGGAATGCGTGCTTCAAGCAGCGCGTAATAGTAGCCCTGTAAGGCCTCCGTATTCTGCGCCAATTTCGGATGCCATACCTGCGTGCGTTGCGGCCAGACCAGCGCCACAGATGACAACGATCGCCGGTTGAAGTAGTGTTTCTCATTCGCCGCCAGCCAATCAAAGAAATCGTGGGCCGGCTTCTCCCAGCGCGTGTCCTTCGGGCTGCCGCCTAACCAGGTTTCCCACGGCGCCATGCCGCTCGCCGCCGTCTGAGCTAGCCAACTCCGCATCTCCACCGGCGCCTTGCTCGTATGACGCCAGACTGCATCGCTCAAGTTATAAGCACTCGTTACGTTGGTAGCCGTTCGTCCTCGCATCACGCTATAGGAGATGCGACCCTGCTGCGCGCAATCCCACATGGGCGTAGTACCGCTTCGATCCTGGTGGTCTGCGTTCATCCACTTACAGATTCCGGCTATCTTTTTCACATTCACTTCAGCGCGAATGCTGCCGCCGAGGTTTCCCACATAAACACGGTCGACGCGCCCTTCCGTCGCCGTCGCCTGCCACAGATTCCAGATCTCCAGCACACGGCTCAAACGCCACTCTGTCCATTGACGGTAGTTGGGGTCTTGCCGGTTAGCGCTCTGCGGCAGATCGTCATGAAACAGCCGTTGGTATTCCGCTTTGCAGTGTTCGCAATAACAAACGCTTCCTAAACCTGTGCCGGGCCAACCATTCGTGTAGTAACCATCCGGATCGTAGTGCTTGTTCAGCTCTTTGATAATCGCCGTCATCTGTTGGTCATAGTAGTGACCGAACATGCAAGTGGAATACAGCTCTTTGGCTTCGGGATGCCGGACGGGTTCCCCGGCCTGATTGCGCGTGACCCAGCCGGGATGAGCCTCAAACAGCTCCGGGAAACAGTAAGTGGGATCTAATCGTGCGACTACACGCATCTTCGCTCTGCGCGTCGCGCTGCTGAATTCACCATACAGATCACGGTTGCCGAGAAAGCGTGCCCTCTTGTGATAGGGCACCTGCGTTGGGTAAAACGCTACGATGCCGGCGCAAGAAACGATGAGTCCATCTTCTTTCAGACTGCTCCAGTAACTCACCCACTTGTCTGTATCCAGAGTCTGACAATCTTTTTCGTTAATGTTGATCTGACCCAAACGGCGTATGCGTTCATACCAGAAGGGCGCCGCGGTCGAGGCTTCCGATGGGAGGATTGCAGCGCTCGCCAGAAGAATCCCAGTGTTGAAGCTTCTTCTGCTAATGCTAGATGTCGTGTCGTTCATAAGATTCTGCTGCTTGGGCGAGTAAGTCGTCCGCAGCCTAAAAGGAAACCTTCAATTGGAATTGCAGATTCCGGCTTCCGGTCTTGGTCGTCACCATCATGAACGTCGAGCTCAGCGGATTTGCATTCACGGGGCCCCAGTTCGGATGGTTCAACAAATCGAATGCCTCCGCCCGAAATTCTAGATTCGACCGTTCGCCTAAGGGAAGCGGGAACTGCTTATGCAGCGCCAGGTTCCACTCCCAAAATCCAGGGTTGCGGAAATATTTCGATTGTACTGTGTTGAAAACGTTCCCGTCGCAGGCGCCGCGAAAGCACCAGGGCAATATACAGTGGCGCCCAGATTCGCTACAAAAGGCGTGCTGCAGCCATTTGAGTTCCCTGTCACATTCCAAAACTGGTTTCCGCTGCCCGTCCCAATTCCTGCATAGTCGATGTTTGTGCGAACGGAGAAGGGTAGCCCCGACTGGAATTGATTTGTCCCCGATGCAGTCCAGTCGCCAACGACCTTAGCAAGTAATCCCTTCTGATTTCGATACGGCAGGTTGTACACGTAACTCACCGTCAACGCCTGCGGTACATCGAAATCCGATCGCCCCCAGTAGGTCCTATCGTTATAGGCATTGGGCAGGACGTCGGTCAGGACTGACGTATTGTCCATTGATTTAGACCACGTATAAGCAGCGCTGAAAGTGATCTGACCCACCGTCTTCCGTGCCGCCGCTTGGAAGGAGTTGTATTGCGATGCGCCGGAGTTCTCGGAAATGTCGATGATCCCCGCGCCCAGGTAAGGCCGTAATGCGTTCGTGTTTACACCCGGGTTCGAATAGATCGTGCCCACTTGCGGGAGCTGATTGATGTTTCGCTTCCTCTGCAAGTGCAGCCCTCGATTTCCCACATAGGCGGCCGAAACATCCAAGCCATGCCCGAATTGATGCTGAACCGTGACGTTGTACTCCCAAGCCGTCGGCCAGACATTGTTCGGAGCATTGATCGTCATCGTAAACGGCGAAACAATTGACGCCGCTGAAGTCAACGAGTTGATATTGCCATTCACCAATGTTGTCTGCGGCATGAAGGGCGGATTGCCGCCCAGCGCCGTGTCGCGATTGATTGCCGTTCTATCGGCAAAGTAGCCCCCGCCGGCGCGAATCACGGTATTCGGAGCTAACTGGTAAGCGATGCCGAGTCGTGGTTGCAGTAACGCGAATTGTGTCGGCGTAAAGCTGTTAGGAAGATTGTGATAGAGACTTGAGAACTGAGGCTGGCTTAGAAAAGGGTACCGGTTCAGGGCGTCTTTTGTGGGTCCGCTACCCGGCAGCACAATTCCGTTGTACGGAGACCCGCTGGTTATGAAACCGGTCGTCCTGCTCACTGTGGCCGCTTGCGCCGGATTGTAAAACTCCGGCTCAAACTGCGCAATCGTTCCGTTGGTGGTGCTCCACGCCGGCCAAATCGAATAGCGCACGCCATAATGAATGCTCAATTTAGGCTTCACCTGCCAGACATCCTGCACAAACATGTCCAACGATTTCGCTTGCCATGGCGTTTCCGGTTTAGCGCCTATCTCGGAATATGTGTTGAAATTCCCCAGTAGCGCATTGGCAATGCCCAATCCGCTTGTGTTCGCCGCGCCCGAATCCAGAAACTGAAAGCCCCCGTTCTGATTGTTGGTCTGCGGTGGGCTCGCTGTCGTCAACTGAATCAGATCGTTCTGCCCGGCATATTCGAATGTGGCGCCGAATTTGACCGTGTGATTGCCGGCGACCTTCGTGACGTTATCGGTTACGTCCTCTACAAATCCCGACCACGAACCTGGGTACGGACCTGTATTGATCGTCGTCAGCCCGGTGACCGCAATGGTGGGAATTTTCGTCGGGTCCAGTTTCGTACCCGGATACAGGTAAGGGTAGGTAATGCCATGCGAAGTCCGGTCACAAAATGCGCCACAAGCCGAACTTGCCTGAATGGAACCTTTGCCATCTGAGTTCGCCGATACGGAAAAGTCATTCAGCAGCGTCGGAGTGAAACTCGTCGTCAAGTCCACTATTCCCGTTCTGTTCGGCCTCGACCATTCCGTTTGAAATAGCCCCAGCGTGCCTTCAAGCGGGTTGTTGAAGTGCCAGGGAATAAACGTTCCACGGACAAACAGGTGGTTCTTGTCATTCAGGTAGTAATCCGCTTTGAACGTCGTCTTGTGTACGTTCGACGCTACAGGGTACGTTTGTATCCAATTCGCGGAACCTTGCTGGAAGCCCGGTGTCGGAAGCGGATATGCATTTAGAAGTGCCGCTCCCTGTGCGCTGACCTGCGAAGCCGGAATGATGTTGCCCGGATACGCTTGGCCTGTGGCGGGGTTCGTCGCAACCCGCGTCTTTCCAAAGAAAATGTTCTTGGGATTCAGGAGGATGCTCAAATCGCCCGTCCGCATCGCTGCCGTGGGAACAGTGCCGGTCGTATCGTCGTCGTATCGTCTGCGTACCCACTCCTCCGCGAAAAAGACGAACAGCTTACTGCGGTCGCGGTTGAACTTTCCCGGTACATAGACCGGCCCACCTACATCGAATCCGAAATCGTTGTAGTTTTGCTTCGGCGGATTTCCATTCTGCCGCGCCAGCGGGCTATGATTTCTCGACCAGCTATTGGCATCAAAGGCCGCGTTCCGGATCACCTCGTAAGCTTCGCCATGAAACTTTGTCGTCCCGCTTCTGGTCACGAACCGAATCTGCCCGGCGTTGGACCTTCCCAGTTCAGCATCGAAGTTGCCTGTGAGGACCTGAATTTCCTGTACGGAGTTCATATCTTGGGCTCCCAGCATTGAACCCGATTCCCGCGTCCGCGTAGCCATTGCCCCGTCGACATAAACCGTATAGGCGTCTGGCCGCCCTCCATTCATGCTGAAGCCGCCGTTGCTGACGCTGTCTGGGTCAAAAGTTGAAATGTCGCTACCGACAACTCCTGGTTCAAGCAACGCGAGATAGATTGGGTTCCTCCCGTTCACTTCCAGTTGCTGGAACTGGGTAGCCGTGACTGTGCCGCCCGTCGATGGTTCCAGGCTCAGCGCCACGGCGTCTGTGGCGTCCGTTACCTGCACCGTCTCAGTAACGCTACCGACCGTTAGCACGGCTGACACGTTCAATTGATCTGACGAATTGAGATGAATTCCAGTCTGCTCATACCTTTCAAAACCTCTCAACTCCACGTCAATCGTGTAGGTCCCCGGTCAGGCTGGGGAACGTGTAATAACCGGAACCATTCGTCGTGGTCTCACGGCTGACATGGTTGCCTTCGTTGCTAACGGTAACCTTCGCTCCCGGCACCGTCGCTTTGCTGTTGTCAACCACGGTGCCCGATATCTGCCCTATATCCATCTGGGCCTGCAAGGCGGGCGGCGCCAAGAAGCAAAAGCACGCAGACGTTATCCAAAGAAGTGCGGCTGCCCGTGATACGTTATTCCCTACCGAGATACTTGCACAACGAATCTTCTTGGATCCCATGCCTCGGGATGTTATCAGCAGAAATGCGCTCTTGCATAGGTTCCTGGCGCTCGAACATGTTACCGAACGGTCCCGAACCTGCCTATAACCGGTCGCACGAAGTCTGCGAGTATGACAGTATATTAGGGCCCGTGTAGTGTAGGCATCACGTTGACCGCGAAAGCCAGTAGGCAAGCTCTCAGTTCCGTAGTCCCCGAAGACGATGAGATTCGAGCAGCACTCGACGCCATCCTTAGCGCTCCGGCCTTCCTCCGGTCAGAACGCCAATCGCAGTTTCTGCGCTTTGTCTGTGACACCGCGATCAAAGGCGATGCTGCCAAGCTCAACGAGTACGTTATCGCGCACGAAGTCTTCGGCCGCGGCGCCGACTATTCACCCGGCGAAGATTCAATCGTCCGCCGTCAAGCTCATTCCCTGCGGCAAAAACTTCACGACTACTACGCGCAGGAAGGCCGTGATTCTCAGATTCGCATCAATATTCCCAGTGGACATTATGTTCCAGTGTTCACCCACGTGGATCAACCTGGGGGCCCGCCCGCACTGCCGGAGAGCACTGCTCCGGTCCCTGATCCACTCAGCGATGTTCGCCAGATAACTGCGCCGCGTCCTCTGGCCCTCGCCACCCTGATCGCCCTTTTCTTTCTTGCGCTGGGCTACTGGATGGGGACGATGTTCCACGGTAACCGGCTCTTCCCATCCCTTGATCCAGCGATTTCAGAAATCTGGGGCCCCTGGCTCTCCGACCCTCTCGGCGCCGTTATCTGCCTTAGCAATCCGCTCACCGCCGTTGTCAAGCAGTTTCCTTTTGCTCTGCCGTTGGAACCGCACCGTAACCCGCCCCGTATTGTGGTCACTCCTGAGCAATCGGAACAGTTCCGCCGGTTTTTTGAACTCCCGCCCGGAGGACACTTCTATCTTTACCCCGCGTTCTCGCAATCAAAAATGGGCGAAGCCCTCGGAACGGCAACGCTCACGGCAATGCTCACGCGAGCAGGCCTTACCATCCACGCCACCCAAAGCCGGTTCTTGAGTTGGGATAGCTTCCGCAACCAGAATCTTATACTGATTGGGCACGACGAAGCCAATCGTTGGCTTGACCCCATACTCGACCGGCTCCCAATGCGGATGGTAACGACCGAAGCTGATAAGGCCCGGCACATCATAGTATCCGCTCCTGCCGGCGCCAAGCCCGACGAGTTTTATTTGGAATTTCCAGCGGACGTTCACAGCATATCCCGCGACTACGCGCTGGTGTCGATGCTGGCGGGCGTTGACGAAAAGCACCAGCTCTTGTTAATCAACGGTCTGAATACGGAAGGCACCCAGATTGCCATGGAGTATCTGTCCGATCCCAAACGCTTGCGCGAACTTCTAACCCGTTTGCACGCGTCCGCTCCGGCGCACAAAGGTCTTTGGCGCTTTCAGTTTATTCTGCGCACCGAGGTCCGCGACCAAGTTCCCATCACAGCCGATTTATTAATTGTCAAGGTTCTTTGATCAGGAAACTTCGGGCGGTCCACGGCTCAGCCATTTACACAGCAACGGATTAGCTCCGCGTCGAATTACTTGCTACGTCTGATATTTTGGAGCAACGACAACGGACTTAATGGGCGTTGTACCTGGCTGATTGAAGACAAGTGAAGAAGATGAGTCCGCACGGCCGAAACGATTCGGCAGCCGGCGACAGGACCGTGGCGCAACGGGCCGCCGATCGCATCCGCACGCTGCGCCATCTTCAACATCGTTTCGACAGAGCGGGGTCTTCTAGCTTGGGGAGCATTCGCCCTGGTGCTGGCTTATCCTTACGGACTGCGCCTGATGCTTGTCTTGGGATTGCTTCTGGTAATGAGCTACCTCGCAGCCGCATTTGAGCCGCGGGTCACAGGCGTGGAGTTCGCCAGATAAAATCCTCAGTTCTTGCGTTGAGTGCAGCGATCTATCGCCGCCGGTCGAGGGAGTGGCAGCGCTTCGAGTTACTTGCCGGCGGTGTCTTTTTTCGCTGCTTCTTTCCAACCCTCATGAACATCGTGGGCGGCCTTATCCAGCTTGCGACCGATCACCCGGCCAGCCTTGTCGGTCTCAACCGCCACTTTGTGAGCGGCTTGTCCCACTTTGCCCGCCGGTGTGTTTGCATCGTGATGGCGTTCCGGTTCCGGCTCGCTGGAGCCACAGGCGCTCAGTGTTAGGAGACCTGCAAAGAGTATCGCTCGAAGGCGTTGCGGCTGCATGAGTCTTTGATGACGGCGGGAGCGCAAAGGTGACTGGGGTAAACGGGGTACCGGCATCACATCTTGGCCCTCCGCGGCATCCGTTGCAGAAGCGCCAAAAGTCTAAAGTACTCGCGGAGCAAAAAGGATAATAGCGGCGCCGGCCAGACAGACGGCGGCTCCCAGCACATCCCAGTGATCGGGCCGCTTGTTCTCGACGACCCACAGCCAGAGCAGCGAAGACAAGATGTAAATGCCGCCGTAGGCTGCGTATGCTCTGCCCGCAGTGGTGGAAGCGATGCGTGTTAGGGCAAGGGCAAAGGCGATCAGGGCCAAAACCCCCGGAATTGTCCAGAGCGGGCTTTTTTGCATGCGCAGCCAAGCCCAGAAGGAGTAACATCCGCCGATCTCACCGAGGGCCGCCAGCAAGTATAAAAGGAGGGATCTCATCCTTTTGACAGTCTCATGGCCTTACGCGCGCATAGGGGGAGCGCAGTGCAACTGGTGCTACGGGGAGCATTTCAGAAGGTTGCATTGGGGCAACGGGGACCTGTTAGCGCTATTGTTAGCGGCAGCTTCGCTGGCCGTGTGCGCGTTCATCGCGGCGATTATTCCCCGCGAGCTGCGCTGCTCGATGGATCCTATGAAGGCGCTTCGTACGGAGTAAGTAAGAAATGAGTGCGTTGAGGGCTGAATCGAGCAAATTCGATTACCGATGCGCGAGAGAGCTTGGGCGTGCAGCCGATAAGAAGCTAGAACAATGTCTTCCAGCGTCTCGAATTCCCTTTCGGCTGGCGCGCAACTGCTTGCGAACAACAAGCTCTTACTCCCCGGTCCTTCGCACTCCGATATCGGCACCGCAACTCCCGATCAAGGGGTCAAGAAGGCGGCTGCGACGCTGCCGCTGCAGGCGAGCGGGACGTTGTCTATATCCAGCACCTCACCCGATGGAGACACAGTAGAGCTAAGTGCCGAGGCGATGCAGATGCTTCAACAAATGGGCCGCGTGGGGAGCTCAAGCGCTGGCTCTTCGCATGCGGTTCATTCCTATTCGGCAGTAGCTGCGCACGAGAGCTTTGATTATTTCGGATAGGACGACTACTTAACAATTTGACTCACTAAGGCGAGCAGATCTTGTGCGGAGTAGTCGGGCTCGGGGCCGAGCGGAAAGAGGGCTTGACCCGGACGCGAGACAAAAGCAGCGCGGCAGCCCGCGCGCATGGCTCCGAAGACATCCCAACCGTGAGCAGCTACCAGCAGCAGATCAGACGGGCGAACTCGAAGAGCTTCGGCGGCAGCGTGATAAGCCTCGGGCGCGGGCTTGTAGCGGCGGACGCCATCCACGGAAAGGGTCTGTTCGAAATACTCGGTCAGGCCTGCGTTGCCGAGTTGTGTTTCGAGACTCTGAGTGCTCGAATTGCTAAGGGTGGCGAGGCGAAATCCCGCAGCCTTCAAGGTGGCGAGAGCGGGTTTGACGTCGGCGAAAGGTGGGAGCGAAGTCAAGCACTGTTTGACGGCGGTGATGCCCGCGTCGGCGAGCTTGCCCCCGATCCTGAACGCGGTCATTTTCAGAACGGCGGAGGCAATTTCATCCATCTCCGCGTAATCGCCTGCAAGCGTCGTCCCGACGGAGTACTGCAGCACTTCGCCGAACCATTCACGAACGGACACTGCGCTACCGAATAAGCGCTCGAGTTCAGGAGCAAGCGCCTGAATATCGAGCAACGTCCCATTTACATCAAAGACGATGACCTGAGGCACCGCTTACTTCTCTTGGTGTGCAACGATTTGCGACTTGATCTTGTCGTAAGTGGATTGGGGAACAATCTTCTTGGTGACGAGATCGGTTTTCGAGCGGTAGGGTCGTCCCGCGACAATTTTTTGGGCGTAGGCAGAGCCGATGCCGGGCAGCGCATCTAGCTCGCCCGCGCTTGCACTGTTAATGTCGAGCAGACCGCTTTTCCTAGCGGCGGAGGTTGTCTTTGTTGACGAAGCGTGAGATTTAGATTTCGCCGCAGAGGAGGTTTGCCCGGCCACGAGAACGACTGCGGCGATGAACATGAGCAGACATCGGGTGAGTTTCATAACGGAGATTTTAGCAGCGATATGACAGCCGCCGAAGTAATAGCCAAGTGTGGAGGAGCACCGTCGCCGTTTTTTCGGGGCACGGCGAAGCCTTACGTCAGGTGGTGGTGGCTGGCGGGGCCCTTCCTGCAAGAGGACATCGTACGGCAGTTGCGGTGGGTAGGCGAGGCGGGTTTCGGGGGCGTGGAACTGGCGTGGATCTATCCATCATGGCTCGAAGACGATCCGGGGTTGCGGCCGGATTGGATGGGCGCGGAGTGGACAGAACTGCTGGCATTCGCAAAGCGCGCGGCGGAGCACTTGGGCCTGGGTTGCGATTTCACTTTCGGCAGCTGCTGGCCTTTCGGTGGATCTTGGATCGGGGCGGACGATGCGGCGCAGACCTTTACCGGGCGTTCCGAACAGAGGCTTGGATGTTCTTGGGAACAGCCGCGCCTGGAACCGACGCCCATTCTCAATCATCTTTCGGCTGCGGCGCTCGAGCGCTATGCGCGGCCGCTGCTTGATGCATTGCTGCCGGCGATAAACGGGCGCCGGTCCGCGCTGTTTTGCGATTCGCTGGAGTTGCGGACTGAGGCGATGTGGTCTGGCGAATTGTGGGACGTCTTCGAGCACCGCTTCGGGTATTCGCTTCGGCCGTTTGCAGCCAAGCTGGATGTGGACGTGCATGTTCGCTATGACTATCGCAAGCTACTTTCCGATACGATCCAGCAAGAGTTCTACCAGGCATTTACGCAGATCTGCGGTCGGAATCATGCATATGCAAGAGTGCAGTGCCATGGTGCACCGACCGATTTGTTGGCGGCGTATGCAACGGCAGATGTGCCGGAGTCTGAATCTCTCTTGTTCGCGCCCGCATTTTCCCGCATCGCTGCTTCGGCGGCGGCATGGGCCGGCAAGCAAATAGTAAGTGCCGAGGCGTTCACCTGTATCTACGGTTTCCCCGGGTGGGATGACGGCGCACAGACTTACTGGCGCCAGGAGAACATTGAGGACTTGAAGCTGCTGGCTGACAGCTTGTTTGCGCATGGAGTGAATCAGATTGTTTGGCACGGGATGCCCTATCAACCTGCGAGCAGCGAGCTTGAGTTTTACGCGTCTGTGCACGTGGGACCAGACAGCGCATGGGCCGCTCAGCTTCCCGCGTTCAACAGATATCTGGAGGATGTGTCTGCGGTTATGCGGATCGGGAAGTCCTATGGCGGATTGGGCGTTTACCTACCGTTTGAAGATGCGCTCATGCAGGACCGATTGGCGGACGAGGAGTGTACACCGGGCGCAAACTATTACTGGGAGATGAGGCATGCGGTCGCGCCGCCTGAGATAGAAGGGTTTCTTCCGTTGTGGATTTCGCAGGCGTTCCTTCGCGAAGCGCGGGTAGAGGACGGGTTAGTTTGCTCGCGCGAGCTGGCGCTACAAGGGCTGTATGTGGATTGCCAGTGGCTGGACGTGGCGGCTTTAGCCGAGTTACTACGATTGGCGGAGCAGGGTGCAGCTATCGTGTGCCCGCGACAGTCGAAACAGCCGGGCTTCAAGCAGGACAAAGCCGCGTACCAGCGCACCTTAGACAGATTTCTCGCACTTACCAAGAACACGGTAGATAGCAGCATCTTCACGCCGCTACTACGCGGTGAAGAGTTGCCGTGGTACTGGGCACGAACGATGGGAGATGAGTTACTGCTCTTTGTTGCGCACCCGCAAGCAAAGAAGATTCAGTATCCGATGGAGTACGGGTTAGGTCTGAAAGCAGGAATAGAGGAGAGAGAGTTTTCGCTACAGTGGCGCGGGCAAGAACTCAGCTTGAACTTACGCTTTGAACCATGCCAATCCTTAATCGTTCTAATAGATGGGAAAGGTTTAGTTAAGCAAGTTCGCGCTAGCGACTTTCGCCCGCGACACAGCGCGGACTAGACGCGTCTACGGAATACCATGTGGTAGATAACCAACACTAGGATGGCTCCAATAACAGCCACCAAGATGCTATAGAGGTTTAAGCCGGTGACACCCTGAGCACCGAACATAGTGAATACCCAGCCTCCGACGACGGCTCCGACGATACCCAAGATGATGTCGAGAAAGAAGCCCTCGCCGCTTTTATTGACGACTTTGCTGCCAATGAAACCGGCGATGAGACCGAGAACGATCCAAGCGAGAAATGACATAATTGTGTCCTTTTGAGAGAGATTTTGTTACTGATTACTCGACATGTGAGACATGATCATCGCCAGGGAACCAGCCCCCAACGCTTTCACCAAACTGGGATGCTGAGCGTAGAAGCTGCCCGCTTCGTCAACGATGGAAGGATTATTTTGCTGCGCGTGCTCGGCGAGTTGCTGGACGGCTTCGGGGGACACCTGCTGAGCTTGCTGTGGCGTCACTTGCGTGGCGCCTCCGAGAATGCTGGACAGCCCTGCTCCACCTCCGAGAACGCTGGACAGTCCGCCTAGGGCACCTGCACCAGCAGCCGCTGGCCCGAGCGAACCCAACAAACGGTTCAAAATACCGGCTTGCTGCTGGCCGTTCGACTGGCTAAAGAGAGTACCCAGCATCTGCCCAAAAGGCGGCGTTTGGCCGGAACGAAAAGCCTCCGAGAGCCCTGCGGCCAGTTGAGGCTGCGGAGCCGATTGAGCCACTTGGTCGAAATCCTGGTGCACGTTAGCTGAGGGATTGGCCGCGCCCGCCCCGCTATATTGTTCGAGAGTTTTGACTATATCGAAAATCGACATCTGAGAATCCTTGCAGGAACGACTTAGTGTTGGGTTCCCACGCTATCTGGATGGAATACGTAGAAAATTGTTGCGCCTAGAACCGCAGATAAGGACGATTGAGAGGTTAAGAAAGTTTAGAGTAAGTGCGGCATAGGCGCGCCAAGCCCCAAGCGAGTACTTCGCCCTATGATTCAGGAAGGTCGAGTAAATAGTTCCGCCCGCCATCGACGGGGCCCCGGAAATACACCCTTTTGGTGTAGCGCTACCCCCAAAATTCTCCGGGGTCCACTAGCCGAGTGTGAAGGCGGCCGGGTCAAGCCAGTAATCGCGTTTGTATTGGTCGCCTAGTTTTTAGCCAGCTAGGCTAGTGTCCTGAGTCAGAAGTCAGCATAAAAAGGACACGTGTTGGCTGCGGCGGGAATCCAAACTGCATGGGCCGACCGACCAAGCCGATTGCCTTGAGCGAAGAGGATCGAATGAAGCTTCAGGAATGGGCGCGGCGTCCGAAAAGCGCGCAACGTTTGGCCCTACGAGCGCGAATCGTGCTAGGGTGCGCGGACGGGATGGAGAATCGCCCAAGTCGCCCGGCAACTCGGCATTGCAGATCAGACTGTTTGCAAGTGGCGGGAGCGGTTTCGCTCTACTGGTCTGGACGGATTGGCCGATGAACCTCGGCCCGGCACTCCGCGCAAGATCACCGATGGGCAGGTAGAGGCGCTCATCACAAGGACTCTGGAAACTGTGCCTGCGCAGGGCAGGCATTGGTCCACCAGAACCATGGCGGAGGTGACGGGTTTATCGCAATCGGCCATTTCTCGGATCTGGCGTGCCTTTTCGCTACAGCCGCACCGTGTCGAAACGTTCAAGTTATCCTCCGACCCGTTCTTTGTGGAGAAGGTGCGCGATATCGTCGGTCTGTATTTGAACCCGCCGGCCCGGGCGCTCGTGCTTTGTGTGGACGAGAAGAGTCAAGTCCAGGCACTTGATCGAACGCGGCCGATCCTGCCTCTTCGGCCCGGCGTGCCGGCACGCCAAACTCACGATTACCTCCGCAACGGAACTACCTCTTTGTTTGCTGCTCTCGGTGTAGCCGCAGGAAAGGTCATCGGATCCTGTCACCGCCGTCATCGGCATCAGGAGTTTCTGCGTTTCCTGGAACGCATCAAGGAGACCTTTCCCACCCACCTCGATATTCACCTGGTCATGGACAACTACGGCACTCACAAGATGCCTAAGGTGAAGCGCTGGTTTGCGCGTCGCCCCCGCTACCATGTGCACTTCACGCCCACCAGCGCCAGTTGGCTAAACCAAGTCGAACGCTTCTTTGGCCTGCTGACGGAACGTCGCATCCGCCGCGGCACCTTCGCAAATGTCCGCGAACTAGAGTCGGCGACCCGTGACTGTCTCGCTCACCACAACCAAAAGTCCAAGCCCTTCACTTGGACCGCTGATGCCGACTCCATCCTTAGAAAAATAGCCCGCTTTTGTATGCGAACCTCTGACTCAGGACACTAGCGGGATACACCGGGGACGAGATGTTGACGCTGACTTGAAGTGTTTGCTTCGAGCAGCTGATTCGGGCTGCGGCTAATAGTGAGAGCACTGTCTGTATACACGGCGGTGCTGACGCGCAAATTTGAAGATCGGGCGAGCAATGCGGCTTCAATCCCACGACTTACTTTGACATTAGTGAGGCCTAAAAACCCAGGCCAGGTAGTATGTGCTCACTACTTCACGCTTCGCGCTGCCAATACGCACTTGACCGCAGGATGCCAACGGATTGCGTTATAAACATGTCGAAATCGGCTTTAAGGATAAACCTCTTGTAAGTCCCGATGGGGAGGATTGAGCACACCGCGACATGCAACAGACGGGCGAGAAGAGCTAACGTGACGCTAATACATGTCGTTCTGAAAGCACTAGCTTAGGCCGCGGCGACTGGCTTGCGATTCGCCGATCTTGGCTTTACGTACCGGAAGATTCGTTAGCTGACGCCTCGTTGATGTACGATACGAGCGATCAGCGTATGAGCACAAATCGGCGAAAATTTCTGGTTGCGAGCGGACTGACCGCAATAGGGGCGGCGAGAGCTGCTGGGGCAAGTGATCTGATTCGGGTGGGGGCGATCGGCTGCGGCGGACGTATGCGCGACCTGTTGAATGCTGCCGATCAGGCGGGCGGCTATGACCTAGTGGCCGGATGCGATGTATACGGGCCCAGACGCGACCAGATTCGCGAGCGCTCAATTAGTAGCGCCAGCACTCATCTGGACTATCGCGAAGTGCTGGACAAGAAAGATATCGATGCGGTGATTATTGCCGTCCCCGACCACTGGCACGTGAGGGTTGCCACAGATGCGCTAGCCGCGGACAAGGATGTGTATCTAGAAAAGCCGGTGACGCACACAGTGGAAGAAGGGGAACCGCTGATGCGGGCCGTGCATGGCTCAAAGCGCGTATTGCAGTGCGGCATGCAGCAGAGGAGCTGGACTCACTTTCAGAGCGCGGTCGAGTTGCTGCAAGGCGGAAACATCGGGCGCGTGACACAGGTGCGCACCTATTGGTATCAGAATTATCAGAACGCCGGTCCGCAGTTGCCAATTGAGGTGCAACTGCTCGATTGGAAGCGATGGCTGGGAGCGGCGCCCGATCAACCGTTCGACGAAGAGAAGTTCCGGCGCTGGCGCTGGTTTTGGGATTTCGGCGGTGGTGCGATGACCGACCTGTTCACTCATTGGGTGGACGTGGTGCATTGGGCCATGAAGACGGCGGAGATGCGGAGCGCACAGGCGCTGGGGGACAAGTATGTGTTTGAGCAATGGCAGTGCCCCGATACCGTGGAGGCGGCTTTCCGCTACCCGGATTTTCAAGTCGGATACGAGGGCACGATGGTTTCGTCCGTAGACGACGGCGGGCTGGAGTTCCGTGGAACGAAAGGGACGCTGAAGCTGACGCGCGGCGGGTTCGGGATTTATCGCGAAGGAGTCCGCGGCGAAGCGGCTGTGCTGAGCGAGAAGAGCACGAAAGACGGAACCATCTCACACATGGAGAACTTCTTCGCATGCGTGCGGGATCGCAAGCAGCCGAATGCGCCGGTAGAGGCGGGGGTGGCGGCCGCGCGCGCTGGTCACATCGGGAACTTAGCGTTGCGGCGAGGCGGCGTAGTGAACATGTCACGCACCGCGTCGTGAATGCGCTCTACAGCGGCGCGACGATAGCTCCAACGCTCCTCAGGTTCGGGCAGTTGGACCACCATGGTTGCGTTCGCCTCAAATAGCAAGACGTCACCATGCGGGCTGAGGCCGAAGTCGACGCCCGCATAATCGAGAGCGAGCTCGCGCTGAATGTAGTCGAGCCCAGCCATTGCGCGGGGACCGAGCACGCCGGGCATGTCTTCGAGAAATTGGGCTTCTTCGGCCCGGTGGGCTGCGCTCCCGGACATTTCGGCCGTCACGTAGTGGATTTTCCAATCGCTTGAAATCGCTAGATGTAAAGGATAGAGGCGGCCGTGAACGATCATCACGCGATACTTGCGCACCTTTCCATCCGCTGCGCGCGACTCGAGGAATTGCAGCACAATGAGCTCTTCGCCGGGAATGGAAGCGAGACATGCCGGAAGCTCGTCTGCCCCCGAAGCCTTGATGAAGTGGCGGCCGTTGTGAAAGCCAGGCGTGCGCAAGAGTAGCGGAAAGACGAAGCCCAGCCCTGTCAGGGTGATTGGGGCATCGGGCGCGGCAAGCAGTTCGCGAGAAATGCGGGCGCCATGGGCCGTGATGACGCCCGGCAGTCTACTGAGGCGCATCAAATTTTCAGCGCGACCGGTGCGGAGTACGGCTGCGGGGTGATTGAGGACCGGCGTAGTGGATAGCGAAAGGAGGTTGACAGCCGCTTCCAGCGCGTCCTCTGAGTTGTCCGCGTCGCCGATGCCGTTGAAAACAACATCGTGTTCGGGAATCGGAACAGAGGACCGGTAGAACTGGGGAAGCAGGACGGTAGTTTTAAATACGCGATCGTCCAGAAGATGGCGAACGGGGACGTTCGCGCCGTTAGCAGAGATGAGCAACAGAACACGAGTGGGCGGCGCCTCGCCGCAGTAGGGCAGCTCAATCACGGCGTGGTCCCGAAAGCCGATCCGCTGATGCTCTAGGGCGGCGTCCGGTTCGCCCAGTTCGATCAGTAAACTACCGAACCCTTGATGAGCCTGCGGGTGATCGGGCACCAGGCGTAGTGCTGCTTGGTAGTGTTCGCGCGCGTCTTCAAGCTCGCCTTCCTCAAGCAGAAGGTTTGCCAGGTTCACATGGCCGGTGGGGTCGTCCGGATGTTGGGCAACGGCTTCGCGATAGGCGGTACGAGCGGCCGTCCGGTAACCGGTGGAATGGAGCAGAGTGCCGAAGTTGTTTAAAGCGACGCGATGAGTGGGGGCACGAACGAGCAAATCAAGATAGGCGCGCTGGGCGTCTTCGTTGCGGCCCAGTTCGGAGAGGATGCAGGCGCGCTCGAAGCGTAGGCGGAGCGAATCAGGGTGCGCCGCGAGCTCGGTTTCGACCTCGGCGAGACCGGCTTTGCGAGCAAGGGTGAGTGGCCAAGCGGCGAGGGGCGTCACACAGTCTCCTGTGTCGCGGGTTGACGGCACTCAATCAACCGGCCCGCTCGAACCGTAGAGTCGATCAAAGCGTCGATCTCGGCGCGCGTCGTGCGGTGATTCGTAATGGCGGCGCGGATCGTAACGCGGCCTTTGAGCAAGGTGCTCGAAGGCGCGACAACGCCGGATTCCTGCAGGCGAATCACAATTTCGGAGTTGACCCGGTCGAGCTCTTGCTCATCGATATCTTTGGCGCGGTAACGGAAACAGACAATGTGGAGTTCCACGGGGGCAAGTAGCTGAAGCTCTGGGTTATCTCGAACGCGAGCTTCAAGATAGCGGGCCAGTGCGCAATTGCTTGAGATCGCAGCGCCAAGTGCTTCGGTTCCGAACACTTTGAAGGTGAACCAGGTCTTCAAGGCACGAAACGCGCGCGAAAGATCAGGACCGAAGTCACAGGGCCAAGGTGAGCCGCCGGCCATACCGCGGTCTTCACGCATCAAGTACGAGGCGGAAGAGCTGAAGGCCTGGCGATGCAGCGCGCCATCCCGCACCAGGAGGAAACCGGCGTCATAGGGCACCTGACCCAACTTGTGAAAATCGAACGCCAGCGAGTTGGCGCGTTCGATACCGGTGAGGCGAGGCGCAAGGTCGGGGGCCATGATCGCCAAAGCGCCGAAAGCGCCGTCAATGTGGAACCAGAGCCGCTCCCTGTGAGCGATGGTGGCCAGGCCAGAGAGATTATCGATCGCCCCGGTATTAACGGTGCCGGCAGTTCCGGCAATGAAGAAGGGCGTAAAACCTGCCTGGCGATCGGACGCGATGGCTCTTTGAAGAGCATCAAGGTTTATGCGATGGTGATCGTCAACCGGAATGAGCCGGAGTGCGTCGCTGCCGAGACCGGAAAGATCCATCGCCTGGGCGATGCAGCTGTGCGCGTCGCTGGACGAATAAGCGGTGAAGCTGCTCTTACTGGCAGGAACACCTTTGCGCCGGACGTCGAAGCCCAGCACCGCGTCGCGAGCGATCAGGACGGCCAGATAGTTGGCAAGCGATGTACCCGTGAGGAACAGTCCGCTAGCCGTTTCAGGGAAACCGAAGAGGTTCCGCATCCAGCGGACAATCTGGCGCTCGACTTCTATAGGGATGTGATCTCGCCCGCCACAGTTTGCGTTAAGACCCGCGGCGAGCATTTCAGCCAGCATGCCCACGGGTGTTCCGCCGCCCTGAACCCAACCCATGAAACCCGGATGGGCATTGCCGATGGCGAACGGGAGAACAAACTGCATGAATTCGTCATGTACCGCAGCGAGGGGGGCAGGAGACCGCGGGACGGCGCCGAAGAAACGCGCACGGATGTCGTCCGGAATGGGTTGCCAGACTGGGCGGCTGCGGATGTGCTCGATATAATCCAGCATGTCATCGAGCATGCGATGGCCTTGAGCGCGGAATTGTTGCCAATTTGCAGGATCGAGCGAGACGCAGGGTGCGCGAAAGAAAGTTTCGGCAGTTCCGATTAGCGGCGTTTTGGTTTGCGGCTCGAAGCATCCCACATGGATCTATTCGGCTGACTCGGCACTTTAGTACAGGGCAAAAGTTTGGGGTAGTTTTGGGAGTAATGAAGGAGCGCTCTAAGGCTTGCATTCAATTTAGCCGATGGAGTCAATGAGGGATAAGTAGCGTCGTTTCCCTTCTTGTCCTGCGTAGAGGGTTCACCATACACTAGAGAAACGGCTCACGTCAGTCGACCCTATGAAAACCACGCTCGTTCGCGTACTCGCCAGTTCCGCCCTGCTGATTTCGTCCGCGGCACTTTTTAAAGGTCAGTCCACGCAAGGTCTCCAGAAAGAGCCGTTCGGCAAAACCACCGAGGGCCAGGAGGTGTTCCTTTACACGCTGAGAAATGCCGGCGGGATGAAGGTAACCATCACCAACTATGGGGGCACGGTCACGAGCATCCAAGTGATGGACCGCAACAAGAAGTTCGGAGACGTGGTTCTTGGATTTGCGAACGTGGAGGGCTACGAGCAAAAGCTAAATACGGCTTACTTCGGCGCACTCATCGGGCGATATGGGAATCGCATCGCGCACGGGACATTCACGCTTGATGGTCATCAGTATCACGTGCCTCTCAATGATGGTCCCAATGCGCTGCATGGCGGATTGCGCGGATTCAATAAGAAGATTTGGGAGGCAAAGGATGTGTCAAGCGCCGGGGAGCCAGCGTTGGAATTGCACTATCTGAGTCGCGACGGCGAAGAGGGATTCCCTGGCAACCTAAGTGTCACAGTGCGTTACACGCTCGATGGCCAAAACGGCTTGCACATTGACTACAGCGCGACGACAGATAAGGACACGGTCCTGAATCTCACAAATCATTCCTACTTCAACCTGGCCGGCGCGGGAAGCGAGACCGTTCTCCAGCACAAGCTAATGCTTGCCGCCGACCGCTACACCCCCGTTTCCAGCTCACTGATACCCACGGGCGCGATCGAGAATGTGGCGGGAACACCGCTGGATTTTCGAAAGTCCACAACCATCGGGGCGCGCATCAATGAAAACAATGAACAATTGAAATACGGAATAGGGTACGACCACAACTTTGTGCTGAACAGCACGCAGTTGAGCGCGGTCGCGGCGAAAGTGGAGGAACCAACCTCCGGCCGCGTATTGGAAGTGTTTACTACCCAGCCAGGTGTGCAATTTTACACCGGCAACCACCTGGACGGAAAAGTGCACGGCATGGGCGGCGTGTATCGATATCGCTCCGCGCTGTGTCTGGAGACGCAGCATTTTCCAGATTCACCAAATCAGCCTAAGTTCCCGAGCACGGTACTTCATCCGGGCGAGCCATACCACTACACTACGATTTATCGCTTTTCGACCGAGTAGCTGGGCTCGTGCAGCCGCGTAGTCACTTCTGAATACGCCGGAGGGTGAGGGCGTCGGGACGCAAGGTAGCATTTTTGAGCTTCTTCCAATCGTCGTTGACGTGGATCAACTTGCCACTAATATGATTGGACTGCTCCGAGGCGAGGAAAACCATGTGCTGCAACTGCAACTCAGGGGAAATACCGCCTGTGCGCCGGGTCTCCTTGGCTGCGGCAACGACACGCTGCTCAAGCCTGTTTTCGGCGCTGATGATTTCGTCCGTAAGATTGGTGTAGGTAGGCCCTGGATCGAAGCAGTTGACTTGCACGTTATCGTCGAGCACTTCCGCGGCAAGCGATTCGACAAAGCGGACGGCTGCTGTCTTTGAGGTCGCGTAGGCAGAGAAGTTCAGCTTGGGTAGGTCGTCGCTGTCACAGGTGAGAACAATAATCTTGCCGGCGCGCTTTTCGACCATCGACGGGAGAACGGCGCGGCATGAGTGCACCACTCCCATGAGGTTGATCCGGATGGCTTCTGTCCAGGCCTTAACGGGCGTGTGCAAGAAGGCGGTAAGCGGACCGGGGACGGCAGCCGCGCAGATCAGCACGTCAACCGGGCCTCCGAACACAACGCGCGCGCGATCAACCGCGAGGGCGAGTTGTTCAGGATCGGTGACATCGGAGCGGATACGGAGTGCGTTGCCACCTGCCTGTTCTATTTCAATGTGTGCTAAATCGATTTCGGCTTTGCTGCGGCCGACTAGGGCAATCTTTGCCCCTAAGCGGGCAAACCCGAGCGCGAACCTCTTGCCAATACCGCGGCCTGCGCCGGTAACCAGGATGTTTTTATTTATGAATTCGGTGTTGGATGCAACCAAAATTACTGTCCCGTCGAAGCCGAGCGGGTTCTCATCAAGAGGCCCCGATTAAAGAGTAGAACATACTGCATCCGGGGGCGGCGGCAGGCAGGAAGCAATTGTTTCCTGCGCTATACTTCCCCTAAGATGAATATTCAAAACTGTGTCTGTTTTCCGCAATATCGTGTTAAAGGCGAATGAGTAAAGAAGACAGCATAGAAGTTACTGGCACAGTGGTAGAAAAATTTCCCAGCGGACTGTTTAGCGTACAACTCGATCAAGACCGAACGGTTCTGGCGCACCTTGCCGGGAAACTGAGACGTAATCGAATCCGAGTGTTAGCCGGTGATCGCGTGACCCTGGAGATGTCTCCCTATGACCTCACCAAGGGACGAATCACCTACCGGCACAAGTAAGGCTTTCCCCTCGCCTACCGCTCTCCGCAAACGAGTGTTGGTGGTTTTTGGCACACGCCCGGAAGCGATCAAGCTTTGCCCGCTAGTTTCCGCCCTGCGGACTGATCCGCATTCTGCTGTGATAGAAACGCTAGTATGCGTTACGGCGCAGCACCGTCATATGCTCGATCAGGTCCTTGATGCGTTTGAAATTGCACCCGATTACGATCTTAATCTGATGCAACCCGGCCAAACGCTGACTGCGCTTTCAGCGCGATTGCTCGCGGGACTCGAACCGGTGTTCGCTGATGTACGGCCGGCGTTGACCGTTGTGCAAGGCGATACAACCTCCACCCTTTGCGGCGCGTTGAGCGCGTTTTACAACAGGGTTCCGGTGGCGCATGTTGAAGCGGGACTGCGGACGTTCGACTTAAATGCTCCGTTTCCCGAAGAGATGAATCGCGTAGTAACCGGGCGTCTAGCGGATCTACATTTCGCTGCGACGGATTGGGCGGCAAACAATCTGATACGAGAGGGTGTACCGGCAGAGCGGATACAGGTGACCGGTAACACGGGAATTGATGCGGTGTTAGGCATTCGCGACGCGCTGGTCGAGGGCAAGGTGTCTCCGCCTCCCCTGCCCCTCCACCCGGAGAAGAAGCTGATCGTGGTCACAGCGCACCGGCGCGAGAGCTTTGGGCCGCCGATCCTAGAGATCTGCGGGGCGATTTCCGAACTCGCCGAACGGGAGGATGTTCAGATCATCTGGCCGGTACACCCAAATCCCAACGTTCAGAGCGCGGTGGACGCAACTCTGCGCGGGCGGCACAACGTCCTCTTACTGGAGCCTCTCGATTATCTGCCGTTTGTGAACCTGATGCGGCAGTCTTATCTACTGATCACGGATTCGGGCGGCGTGCAAGAGGAGGGACCCTCGTTGGGAAAGCCGATTTTGGTGCTGCGGGAACAGACCGAGCGTCCAGAAGCTGTAGAAGCAGGTACGGTGAAACTGGTTGGAACGGATCGCCAGGCGATTGTACGCGAAGCAACCCGACTGCTCGACGATCGAGCGGAGTATGAGCGCATGTCACGCCTGCATAATCCCTACGGAGACGGCAGAGCGAGCCAGCGGATCGCAGAGCGGATTGCCTCGTTCCTTTCTGACTGAACAGACTTGACTAAGTACGGACTGAGTAACTACGGGCCGAGTAACCAAGGAACACTTCGCCTCGACACAACATATTGAGGGCCTGAATGCCACGTGTCTACGATAAGAGATTGCCAACCGCCGATATAGAGGTTCGAGAGAAAAGCCAAACTTCACGACGAGGATACTGGCCGCAGATTTACTTCGGCATCGCGTCGACCTCAATGGCCACTCTGCTGCTTGAACTCGCGTTGACGCGCGTTTTCTCAGTCGTGTATTTTTACCACTTCGCATTCCTCGCCATTTCCGTTGCCCTCTTCGGGCTTGGTGCGGGCGGAGTAACTTCCTATTTCGTATCTGGCCTGCGTGGCTCGCTGTACGGCAAGCTGGGCGTGATGGCGGTGATGAACGCCGTGGTACTGGTTTTCTGCTTGTGGTTTCTCTTATCGCGAACAAGCAATGTACAAGGGTCCGAGTTCGCCACCGCTTACTTTGTTACCGCGATTCCCTTCCTGATCGCGGGGACCATTATTTCGCTCGTTGTGGCGGATACGATCGAGCAGGTGAATCGGGTTTATTTCTTCGACCTGATTGGCGCGGCCGGCGGATGTGCGGTGCTCGTCCTGCTACTCAAGTGGGTGGGCGGGCCGAATACGATCCTGATTGCAGCGGTCCTGTACGCCGTCTCCGCCGCTATCTGGTTCCATCTGGCGCGGGCGACTCGCGGGCGAATCTTCGCTGTCATTGTAGGACTGCTGCTGGTAGGGCTGATTGCCTACAATTCCAAATTTTCCCTGATTGACGTGAGGTTTGCCAAAGGTCAGGAGTTGAAGGACGAAGAATTCGTCAAGTGGAACGAGTTTTCCCGTATTGCGTTGAAGCCGGAGCCGGGCAGCGGCATGAAGAGCATCGTAATTGACGCGGATGCGGCGACGGGTGTGGCTCGCTTCGACTTCAAGCATCTTACCGACCGGCAAAAGTTCGATCTCACCTATGCCGGACCCGGGATGCCGTACGTGCTTCGTCCAGGCGCGAAAACGCTTGTTATTGGGCCGGGCGGGGGTTGGGACGTATCGCGCGCACTCGCCTCCGGCAGTAAGGACATTACCGGCGTGGAGATCAATCCGATCATCGCGAACGTAATTATGCGGCAGAAGTTCCCCCGCTACAGTAACAATCTATACTTGCGGCCCGAAGTCAGGATTGTGGTTGAAGATGGCCGCTCGTTTGTACGGCGCACCGAAGAGCGTTACCAGGTGTTGCAAGCAACGCTGGTAGACACGTGGGCGTCCACCGCCGCCGGGGCCTTTGCTCTTTCCGAAAACAATTTATACACGACGAACGCGTTTGTGGATTACTTGTCGCACCTGACGGATGATGGCGTGATGGCGTTCACGCGCTGGGGTTTCATTCCGCCGCGCGAATCCCTGCGCGTGGTTTCGTTGGCCTATGCGGCTTTGAAGCAACTGGGCCAGAACGAACCGGCGCTCAATGTCGCCGTGCTACGGGAGAATGGCCAGGCGCTGCAGGGCTGGGGAGCGCGCGACACGATCCTGATTTCGCGACACCCTTTCAGCACCGCGGATATTGCGCGTCTCGAGAGTGCGGTGGCAACAGCCAAGATGCAGGCCGTGTATGTACCCGGCACTCACATTGCAAGTCCTTTTCGCGACCTGCTTCTCGCACCGGACGTGAACCAATTTTACGCCTCTTACAAATTTGACGTCCGGCCGGTGTCCGATGACCGCCCGTTCTTTTTTTACACTGTTCAGCCCGGCGATTTGTGGCAGTTCATGCTGCACGCTTCTCACAACACTGCGGATTATAAGGTTAACGCGGCGCTTCCGGTTCTGTTCAAACTAGTCGCAATCAGTCTCGTAGCGACGATAGTGATCCTCTCGCTGCCGCCGCTTCTGTTGGGACATCGTTTACCGCGGGAAAAGGGCAGCATACGCGCACTGCTGTTTTTCTTGTTCATCGGTGCCGGCTACATCTTGATACAAGTCGCTCTCATTCAGAAATTCGTACTGTTTCTAGGGCACCCGACTTACGCGCTTACAGTAATCATCTTCTCGATGCTTCTTTCAAGCGGATTCGGGAGCTTCGCAAGTAAACGGCTGATACAGGCGGACGTGGCGCGGTTGGGCTTGGTGCTGCTACTCATTGTGGCGGCCATTTTCCTTTTGTCAGCGGTCATCACGCCAGTGACGGAGCGCGGAGTGGCGCTGCCTTTTCCGCTGAAGGTGCTGATCTCAGTGCTGCTGATTAGCCCCGTGGGACTCGCCATGGGCATGCCGTTTCCCACCGGCCTCACGATGCTGGAACGAGTGAGCCCAAAATCCGTTCGTTGGGCGTGGGCCATCAACGCGGCATCGAGCGTGTTGGGTTCGGCGGCGGCCATGTTTCTGGCGATCTATCTGGGGCTGCAGTTGACCCTGATAATAGGCGGCCTTATGTACGCCGGTGCTTGGTTCAGCATTACTTACTCACCACTGAGCCGCAGACGCTCCCCGGACTTAGTGGAAGCCGCGTGAAAGCGCCAGCCGGGGCAGACAGCATCGCCTTCATGGCAGCGCGCCGGATACGCTGATCGATTTGTGCGTGGAGCGCGGGGATCGGCCAAGCTTGACTAAATCACGCGCAGAGCTTCTTCAAGCGCTTCGACAAAGAAGTATTCACCCCACATGACAGATTCGTCGACGCCTAATCCCTTGTGAATGTGATACACGCCGCCTTTCAACACACCTTCCCATTGCGGGTCCGAGACAGCAAGGTATTTATTGCAAAGGGTACGCAGTATGTGAATGGCGGTGGACCAATAGAAGTGTCCCTTCATTGGATCTGGAATCAAGCGGCAGAGGCGTAGAAGTCCAGCGGCGGCAATAGCAGCGGCGGATGTATCGATAAGCGAACGGTTTTCAACAGGCGCGTTGTAGTCCCACGGCGGCACACCGTCCGCGGGCGTGTGACCGATGTAGTAATCGGCGCAAGCCTCCGCAGTTTGCAGAAAGCGCGGGTCACGGCTGTATTCGAAGGAGGTGGAGAAGCCGTACAAGGCCCACGCTAGACCGCGCGACCAGCAGGAGTCGCCGCGGAAGCCCTGTTGGGTGGACTGGCGGAGAAACTCTCCCGTTTCTAAATCAAAGATGCCTTCGTGGGCCGTCGAGCCGTCTCCCCGAACCAAATATCGCCTGGTAGTCAGGCAATGGCGGACGGCAGTATCGCGCAGCTTTTTGTCGTTACCTTCGCGTGCCGCGTAGAAGATGATTCCGACGTTCATCATAATGTCGATGAAAATGGAATCTTCCGCGACGAACGACCGCAGATACTGGCCCTCTTCGTTAAAACGTTGTGCGAGTGTTTTTCCCGCGTGCAGCACCACCTCGCGAATGGTCTTGTCTCTGGTGATCTGGTACCAGCGATAGTAAGTCGAGAAAAAGATGAACCCCAGATCGTGGACGTCGCTATCGCTCTTCCGCACCTCAAGCGGCTTGCTGTAGCGAATGGCCTGCTCCATCCAAAAGTTGGAGTCAGGCTTATCAGGCCCAAGATGACGATAGAAGAGCCACATCATCCCGGGTAAAAATCCATCACACCAGTGTGTCCAGGCCGGGCCTTCGTGCCTCCACCGGCCCCCCTCGCTGTACATGGGATAAAAATCGGGGTGATTCTCAATCAGGCGTTTAACCTGTTTTTGCGCGAACCCAACCGCGTTTTGAAAGAGCTCTCTATCGGAATCGTAGATGAATTGAATCACTCGCTTACCCTGCGCTCACAATTATAAGGAAGCGCTAAATTATGGGCGTCGATTGCGCCTTCCAGCGCCTGTGACGGTTCCTTCCCGGTTGCTACTATCGGGGGAATGGCAACGACAATCACGATTGTGAATAATGGTGCGATCCGCATTGAGGGCGAGTTTACGCTCCAGGATTCCGAAGGGAACTCGTACGGCCTCGGCGGACGGTCGGTGATTTCTCTCTGCCGTTGCGGGCTCGCGGAAAACAAGCCGTTCTGTGATGGCGCGCACGGTCGCGGCGGCTTCGCTTCGCAATGCAAGGCGCGTGAACTGCCTCCGCCGAAACCAAAGGTCTAGGGATTTCTTCCCGGGCTTTCTAAAATTCGTACCTTTTCGAAAAAGCTTGTTTCCCGAAGTTGTCGGCGGCGCATCCAAAGATTCGAATCCGCAGTCCTATGGCAACCGCTGGCCAAGCCGACACGCTCTCAGCCGCTCTTCCCAGCAGTTCGAGCGAAGCCGCTGAGTCTAAGCCGTACGTCCGGCTGATTCAGCTCGACATTTTGCGCGGCTTCCTGCTGGTGTGGATGACGCTGACACATCTGCCGACCAAAGCGAGCGTCATCGCAAATCAGACATTCGGTTTCGTCTCCGGGGCCGAAGGATTCATCTTCTTGTCCGCGTTCATGGTGGGTCAGTTGGAGAACCGAAAGGAACAGAGGAGTGGGCGGCTCGCGACCATTCGTGACATCTCCAGGCGCACGCTCCGGATCTACTTCTACCACTGCGCGCTGCTTGCCATTGCTTTCACATTAGTTGCGCAAATCGGAGTCACTTTTCACCGCGTCGCTCTCGAAAACCTGCTTTCTTTTTTTCTGCAGAGCCCTAGGGCAGCAGTCTTTTCGGCGCTGCTGCTGGAGTATCGGCCGTCGCTGCTCGACATCCTGCCCATGTACATCGTCTTCATGCTGCTCACCCCGGCCGCGCGCTCCGTAGCGAAGCGTTGGGGTTGGGGTGTGGTGATTTTCATCAGTGGCGCAGTTTGGATTGCGGGGCAATTCGGCGTACGAGCATGGCTTTACCGCCAGGGCGATCTCTTCGGCCTTGCGGTGCCTGAGAACTCTACCGGCGCGTTCGACCTTTATGGCTGGCAGCTTTTGTGGATGGTGGGGCTCGCGTTGGGCACGTTGTATGGGGATGCACTAGCGAAGCCAAAGCTATCGGACGGCCCCGAGCCAAAAACTGCAGTGCCGCGCGGGCTCCTAAATGTGAGCATGGCAGTCGCCGCGGTCTTTCTGATCTTGCGCTATAGCGCCATCGATCACTGGATGCGACCGGAACTTTATGGCTGGCTGATCGACAAGTGGCGCCTGGGGCCTGCCCGGGTAATCAATTTCGCGGCGCTCGCCATTGTGCTGGTGCGTTTCGGTTCGCGCCTCGCTGCGCTTCCGTTTATGGCTCCACTGGCTGCCCTGGGCCAAGCGTCAATTGAGGTTTTTTCGGTGCACGTGCTGTGCTGTCTGGCTGGCGACGCCTTGAGCAGAGACGCCGATCCCAATTTGCCGTCATGGCAGCAGCTAGCGCTTCTGATCACGACGCTGGCGGCACTCTTTCTAACGGCTCAGGCGCATAAATGGTACAGAAATAAGATGATGGGCGCGACGAGAGTTAGTCGCTGAGCACGCGAATATCGCTTAAGTTGCGGTAGTCCTCCGCGTAATCGAGTCCGTAGCCTACAACAAATTCGTCTGGTATTTTGAACCCGACGTATTTGACGTTGACCGGCTGGACACGGCGTTCCGGCTTATCCAGCAGCGTGGCGATCTCCAGCGTTTTGGGCCGTCGCTGCTGCAGGAGGCGAGTGAGATAGCTCAGCGTGAGTCCGCTATCGATGATGTCTTCGACGATCAGGACGTGGTGGCCCTCGATGTTTACATCCAGGTCACGTGTGACTTTGACCTGTCCTGAGCTTGATTTCTGATCACCGTAGCTGGAGATTCCCATAAACTCGATGCGGACTGAGGTGCGCTGCAGAGCTCGCGCCAAGTCGGCCAGGAAGATGAACGCTCCCTTGAGAACGGAAACCAGATAGAGGGGGCCTGCCGGGTAATCCTTTTCTATCTCGGCAGCCATTTCGCGGACTCGCTGCTGGATCTGTTCAGAGGAAATCAGGATACGGTCTGAGCGGGAAGGCATTTCTCGAATGTAACCGAGGGCGGCAGCAACGGCGACGATCAGCGCTGAGCGAGTTTCAGGCGGGTGCTGCCGGTTCCGATGTGAATGTGAGCCGCTGTAGCCGCGCCCGCGACAGCGCCACTAAACGCAAAATAAGGTACATGCAAACGCTCCAGCAGCGCCCTCAACCAGAGACCCTCCGGCTGATTCGGATTCAAGGCGACGTCGACCCGGTTGCGATGATCGAGCCCCATCGATTGATGCACCAGCGTCTGCCCGAGCGCACTGATAGGAAGCGCATGGTGAAAGCGTTTCTGGAACTGGCTGGAGATGGCGGTCAAATCACCAAGGTCGAAGAGGCCATTGCCTTCGTAGCGGACCATGAGGTTCTTGGGGGAGGCGGCTCCAGCTTGGGCGTGTAGCAAGCGCTGCTCATTGTCTGCCATCTCCCGCAGGTCGGCGAGCAACTTTAAACGACTGTCCGCCATCTCAAGCACTCGTTTGCGCGAGTCAAGCTCATCTTGATAGCCCGTGAATTCTCCACGGGCCAGAATGCCATTGTCCAGCAACTTCTTGCGATCTTCCACAATCTTGGACTGGCGGTCGACACGCCGCTGGGCCGCCGAAAGCATCGCCTGCCCCTGTTCTGGAGTCATGTCCTGCAACCGCAGCTGACCATATAAGGTACCCGAGAGAATAGCCTCGTCCTCGGCGTCAGCCAGTCTCGCTTGCGCCCGTTGGAGCTCGATTTTCGCAATCGTACCCTGGTCCACCAGGGCGGCGATGCGAGTTACGTCCAATCTCGCACGCTGCAACAGCAGCTGTGACAGTGCACCGTAACTGGCCGAAGCGGTATCCGCGGCGAACACGCTAGGCGTAGTACTCCAAGCACCGGACAGAGCGAGCAAAAGCGCTCCGGCGGGTACTTTAGAGTATTTACGCATCTACCGCCAGTTTAGTATGCTAGGCGAAGGAGAACGTTCAGACGAGTCTGACCCGCCGTTCTGTTAAACCCGCCTCCCCGGCAGCCACCGCTCAGCTCTCTAACTGGAGTGCGGCTGCGGGTGCGGCTGAGTCTAAAAAAGCCACGGGCTTGCGCGTCCTTGACCTGCGCGAGATCACGTCGTTCACCGACTTCTTCATCCTCTGTACTGTTTCTAATTCCCGCCAAGGCCATGCCGTCTGCGATGAGATCGAGAAACAGCTGAAGGACATGGGCGAGCTTCCGGTGAGCATTGAAGGCTATGACACCGCCGAATGGATTCTGATGGACTACGGGGACTTTGTCGTGCACATTTTTTCCGAGGCGGCACGGAGCTACTACGATTTGGAACGCCTGTGGCGCCATGCCAAGGCCGTTGATGCTGCTAGTACGGCAACTGCCGGCGTGGTCGTATAGCAGCTTATCCAGCCGGCATTGACAAGCGCCGAAGCGATCCGGCAACCTTATAGTGAGTACGGGCGTAACGAAGTAGTAATAAGCCCATTGCGTACCGTGACGCTAATATTGAGTCCGTTTGTGAACAGATGAGTCAGCTCGGAACCCTTTCACCGCGTCACTTGGAAGTCCTACACGCGATTGTGCAGAACTATATCGAGACCGGGGAGCCGGTCGCTTCTCGCACCATCGCGCTCAAATATCCAATGAGTCCTGCGTCAATTCGGAACACCATGGCCGACCTTCTGGAAGAGGGCTACCTCTCACAGCCTCACACTTCGGCTGGTCGCGTGCCCACCGAGCGTGCTTACGATAGCTATGTTAAGACGCTTGTGGGGAACCGCCTTGTGCAAGTTGAATTGGACCGCATGCAGATTGAAATGCAACGGGCCGGAACAGTGGAAGGCCGCATTGAGCGTTCCTCCAAGCTGCTGAGCGAGATCACGCGAAATTTCGGCATTGCCGCAGCTATTCCGACAGAGAACCAGATTCTGGATCAGGTGGAACTCTTAGCTCTCCCCGATCACCGCGTCCTGATGGTGGTAGTCACGCGCGACCGCATGGTGCGCAACAAGGTAATTACAGTGGACGATCAAGTTCCCCAGGACGAATTGGCTTCGATTCGTAATTACATCAACTACAACTTCGGCGGTTGGGTTCTGCATAACATCCATCGCGAACTGAAGCGGCGGCTGGAACTGGAAAGCGCCGCTTACGACGCCATCCTGAAGCGCGTGAACCTTTTCTACTCGCGCGGCCTTCTCGATTTAGGGCTGATGCCTGAAGTGCACTTTGAAGGCGCGGAGAATCTGATTGGCCTCGATCTGCACCTCACGCGCGAACGCATGCGTGAGTTGTTTCGAGCTCTCGAAGAGAAGAAGCGCGTTCTGCAGTTGCTCGAACGCTTTCTTGAAAAGAGCGATGGCGAGCTATCGATTAAAGTCGGGCTCGCGGATCTGCATCCCAGCATGAGCGAGTTGTCTCTGATTGGCGTCCGCCTGAGCCTGCCGAACGGGCTTGAAGCTCACGTAGCAGTACTTGGACCCATGCGGATGAACTACAACCGGGCTGTCTCAGCGGTGCTGCATGTCGGGCAGGCGTTCAAGACTTCCGCGATGTAGGTGTTAGGCGCTACAGGCCTTGCGTCCCGGTCCATTTATCCACCGTTAACTCGTCCGCTATATACTCGCTGCATGGCCAACGTGGAAACCCATAAGCCCGGTTCGTTCTGCTGGTTTGAGCTTGCTACTAGTGACCAGAACGGGGCAAAGAACTTCTACATGTCACTCTTCGGGTGGAGCGTGAACGATTCCCCGATGGGTCCTGATGACTACTACTCGATGTTCCAATTGGAAGGCCGGGAAGTTGCCGCCGGCTACACCATGCGCCCTGAACAGAGGGAACAAGGCGTGCCGCCGCACTGGATGGTCTACATAGCAGTGGATAGTGCGGACGAAGCAGCACGGCGGGTGCCGGAATTGGGAGGTAAAGTATTCGCTCCTGCGTTTGACGTGGCGGACTATGGCCGCATGACGGTGTTAGCGGATCCAACGCACGCGGTATTCTCGGTCTGGCAGCCTAAAAGCCACAAAGGGGCCGGCCTCGCAGGCGTGGATGGCACTGTATGCTGGGCTGACCTCAACACCTCCGACCCGGAGAAGGCCAAACAGTTCTATGGCGCTCTGTTCGGCTGGAAAATGGCGGCCGCGGAGCACGGTCCCTCTGGATACTTTCCCATCCAAAATGGCGAAGATTTCATCGGCGGCCTTTCTTCGCTGGAGCAGCGCGACACTCCGCCGCACTGGATGATTTATTTTCTGGTGGCGAACGTCGAGACAGCCGCTGACAACGCAAATGGCCTGGGTGCCCAATACGTGGTTCGGCCGCAGGATATACCGCAAACAGGCCGGATGGCCATTCTGAAGGATCCGCAAGGGGCTATTTTCGCGCTGTTCCAACCCCAATCCCGGTAGTCTCACTGTATCTGCATCAGGCATTTGCGGAATCACCTCTCGAAGTGGTTTAATAAAGAAGTAACGTCGAAGGAAAAGTGGGCGAAAGCCCACTTTTTTATTGGAATTCAGGGTCGCAATGCCGTCCGTCGAACGAACAGACCTGCTCGAGAAGATCACCCAATTGGGTGAACAGGCCGCTATGGGGTCGGGCATTGAGATAGCAGAGATCCAGTTGCGGGGCGGCGGAAAAGCTTGTTTGTTGCGCGTATATATCTATAAACCCGAAGGCGTCACCCACGGCGATTGTGAGCTGATTTCCGAACGATTCGGCAAGCTGCTCGACGCAGACGACGCGCTGCTGGCGGAAGGATATACGCTTGAAGTCAGTTCACCGGGCGTCGAGCGCCGGTTATTCCGGCCACGGGACTTCGAACGGGTCGTGGGACAGAAGATCCGGCTGGCCGTGCGCGAACCGATCGAAGGCCAGACCCGCTTTGAAGGCAAGCTTGCGGAATTCGCGGCGGACACCCTGCGGGTGGAGATCTCGCCCGGACAAACCGTGCGCATTCCGCTTGAGCAGGTACAAAAGGCGAACCTGAAGTTCGAGTGGTAGGTTCTGCGGCTTTTTCGACGCAGTAAGAGATCCAGTTGAGTTTGAACCAGTTTGAACGTTAAGAGGTTTTCACGTGGCTTCCATCTATCAGTCCATTGAGATGTTGAGCAAGGAGAAAGGTATCGATCCGCAGATCGTCTTAGACGCTGTCAAAGACGCGATGCTCGCCGCTGCGCGCAAGCACTACCGTTCTCAAGAGGACCTCATCGCCGATCTCGACGAGAATACAGGCAATATTCAAATCTTCAGCGTCAAGCAGGTAGTCGAGGCGGTGGAAGATCCGTTGAAGCAAATGAGCCTTTCGGCGGCGCGCAAAATCGATCAGCAGGCAGAAATCGGCGCCGAGATTCGCGAGCCCAAGCCGACTGACACGCTAGGGCGTATTTCGGCGCAGACGGCGAAGCAGGTCATCCTCCAAAAGGTACGGGAGGCCGAGCGCGACAGCGTGTTTTCCGAATTCCAGGGGCGGCAGGGCGAACTGGTGAATTGCGTCGTCAAGCGCCTGGAAGGACAGGATTACGTTGTCGACATAGGAAAGACGGAAGCGCGCTTGCCCAAGAAAGAGCAGTCTCGTGTCGAAAGCTTCGGCATCGGTGACCGCGTGCGCTGCGTGATTAAGGGCGTGGAGCGTGGCGGCAAGAATTCGGGTGTGTTGGTATCGCGCGGCGCGCCTGAGCTGGTCATGCGTCTCTTCGAACAGGAAGTTCCCGAAATTTACGACAACACCGTGGCCATTAAAGCGTGCGCGCGCGAGCCTGGCGAGCGGACCAAGATAGCCGTCTTCAGCCGCGACCGCGATGTGGACAGCGTCGGCGCATGCGTGGGCATGAAGGGCATGCGTGTGCAATCGATCATCCGCGAACTAAGGGGCGAGAAGATCGACATCATCGAATATTCGGAAGATCCGCTTCAGTATGTAATCAAAGCGCTGAGCCCCGCCAAGATCTCGCGCGTCACCATTGTCGATTCCACCGACAAGCACATGGAAGTGGTCGTCGACGACCTTCAGCTTTCGCTTGCGATTGGTAAGCGCGGACAGAACGTGCGGCTCGCCGCCAAGCTGATGGGCTGGAAAATCGACATCAAGAGCGAAGAAGAGAAGCGGCGTGAATTGGAGTCTCGCATGGGAGATATGGTAATCTCCGGTGCACCCGTTTCCGTGCTGTTGAACCATGGCATGGAAGAGCACATCATGGAGAAGCTGGTGGCCGCCGATATCGGCACGGTGGAGCGAGTTGGCTCAATGACGCCCGAAGAGCTGGAGGCGATCCCCGGTATCGACGAAGCGATTGTCAGCCAGATTCAGGCGGCGGTAGTTTCTTTTTATGGTCAGTACGACTCGGAACTAAGTGAGGAGGCGCCTGTGAATCCGGAAGAAATTGAAGCGGTAATTGACGCAAGCGGGCCGGCAGACGCTGAGGCTGGTGAGGCGCATGCCACACCGGCGGCGTTCGACAACATTGAAACCGGAGTGCTGGAGCACGACCTCGCCACGCACGCGCTGGCGCCGGTCGAGGAAACGGACAAGAGTGAAGTGTTGGATTTGGGACGGGTGGAAGGTCTGTCGGCGGCCCCATCCACACTGAGCGCCGTGGTAGGTTCGGCAGAAGCCGCCGGAATAGCTGAATCTGATACCATGGAAAAACCTGACTAATCAGGACAAGTGGCGGCGGTACAAGGAGTTATCTAGCAGTTTCTTCTATGAAGAAAATCCGAATTAATGAGCTGGCGCGGGAACTGGAAGTGAAGCCGGGAGTAATCCTCGACTTACTGCCTGAGCTGGGCGTGCAGGAGAAAAAGACGCATTCCAGTTCGATCGACGAAGACGTCGCCATCGTTCTCAAGCAGCGCTTGGCCGATGAGGGCGGCGCCGCACGGAGAGACTATGCCGAAAGCTCGAACGGACATGTGCATGAGCCGGAAGCTTCTGACTCCGACGAGAGAGACGAACGAACTGTAGCTCAGGTTCCAGCCGAGACGGCGCCGCCGGTTGTCCCGGAACCAGCCGTCCGCCCTGCTGCCATAGCCGCGCCCTCTACAACCGCACCGCCAAGCGGCTCAGCAATAGGAAATGCGGCAGCCCCCAGCCCGTCGGCTGCATCGAATGTTGCATCGCCCTCTGTGCCTTCTTTTGTAATATCGCCGCCGCAACCCGCATCCTCGGCCGTTCCCAGTGAGCCAGTCGCCTCCACCGCTGCTGTGGGCGAGTCGGCCCCGGCGCCGCCGGAAGGCGATCGGCCGATACCCAAATTCCAGCCGTTACGTCCGCCACTTGGCAGCGGGGGCGCGTTGCACCCACCGTTGGCGTCGCCTTCCTCTTTGACGGGCCCCAACACCGCCACGCCAGTACCGGCGCCCAACGCAAGCCCCATCAATCCAGCGGCCGTCCCAGCAGCGGCAGTCCCATCGGGAACAATCAATCGCAACATTTCCATTCCGGCGCGCCCACTTCCGCAGCAGCCCCCCAGAGTCGGCTCCGCTGGGCCAAGCGCCACCCCTGCGGGTCCGCGGCAGCCGCTGCCTCCGGAGCAGCCATCCGCTCGACCCGGGCCCGGCTTCGCGCCACCTCGGCCGCAACGCGTAGGACCGACCAGCGCCGCTCCCTCGGCACCTCGAACGCCACCGGTTAGCGCTGCTTCCTCGCCGCAGTTACCTACTCAGCCCAGATCTCCTCAACCCCCGACTCACGTCGTGGCTCCGGGTCCAGGGGCTAGCGCCTCCGCCGGTTCCGTGACTCCCCCGTCCGCCATTCCCGGAGCGCCGATTCCTCCGCGCCCCGCTCCCGCACGTCCCACCTTGACCCCTGGTGCGCCGATTGCGCCGCCGCCTCGGACGGGGAGGCCTCCGCTCGCTGGCCAGCCTGCTGCCAGACCCACAGTCCCACCACGTCCTGATTTAGTTCAGCGGCTGAAACAGCAGCAACAGATACCACCTCGGCCCACTCCCACCGCCCCAGCAGTACTGCGGCCCGGTGCGCCGGCGCGCCCCTCGCCCGCTCCGGGGCAACCGCTTTATCGAGGCCCCATTCGCCCTGGCCAGCCCTTCATGCGCGGACCCGGCGGGCCCGGTTCGCCTGGCGGACCTGGACAACCCGGGCAAGCGCCCTTTGGCCAACGCCGGCCCGGTATGCGGCCGATGCATCCCACCACGCTGCGGCCGGAATCGGCTACTCCCATACCTGCTGAACAACAGCGCCGCCACCAGGCGAAGCCCGTCGGCCGGCAGCCTCCTCGCAAGCGGAATGAGCAGGAGGGAAATCTACGCGAGCGCGTCTCCAAACGCTCAGCCGCGGTAGAGCGTCCGCCAGTAGACCGTGAAATCACGATGGCGGAAGGCGTCACCGTGAAGGAACTGTCCGAGAAACTCGGCGTCAAGGCAAACCTTGTCATCAAGAAGCTGGTGGAGACCAAGAAGATTTTCGCCACCATCAACCAAACGCTGGATGTGAAGCTGGCAGAGGAACTGGCGCGTGAGTTTGGCGCGTCCACCAATCAGGTCAGCTACGAAGAAGAATCGACACAGGACGTCGAACTCGCCGAAGAGACTAAGGATTTAGTCAGGCGGGCGCCGGTTGTGACCATCATGGGCCACGTCGACCACGGAAAGACTTCGCTGCTGGATGCCATTCGGCAGACTAACGTCGCGGGACGCGAAGCCGGTGGCATCACACAGCACATCGGTGCTTACTACATCGAAAGAAACAATCGCAAGATCGTCTTTGTCGATACTCCCGGCCACCAGGCGTTTACGCGCATGCGTGCCCGCGGCGCCAAGGTAACCGATATCGTAGTGCTGGTGGTTTCAGCCGACGACGGTGTAATGCCGCAAACGCTGGAAGCTATCGATCACGCCCGGGCAGCCAAAGTGCCCATCATGGTGGCGATTAACAAGATCGACAAGCCCGACGCACAGCCCGACCGGGTGAAGCAGCAACTCGCCGACCGCGGGCTGCTGGCGGAGGACTGGGGTGGCGATGTAGTGATGGTTCCGGTCTCCGCAAAGAAGGGCGAAAACCTGGATCTGCTGCTCGAGATGATCTTATTGGTTGCCGACCTTCTCGATCTCAAGGCCAATCCGAACCGGCCGGCATTGGGCACTGTCCTTGAAGCTAAACTTGATCGCGGACTTGGGCCGGTGGCAACCATGCTGGTTCGCAACGGAACACTCAAGGTGGGGGAATTCTTCATCTGCGGTTCGTTGTTCACCAAGGTTCGCGCCATGTTCGACGATCGCGGCAACTCTATCAAGGAAGCCGAACCGTCGATGCCCGTCGAGGTGATTGGCCTGGATAGCCTGCCCGAAGTGGGCGACTCCTTCCAGGTTGTTTCCGACACCTCCAAGGCCAAGCAGATTGTGATCTATCGCGAGGCGAAGGCCCGCGACGTTGCAATGGCCAAGGGCGCGCGCGTGGCTACGCTCGACTCCTTGCATAAGCAATTCAAGGAAGGCCAGCTCAAGGATCTGAACCTGATCATCAAGGCAGACGTGGGCGGCACAGCCGAGGTGCTCTCAGACAGCTTGCAACAGCTTTCGAACGACAAAGTCCGCGTTCGGGTTCTGTTAACCGGCGTTGGCGCCATCACGGAATCGGATGTCGACTTGGCCTCTGCCTCGGAGGGCATCGTCATCGGCTTTAACGTGAAGCCGGAGCGCAACGCGCAAGCGAGGGCAGACCATGAAAAAGTCGAGATTCGCCAGCACAGCATTATCTACGAACTGATCGACGAGATGAAGCTCGCCATGACCGGACTGCTGGATCCGGTGTACAAAGAGACAATTCAGGGTCACGCCGAGGTTCGCGAGACCTTCAAGATCACCAAAATCGGCACAGTCGCCGGTTGCTACGTTTCGGACGGCGCCATTCGTCGCGACAGCCAGATCCGCGTGCTGCGCGGCCGCGATGTGGTTCATACCGGTCGCATCGAAGCGCTGAAACGCTTCAAGAACGATGCCAGCGAGGTGAAGAACGGTGTCGAGTGCGGTATTTCGCTCGCCGGCTTCAATAACATCGAAGCGGGTGACGTGCTCGAAGCATTCACGATGGAGCGGGTGGCGGTGGAGTTACCGGTTCCTTCGCGCTAAACGCGTTTGATTATTTTCAGGCACGCTCTTCAATACGTGCCTGAACGTTCCTATGCCCGCTATCGGCGTCCTCACGCTCGACATTCACGTGGAGCAATCGCATTCACTGAAAGAAAAGCGTCACGTGGTGAAGAGCCTAAAAGACCGGCTGCGCGAGCGCTTCAACGTATCTGTAGCGGAGATCGATTTCCTTGATTCCTGGCAGAGCTCGGTCATTGCCGCAGTTACCGTTTCCCGTGATCGCGTGCATGCCGAACAGGTTCTGCAAGCAGTAGAAGCCCACGCGGCAAGTGTCTTGGGCGGCGCACTGACGGGTAGCAGTGTTGAATGGATTTAGCGCGGAAGCGGCCGCTTGAAGATCCTTGCGGGAGCGGGGATCTAAACTGAAGAGAGAGGCACTTTGATTGGAGGCCCGGTATGGATAACCATCGAGCCCTGCGCGTCTCGGAAGCTTTGCGTGAAGAACTTGGCGAGATGATCGCCTATGAGCTTACCGACCCGCGAATTGGCGATGCGACTGTTACAGAAGTTTTGGTTTCACCCGACATGCGGCACGCGCAAGTTCGCCTGCACCTCAGCACCAACGTTACCCAGCAGCGGGAGACCATTAGCGCGCTTGATGGCGCTCGTCACTTCCTGAGGGGGTGCCTCGCCGAGCGATTGACTTTGTATCGTATACCCGAACTGCATTTTGAAGCGGATGTTCCGGTAGCCAATGGCAAGAGCCGCATGGACCATCTGATGAAGCGTATTCGGCGCGGGCGCCCACGCGATACGGAACACACTCCTGCCTAGCTCCAGCGTGCCGGCGTAAGTATAGTGAGTACCACTCTCGCGGCTTCGGAAAATCTACCCTTAGGAATATCTACGTGAATCTGCGTGCTTACTCGATAGACGTTCGCCTTCCGATTTCGAATGACAAAGCGGAGGCCCCATGCGCATGGCGCCGGTAAGCGGCAGGTTTCTGGAGGCATGCCGCCGCCGCACCACCGACGTTCGTCCGGTGTGGTTCATGCGCCAGGCAGGCCGCTACCTGAAACCGTACCGCGACATTCGTGCAAAGAACGGTATCTTGGACATCTGCAAGAGACCGGAACTCGCCGCCACGGTCACGCTGCAGCCGGTTGAGATTCTTGACGTCGATGCCGCGATCATCTTCGCGGATCTCCTGCTGCCCATTGAGCCGATGGGCCTGAAACTGGAGTTCATCAGCGGCGAGGGCCCCCATATAGAAAATGCAATCACCGAGCCCGAAGACATCGACAGCCTGTCAACCACCCGCACGGATGATCTCGGCTACGTCGGCGAGGCGATTAAGCTGGTCGCGCGCGCGCTGGCCGGTAGAATCCCCATCGTCGGCTTCGTTGGCGCTCCCTTCACCCTCGCCAGTTACATGATTGAAGGCGGCCCTTCAAAGACCTTCTTGAAAACCAAGAAGCTGATGTTTGGTGACGAGATTATGTGGCGGCGCCTTATGGGCAAGCTTGTCGACGTGCTGGGTGATTTCGCGCTCCTGCAAGTTTCGGCCGGGGCCCGCGCAATTCAGGTATTCGATAGCTGGGTAGGCGCTCTTAGTCCGGAAGATTACGTGCGCTATGTGCAACCTTACTCGCGCGCTTTGATTGAACGCATTCGCGGCGCTGGCGTCCCCGTTATCCACTTCGGAACCGGTACGGCCGGGTTTTTCAAGGAGTTGCATGCAGCCGGTGGCGATGTGATCGGCGTTGATTGGCGCGTCAATATCGATCAAGCCTGGATGGACATTGGTTATCGCTCTGCTATCCAGGGCAACCTTGATCCGGTGGCTCTGTTCGCCCCCCTTCCGGAGCTTCGCACCAAGGTCACAGACCTTCTGCGACGGACCGGCACGCGGCCCGGCCACATTGTGAATCTGGGACACGGCATCTTGCCCGAAACGCCGGTTGACAACGTCAAGGCCGTTGTTCAGATCGTGCGTGAGTTTCACCGCTAAGCAAGTGGGGAGCCACAACGTAGCAGACATAAAAGTATCGATCATTGGCGGTGGCGTTTCCGGGCTTTCGACAGCTTACTTTCTCTCGCGGCTCGGCATACGCTCAACCATCATTGAGAAATCGAACCGCCTCGGCGGTTTAATCAAGACGGACCTGATCGAAGGATGCCAGCTCGAAGCGGGGCCCGATAGCTATATAGCAACCAAGCCTGCCGTGACGGAGCTTTCGAAAGAACTCGCCGGCCTACACGGCGAGCCGCTACAAGATGACGTTATCGGCTCAAACGACGCCCGGCGTCGGGTGCTGGTGGTTCGCCGCGGGCATCTGATTCCTTTGCCGAAGGGCATGGTGATGATGGCCCCCGCGGAGTGGAAGCCCGCACTCACATCAAAGCTTTTCAGCACCGGCACGAAGCTGCGTTTCCTGCGGGAGACTCTGTCACCGCCCCGTGAGCGGCTGGGCGACATCTCAATTGAACAGCTGGTGGTGGATCACTTCGGTAACGAGGTGCTGGAATATCTTGCCGAGCCACTCTTATCGGGCGTCTACGGCGGCTATGCGGGCCAACTCAGCGCGCAAAGCGTTTTGCCCCGTTTTATCGAGTATGAACGGCGCTACGGCAGCATCGTGCGCGGCGTGCGGGGCGAGCGTGCTGCACGGTCGCAAACAGCAAGCATGTTTCTCTCCTTCCGGGGCGGCATGCAGACGCTCACCGACTCGCTCGCCCGCGCCATTCAGCCCTCCTGCGATGTGCTGTACTCCGAGGTCACGGCCGTCGAGAGAACGCATGGCCACTGGCGTATTCACACGGGCGGCCAATCGACCGAGGCGACTCACTTAGTCATGGCATGCCCGGCCTACGCCGCGGCCGCGCTGCTCCGGCCAGAGGCGCCTTCCTTGTCTTCAGAGCTTGCTGCCATTCCCTACTCTTCCGCGGTACTGGTGACCTTGGTTTTCGAGGCTTCGAAGCTCAATCACGCGCTCGATGCATTTGGCTTCCTGGTGCCGCGCGCTGAGCGCAAGACGATCGCGGCAGCGACTTGGATTGCAACCAAATTTCCGTCGCGAATTCCTCACGGGTTGGCGGCTCTACGCGCGTTCATTGTGGAGCCCGAAGCCACCGCGCTTCTCAATGCATCACGAGACCAACTAGTCGAGCTGGTTGTCTCCGATTTTGAGCGGCTGATGGGCATAAAGGCCGCGCCCCGATTCTCAACCGTTTACTTTTGGCCGCGCTCCATGCCGCAATATGTTGTGGGTCATGAATCGTGCCGCGAACGTATCGCTGCGCTTGCCAGTGAATACCCTGGGCTGCATCTGGTTGGAAACTGCTACTCCGGCGTTGGCATTCCCGACTGTGTGAGATTAGCCAAAGAAACCGCAAAGGCGGTGGCGCCGGGAAACGGACCTTCTGATATATCGTGAATGGATTTTCACGCGCTAAACGGCCATTAGTCGTAATCCAAATGTTTCCTTTTCGGGCCGCTTACGTCTCATAAGTGCGAGAGCATGTCCGCAAACTAGAAGAGAGTAGGAGGAGCAATCTATGAAAATTTTTGTAGGAGCACTGCTGGCGGCGCTAATAACCGTTCCAGTATTTGCCCAAAAGACGGCCGCAGGCCGCTTGCAAGCAGCCACGGCAGACGTGAAAGAGATGATGAATGCATCGGACAAGGGAATTCCGCAAGATCTGATAGCAAAAGCCAGTTGTGTAGTGGTGGTCCCAAACCTGAAAAAGGCTGGATTCATCGTCGGAGCGGAATACGGAAAGGGTTTTTTTACCTGTCGGAAACCGAGTGGCGTAGGTTGGACCGCACCTGGTTCGGTGCGGATTTCAGGCGGTAAGCTCGGTTTTCTTATCGGTGCAGCGGAAACCGATGTCATTATGCTCGTGATGAATCAAAGCGGTATGGACCATCTGTTAAGCGACAAGTTCCAATTGGGCGGAGAAGCTTCCGCAGCCGCTGGGCCCGTCGGCCGCGATTCTTCCGCCATGACAGATGCTGAATTACATGCCGAAATTCTGAGCTACTCACGATCGCGCGGTCTTTACGGTGGTCTCGATCTTAGCGGTGCCGCGATGACTGAGGATCACGACGCCAACAAGGAGCTCTACGGCCATGATATAAGCAACAAAGACATTGCCATGGGTGATACGCAAGCGCCTGCCATAGCTCGTCCCTTCATCCATACGTTGGATGGGATCTCCTCGCGTAAGTAGTAGCAGGATTCTGTACTTGTCCCCAATAAAGCCACCCTGATCCTATGATCAGGGTGGCTTTTTCATTTCTAAAGTAAGACAAGCGAAACTGGAAGTTGCATCAGTTGAGACTCACCACACGTTCGAGTGTATGCTGGCTTGCCCTGACGTGCCTCGTCAGGGCGCAGACTCCGCCACCGGCACTCGGACCCAACCCCAGCGCGTTGCCAGCGGAGGTCCAGAAAACTGCCGAACCATCGCTGCCGCAAAATGATCCCGCCAAGGCCCTCCGGCCCCTCTTACAGCAATTTGTTGAGGTCCTCTCTACGGTCGAGTCACAAGCAGCCGACAAAGGTTCGGTCGACAAGCTGATTTTTGAAGGCGCCATCCCTTCCATGCTGCGGCCACTCGATCCGCATACCCAGTTTTTCGATCCGGCTCAATTCCAGCAGTTGAGGCAGATGGAAGATTCCGAGCAGAAGGGCTTCGGCAGCATCGTTTCCGTGTTGCCGGGCCAAGTCATCTTCCTGCAGACACTGCCAGGCACTCCTTCAAACAAAGCCGGCATTCAGGCGGGAGACGAACTGGTGGCGGTGAATAACATCGCGATCCGGTCTCTCGAACCAGAACAGATCATCCAGTTATTGACCGAAGCACGGCAGCAGAAGGTATCGATCTATGTGCGGCGCCAAGGCTCAGCGAAGCTGCTGGACTTCGCCTTAACTCCGGAGCTTGTCGACTCGCCCAGCGTCGACCGCGCATTCCTACTTGAGCCCGGCTATGCCTACATTCGAATTGCGAGCTGGGATCTTCAGACATCGAAACAGCTCCGCGAAGCCATCGACAAGTTGGGCGCTAAGCGATTGAAAGGTTTGGTGCTTGATCTTCGAAACAACCCAGGCGGCGTGGTAAGGACCGCTCTTGACGCGGCCGCGATGTTCTTGCAGCCCGGCCAAAGGATACTTACCGCAAAAGGCCGTGCCACTTCCGATCAGACGGCCGACGTTCCGAAGAACGCCGATCCCTTCCAGTTCAAGTTAGCTGTGCTTGTCAACGGGAAGACTGCCAGCGCTTCGGAGATTCTGTCCGGTGCTTTGCAGGATCACGATCGTGCGTTGATCTTAGGCGAGGCCAGCTATGGCAAAGGCTTGGTGCAAACCGTGCTGCCTCTTTCGGGGGGAGCGGGTCTCGCGATTACTACAGCCTTTTACTACACTCCGAGCGGCCGCTCCATTCAGCACCCATTACGCAACTCCGCCCTCTCTGAGACTTTCAACGGCAACACAGCGAAGCCTACATACAAAACCGATAAAGGGCGAATCGTCACCGGGGGCGGAGGAATTCTGCCTGACATTCCGGTCTCTCCAGCCGCACTAACTCCTCTCGAGGCAGTGTTGGACGGCAGCGGAGCGATTACGGCATTCGCCACCGAGTACCTCGCGGGACACTCGCCGTTACCTGACTCATTTACCGTGACTCCCGAAACGATAGATGAATTCAAGGTCTTTCTGGCAGCCCGCCGGATTCAGCCCAACATGGGAGAGTGGAGCAATGAACGCTCCTGGATCAACACCCACGTGAAACAGGAAATCATCACCCAGGCGCGTGGAGTCGACAAAGGTGACGAGATTCAAGCCCAATACGATCCCCAGGTGCAGGCCGCATTGAAGGCCATGCGCACGGGCGCGTTGCTCGCCGGGCGTTAAGGCCACTCGGGAGTCGAGCGCTGCACTTCGCGCCGCATGTCCGCCGCTTGTACTCCATTGTTAAACTCTGATTTCGATGATGACGAGAAAGCCAGCTGGGGTGCACACACTCAAAGGGGTAACTCCCCCGGGCGGCATGAGCGCACTTTCCATGCTGCGAGACCGCTATCTGGTTCCGTTTGGCCTGCTGGTGCTGTTTGGCTGGCTGATCGCCAGCGGTTTTGCGACGGTCGAGCGTATTCTGCGCTATTACAATCCCTTGCCTTACTGGGATTACTGGCGCGTTCCTGAGAACCTCAGTCATTACCGGAGTCTTGACCTTAGCGCTTTGTGGAGACAGCACAACGACCACAGGATCATCTTTCCGGAGATTTTCTTCGCTCTCGACATGCTGCTGTTGCACGGTCGCCTCATACTGCCGCTCGCCGTCAGTTTTGTATCTTACCTGGCTACCTGGCTCCTGTTGTCCTCTGTTGTGTTGGCTGATCGCGCGCTAAGCCGTCCGGCTGCTATCGGCGCAACTCTTCTCGCGGGAGTCATCGCTCTTTGGGAAGGCTCGGCAGCTCTGCTGGCGGCTCCATTTCAGCTCCAATGGACTCTCATGCAGTTAGCCGTCGCCTGCTCCCTGGTATGCCTCAGCAGGCTCAAAGAAACTTCTAGAGCTCTTTATCTAGCCGGTGTCATCGCCGCTGCAGTGGTGGCTAATTACTCATCGGGCAACGGCTTACTATTATGGCCGCTTCTCTTGGGGTTAGCTATTGCTATGCGCTTGAAGCGATGGCATCTCATCGCGCTCGCAATTGCTTCCTTCACTTTTGCCGGTCTCTATTTTGTTGGCTATCAGTTTGGGAGCGATCTGAACCTGCGCAACTTAGTCATCCATCCTGTCTATCTGCTTGAGTTCTTCGGCAGTTACTTAAGCATGCCCTTTGGCGGCATAAAAACACCCGAATTCGGCGTCCGCATCGGATTAGCCAACTTAGTAACTACTATTTTGTTGTTCCTTTTAGCCTGGAGGCGCGACTTACTCCATTCAAGGCCCGGCGTGGTGCTATTCGGCTCTTATGCATTCACTCTCCTGACCATCTTGATAACCGCTGCCGGAAGAATGGACCCAGCCGATGTTACATTCGCCGGGGCGAAGCCGCCACGCTATATTACAGTTCCTCTGATGAACTGGGCAGTGTTCATCCTGTTGTGCCTCTGGATTTCTTCGCGCGTCCGTTTCAAGATCTTGTCACCACGCGTCACTGCCTGCTTCATCATTCTCCTTCTTGCAATGTACTTGCCCAAGCTGCGAGATTGGCTGATGCTGATGGACGACGACTATTCCGACCAGCAATTAGGCGCCCTCAGCGTGGAAAACGATCTGGCCGACCCTAACCTTCTCCATAAGGTCTTCATTTCCGTCGACTTTGTATTGCGCTTCTTGCCAGAACTGCGCGAACAGCATCTATCCATTTACTACAAGGGCCGTGATCGCTGGCTGGGCAAGCCAGTTACTCAGTTCTCCCGGCCGTTGGACGCGTTCATTCCGGGACAACTGCTCCACACATTTCCTGTGCGCGGCGGAGTAGAGGTGGTGGGCTGGGCCGACGGTTCTATCCTGCGCCGGCCATACAGCTGGGTCCTACTCGCTAATGAGCGCGGGGATATTCTCGGCTTCGGAAGGCATTTTCCGGCAGGATTCCCGGCTGTCTTGCGATCCGACGATACTCCTCCTTCTCTCGCGTGGGTTGGATTCGCGAATCTCGCCACACCATCGCGCTCCATCTCTGCATACGTCATTGATCCACGGCGAGGCGGCCTATTTCCCATTGCGGGCTCCGTCCCCGTTCCTGCTGTGCAACCTGCCGCCCTCGAGGAAACTGCTGGATCGATCCCTGGACTAACGTGGCAGAAGGATTCCGCCTGGAGTGAAAACACGTTGCCCCCGCACGTGCTCTACGGGCAGTTTCCACCGGGTGTGAACTATGGTAGTTGGAGCGGGAACGATAGGAACAGTGGGCAGCTGGTTTCCTCGACGTTCGCGGCGCCCGCAAATGCTTGTATTATATTGCCCGTCCTTCATGGTCCCAAAGCGGGTGGCCTTTCCGTGGACTTGATGAATGCCGATACCGGCCAAGCCGTCGCGACCGCTCCCATGCAGGACGGCGATACTCATTGGGAATATTGGCGCGTGCCGATTTCCTCTACAGTTCAGCACCTCCGCGTCACCGCTCGCGACGCCGGAAAGGATTGGGGCCAATGGGTGGCCACCGCAAACCCACTCACGTGCCGGTAAAGCAGCGCCGGGACTCGACGTAGGGGCGCGATCGAACTGACTTCGGCATGAATGAGTACCAAGGAATGGTCGGCAATGAGGTCGGCATCACTCTGGATGTGGAACTTGTGAAGCAGACAGGCGCTACAACTCCGTAGCGCTTTCCGCATCAGGGACCCTGCTTCAGGTAAGTATCGAACCAATTCAGTTCTTCAAAGAGCACGTGCTCCATGGTCTCTTTTCCACGGTATCCATGGGCTTCGGCAGGCAGCATGACCAAGCGGACTACACCGCCGTTGCCGCGAATCGCAGAATAAAAACGCTCGGACTGGATGGGAAACGTGCCGGTATTATCGTCTGCTTCCCCGTGAATTAGTAGGATCGGAGTTTTGATTTTCGCCGCGTACCAGAACGGCGACATCTTCGTGTACACGTCGGACGCTTCCCAGAATGTACGGCGCTCAGCTTGAAAGCCGAACGGTGTGAGCGTGCGGTTATAAGCGCCGCTCTCGGCCACGGCAGCATGGAACAGCGTTGTGTGGGCGAGCAGATTCGCTGTCATGAAAGCACCGTAACTGTGCCCGAACACTCCAATGCGGTCGCGGTCCGCAACGCCCATTTCCACTGCCTTGTCGATGGCGGCTTGCGCATCCATCCGCAACTGCTCGACGTAAGTATTGTTCACCGTATCGGCATCGCCCACAATGGGCACAGCCGCATTGTCCAGCAGCGCATAGCCATGCAATACAACCAACTGATGATAGTTGAGTTCGGGAAAGGCCTGCGCCGAGTGGCCGGTGACTTGGCCCGCCGTAGCGGCATCGCTAAACTCATACGGGTACGCCCAAAGCAAGGTAGGCAAGCGGGTTCCTGGCTTATAACCGGGCGGCAGATAAAGCGTAAACGATAGCGGGATACCGTCGGCGCGTTTATAGGTAACCAGCTGTTTCGTAATACCCGCCGCTTCCTTGAATGGATTGGGATAGTGGGTCAGCTGCTTCAGATCGGCGCCCGAACGAATGAAGTAATTTGGTGGGTCGGTCGGGCTCTCGCGACGCGTGAGCAGGCGCGTGCCATCGTCGTTCAGCACCTCCACAACCGCTTCGAATCCGACGCCCGATTGGAACACACGTTGAGCTTTGCCCGTGGCAAGATTGAACCGGTCAACGAACGGCTTGTCTCCCGCGGGCGAGGCGCCCAAGCCAGAAAGATAGATGTCGTCACCGGATTGGATCACCACATGGCGCCCATCAGCATCAGTCCGCATGACCGGCTTACCGGGGTCGTGATAAGCGTCCCGCTCATTGCGAGTGAAGATCACGCGCGCCGCCGTATTGGGCTCGTTAAGATTGATCTCCATTGTGCGAACGGTTCGCTTCACCCGCTCATAATCTTCGACCAGCGCTTTTCCATCCGCTAGCGGCTGCATGTCGCGGAAGCGCTCTTTGGTCTTGAAGATCTCCCGTGGTTCTGCGTTAAACGGGGAGGCAAGGGCAAGAATCCTGTCGCGATTCGGAACCGTCTCTTTGGGATTCCCACCGTCCAGCGCTTCCACCCAGGTCAACGTCGCAGGCTTCTCCTGAATCCATCCAACAGCTCGGGGGCCCGTGCGAACCCCGGCAAGCGGAATGTGCTCCGCCAACGGTAGACTTCCCAAGGAATGCTCCACTCCCCCAGTGCGGCTCCAAATTTCAATCTCCTGTGGAAACGCATCGGCCGGCAGTTGATACGAGTACGGTTTGTGTAAGCGTTCGACGAGGAAATGATTCCGGTCCGGAGCGAGACTGACCTTTGTAAAAATTCCGGGCTTGCCGAGCGCAGTCTTCGTATCGGAACTTATATCGATGCAAGTGAGCTGCGCCGTCGCGTAGTAATCGAACAGATCCTCATCATGAGGAGTTTGTAAGAGATCTTCGAAGGTCGGAGCCGGACCGGATTTCCCTAAGCTTTGCTGCACGTGCGGTCCGGTCGGGATGGTGAGGTCGGCAGGAGGAGAACCGCGTTGCGCGGGAATCATTCGCACCAGCAGAGTACGGCTATCGCCCAGCCAGGCTGCGGGCGCGCGATCTTCAGTTTGGCGCTCGCCTACCAGAACGCCATTCACAGCAACTCCTTCCACGCGGCGTGTTTCACCAGTACTGGTCGAGCCGATCCATAGTTCGATTCCATGTGCGGTTGTGTTGGTGAACGCAAACTGCTTTCCGTCAGGGCTCCATATCGGAGCACTCAGTTTCACTGAGCGGGGTATCGCGATCTTTACCTCCGAGCCGTCACTCAGACGCTTCATGGAGAAAGACGTGAAGACGGGCGCCAGATGGAGACCATTAGTCTCCGTATCGATGCGAATTCCAGCCAGGCGCAGCATCGGCTGTGCAACCTCGCTGATGGGAGGGTAGCGCACCGGCTGCATGAAGATGGCAAAATCGCGCTGCGGACTCACCGAGACCAGCGGCGTCAGAGGCGCGCTCAAGCCGTCGACGATTACCTTCGGCGGCTGCTGATAGGAGAGGTCATCGCCGAAGCTGAATCGTGCACCTAAGAGAAAGCAGAGAACGGTAACGGTACGCAGCATTTTACCGATTGTAACGGCAGCAGTGTGGCGTTGCAGGAACAAAGCCTACCACTCGACGTATTCGGGCCGTCGCTTTCTCTTTACTCGGCTGGTAACTGTCCCGCAGGCCAAGCTAACGGCAGCGGTAGCTTTCCGGGCCGGCCATTTAGACGGACAAACCTGCCCGCGAACAAGAATCCCCGCAGTAAATAGGCCCTTGGCAAGTACGCTATTTCCCGCTCGTCGACGCCCCAGGCTTAGCCTGTGCATCCTTGTAGATTTGCTCGATGGCCGTATTGTTCGCCTGATCGTAATCCGCGTGGCCAAGCATAATGTCCCCGTGACCAGCGGCCTGAATCAGCGCAGCCCGGTGCTGGGCCAGCACACCGGCATTCACATCGTTGATCAGGTTCACCCCGAACGGACCCACCACGCTGCCGCCCACGTGGCGCGAAGGATAGAAGTTATAAACATCGGGAACGTTCGCCGGCGTTCCCAGATCGGTGTGGTACTCGAAGTTGTAAAACGGCGCCGCATATTGAAACGAAGCGGGCACCGCGTAGTTTTGACTGTTGATCTCAGGCATTAGCAAGTAATGCGGATTCGCCTGCATCAATTGCCGGAAGTAAGCCGGTTCCAGATTGCCTCCGTCCGGGTGCACAAACGTGTCCGCATAGAACATGGTGGCGCCCCAGTGACTGTTGGCAAACCGCATCTTGGCATTCAACAAAGCGGCAGCTTCGGCGTCCGAAACAAAGCCTTGGCTGGCTATGCCGTTCGCCTTTAAGACAAATTGTTGAGGCCGCGTACAGAGTCCTACCTTTAGCCCGCCGGCAGTTTGTATCCCGAAGTAAGCCGCATCTAGCTTTTGGCCATTGTACTGGGCCAGTTCGCCAGTCTGCCCACTCACAACGCTCTCCATTTCCGGAGCGATCTGCGCAATCTGCTCCGGCGAACAAACATAGCTCGTCGTCTGCGGCCATTCCTCGCCCTCAATGTCCCAGGTGATGGCCCCTTGCCAACCATGCTTCTGCGCCACTGTCACAATCTGCTGTCCCAGGTTCAGAACCTTTGTTTGAAACGATTCCAGCCCCGCTGCGGTGTTTACGTTGATCTTGCAGTCCCGAAAGTAATTGCGCGGATTTCCGGAATTGACACCGCATCCACCCGGTCGTGTCACATCCCCGCCGCCCGCCGGAGATGTGGCCAGGAACACCGTGCCCATTGGACGCCGGTCCCAGTTCTTGACCGTGGGAAGTAAAGGATACGCTCGCGCCCACGCGGTGTACACATCCGCGGCGACCTTTGCGTGGGCCGTGCCGCTGGGCCCGAAGCGCATCGCAAGCCTGAATCGATAGCTGCGACCCGGCGGCACTGGAACCGAATAGCGAGGGGCGAATGATGGTAGTCCTTCAGGCGCGATGGTCGAAGCCACCGGATAATAGTTCGGCTTTCCAGTACCGTCATTCAGGAAACCGGTGTAAAGCTTATCCGTCACACTCGGGTCGACCGCCGTTACCTCACCACTCCCCCAGTCGCCGGTTACCACTGACGGCCCAAACGTGTTGTACGCTACCTGTGGATAGCTGACGCTCGCCCAGCGCTGCGGCAGTTTCGGAAAACGGAAATTCACCAGGTAGATGGCTGCTCCCTCCAGAATGTAGCCTGACCGCGCATTGTTGGTTTCTGTCACCAGAACGTTAAGTGTATTTCTGGACGGCGAAAACTGAACGGCAATCGAACCCCAGTCGTACACCGTGGTGACCGTGCGCGTCGCCGTGTCAAAGGCGCGCGTCTTATAGTTGTCGCCCCAACTGTATTGGCTCTGGACGTTGCCCTTCAGGTCCGTCACACGCATGTGGCGGATGGAGAAAGCATCGCCTGGGTTGGCGCCTAGATCGGCCAGAGTCACTCCGTTATATTGAAGCGTCTGGATGCCCCTCTCACCGTAAGTGACCGCCAGATCTTGTGCTGCTGAAGTAGCGCACACGACCAGCAGCAGCCCGAAAGCTTTCATATATCTTCCGTGTAGTTGCAATGCTGAGTTTCTCAGATGGAGCGAAAATGGACCAGGCGAGACGCTTTGCGCAAAGCGCCGGGTACCGCAGCGCGTCATTGCTCGGCTCGGCGCCTAAGCTGGTTCACGCCCTGAGACTTGTGCATCCAAAGGCTTATATCAATGTGTCTTGAACCGGCAGCAAAGCCAATGGAAGAATGGGAGGAGGAAAACGGAAGTCTTTGACTTCTTTGGTCGGGCCGCCGGGATTTGAACCCGGGACCTCTTGCACCCCAAGCAAGCGCGCTAGCCAGGCTGCGCCACGGCCCGAAGTCTTGAGTTTAGCGCAGAGACTTATTCGGCCTTTCGCTTCATCGAGCCGGCCGGCTCTCCTGCCTGCGGTCGGCGACAATGGTCACCTCCATGTCGCTGGCCATCGTGACAACCTGATTCACCAGGCTCTTACCGAAGAACCGGTCAGCGCCCTTGCCGACGATGCGCGGCAAGAAAATCTGGCGCGCTTTGTGGACCCGCGCAAAATCGACCAACGCCTGCGCGTGATCGGTCCCTGCAAGCACGCGAGTTTCAATGTGCATATTGCGCGCGAAGTTAAGATGCCGTTCTACCGCGATGCGTTTTTCGGTGGGAATAGTCTGCAGATCGGCATGCTCCGCAACAAACACCGCAAAACAATCCGCATGTAGCAGGTCGGCGACGCGCTTTCCACGGCGGATCAGCATCGCTGTCGACGGATCATCGCTCACATAAATCACAACCGCATCGTCCAAGCCGTGACTACGGCCGGAAACTTGAGAATCACGGTGCGCCTCCACATCGCCTTCACTCTGTTCCATGCGCTCTTCCACTTCGTGTGCTGTTTGCCGCAGCGCCATCTCACGCAGCGCCACCAGGCTCGATTCCTTAAAGAAGTTCTGCAGAGCACGTTGCGCCTTGTCGGGAGGATAAACAACACCGCGCTCCAGACGGTTCAGCAGCGCTCGCGGCGTCAGATCCACCATCACAACCTCGTCGGCTTGCTTCACCACCCAATCGGGGATCGTTTCGCGCACTTTCACGCCGGTGATCTGCGCCATCTGGTCGTTCAGGCTCTCCAGATGCTGCACATTCATCGTGGTCAGCACGCTGATGCCTTGCTCCAAAACCGCCAGCACGTCTTCCCAACGCTTTTCGCGCGGCGATCCAGGCACGTTCGTGTGAGGGAACTCGTCAATCACCGCCAGCTGCGGACCCCGCGCGATAATTGCCTCTGCATCCATCTCTTCGAACGCCGAGCCCCGGTAAGCCACTTTCTTTCGCGGAATCATCTCCAGGCCTTCCGTCTTCGCGATCGTGTCCTTACGGCCGTGTGGCTCGAAGTAGCCGATCACCACGTCTATGCCTTTAGCGCGTAATCCCTGCGCCTCTTCGAGCATCTGGTACGTCTTCCCCACGCCTGCCGCGTAGCCTAGGAAGATCTTCAGCTTGCCTTGCTGTGTCATGTCCTTTTAACGGATGAGTGGCTCGCTCATTTAACTGGATGGGGCCACAAACCGGTATCCCACCCAGGGCTCGGTGACGATGTAGCGCGGGTGCGCCGGATCAGCTTCGATCTTCTTTCGCAGTTGACTCACGAACACCCGCAAGTACTCCACTTCATCACCGTACTCCGGCCCCCACAGGGTTTGCAGAAGCTTGCGATGAGCGATGGGCTTATTCGCCTGAGACGTCAAGTACAGCAGAAGGTCGAACTCTTTCGGAGTAAGTCGCACGGACTTCCCACGCGCAATAACCTGGCGGGTTGCCGGGTCCACCGAAAGCTCGTCTGATACGAAAGCCGGTTCAGCAGCTTCATTCTGCGTGGGTAGCCGGCGCAGGTTCGCGCGAATGCGCGCCATCAGCTCATTCACACTGAACGGCTTAGTGATGTAATCATCCGCACCGGCGTCCAGAGCGGTAATCTTGTCGCGCTCACTGTCACGCACGGATAGCACGATAATGGCAACATCTGAAATCGCGCGTAGCTCACGGCACGCCGCCATCCCGCCCATTCCCGGCATATTCATGTCCAGCAGTACAACATCGGGTTTAAACTCACGCAGCACCTTTAAAGCCTCTTCTCCGGTTCGTGCCTCATAAGGCTCGTACTGGTTCGCCGTAAGCGCCGTGCGCATCACACGCCGAATTTGCGGCTCGTCATCGACGATCAGAACACGGCCGGAACTCATATCCGTTGCGGCGCCACCGTAGCCTCATTGAACGCCACGCGCAGGCTGACGAAGAACTCGGACCCTTGCCCCATCTGGCTTCGCACACCGGCGGACCCGCCATGCGCTTCAAGAATTTCCTTCGCAATCGCCAGGCCCATGCCAGTGCCCTGCACGGCCGAACCGTCCTGATAGCCCCGATAGAACTTATCAAACACTCTGCCTTGCTCCAGTTCCGTCAGTCCCTGCCCATGATCCCGCACCGAGATCGTCACCATACCCTCAGTCTCCTCCGCCGATATGCTGACCGTAGACTTCGGCGGACTGTATTTCATCGCGTTATCGAGTAATTGCTTCAGTGCCTGCACAATCAACTCCTTATCGGCAGAGACAGGCGGCACCCCCTCCGTATGGCTTTCAATGCGGTGTGACGTGATCTGATGTGCGGCCGTCCGCTCGCCGAGACTCGCGATCGCCGCCTCAACAAGCTCCTCAACAGGAACCTGCTCGCACTCAAGCTTCAGTCTCTTGGCATCGATGCGGGCCAGATGTATCGCTTCCCCCACAATGCGTTGCACACCCGAAGCTTCCTGTTGGATCACTTCAAGCAGATCCTGACGTTGCTCTGCCGATACATTAGCCGGCTGCAGCAGCATGTCGCTAGCCGCTTCAATCGCCGTGAGTGGAGTCTTCAAATCGTGAGCTAAAGCATCAATCATTACCGATTTCAGCTCCTCGCTCTTCCGCACCGCTTCCGCCCGGCTCCCGGCGTCACGCGCTTGTGCCTGGGCGATACCCATTGCAATCGTGCTGCCTAGCGCCTGCAGCGCCTGATCAACTAACACATCGCCTCGGAATCCCACGCTGCCAAAAACTTTGTTGCCCAAAGCCACCGGCATCACCGTCAACTTGTCCGCTTCACTCTGCTGAATTGATCCGCAGCGTGCCGCATGGCGCAACGCTTCGTCCCCGATCGAAGTCTCAACATGCGATCGATAAAACGTGCCGTTCAGCAGTTCAAATAGAACTACCTCCGTGAACGCAAACAACTCCACGCACTTGTTGACCACCCCGCGCTCCAGGTCTTCCGCACTGTCGCTCAGCAGCATGGATCGGCTGAGGGCGTGCAGCTTCTCTGCTTCTATTTGTTGAGCAATCAGCTCGTCGCGCTGCCGTCGCAAACGTGTTGACAGGTTCGTCGCAATCAGCGATACCGCCAGAAACGCCAGCAGCACAATCCAACCCTGGGGATCGGCAATGGTGATAGAGCCAATTGGGGGAATAAAGAAGTAGTCGAGACACAAGGTGGCCGCAAAGGACGCGATTACCGCCTCGGGAAGCTTCGCATAGGTGCCGGTCAGCAAGATGCTGAGCAGAAGCGCCACCGCGGCTATGGTTGCGTTAGCGTGCAGACGGTAGCAGCAGAACGTAATCGCAAAAACCGCCAGCAGCGCGCAGATGGCCCCGCCCGTTCTCGACAACGCTTGAGTCATGTCCACCTTCAGTTTACGTTGTGAGATAGCCCGCCGCGAAGTGCGTTGCCCGGCGTTACTTGGCGCCGTTGCCCCGCTACACTGAAGCCATGTTTCTTCGCGTGTTTCTCGCCACCGCGGCGCTTTCTTGCGTCGCTCCGGCACAGGATCTGCATCCCTCCGGAAACAGCATTCGCGCCCATGTGAAGTACCTGGCGAGTGACGAACTGGAGGGTCGCGGCGTCGGCACGGCAGGCGAGAAACTCGCGACCAACTATATTGCGTCCCAGCTGCAGACCGAGGGTTTGAAACCCGCGGGAGATAACGGCGCCTACTTCCAGCGCGTGCCCCTTGTCGGCATGACTACGGATCATTCCGCCACTCTCACCGTAGCCGAAAAGAGCGGCCCCGTGTCCTTCAGCTTCGTCAAAGACTTCGTCGGCGCAGCCTGGTCCCAGACACCGCGCAATGATTTCGACGCCGAAGCCGTGTTCGTGGGCCACGGCATTTCTGCCCCCGAGTTCGGCTGGGACGACTACAAAGGCGAAGACCTGACCGGAAAAGTGCTCATCTATTTCACCAATGAGCCGCCCTCCAACAACCCGAATTTCTTCGGCGGCCCCGCTCTGACTTACTACGGCCGTTGGACTTACAAATTCGAAGAAGCAACACGCCGCGGCGCCGTGGCCGCGCTCATTATCCATACCACTCAAACCGCCGGCTATGGCTGGGGCGTCGTCAGCGGATCCTGGAGCCAGGAGCACCCCGAACTCAAGCTGAAGCCGGGCGAGAAAAGCGTCAACTTTGCAGGCTGGCTCTCCGAATCTGCCGGTTCTCAGGTGATGGCCTCAACCGGCAAGACGCTTGACCAGTTGCTTGCCATGGCAAACGACAAATCATTCCGGCCCATTCATCTGGGTATACACGTCCAGGGACACATCCCCGCAACCGTGCGCCAGATTGAAAGCAGGAACGTCATCGGACGGGTAGATGGGGCAGATCCGCGGTTGCAATCCCAGGTGGTTCTGTTCACAGCCCACTGGGACCATCTCGGCATTGCCGTTCCGGTGGGCGGAGACAAGATTTATAACGGCGCCGTCGACAACGCAACGGGATGCGCCGTGGTCCTCGAACTGGCTCGCATCTGGGCGGCGCTACCGCAGAAACCCAAGCGCAGTGCGCTGTTTCTGTTCGTAACCGCCGAAGAATCCGGGCTGCTGGGTTCTGAGTATTACGGCGAGCATCCGGAGGTCCCGGCTGGCCAGACTGCGGTAGACATTAACTTCGATGCGCTTTACCCGTTCGGCAAAACGCGCGACGTCAGCATGACAGGCGCGGAACGCACCACTTCCTGGCCTTTAATTCAGCGTGATGCCAAGCGCCTCAATCTTCAAATCACACCGGACCCCGAACCTGGGCAAGGTCACTACTACCGCTCCGACCATTTCTCGCTGGCTCGTGTGGGTGTTCCCGCCTTCTCTATCTCGCAGGGGACCGGCTACGTCGGCAAACCCGCAGGCTTCGGCAACACCGTGTTTGAAGAGTACAACTCCAAGCACTACCACCAGCCCTCCGACGAGTATCACGACGATTGGGATGTCTCCGGTATGGAACAGATGGCGAGCTTTGGCCTGACGCTCGGCCTGGATTTTGCCAGTACGCCGAAACTTCCCACCTGGAAAACCGGGGACGAATTCCTGGCCGCCAGAGAGAAAAGCGGCGTGCAATAGACGCTTAGTCCAGCTTGGATTCGAGGTCCCTGTGAAAGCCGCCGCTCTTCTCGGGAAAGAGATACTTCGCGACAACATAGAACAGGCCCACAACGTTCACCGTCGTGGTTCCCAGCAGTGCGATCAATACACCGTCGTTCAGCCGGAAGAAGTGGTACCGCCCTTCTGAGAAGCCTTGCGTTAACACGATCACGATCACGCATCCCAGCCACCAGCAGGTAAGCACGTAAAGCTTTGGAGCAAATGTTCTTCGTTGCCCGATATCTTGCTTGAAGCTGTCGAGTTCGGCCCGCAGCTTCTCGATATCGACCCGAAGTTGCTCTCGCTCCAGGGTCTGGGTCTCGAGAGACGTGTCCTCGCCCGGAGTGTTCGTCATCCCCCGTGGCGAAAGGACGCGGACGTTTTTTAAATTAAGGTCGGGATCCTTATCCGACGGGGGCTGCATGCTTTAGCGAGCCTGATCCTCAATGTACTTGCGTATCAGCGAATCGTCTATTTCACGCTGGCCCGCCTGCCGCGCTATGGTCCAAGGCGAATCGGGAAGATGCGTCAGGTTCGATAGCTCAATGCTGGTGAGATGCTTATTCGACTCCCAAACACGTTCCAGCAACGCACGTGTGTCTTTCGTCTCCTCCGTCTCCTCAATGGTAGGTATCGTCTCCGAGACAAGGCCGGTAATGGGATCGAACTCGAACTTTCTGGCGTGCTGTGTGATTGGGCTCCGGCCGAATTCGCGGAACGCCTGATAAAGGTCAACGATCACAGGACCGTAGTCCCACGCCTCTACCCGCTGCTGAATGAGAGGCGATCCATAAATCGCCAGATTCCACCCGTGCGCGAAGTACACAAGCTTCTGTATGCCCATCGGGTCCAGCGGCCGTCCTTCTTTTGCCGCCAGATCTAAGAAGTAGTTGGCCACTGCTCTTGCGTCGAAAGCCATCTGCTCCCTCTTTGCCCTCTAAGCCCATCCTAGAGACTTATCTAATCAAACGCAAATGAGCACCGGGGTAGCTATAGCTCCGTGCGCCTGACATCTGTCTCTTAGTGGTACTTAGAACGCGTGCGTTGCCGGGCTGTTACTAAGAGCCTTACTACACAGCTTGACACGCATTCACGGCCGCGCCGATCGTCGCAACAGTCTCTCCGCCCTGCACCACTTCGAGCGAATAAGCCTGCAGCGGACTCAGCTTCACCATGTCGTGAAGGTACTCTTTCACAAGTGTCAGATTGACAAACCGGGCGTTAAAACCCGTGATGAAGAACTTGCCGGCTCCGGTCTGGTGAATGCTGGTGGCAGTCGCAGCGGCCAGCGCCCTGTGCCATAGCTTCACGAATTCCACGCAGCGGCCTTCGCCCGCTTCAGCCTGCTGAAACACCTCGTCGGGCTCCAGATCCATGAACCGCAGCCGCATGGCGCGATGGCCCATGATGCCTTCCAGATGTCCTTTGCCGCCACATCCGCAAAACTGCTCTTTCGGATCAAGCGAGACTACCGAATGCCCGGCTTCCCAAATGCCATCCAGAATGGGATAGCGCCCAAACCCGATGCCGGTACCCAGAGTCCAAACTCGCACCATACGGTCCATGTGGCCGCGCGTCGCAGCCAGTCCAGCCGCCATCACATCCGCATCGTTGAAGATACAGAGCGGCACTTTACCGAATACCGGCTCTAGGGCATCGGACACCACGGCCTGCATGTTGAGCCCTTTGAACTGAACCAGGTTGGGCGAGTCTTCGACAATCCCGTTCCGCACGATGCCTGGCATACCCAGGCCGATATGAGAGGGCGGTCCGGAAAGCTTCAATCGCCGAACCAGACTCACGATTCGTTGCACAATCACGTCGGCTGGCTGTTGGCGCAGAAAGTCTGTGTCCGCACCGCCCTCCGGATCGGAGTACAACAATCCTGAAATCGCATTGCCTGAAACGCTAGCGGCGGATAGCCTCTCCGTAATTAAAATGCCGATGCCCTGTTCCATGGTGGTCCTATGTCAAACGCGCGCCAGCTTATTTAAGCCGTTAAACGCCGCAGCCTTGTAGCACTCCGCAAGGGTGGGATAGTTGAAGACTGTGTCGACGAAGTAGTCCATTTTGCCCTTCAAAATCAAAACCGCCTGTCCTATATGCAGCAACTCCGACGCGCCCTCGCCAATGATGTGAACTCCTAGCAACTCCAAAGTGTCGCGATGAAAAATCAGCTTCAGCCGTCCCGTTGTATCACCCCGGATCTGCCCCCGCGCGATCTCACGATAATATGCCACTCCCACTTCATAAGGAACGTCTTCGTCGGTAAGCTGCTCTTCCGTCTTACCGATAAAGGAAATCTCTGGAATGGTGTAAATGCCAAACGGGAAGTAATTCGGGTTTGACGAAACCGGAACGTTGTAGGCGTGCGCCGCCGCGATGCGCCCCTGTTCCATCGACACAGAAGCCAAGCTCGGAAAGCCGATGACATCGCCTGCCGCGTAGATGTTCGGCTGCTTGGTTTGATAATGCTCGTTGACGGAAATGCGCCCGCGCGCATCGGCCGAAAGACCCGCTGCTTCCAGGTTCAGGTCGTCGACGGCACCCTGCCGGCCTACCGCGTAAAGCAGCGCCTCACCTTGCACCTTCTTGTTACTTTCGAGATACGCCACCACCCCCGCCCCGGGATTCTCTTCCACGCTTGAGACCTCTTCGTTCAACCGCATGGTCACCCGGTGGTCCCGCAGATGATAAGAAAGCGCTTCCACAATCTCGGCGTCCGCAAACTCCAGCAGCCGCGGCCGCTTCTCAATTAGCGTTACCCGCACGCCCAGCGTCGCGAACATGCACGTATACTCAACTCCAATCACGCCGCCACCCACAACGATTAAGGTTCGCGGGATATTCAGCATGTCCAGAATCTGGTCGCTGTTCACAATTGTGACTGCGTTGATCGGCACCTTTGGCGACGACGAAGGCCGCGTGCCCGTAGCAATAACGATCTTCTCCGCCTTGATATCGCTCGGTCCGCGCGAATTGCTTATCTGCACCGTCGTCGCGTCCTTGAAGCTTGCGACACCGGTCAGCACTTCAATTCCATTGCGCGAAAGCTGTGCCTGGGTTACGTCTACCTCGGTCTTGATAACATGCTGCACCCGGAACGCCAGGTCAGCCATCGTGATCTTTTCTTTAACCCGGTAACTGACCCCATAGATGTTCTGGTAGTTATAGCCGGACAGGTGCAGTACCGCTTCCCGCATCGTCTTGCTGGGAATCGTACCCGTATTAATGCAAACGCCGCCGATTACTTCGCGCCTTTCTATCAGCGCTACTCGTTTCCCAGTCTTGGCGCCCTGGATGGCAGCTCGTTGACCCGCTGGGCCAGAACCGATCACAACCAAATCGTATTGAGCCATCGGATATTTAACGTTCGACTTCGCACACCCACGTCAATAGCGTGCTTGCCGGGGCCACGATACTCCGAGTATATACGTCTCTGCTCGGAGCGTAGTTCTACGCGGCGTACTCAGTTTGAATAGCCAAGTGGCAACGGCCGCTCTTCCAGAGCTGCCAAATGGCTTGCCGAGATGTATCTAGTTAGTACCTGTACCGGTGGTCTTCTGCTTCAGTTTGCCCGCGCCCTTCTCAGTCGCTGAAGCGGCTTTGTGAGTCCCCTTCTTCCCACCATGCGCCGTGGCGCTAGCGCCTTTTTTCACGCCCTTGGTGGTGTCACTGGTACCGGTTTTAACAGCGTTCTTCGTCTTCGATCCAGCAGTCTTCAGGTCTTGGCCCACCGTGTCCTGAGCAACAACCAAAAGCGAACCCGCCACAAACAGCGCTAGCGAAAGAAAAGTAACTCTCATAGCTTCATTGCAACACAACTCGATAGTCTATTGGGATTATGGGAAGAAATTAATTCGAGCCGCCGGACTGCCTACCTACGCCGACCGAGAGGATTCCGCTTGCGCTCGAAAGCGGCTCAGCACCTCGTCTTCGAACGTGAAATCCGGACGCGGGAAACCGCGGCTTTTCACGTAAGCTCGATACGTCGTCTTCAACCCAGCCTCGAACTCCAAGGGCTTGAACGCCAGCATGCGCTGTGCCTTCGTCACAATCTGGGTGATAGCCGGTACGTCGAAATAGTAGCCGAAGTAGAGCTTCTCCCCCACCGCTTGGCCCCCCGCGCGCTGAATCAGTTCGCGCGGAACCGAGACTATATGCGGCTCTTTGGCGCCAGCCGCCCTTGCCAGATCGAGAACCACCTCATGCTGCGTCAGCGCTCGCGGATTCGCTGTATTGAAAGCGTGGCCAACCGCATTCCTCAGCTCCACTACCTTTTGCGCCAACTCCACCAGATCGTTCACGTTCACGAACTGCATCAACCGATGCCCTTCGCTCGGCAGGATGACAGACCTCGCAGCGCGAAAACGGTCCCAGAAAAACGCCTCCCGGTAGAACGGATTACCTGGTCCATACACAAAGGGCGGGCGCAGCGTGACAATCGGAAAGCCGGTGCGCTGATGCATTCGGAACAGCGCGCGTTCGCTCATGGCCTTGTTCCGGGAGTAGATATTGGGGTGATCGTCCGGCGCCAGCGCATCGCCCTCGTGGTGGTTGAGCCCATCACCGTAAGCCGCGACGCTCGACATGAACACATAGCGGCCTACTTTTCCGTCGAAGATCTGCGCAGTCGCTTCCACCTGCGCTCCCGTTGTGCCGTGCTCCCAGTCGTATACGTTATCGTAAACTGCGTCAAAGCGGGTAGACCCTAACGCGCTACGAACGCTTGCCGCGTCATTCCGGTCCGCCACCAGATTACGCACCCGCTTGCTCAACGTGTGGCTGGCTTTTCTATGCAGAATATGAACTTCGTGCCCGGCGCGAAGCAGTTCTCGGACTAGGAGGCGACCGATAAACTGTGTTCCGCCGATAACAAGGATGCGCTTCGACTCGGAGTCCTCCATGGTCGAAGCCCCTTTTTTCTTCGCGCTGCTGCCAGCGCCCGATACTCCTGGCCGGGGCATGTCTGTACCTAATACGTTAGACGCCCCACGCCTGGAGTCGTCTTAGTCGTAATATTCTAGGCCGAGATGCGTAATTAGATCCTCACCTTGCATCCAGCGAAGCGTATTCTTTAGCTTCATCAATTGAATGAAGATGTCGTGCTCCGGATACAATCCCGGCGCCGTCATCGGACCTTTGAAATAGAACGAAAGCCATTCCTGGATGCCCTTCATCCCTGCTCGTTGTGCTAAATCCATGAAAAGCACTAGATCGAGCACCAGCGGCGCCGCCAGAATCGAATCCCGGCACAGAAAATCGATCTTGATCTGCATCGGATAATTAAGCCATCCGAAGATATCGATGTTGTCCCAGCCTTCCTTCGCGTCGCCGCGCGGCGGGTAATAATTGATCCGGACCGCGTGATACAGGTCCTTATACAGCATGGGGTAGAGCTCGGGCTGAAGGATCTGTTCCAAAACCGAGAGCTTCGTCTCTTCCTTACTCTTGAAGGAACCCGGATCTTCGAGTACCTCTCCGTCACGGTTGCCCAGAATGTTGGTCGAGAACCAGCCGTTCACACCCAGCATGCGCGCCTTGAACCCGGGCGCCAGCAGCGTCTTCATATACGTCTGGCCTGTCTTGAAGTCCTTCCCGCAGATTGGAACTTCGTTCTCGCGGGCAAGTTCCAGCATGGCCGGCACATCCGTCGTCAGATTGGGCGCGCCATTGGCAAAAGGCACACGCAATTTCATCGCTGCATAAGCATAAATCTGGCTGGGGGCAATATCCGGATCGTTGTTCCGCAACCCTTCTTCGAAAGTAGCCACGCTCTGGTGTACGGCTGCCGGCTTGTGGAAGACCTCCGTGGATCCGCACCAGATCATCACCAAGCGGCTACAGCCGTTCGCCTGCTTAAAATCCCGGATATCCTGCATCAGCGCTTCGGCCATGTCCATCTTGCTTCCGCCGGATTTCACGTTCGGGCCGGTGATTCGCTTTACGTAATTCTGGTCGAAGACTGCCTTCATCGGCTTAATGGCCGAAAGCGGTTCTTTGAGCTTCTCTAGCAGCGGGCTTTCGAGTACTCTGGCCCGCGTCGCTGCTTCGTAGCCGTCGTCTTCATAGATGTCCCATGTTCCGAATGACAGGCACTCAAGTGGTGCGAGTGGAACGAAATCCTTGATTCGCGGCGTACGGCCATCCGTACGCTTCCCTAGGCGTACCGTCCCAAGCTGCGTGAGCGAGCCGATCGGCTGGCCCAACCCTTGTTTGATTGCTTCAACACCCGCAATGAATGTGGATGTCACAGCTCCCATGCCCGGAATGAGAATGCCTAACCTCCCATCGGCGGGCGCGATGGTAACGTTATCCTGCTTTGACAATTGGAAAGTTCTCCTGGTGATTAAGCTGCGTGTGGCGTTATGATGGACACGCCCCAAGCGTGCCAAGCCGCATGCCCTACGCGTTATACTATCATTCGATGTCGCTCGTCCTCACTGGAACCGTCTCCACGCTGATAGTCGACGACGAGCAACTCGCCCGCGAAGAACTCGCTTACCTGCTCAAGGACTTTCCGGATATCGACATCCTGGACTCGGCTTCAAACGGCCTCGAAGCCCTCCAAATGATTGAACAGCTGGAGCCCGATCTAGTCTTCTTAGACGTGCAGATGCCCGGACTCGACGGCTTAGGTCTAATCGGCAAGCTGCGCGAGAAGAACAGTCCCTTGCCCCACTTCGTACTCACCACCGCCTTTGACAGTTACGCTATCGAAGCGTTCCGCCTCGAGGCGGCGGACTACCTGCTAAAGCCAATCGAAAAAGAGCGGCTAGCCGAAACCATCGGTCGGGTGAAACGCGTTGTCGCGGAGAAGCAGCAGCAGGCGCAGGAAAAGCCTGTCGAAACAGCAGCTCCAAAGAACATGCTGCAGCGGACCAAGCTTCTGGTCAAAACGAACAACCGCAATCTAATTGTCGACGCGCAGGACATGATCTACGCCACCATCGACGATGGCCTGATCACCGTTGTGACTTCGCATTTCGAAGGGCAGTCCAACTACCGGACCATCGAGGAGTTGCAGTCCAACCTCGATCCCAACCTCTTCTGGCGGGTTCACCGCTCGTTCCTGGTGAATATCAACAGGATACGGGAAGTGATTCCCTGGTTTAAATCCAGCTTTCAGTTGAAGATGGACGACAAGAAACAGACCGAAATTCCCGTCAGCCGCATTCAGACCAAGCGCCTCAGAGCGCTCCTAAAGATCTAAGCCGGCTTATCGGTATCTTCTTCGAGATGCTGCAATCGCGCATCGAGAACTTGCTCTACGCGAAGAAGCGCTTGCCTTTGAGCTTCGAACCGGTGCCCGTTCTCCGGCCCCCAATCTTTACCGTTCAGCTCCATGCGAAGTAGATTCATCTCGGTATCGATCTTCCAGACACTGCAAACGCGAACTAATAACTTTCTCAAAATGCAAAAGAGCTCTTTCTTGTGCATCAAACCCGGCGTGCATATCCTGGCGAAGATATTCCAAACTCTCGCCTAGACTTTCAAAGCTGGCGTTCAGGCTAATGTGTCCGTTCGAACGCTCAGGATCACGAACAGTGTCTCTAAAGCTTCTTAGCTCGACTCTTACACCAGCTATCTTTGACCGATTCACAAGAATGGCCGTTAGTATCGCGGCAGTCTGGACGCCCGATGCTAAGTAGAGAGGGTTCAACGTACTCCCTACTGAACGCTCTGCTTCGGCCGTTGCTCTTTAGCAAGCCGAACCCGCGCGCCGTCCAACTTCTTCTGCACCTTCGCCAGCTCGTCCGGTTCCACCTCAGAGGCTGAACCCGTGTTCATCGCCTTTAAAGACGTTTGCCATTGCGCAATCGCGTCCTTGATCTTGCCCTGCTTAAAGTAAACATCGCCCAAGTGGTCATGAATCGTTGGATCCTTGCCCGACAGCTGCAACGATCGCGAAAACTGCTGTTCAGCTTCGTCCAACCGGTTCTGATGGAAATAGACCCACCCCAAACTATCCAGGAACGCGTAGTTGTCCGGTTGCAGCCGGATCGCACGCTTAATCAAATCCAGCGCCTCATCCAGCCGTACATTCTGGTCCGCCAACATATACCCCAGGTAGTTCAACGCCGAAGCGTTATTCGGGTCCAGGTCGAGCACCTTGCGAAAGGATTTTTCCGCCAAGTCAAATTTCTTCTCGCGCTCATATCCCGCGCCCCGGATAAACAGCACGCTCGCCTTGTCCTCATTGGTTCGCGATAGCTTGTCAGCCTCGTCCAGCGCCTTGTTCATCTCGCCGAAGTTCTTACCCTTCTGATAAACTTCCGCCATCGCCAAGTACGTCTGGCGATCGTTTTTTCCATCGAGCAACTTCTTCAGCTCAGCAATCGATTGGTCAGTCTTGCCTTCGTCCGCCAGCAGCTGCGAGTACGCTCCGCGAATCGCCCGATCGTTCGGTGTCTTCTTTAAAGCCGCATCCGCTTCCTGCTGCGCCTTCCCGTAGTCCTTCGCAATGCGATACGTCTCGATGATCTCGGCTTCAGCTTGAGCTGCCGCATCCGGATCGATAGCGGAAAGTGCGCGGAACGCCTCCACCGCTTTGTCGTATTGCTCATTCTCGCGATAGAGAGCTCCCAGCTGCAGCGTCATTCGTTCGCGATAATTCTTCTCGGCGGGGTTCGACTTGCCGCGTGCCGTCGAATCCAGAAGCCCTCTCAGAGCGGCAATCGCATCCGTCGTCCGGCCTTCCTCCTCTAACAGTCCCACTTCGCCGTATCGCACTTCCGGGTTATCCGCGTCCAGCTGCTTCGCCTTCTCAAGCGCCTTGCGAGCTTCCCCCAGTTCCTTCTTCTCGCGATAGATCTGCGCCATTCCCAGATACGGCGTCGCATCCTGCGGACTCGCCTCAGCCAGTCCCCGGTAGGTTTTCAGCGCATCGTCATAGCGGCCTGCCAGCGACTCGTCTTGCGCCAAAGCCTGGCTCCACTCGGTGTGCGTGGCATCTAACTCAATGGCTTTTGCATAGGCGTCAGCGGCCAGCCCATACTCGTGCATTGTTTCGTAATTGGTTGCCAGCGCTAGATAAGAACGTGGCGATGGATTCTTCTTCGTCAGCCCTTCCAACAGTGCCGACGATCCTTTCGCGTCCCCACGGTCCGAGTAAACACTCGCCAGACCCGTCGCCGCGTCTTCGTTCTGCGGATCTATCACCAGCACTTTTTTGAACGCCGCTTCCGCGTCCACAGAATTCTCCAACACTCGATCCAAACGCCCCAGCATCACCAGGCTGTCGACGTCCTTCGCATCTTTCTCAGAAATGATCTTGTATTGTTCGATGGCGCGGCGTACCATGCCTTCATCAATGTGGCTCGCCTGTGCATCCCCAATTTCCTGGGTGTATATATGCGCCAGCACGCGCCGCGCGTTCAGATCATCTGGATTCGCTTTGAGCGCGCTCTGCGCCTCTTCGACAGCCTCCCGGGTACGCCCCGACACCCGGTACAGCTCAGCAATATCCTGCACCAGGAACGAAGTCCCTGGATCTTCCTTCATCGCCAGACGGTAGTTCTCAATCGCCTTATTGACGTAGTCCGTGCGATTCCCGTAAGTGCCTGCCAACTCCTCATATAGATGCCCCAGCGCGAAGTGGTAATAGGCTGCCGCTTTCGGCGAGCTCGCCTCTTTCGTCGACGGTGGCAGCGCTGGCGCTCCGTTCGACTTCCCGGCGGGGCCTTGCCCCGCAACGCACATCGCCGGCAATAGAAACCCGGCCGTGACTGCGACCAGAAGTGCGCTTATGGCGCGGATAGGTTTAGAGTAGGGGTAAGGCATTCGACCGCTTCAGAAAGTAACGGGAGTCGCAAACTCAAGGCGAGTTGCCCTAAGTATAGCTCCTAAAATACCGATGCCTGCGAGATTGGCGTCGTTACTGTTCCTCCAGAAACAAACCAAACGTTTTTCGTTTTTAGCCATTGGCCTGTCCCTCTTCACCGCTCATCGTCGTCCTCGGGCCTACCGGCTCGGGTAAATCAGAACTTGCTTTACTACTAGCCGAGACCTTTGGTGGAGAGATCATCAGTTGCGATTCCATACAGGTCTACCGGCGGCTCGACATCGGCTCCGCCAAACTCACTCTGCCGCAGCGGCGCGGCGTCCCTCACCACCTCATCGACGTCATTGACGCCAACCAGGAACTCACAGCCGGTGCTTACTCCCGAATGGCTAGACTAGCCATTGCAGCTGTCCAGAACCGCCAACGCGTTCCCGTAGTGACAGGCGGTACCGGTTTCTATCTGCGCGCTTTGCTCGACGGCTTATCGCCCGCACCGGCCCGGGACGAAGCACTTCGCCGGCGGCTGGCACAATTAGCCGCGCGCCGTCCCTACGCGCTGCACCGCTTTCTCCGCTGGCATGACCCGCAAGCCGCAAGCCGCATTCACGCCAACGATCATCAAAAATTGACTCGCGCAGTTGAGCTCATAGTGCTCGCGCGCCAGCCCGCCACCCACACTCAGAGCCAGCCGCGGGACGCGCTCCCAGACATTGCTGCTCTCAAACTGAGCCTCTCCCCGGAACGGGGTCTGCTCTACGACCACCTCAACCTGCGCTGCACACACATGTTTGAGCACGGCTTGCTCGCGGAAACACAGTCGCTGCTAGCGGCGGGATTCTCACCGGATTTGAAGCCTCTTCAATCCCTCGGGTATAAGCAATCCTTGAAGCACCTTGCCGGCGCCCTACCTTATAAGGAAGCGGTAAGCGAATGTCAGATAAAAACCAGGCAGTACGCCAAGCGCCAGATCACATGGTTTCGCAGAGAACGCGATGTCCACTGGCTCACCGGCTTTGGAACCGATCTCACCGTTCAACAACAAGCCCTCGAGCTGAGCCGCAGCTTCCTGGCCGTATAGCGCCAACCCGGCTGCCCCCAAGCTCCGGCACTGCGCGCAATTAGAACACGCTTTCCCCTGTTAGCATAAAAACGTGCCGTGGTCCCGTTTTGTACTATTTTTCTGCAGCTTGGTTGCCGCAAACGCCGCGCCATCCGCCACGGTCTTGGTACTCCAGTTCCATAACAACTCGCAGTATCCCGATTTAAATTGGGTGGGCGAGAGTATTGCGGAAACGCTCCAGACCGAATTCAGCGCCGCGAATCAGATCGTACTCGATCGCGACTCTCGCGCTGAAGGCATGCGCCGCCTCGCCCTGCGGCCCGACGCTGCATTCACTAAGGCAACGCTCATTCGTCTAAGCCAAACCCTTGATGTCGACTACCTTTGTTATGGCAGTTACGACGTCGACTTACCTGCTGGCGACAAGGAATTGAAAAATAGCTCTATCCGGCTAACTGGCCGCTTCCTCGACCTCAGGAAAATGCATGAGGGCCCGGAACTGTCGGAAGCAGGCAAACTATCCGACCTCTCGCGCCATGAAGAGCACCTGGCCTGGCAATCGTTGAAATATCTACAGCCCGGTACAAACCTGCCATACGAACAGTTCGTCGCCCCGCAGAAGCTAGTGCGCTTGGATGCCGAAGAAAGTTATATCCGCGGACTGCTCTCGCAGAGTCCCGAACAGCAGCAGAAATGGTTTACCCAAGCCGCGTTACTGGACACAAAGTTCGCAGGCCCGGACTTTGAGCTCGGAAAGCTGTTTCTCACCCGCAAAGAGTACCCCAAGGCCATCTCGTGGTTCCAACACGTCCCGGCCGGCGACCCTCGCTATCCGGAAGCGCGCTTCAAAATGGGAATCAGTGCCTACGGTGCCGCGGACTACACGCTCGCAGGCAAATATTTTCAGGAAGTTGCCAAAGCATTCCCACTCAGCGAGGTCTACAACAACCTGGGCGCCGCGGAGAACCAACTCGGTCTGCCCGTCGCTATTGATGACTTCCGCCGCGCCCTTGAAGTAGACCCGAAAGACTCTGTCTATATCTTCAATCTGGCTTCTGCGCTCCTGAAGAACAACTACTTCGATGAAGCAGCCAAGCGGCTGCAACCGCTGGCCGAGGATGACCCACATGACAGCGAAGCGCGCACTCTGCTCGAGCGAGCGCGGCGGCACGAATCTTCTGCCACAGCACCCTCAGCGGCCGGCGCCAAGGCAGACTTTCCCAACCGCCTCAAGCAGAACTTCAATGAGACTGCATTCCGCCAGCTCAAAGCCATGCTGCAACCTAAAGGCAGCGAGTAACTTGCTGCCCCGGGAGACGAATCGTTCTGCGGGGAGCGCGGTTACAGCGAATTCTTCAACCGGGTCGTCAACAGACGTTTGTTGCGCCGTTTGAAGTAGGTCAGCAACAAAACGGCCGCAGCCATCAATAACAACATCTGAATGATCATCAGAATTCTCCTAAACGAGGGTCGCTTTGCCCTCTTCTCCTCCCATCGGCAGAGCGGCCAGGTCTCTTTAGCGGGCACGGCGCTAGAAAACTCCTCGGCCTCAACTCTCGTGCCTGCGTACTCCATTCGCATTTGCGGCTTATAATCCATCCGCGGTTTATAATCGAGGAGCCTTTATGCTAGAGGCTTTCGGCCTAACGGATCCAGGCTGCGTCCGCGCGAACAACGAGGACTACTTCATCAACGACAAGAACGGAGGGATCTTCATTCTTGCCGACGGTATGGGAGGCGCCAACGCCGGTGAATATGCCTCCCATCTCAGTGCCGAAAAGCTGCATGAGGTCCTGCTTGAAAGTTCCGGCCGTGACGGCGCCACCACCCTTGAGCACGCCTTCAAAGAAGCCAATTGGGCCGTCCGCCAGGCCGCCAAGACCGACCCGCAGCTCCAAGGAATGGGAACCACGCTGCTCGTGGCGCGCGACATCGGCGGCCAGAAACTCGAAATCGGCAGCGTCGGCGACAGCCGCGCCTACCTGTGGTCCCAAAATGTCCTCTCGCTGATTACACAGGATCAGACCTGGGTCGCTGAAGTCGGCGCCCGCCTCGGCCTGAGTGAGGAAGCCCTCAAAAGGCATCCCATGCGCCATGTGCTCACCATGGCGATCGGCAGCGCGGACGACCTGCGCGTCGATTCCCACACCATCCAGGTCCACAATGGCGATCAGCTGCTTCTCTGCTCTGACGGCCTGCACGGCGTGCTCGAAGAAAAAATGTTGCTTGAAGCCCTCGATTCTGAGAAATCTCTGGGAGAGAAGTGCCACTACCTTGTCGACGCCGCGAGGGAAAAAGGCGGGCCTGACAACGTAACCGTTTTGTTGATTCAGCTCCTTTAATCTTGCGCGGCCTAGAAGAACCCGTTGCCTCATAGCAGCGGCGAATTCCCTTGACGAGGCCGCATGAAACTGATCTGCTCTTCTCCATTCCTCTCTTTGCTGCTGATTCCTTCGCTGGTGGTGTCACCGCTGGCTGCGCAGTCGCCCCTCCCTGCCACCGCTCCAACCAATAGTCAGGTTGCCGTACCCGGCGCACAGTCGAGCGCGGTCGACAATACCGATCTGCAGCTTCGCGTTGTCGAAAGCGCCGGGACCGACGCCAAAGTGAACTCTACTCCCGCCAAAGGCCTCACAGTCGCGGTTACCAATGCTTCGGGCGTGCCGGTTCCCGACGCCGCCGTCGCGCTTCGACTGCCTGATAGCGGCCCCACGGGCACCTTCCCCGATGGCTCCCACGCCGCGGTCGCATACACCGACCCAGCAGGCCGGGCACAATTTGCGGGCCTTCATTGGAACCAGACTCCCGGCTCAGTGGCTATGCGCGTCACCGCCACCAAGGCCAACAGTCACGCCGCCCTTCTACTCAACAAAACGCTCACCTCCGATTCCGCAACTCTAGTGCAAGTGCCGCCACCCCCGCCACAAACCGCGCCGGCGCCGCCGCAACCGGGGCAGACCGCGAAAACGCAAGCGCCTGCCGGAAGCGGCGCTAGCCCCGCCGTCACTATCACCTCCACCCGTCCCGTCGTCACAGCCCCCGCTGCCGCCAAACTCGAGCCCGCCGTTTCGGTGACCGGCGCCTCCCCTGATTCCACCCAACACAGCGGAAAGACGAAATGGATCATCCTCGCCGCCGTAGTAGCGGCCGCCGCCGGCGCTGGCGTCGCAGTCATGGGCAAAGGTAAATCGAGCTCCACGCCGGCTGCTTCCGGACTCACCATCGGGACACCCAGCGTCAGCGTGGGATCACCCCACTAGTAGTTACTCCCACCGAATTGAATATTCGCGCGAACCAAGATCATGAACCATCGCACTCTCGTGTTTTTCACATTGCCCTTCTGCGCCGCGGCGTTACTTCATGCGCAGATCAATCCACCGAAAGCCGGCGTCGTTCGCTTCCCTGACGGAACCGTCCACGCCGTCTACGGCCTCCCTGCCAACTACATTGTGGACGGCCAGGTGCTCGCCTCCGCCGACGCCGTCAGCTTCTCGGATCTTGGCGGCATGATCGCCAAAGACGGACGCATCTCCCTGGTCGACGCAGCCTTCAAGACCGTGGCCGAGTACGACTCGGGAGAAGCCGCGCCGCTCCTCAACATTAATGGCGATCTCAAATCGGCCGTTGCCTGGCTGCCCACCAAGCGCGCCTTGCTGCACTGGAATGGGACATCGTTCGTCGTAACCGAAGTGAATGGCAGCGGTATTTTGGGTGCGGTAAGCTCCGTGCGCATCGCCGCCCCCAACATCGCGAAACTGCTGGCCACCAACAGCGACAAGAGCGTCTCTGAAGCGGCCATTTCGCTCCTCTCCGGGGAACTGACTTCCCTCGATACCTTGCCGGGCGTCCGAGGACCGGCCTTTCACCAACAATCTTTTGTCGTTTTTCCTGAGGACCAGGGTCTTGCCATCGCCGGTGCAAGTGCCGTCCTTCGCACTCTTCCGCTTCCGCTCACAGACCTCACCTTCGAACGCATGTCTTCGGACTCGCTGCACATCCTCTCGCCCAGTACCAAACAGAACTGGATCTTGCATCTCGGCGCCGTGACCCCGCCCCATCTATCCCAGTTGCCCGAAAGCCCGGCGCGATTAGCCATCCCGGCGCCGGAGGCCAGACAATGAGACTTTTCCTTCTTGCCCTGCTTTTAGGCGCCTCGCTCAACGCACAGAACCTGAAATTTTATATTGATCCTACCAATGGACAAGCGCCTTTCAGCCAGCTTCAGCAGCTTCCTCCTACATTCTCGTTTCCAGATACGCCGGGGGGACAAACGGCCAATATCTTCGTCAGAGTCTTGAACGTGTCCCCCTCTCCCGTTCAACTGAATGCCCTGTATGTAGGTCCCACAGCAGGTTCCAGCGCCGCGAATAAAAACTTCGCCGTCACTGGACTCCAAAATGCAACTCTTGCACCGCAAGGCTGGAAGCCCTTTTACCTCAGTTTTACGCCCTCCGTGGCCGGACCCTCTACCGGATACCTGCAGGTCAACACGGTCACCACCACTGGGCAATTACAAACCACCGCCGTGTCCACGCTTTCCGGTAACGGCCTGAGTTCTTCGGTAAGCCTCACCTGCTCGGACACTCTTCTATCCTTCTGCGACGGCAAAACACCGCTCCAGCCGAGCAATTCTCTCATTTTCGGCGGCCCGAATGGCGTCGCATTAGGCACCACCTACCCCATCTCATTCACGCTCACCAACAACACTTCCGCAGCCATTCCTACGCCTGCCATCTTGAGCACGAATTACGCGATCGCAGCTTTCACCTCCCCCGATCTCGCTACACTGCCGACCTCAGTCGCGCCGGGGTCAACGGCCTCCTTCAAAGTGATTTTCACTCCTCAACCTACCCCGGGTCCTTCCAGTCCGGAGAACGCAATCCTGACGGTCGGCTCCACCTCGTACACACTCCAGGGAAATGCGCTGCCCAATTCTCCAGACATTACTTACGTCTACGCCGGCACGGGTAAGCCCTGCCAGGGCTGTTCCGCATACACAATCAATCTCGGGCCTCAGCCAGACACGCTTTCTGTGCTGTTTACCGTCACGAATACTGAAAAGCTAGGCACTTCCTACGCGGATCTCGTGCTGTCCTTGCCGCCAACAGTATCGGGTGCAGGCTTCGTCATGTCGACGGAAACGCTTGCTCTGACCGGCAGCACCTCACCGGGCGCCGTCGTCCCTTCCGGACAACCTCTCACCATCCACCCCGGCTATAGCCTCACGTTCCATGTCACCTTCAACGGCTCCACAGCAGGCAGCGGAACGCTTCCTATCACTTATACCAGCGGCACCGGCGCGGGTGCCGTCACCAACACCGTTACCTACACCCTGAACGCTCAACCCGCGCCCGCTGTCGGCAGTGCGCAATCCGATCTGCCCGGCATTACACTTATGTGCGGCACTTCGCCCTGCTCTAGCCAAACCTTCTCTAGCCAACAGCAACCTATAGCAACCTTACAAGTCACTACTGCCACCACTGCGGGCGCAAACCTGGCTATCTCGTTCAAACCCCTTGTCAGCGGCGTCACCGATCCGGCAGTTACCTTCATCACGCCCTTCACTCAAACGAACCTGAACTTTTCCTTCCAACTGGCCTCACTATCGGGATTGCTGAGCAACGGTAAACCGCAGTTCACGTTCCAGACCGGAACCACCGCAGGAACTATCAACTTCACGCTCACCGATTCTGCCACCCAGCAGACCATCACGTTGCCGCCGATTAACATCCTGCCGTCTAAGGTGCAGATCACATCGAGCACAGCCGTCCGACAAAGCCCGAACCTGGTCCTCACCATTGCCGGCTATGACAATACCTACAGCGTCGGCGCACTATCGTTCACGTTCAATGACATCGCCGGCAAGCTTCTCACGCCTACCCCCATCCCCGTCGACGCGACATCTGCCTTCAAGCAGTATTTCTTCGGTCCAACAAATCAGGCCGGCGGCGCTTTCAGCCTGCAAGTAACCTTCCCGGTCGCGGGCGATGTCACGCAAGTGGGCTCCGTGACAGCGAACCTTACCAACTCAGCCGGTCAGGCTTCCGTCACCCAACCCTTCCAGTAACAACCACCCGCGCTACCGTTGGAGCATGCCAGCGGTAGCGCTCTCGATCGCAGGCTCCGACCCCAGCGGCGGAGCCGGCATTCAAGCCGACCTCAAAACCTTCCATCAGTTCGGCGTCTACGGCGAAGCCGTCATCACGCTCGTTACCGTCCAAAATACTCGGCGCGTTTCGCGTGTGGAAATTCTCCCTGCTGACCTCATCACCGAACAGATTCAAGCTGTAATAGAGGACATTCCGCCTGCCGCCGCGAAAACCGGTGCGCTCGGCAGCATCGAAATCATCGAAGCCGTCGCCGGCCTCGCAAAGTCTCTCTTATTTCCGCTAGTAATCGATCCCGTGATGATCAGCAAGCACGGCGCGCCGCTGCTGTCGCTGGAAGGAGTAGAAGCGCTTAAGCGCCAACTCCTGCCGCACGCTTATCTGGTCACGCCCAACATTCCTGAAGCGGAGGCGCTAACGGAAATGCATATCCAATCGGAAGAGGAAATGCTCGAAGCCGCCAAGCGCATCCGCGACTTCGGATGCCAAGCGGTTCTTGTCAAGGGTGGTCATCGCACCGGAGATGCAGTTGACGTTCTCATCACCGCGGACGGCTGGAAGCGCTTCTCTCGCCCACGCACCACATCCCGCAACACGCATGGAACCGGCTGCACATTTTCCGCCGCCATCACCGCGTTGCTGGCACTGGGCTCCGAACTCGAAAGCGCCGTCGAAACTGCCAAGAACTATATTTCCCTGGCGATTCAACAGGCGCCTAACCTCGGCCAGGGTTCCGGCCCTCTAAACCACTTCGCTCAGACCTGTTCTTAATCGCCACACCGCTCACTCCGTGCTTACAGCGACTAACCGAGCCCCGACCGCAAGGGAGCCCGCCCTTAGGACCGTTGTTCAGCTTCGTGGTGCGCGACCGGAATCGCGATCTGACGACGCCTCGGGGCGGCGGCTAGGCGCTAGACTTGCAGCCTTCTCTTCAAGCCGACATTCAATAGCTGTAGCAGGTGTGTACGCTTCCGGAAACTCAGCGAATTGACACGCTTAAGCCTTTTCCATAGCAGTCTGCTCAACTGCGCCCTAATACTTAGGAACCGACGCGTCCACCTTATCGCTCCAAGCCGTAATGCCGCCCGTCATGTTGCGCACGTTCTTGAAGCCGTTCTGCTTCAGCAAGTCCACCGCCTTCTGGCTGCGCCCGCCGCTCTTGCAATGCGCCACAATATCCGCGTTGGCATCGAGTTCATTCAAATGCTTGGGCAGCTCACCCAGCGGAATCAGTTTCGCTCCCGGAATCCGCGCAATCTGATATTCATGCGGCTCGCGCACATCAATCAACACGAAATCGTCCCCGCGATCCAGCTTCCCCTTCACTTCCGTTGCATCAATTACGCCCTCGCTGGGCACCGCTTGAGATGACATAGGCTTGATTCCGCAGAACTCCTGATAATCGATTAGCTTTGTAACAGTCGGATGATCTCCGCACACCGGGCAGTTGGCGTCGCGCCGCAGCTTCAGTTCCCGAAAGCGCATGTGGAGTGCATCGTACAGCAACAGGCGATTCTTCAAGGTCTCGCCCACGCCCAGAATGATCTTCACCGTCTCGGTCGCCTGCACAACGCCGATCAACCCCGGCAAGATCCCCAGCACCCCGCCTTCCGCGCAACTTGGCACCAGCCCCGGTGGCGGCGGCTCGGGATACAGACACCGGTAGCACGGCCCATCCTCATACGCGAAAACCGTCGCCTGCCCTTCAAACCGGAAGATCGATCCGTAGACATTCGGCTTCTTCATCAGCACGCAAGCGTCATTCACCAAATACCGAGTGGGGAAGTTATCCGTGCCATCGACGACAATGTCGTAGTCCTTCAGAATGTCGAGCGCATTCTCACTCGTCAGACCCGTATCGAACTTGTCTACCCGCACATTCGGGTTGATTTCGCGCATCCGGTCCGCCGCCGAATCAATCTTCTTCCGGCCCACGTCGTGCGTCCCGTGAATGACCTGCCTTTGCAGATTCGATTCATCGACGACGTCAAAATCAACCAGGCCGATCCGGCCCACACCCGCGGCCGCCAGGTAAAGCCCCAGCGGAGCGCCAAGACCGCCCGCCCCCACCATCAGGACCTGGGCCCGCTTCAGCTTCAGCTGGCCTTCCATGCCCACCTCCGGCAAAATCAAGTGCCGGCTATAACGGGCAATTTCCTCGTTCGTGAGAGAGGCCCCAGCCGGCGCCGCCAAGTCAACCGCCCGCTCCGCCAAGCCGGCCGCTCCTCCCGCAATGCTGGGAACAATTGAAATCGTCTCCGTGCCTTCCAGCCTGGTCTCGTCTTTGTCCAGATACCGGATGTCCTCATCGTTCACGTACACATTCACAAAGCTGCGCAGCTTGCCTTGATCGTTGTAGAGGTTCTTCTTGATATTCGGGTACTGCGCCGTCAGCTGCTGCAAGGCATCCGCCACCGTGCCGCCCGTCACTTCAATTGCATCGTTCTGATCTGTAAACTGCCGCAGCGCAGTTGGTATTAAGATTTTGGCCATTTCAATTCCTCAGCATCCGCTCTGGTCTGTTCGGGGTCGGGCAAAAAACTCTTCGCATGGTTGAACTGCCCTTTGCGAATCGACAACACCACGAACGAGTACCACGGGCAAGAATTCTTCAAGTCTGTCTCCGAGAAATACGCGTCGCAATCGGGATGCGAGTGGAAGATGCCGATCAGATCCAGCCCGCGTGACCGCGCGTCCTTGTCCGCCTTCAGCAGGTCTTCCGGCCGAAGCTGGTACCTCTCGCCCTGTTCGCCCGCCCAGGCGTTCTCAAGCGCAATCGCCTCCATCACCAATTTCCCCTCGCCTTGCGTCCGTCCCAGCATCGCCCCGCAACATTCATTCGGATACACTCGTTCGGCGTGCAACACCATGGTCCGCCACGGCTGCGACTCAATTTCAATCATTCCTGATCAATCATCCAACTCAATCATTCCAGAAACGCTCGCTGAGATATTTATAGCCGCCGTCGCAAAGAATCGTCACCACCACGCCCCCTCTACCTTCATTCGACAAATCCTCGGCTACTCGCGTCGCTGCTACTACATTGGCCGCCGCGGATATTCCCACCAACAGCCCCTCTGCCCGCGCCAGCCTCCGCGCCTCCGCGTAGGCGTCTTCCGTCTGGAGCCAAAGATTTTCGTCCGCCAGCCCCGGCTCGTAAATGCCCGGCTGGATGGAGGACGCCATGTGCTTGGTTCCTTCTAAGCCATGCATGGGCGAAGCGGGCTGCGCTGAGATGCAACGCACGCGCGGCATGTCTTGCCTCAAGCGTTTCGTCACTCCGGTAAACGTGCCCGCCGTCCCCAGCACCGCCACGAAATGCGTGATTCGACCCTCAGTTTGCTCGATGATCTCCGGACCCGTTGTCTCGAAGTGTGCCTGCCAGTTCGCCGGGTTACTATACTGATCCGGATAGAAATACGCTCGCGGATCTTGAGCATAGATCGCGCGGCACTTGCGCAGCGCTCCGTCCGACCCTTCCCCGGCATCGGTCAGCACCAGTTCCGCGCCAAACGCTTTCAGAATCTGCTTCCGCTCTGGCGACGCGTTCGACGGCAGGCACAATTTCACGGGGTAACCCTTAGCAGCGCAGATCATCGCGTAGGCAATACCCGTGTTCCCGCTCGTCGAATCGAGCAGAATCTTTCCCGGCGCCAATTCCCCCCGCTCCTCGCCGCGCAAGATCATGTTCAGCGCCGGACGATCTTTCACCGATCCCCCGGGATTCAAGAACTCGGCCTTCGCAAAAACCTGCACTCCGCCCCGAGCCGCAGACCGTATCTCGAGCAACGGCGTATTGCCGATTCTGCTCAGCAGATCAGTTTGCGCAAGGCCTTCAGCAACAGCAGACATCTAATTTCCAGTGTATGTCTATAGCCTTTGCGGACATCCTGGACACGGAGCGCCGATTGCCCTTACGATAGTGGTCAGGGTACAGCATGGAATCCCCAGAATCCCCCCTCACCAAAGCCGACCTTAACAATGCTCTCTCCGTGGCTCTCTCCGCTGCGGTGGATGAGATCAAGAGCTATGTGCGCGAGCAAGTATTCGACGCAGAGACGAAACTGCTGCGTGCCTTCGCGGACTATAACACCTCCACCACCATCCGTTTTAGAAAGCTCGAAGCCGATGTCAGCAACACCGATGCCGCCGGTACGCAGCGCTTGTCGCTTGTCGAAACAAAACTGACAGATTTAGAAATTCGAATGATCAAGCTTGAAGCGAAGCCGTAGCTGGCCCCGCCCAGAATGCCTATACCGGCAGATACTGCTTCAACGGCTCAAAGAATGCCTTCACGAACGAAACACCCGTCTGTGTCGCCTTCTGCGTATCCCCGTCATTGACGTTCACAACCACTCGCACCAGCGAAGTGTCGCTCCTGTTGTAGCGAATGGAATCGGTCACGGTGTAGATCTTCGCCGAGTATTCACTCGCCACCACGCGATCGTGCGATTGATACCAGTAGAAAACCACGCTCTGATTCTGCCCGCGCGACACCACATACTTATTCACTTGAATAGGCTGCGCCTCGCCCGCCACCGGAATCGCGATCGTTCCCGATTGCGATGGCGCCCAGCCGCTGCCCGGCAAACAGTTCTTCGGCGAATGTGGAGCCTTACCGGTCCGCTGCGTCTCGAAGAATGCCACAAACAGCGTCGCTGCTTCCCCGGTGCTCTTGTTCTGATACACGCGCGAAAGAAGATCGTCTGCCTTCAAGACTTCAAGCGTGTCCTGATCGATCGGAACATCCTGGATCAAGCTCCAACTGGCGTTCGGAAAGCTGAACTGCTCAAGCGGTTGGTGAGTCGGCGCCTTCTCCTTACGCGAGAACCCGTAAAACAGAGAGGCCTGCGCCAGCAGAACAACGGTTAAAATGCGCGCCGTGCGAGAACTCAGAAAATAGCCCATTCGTCAACCTTTATGCAGCTTCTTCGCACCGAAGCTTAGAACCCGATGCGTGGCAATCAGCGCAATCAACGCCACCACAAAAACCAGATAGCCTTCCGCTTCATGATACGCGCCTTGCGCTAACTGCGTATTGATCTCAGACAGCAATCCCGTCACCGCCACCCGAATGCCGTTCGCGCCAATGGCAATCGGTATGGTGGCAATCAGCAGCGCCCATCGCATCCACACCCGCTTATCAGTGAAGTAGGCATAGACCAACGACAAGAACCCCAGCGAGAGCAGTGACCGGATTCCGCTGCAAGCCTCCGCAATGTCCAGCGTCTGGCTGGGAAGCTGCAGCGTGTTGCCGGCCCGCAGAACCGGAATGCCCATCCAGCCAATCATCACTTCACCCAACTGGCTGGCCAGCCCCTGCAGCCGCAATGTCAGCGCGGCATAAAGGATGGCGGGAATCGGAATCATGAAGAACAGCAGCACCAACGGGAACAGCAGAATCTTTAGGAATTGCGTGCCGCCCAGGTACAGCACCACGCCAAAAAGGGCAATCACGAACGACAGCCTCGCCGTAAACAACTCCGCGCCAAGCGTCCCCGCTGTCGCCTGCAACGCGGCCCAAATCACCAGCACCAGCCCCCAGCCATTCGGCCGCACCGGCGTCGCCGCCAGTTCATCGCGCCGCTGCCAGGCAATGTACCCCGCAAACATCGGCACGAAAAATCCGTGCCCCATGTTTTCATCGGTGGCCCATTGCACCCCCATCCGATACAAAATGGGGGCGTAACACAGCAGCAGAAGCCCGCCGAACCACGCGATCGGCTGCCATTCAAGTTTGTTCGCTTCCATCGACGCCTGCGTCGATGGAGCAACAGGCACACTTACCATGTTTCCGAATTCTTCCAGTTAATCACAGTCTAATTGGGATTTGACATACTGAACAGCCGTTAAGGCATTCGCAAAGCAGCTCTAGCCCTATCGGAAAATTCCGGGCAGACCGCAACCCGTCGCCCAGACAAATGTAGCGTGGTGCACCCAATCTTTCATATCGACGCTTCAGGAACAACGCACGTTAGTACCATTACCTTTTTTTCTGTGTTTTCTAACGCCGAACTCCCCTGCACGGCGGAATGGGAATAAGTCATAATTCAAATCAGCTGCGGCACTAACCTGCCAGAGCCTGATTGCCCGACACTCCTGAAGACTCACTGCTATTTCGCGAGATTGCCGTCTCCGATGCCGCCGCTGCCGCCGAACTAAGCGCAGAACTCGGTTATCCCACCTCCGCTGACGCCATGGCACATCGTATTGAACAGCTGCAGCGTTTGGCGAACCACGTTGTGTACGTCGCCTCCCTGTCGCAAAAAGTCGTGGGCTGGATTGACGTGGCCATCGCGCATCACCTGCAAGGCGACCCCTACTGTGAAATCGGCGGCTTGGTAGTCCGGAGCCCGTGCCGCAACAGCGGTATCGGCCGGCAACTCGTGGCTAAAGCCGAGCAATGGGCGAAAGATCGCAACGTGACCACAATGCTCGTACGCTCCCGAGTCATGCGCGAAGCAGCGCACCGCTTCTACCGGCGCGAAGGATATGCACAGACGAAAACGTCCGCGGTCTTCTCTAAACAGCTGACCTGAAACCCTGACCAAGCGCCGTACCGGGCCGGGCCCTTACCTCGTAATAACGGTCGGTTTCTGCGCGTCCTCAATCGTGTAATCGCCAGGCACTTGAAACAGTGACGCATCCGGTTCAGCTTGCGAAAGATTCGTCAGTTTCATCGTACTCTCACCACTGCGCGGGTCGGAACTCTTTGATAGGACCGACACCTTCAGCTCAGCCGAGAACCAATCCTCCGACACAACCGTAATCGGCCCGTCATTTCCCATGGACCCTGCCGGATAGGTCATGGTCCACCGCGTGCCTTGCGCAATCACTCCCTCGATCGTCTGCGTTCCCAGCGTCTCGCGTGTCGTCTCTGGATGGGGACGCGTCACACCCGCTGTGGCCATCTGGCTGGCGGTTGCGGGCCGTCTTGTTCTCCGGCTGAGACGATCCTCCCGACGGCGTTATGGCTGCGGCATGAGCTGATCCTGTGCCGGCGGCCGGAGCCGGATGCATCGAAGGCGGCCACGCCATGCGCCGCGCCACATGATTCTGTTGGTCAAGAAGGTAACGATAACCCGCCACCGGGTCCTTGATATCAATCATCGCCGGAACCCTTACTGCGCCCGGAAACCCCTGCAGCGTGGAATTGTGCTCGGTCCGGGTGCGTCCCGCCGAATCCCGGTACAGCATGGTGGTTCCCAACGTCTGGTTGATGTGAGTTCCGTCCGCCAGGGTCTGTATTCGCTCCGTTACTTGCTCGGCCGAATAGGGCGCGCCGGTGAGCGGCGTGAGGCGACCCGCCTGCCCGCCTGTCGGGACAATCCCCAGCACTGTCCCGTTCGAGTTGGCTTGCGAAACAGCGGCGCCAGCCGCCAAGAGAAAAACCGCGCCGAACCGCCACACAACTCTTACAACATCCCTACGAACGCGCCCTTGTGAGTCAAAAGATATGGCACTAAATCCATCGCCCAGAGGTCCTCCTCCCTCTATATGTACCCATTCGCAGCAGCTGTCAACATGTCTTCTCAGTGCTAACAGGCTCGCCGGTCGACGCCGCCCCTAATCTGGTTTCCATCTGGCCTCGTGCCGCTTACTTCTATCGAGTACACCAGCGCGCCGGACGCAAATGGTATCCGCTTGATCTTGGGCGATTCCACTCTCCAGGCTTTCCGGATTCTCCGCTCTCTCCCCGCGGCTTCTGCTGGCCAGCAGTTCTCCGATGCCTCCATCGAGTTAGCGCCCGGACAGTTTTTTACTAACGTGTCTGTACCGACGCCGGCAGAACTAAACGGCGATTTCCGCGACTTTGGCGGACCCGTTCTCGATCCTATTAGCCGCCAACCCTTCCCTGAAAACATAATTCCGGCTGCCTTGCTCGGCGGCTTCTACGCCTTTCCTGTGGGGCCTGCCGCTCCTGTGCCGGAGCCCGAAGCACTGTATACCTTCACTCTCGGCGCTTCAGGCATGGCGCTCACGCTACTGCGTAGAAGACGCAGCTTACAGAAGCCGTCTGCGCCGCCACAAAGCTAACGCCGCCAGAGCGCTACCGGCGAGCATCATCGTCGCGGGTTCTGGAACGGCTCCCAGCTGTCCCCGAATCTCTCCGTTCGGGAGTACAGCCGTGTGAATGTTCACATAGGTCATTCCAGAGTTCAGTCCCGCAATCAATGCCGCTTCCGCAGCGGACGCCGTTCCGCCATTCGCCGACATGAATGTCGAGTTGTACGATGCCGCATTCGTCAGGTCAAACGCCCCCGTGAACGATCCCGCAGTCACTCCCGTCGCTAACCCAACAAAGGGAACCGCGACCGTCTCATCGACCCCGAGCGGTCCACAGCAGTGAATGTGACCGGCGACATCGGGAGTACTCAATCCGCTGAAAGTCAGTGACACGTTTAACGTATTACCGGCCAGCGTAACCAGCGCCGAACCCGTGCCCGCTGACCCGTTCGCCGGCGCCTCACTAGCGCCCGAAAGCGTCGTCGCAAAAACAGTTGCTGCAGAAACGGAAGCTCCAGTCAGCATGACGCCGACAGCTGTCACAAGACCCGCTTGAACAAATCTACGCATATCCCCTCCCCAGGTTTACAAATGAAAGTTTACGAATAAAGTAGATGCATCCCGCAGCGGAGGGTTGACAAATTAGCTCCCGGAACTACTACTGGTTCCGGGAGTTTAAGGCCGTTCAACTTTGCCATTAGTGAATGACTTCCATCGCCGGCTTAATCCATGAGAAGAAAAACTTCGCCACTGAGAGCTTGAACGGCTAAAAGTTTCGTTACGCTTTGTACAATTCTTGCTGACGTGCAGCTTTGGTTTGCTCGCAAGGGAAGTATTTCGATTCGGGATCAACTCGTTACTCAGTTGATGCTTGCGATCGCCAGCGGTGAGCTGGCTCCGGGGAGACGTTTGCCTAGTACGCGGATTCTTGCCAAGCGCTTTCAGCTTCATCCGAATACGGTCAGCGCGGCGTATCAGCAACTACAAGATTTCGGCTGGGTGGAGCCCGTTCGCGGCAGCGGTGTCTATGTGCGTGCGGGGCAGAGTAGGAGTGGCGAGGCTCAACTTCAAGCCTTGGACCGGCTGGCGCTTGATTTTCTGCGAGGAGCGCGGTCTGCTGGGCTTACGGCGAGTGCGGCTCGGGCGCGGCTGGATCACTGGCTTGGGTTGCGGCCGCGGCGCTTTGTGTTCGTTCATCCGGATGAAGGCTTACGGGCCATCGTTTGTCAGGAACTGCGGCAGTCGCTGGCGTGGGAAGTTCTTTGTATTGAACCCGAGGCAGCCAAACTTAGCCCACTCGCGAGCGACTCGGTGTTCGTAACGGTACCGAGTAAGCACGCGGAGGTGCGTGCGATTTTACCGGCCGCGACAGAGGTTGTGCCGCTGCAGGTGCGGTCGGTTGCGGGCTCGCTTGCTACTTATCTTCCGGTTCGGCCGGAGGTGTTGGTGGTCATCGCTTCGGGGTGGTCTGCGTTCCTCGACATTGCGCGAACCGTGTTGACCGCCGCTGGATACGATCCTGAAGCGGTGCTGTTTCGTGATACGCAGGTGGATGGGTGGACGCGTGGCTTGGCGGCCAGTTCGGTGGTGGTGTGCGATGTGCTTACGGCGGCAGGAGTTCCAGATTGTACCTATAAGATTGTCTTCGCACTTGTTTCCGATGCGGCGATCGCCGACCTGAAGGCCTACGAACGGTTTCACGGAGGGTAGGACACTTTCGAAAGTGTCCTTTGCTCACACCTCTCGCATTGAATTTCAGATTATGATCCCGTCATGATCTGGAGATGGGCTGGTGTTATTGCTGCGTTGTGCAGCTTGGTTCTGCCGACGCGCGCGCAGACGAATCAATGGCGAGATGTAGAAAAGCTTGGGCCCGGAACGCCGATCAGCGTGGTTAAGCGAGCGAGAGAAGGTTGCGAGTTAGTCAAAGTTACCGATTTAGAGCTTACTTGCGATGAAGACATCGGGCAGGTGACTAGAAGACTTGTGTTTGTGCGCGATAAGGTCCGGGAAGTTCGACTGGAGATGCCTGAGCACAACAAGATGATCGTTGGAGCCATTGCCGGTGCCGCGGTTGGTGGTTTGCTGGGCTTCCTCGGGGGGCAGCAGTCGAGCGACCCGGAGGCCCGCGGTTATGCGCGTGCGTATGGAATCCCAATCGGCGCCTTTGTCGGAGGCGCGGTAGGTAGCCACATCCACCGGCATGGAGCGGTTGTTTACCGCAAGTGATTTACCTTGACTTTGCGGGGCTTATCGGACGGTTTTCAGCGGGCGAAAAAGAATTCACGCCAAGGGCTGGCCTGCGAACTCCGGTAGAGCGTAGCCCCAGGGGGAAATATCGCGACCCATGCGGATCAGTTTTTGCGTGAGCAGCGCGATCAGGAGTTTTCCATAGAGCCACGCCCTCCAACTGCGTGCATCGTACTTGGGTAGGTGGTCCAGACGTAGCAGGGACTTCAACCGCTTGAAAACGAGTTCTATTTGCCACCGCATACGATACCACTGCAGAACCTGCGCGGCCGGGCCCTGCTCATACGTAGTGAACACCATGACATAGCGGGCAAAATTCAAAGGTCTCCGGCTTCAGTTTGGTTTGCTTTTTGGACTCCTTGCGACGCAACCGCCGTTGCGCCCGCCGAATGACTTCTTCGCTTTTTTGAATGACACACAGGCGTCCCGCCACTTCCTCACCGCTGCCGCGCAGCCACACGGCCCGGCCGCACACTCGCCGCACATTCCGCGATACAAATTGCCCCATGCGGAACAATATGGATGTGTGTCCGCCCGCCTCACCGCCCAGGCTCAACAAACAGCCTCGCCTTTTCCCCACGCCGCGCCTCGCGGCTCTCCTGCTGCTCGCCACCGCCACAAGCCACGCGCAGCAATTCTTCCCGCTACGCGATGTCCATCCCGGCCTCCATGGCGTCGGCCGCACTGTCTTTCAAGGAAATCGCATCGAAGAGTTCCAGGTTGAAGTCCTCGGCCTCCTCGAAAATCTCACTCCAAAACAGACCATTATCCTGGCCAAACTCAGCGGCGGCCCACTCGCTGAAACCGGCGTCCTGCAAGGCATGAGCGGCAGTCCAGTCTATATCGACGGCAAGCTCCTTGGCGCCGTGGCGCTCGGCTTCCCCTTCTCGAAACAGGCCATAGCCGGCATCCAGCCCATTGAGCAGATGCTCGCTGACGCTACGTTCCCCCCGCAGCCGGGAACAGCGCCGCGCGCCGCATTGGGCGTCCTCCGAACCGCTCCAAGCCACACACCCCGCCCTGTAATATCGATACCCTCCCCTCACGCCAGTGACTCACCGGCCGCGGCGCCCGGCAACTTGACCGATATTTCTACTCCACTCGCCCTATCAGGCTTCACGCCGCGTACGCTCCAGATTTTCGGCGCGCAATTTCGCAAACTAGGCTTCGAACCACAACAAGGAGTGTCCGCCGGGACCCCTGCGTCTCAGCAATATACCGGCACCGTGGCCCCGGGCTCTATGATTAGCGTCCAACTGCTCACCGGCGACATGGTTATGGGCGCGGATGGCACGGTCACCTATGTCAATGGCAATCGCGTCTACGCCTTTGGCCACCGCTTCCTCGACGGCGGCACAACCGAGTTGCCCTTCGCACGAGCCGACGTCGTCGCCCTGCTTCCCTCCGTCAATACATCTTTCAAACTGTCAGCCGCCCGCGAGTGGGTCGGCACAATGCTCAGCGATCGCAGCACCGCCATCGCCGGCGAAATCGGCCGCCGCGCCCACATGGTCCCCATCACCGTTTCCGTCCGCTCCGCTCGCCTCGGCGCCCACGATTACCACTTCGCCGTGGTCAATGACCGCCTCCTCACTCCCTTCATCACTCAAACTGCGCTCTTCTCCACCATCGATCGCACTGAGCGCACGCTCGGCGCCGGTACCCTTCGCTTGGACGGCCGCATCGAATGGGAAGGCAATGTTCCGCCCCTTGAGATCCGTGATATTTTCGTCAGCGACAGCGGCCTCGCGCAACAGGTCTCGAGCGACGCCGTCGTCCCGCTCGGCTTCGTCCTCGGCGCCGGCTTCGCCAACCTTCAGATGAAGAGCATCTCGTTCAATCTCGAACCCGTCGAAAGCAAACGCCAACTCCACATCGCTCAAATCTGGGCCTCCGCTCATGACGTCCATCCAGGCGACGCTCTTCAAGTCACCGCGCTTCTCCAGGGAGAAAATGGCTTTGAGCTGACACGCACCGCCACGTACCAGATCCCCATCGGCGCTCCCGCCGGTACGCTGAATCTCACGCTCAGTGATGCCGCCACGCTCAACACGCCCGACTTCGCCGGCTTAAGCCAGTCACAGGCACACTCTCCCCAAGAACTCATTCAGATGATCAATGCATTCCGCGGCAGTCAAGCCGCCTACCTGCGCGTCTGGCGGCAGGAACCGGCCTTTACCATTGGCGGGCCGCTCCCGGGCGGCGAACTCACTGATCCTCCCCCTTCCGTCATGCTCGTGCTCGCCGATCCCTCCGCCTCCGCCAACAGCAATGCCGCCTATACGCTCACACGCGGTTCGTCAATCACCGAAATGAAACTCCCCGTCGATGGTTATGCCGTTATGGGCGCCAAAACCATTCAGGTGGAAGTACGCGAGTGATCAAGGGAAAAAGTAAAGCAATCAGCTGGTCTCGCCTCCCACTCGCGTTCTGCGCTGCCGCCCTCAGTGTCTCCGCCGCCACCAGCACAGCCTGGGAACTCTCCGGCTTCTCAGATCTCGTGAAAGGGCGCCTCTCCGGCCTGTCGCTCACCGCCGACGGCAGCCTGCAACTCGGCCCCGCTGTGCGCTATCTGGCCGCTCTCGATCAGCCCGCTCTTTGGAGCATCGCCCCCGCTCCCGACGGCAGCATCTACGCCTCTACCGGCCATCAGGGGAAAGTCTTTCGCATCGCCGCCGACGGCAGGCCTACACTCATTTGGACCGCCCCGCAAACCGAAATCTTCGCCCTTGCCACAACCCCTAACGGCATCCTGTACGCGGGCGCCTCTCCCAACGGCGCGCTCTACCGGATCGAGAACGGAAAGGCCCAAGAGATCTGGCGCTCTCCAGCCAAGTACATCTGGGCCATCGAAGTCGCGCCCGGCGGTGCCCTCTACGTCGCCACCGGTGATCAGGGCCGCGTCTATCGCATTGACGTTTCTGCCAACGACCCCGCCGCCACAGCTACCGTCTATTACGAAACTGGCCAAGCCAACGTCACTTCTCTGGCGCTGGCCCCCAACGGTCATCTCTATGCCGGTACCGACCCCAATGGCCTCTTGTATGACATTTCCGCAGCCCGCCAAGGCGCCATCCTCTACGATTCCAGCCTTCCCGAGATCCGCTCCATTGCGGTCGACCCAAGCGGCGACATCTACGCCGCTGCCATGGGCGGAGCCGTAGCCACGCGATCCGCCACCACCGCCACCGCTACAACTTCCACGACCGGCGCCGTCGTTGCCACAACGCCCACCGTCATCACTGTCACCGAAGCGAGCCACAGTGCGCCCACGTCAGACACCGAAACCGTCCCCAAGCCCACCACCGACCAGAGCAAAACCGCTTCCTCCATTTCCTCCGCCTCGACCGCCTCAACTACCGCCGTCGTCGAAGTCAGCGGCGTCGAAAAATCCGCCATCTACCGCATCCACCCCAACCGCACTGTAGAAACTTTGCGCAGCTCAAAAGAGGACAACGTATTTGACCTTCTGCTCGACGGTGACTCGCTCATCTTTTCCACCGACGACAACGGCCGCATCTATCGCCTCACAGGCGGCAAGACTACGCTGTTGGTTGAGCCCGGCTCAGGCGAAACCATGCGCTTGCTGCACTCGGCAAAAGGCTCCTACTCCGCCGGCTTTTTTGCTGCCATGAGCAACCCCGCGCGTCTTTACTCCTTCGGACCCCCAGCCACCGGAGCCGGCTTCTACGAATCCCAGGTTCACGATTCAACCAGCGTGGCCCGCTGGGGACATCTGCAATGGCGCGGATCGCCTTCAGGCATCGCCTTTCGTACCCGTAGCGGCAACGCTGCCCGCCCCGACTCCACCTGGAGCCCCTGGTCCCCTCCTCTCAGTGACGCCGCCAGTGCTCTCATCACCAGCCCTTCGGCGCGCTTCATCCAGTGGCGCGCCGAGTGGCCGTCCGGCAGCAATGCCGTTATCAACTCAGTCGACGTTCCCTATCTCGCGCAAAACGCCCCGCCCGTCATCCACAGCGTCAGCGTCACTTCCATCCTCGGAACCAATACCGCGAAAGCCGCGGCCAATGCAATTCCAACTTCTTCTGCTTACTCCATCACCGTCACCGATACAGGTCAGCCGCCTCCCGCCACCACCTCCGCCGCCACTTCCTCACAAACCGTCTCCCGCCTCCAAACCACCCAAACGCAGGTCTCCTGGCAGGCGGACGATCCCGATTCAGACAAGCTCGTCTACTCGGTCTACTTCCGCGCCGACGACGAAAAGGAGTGGCAGCTCATCCGCTCGCCCATGTTTGAAAACACCCTGCTGCTCGATCCCGACGTCTTTGCCGACGGCCGCTACTACTTCCGCATCGTGGCCTCCGATGCGCCCTCTAATGCCGCCGAATACGCCCGGCAAACTGAGTTGATCAGCCCCCCCGTGCTCATCGATAACAGCCCGCCCACCGTCACCGCGGGCGAGCCCCACCGCTCGGGCGCCGTCCTCGACCTGGACGTGGAGGCAACCGATAAAACCAGCCCGCTCCGCCTCTGCGAATACTCCCTCGACGCCGGCTTCTGGCAACCCGTCGAAGCCGTTGACGGCATCACCGATTCACCCCATGAGCGCTTCCATCTGCACCTTGAAAAACTCCGCCCCGGTGAACACCTGCTGGTCGTTCGCGTCTACGACGCCGCCAACAACGCCGGCCTCGCGCGCGTCATTCTGAGATAACCTTCCCTGCGCTAAAATATCCGTATTGCCGGCGTAGCTCAGGTGGTTAGAGCGACGGTCTCATAATCCGTAGGTAGCAGGTTCGACTCCTGCCGCCGGCACCATACCCCAGCAGTATGCGCCCACGGCGGCACTGATCTCCCGGTATCCTGGATAGTAATCGAAGTTGATCTTCGAAGTTCGCGACGCAGAGCAGGATGGTTTCTGTGCCCGCGCTTTGAGTCATGCCATCTTCACTGAGGCTGACACTTGGGATGAGCTTCGCGCCAATGCGCTCGAAGCGGTGCCGCGGGCACTGTCAAGTTGATTGGCTTGGGCCGCCCATGAATGGTTTATGGCCGATCAGTGCGGTTGACTCTGGTCGGTGATCAGGCGAACCTGGACGCCCGGGTCACCTCATTCCAAATCCGGAACCGCTTACTACGAACTTCTCGATCATCAGCGGCGGAGAGCAGGTGGCGTCGGGGACGGAAGTGGGAAGCAACGATTCCGTGAACCTCGGCGAACTTCTGGGCGTGTCGAGCGGACTTAAACCGTCGCATTCGCCTCTCCCGCTCTCGGGTCGGTTGATGCGAGTTCTCCGCTCCGTTGTTCCAGTCACGATGCTGTCGATGAGCAACGCCCGGCATCACCACCCGTTTCGCTACCCCGTAACTCCGTAGTCTGTCAGTCATAATGACGCGCGGTTTGCGTCCAGTTATCCGCAAAAGCCTGCGAAACAGGCGGATTGCGGCAAACCGATCCCGCTTAGGTTGAGCTGGAATATCGAGGACAATCCGTTCTGATCGACGGCTCGCCAGAGATAGTAAGTGACGCCGTTTGATCTTGAGAAAGACTTCCTCGAGGCACCACTTATCACCCGTTCGAGCACGTCGTCTTCTGCGGCCATCGGCGTACTGTTTGCCGAACTTGCCGCACCAACACCGGACCGTCTCCTAGCTGACCAGCACTCCACGGCTCGCCATTAGTTCCTCCACTTCGCGAAAGCTGATGGCGAAACGGAAGTAGAGCCAAACGCATTCCGAGATATCTCTCTCGGAAACCGATGGCCACGGTATAGATTGTCCAACACTAATCCAGAATCGCCTTCGAGCGCAGCCGCTCAACTTGACAGTGCCAGAGAGAGGCTGCGCGTGGTGCGGTGCAGGAGACGAACGCCGAGGCGTTGTTTGAGTCGCATTGCCTTTTCTCACCAGCTCGGGCTATCGATGACACTCTAACGAATGTATGAGAAGCAGCGCATTTCACCTCACTGGTTCGGCTGAGGCTGGAGTAAGTTTTACTGAACGGGATCGATACGCCACTGCTGGTTGTCGCCGCCGAGGTAGGTCCAGAGCTGGATGGCCGCTCCATTCGATAGCGAGAAGGCGGTGACGTCCAGCACGTTGCCGCTGGTTTTATTGGCGATCTCGAAGTAACCATTGCCAGTCGGAATAAGTTTCCACTGCTGGTTGTCGCGCGCCAAGTAGCTGAATTGCTGTACGAGCGTTCCGCTAATAGCCGCTATATCGGAAGGATCGACAGCATCGAGCGCCTTGCCGCTGTTGCGGTTCAAGATTTGATAGTAGCCGTTCCCGAGGGGCACGAACTGCCATTGCTGATTGGCTCCCGCAAGTGAATCCCATTGCTGGATAAGCGCTCCGTCCTGGCGGGAAACTGCGGTCACATCGAGCACTTTACCGCTCAGCTTATTAGTCACGGTGAAGAACGCGGGCGCCATGATGTTCCACTGCTGGTTATCGGCGCCGGTCGAATCCCATTGCTGGATGAGCGCTGAGTCCGATGGCGAGAGGGCAGTCACGTCGAGAAGCTTGCCGCTCAGCTTATTGGCGATGGAGAAGGAGCCATCGGAAAGCTGGGTCGGGACCCATTTCTGGTTGTCGGTTCCGAGATCCTGCCATTGCTGGATCAAGGCTCCGTTGGTTGTCGAGGCGGCCGTCACATCCAGAACTTTGCCGCTGTTGACATTGACAATCTTGTAGTAGCCGTTCCCGTCGGATACGAGCTGCCACTTCTGATTGCTGCCGCCGAGATAGTCAAATTGCTGCAGGGAGGCGCCGTTTGCAGTGGAGGCTAGGAGCACATCTAAGGCCTTTCCGCTGTTCTTATTGAGGATTTCAACGATTCCGGTGGGCACTCCCGAAAGCCCAGCACCGGTGAGCGCGACGATTTGGGTATAGCTGATCCCGGTGACCGAGTCTGTATAGGTCAGGACCAAGCTGGCGACTTCATTTCCAGTCACCGAAGGCCTGAACACGATGCCGATGGTGCAATTGGCCGCCGAACCGAGGGTGGTTCCGCACCCAGAGGTGACCGTGAAGTCGGCGGCGTTGGGGCCGGTTACAGCCAAGCTGGTGAGAGTCAATGCATGCGACCCGGTGTTGGTTAGGGTCAAAGTTTGCGCCGCGCCAGAGCCCCCGGTGAACTGGCTAGTGAGACCGACAGCAGTGGAGCTAGGGACAACCGGGCCGGTTACTATTGGTGCAGTCCCAGTTCCGGTCAGAACGACAGTTTGGGAATACGAGCCGCCGGTGACCGGATCTGCGTCCGTGAACGCCACAGCTGCGTTTTCGAGGCCAACTGTAGCAGGCGTGAAAACAACGCTGGCGGTACAAGTCGCTCCAGAGGATAATGTGGTTCCGCAGTTTGAAGTCACTGAGAAGTCGGCGGCATTGGTTCCTGTCTTTACGAAGCCGCCGATGTTTAATGTGTTGGCGCCGTTGTCGTGTAGTGTAAACGTTTGCGCAACACCGGATGCGCCCGTGAGTTGGCTTCCGAAATTGAGAGCGGCGGGACTGACAGCAAGCGGGTTGCCGGGGGCACCTGGGTTGCCTGGGTTGCCTGGGTTGCCTGGGTTGCCTGGGTTGCCTGGGTTGCCTGGGTTGCCTGGGTTGCCTGGGTTGCCGGGGTTGCCGGGGTTGCCGGGAGCGCCCGCGGGAACACCGATTCCGGTCAGGAGAATCTGGAGTCCTGGGGCGAGCGTCAGGGTGTCGGTATAGGTGGACGCCACCGTGGGAGAGAACTGGATCTGCAGGTTGCAAGTCGCTGTGGAGGGAAACGAACTGCTCACGAGGGCTGCGCAGTCGCCGGTTCCTGTGTTGACGAGGCTGAACTCACTCGGGCTGTGTCCGAAAGCGAGGGAGTTGCCGAAGGTATACGACAAGTTGCCGATGTTGTTGACGGATATATTCTGACTGACCGTCGCGCCGACGTTCGCACTGGCGTACACGGCAGTGGGTGAAATCTTACGAAGCGCCTGGCTATCGGTGATGTAGATAGTGCCATCGGCTGCGACGGCAACGGCCGTTGGAGCGCTCAGCTGGGCGCTCGTCGCCACGCCGCCATCTCCCGCATCGCCGCTTACACCAGTTCCAGCGAGCAAGGTGGCGGCACCGACAGACGAGATCCGGAACACCTCATTAAGACCTGAATCCGCGAGGTAGACGTTTTCCGCTAAGTCGGTGGATAACCCGTCGGGAGACGACAGCGTGAGACCCGAAGCAAAGAGGGAAGACGTCCCGTTGGGAGCGACTTTCAAGATCGAATGGCTAGCGCTGTCGCTGATATAAAGATCGCCGGTTGCGTCAAAAGTCAATCCGACGGGATGAACCAGCGTGACGCTGGTGGTCAGGACCGAGGAGGTGCCTGGCGACGGGATTTCTACGATACGGCTGTTGCCGGTATCCGCCACATAAATGGTTCCGTTGGCCGCGATGGCAATCCCCGTGGGCGCGGACAGAGCCAGACCGGCGTTCGGCGTAATTACGGTCGCGGTTCCGCTGGGCGGGACTTGCACGATCCGGTTGTTGGCACTATCAACGATGTCCAGATTTCCCGCGCCATCGACAGCGATACCTGAGGGACTATTGAGCGTCTGACCCGTAATTGTGACCAAGGTAGCGTTCCCTGAGGGGTCCACCTTGATGATTCTGTTGCGCGGACTGTCCACTATATATAGGTTGGAGGCGGAATCCAAGGCTTCTCCCGTTGCGGCTACGGAACCAAGAGCGCTGAGATTCACGCTCGATATGATGCCGGGAGTGACGGTGGCGAGCAATCTCGTTTGGGGGACGGTAGCGCCGTTGCCGCCGCCGGTATCGAGGGTCACCGCCGCGCTCTGCGCCAAGGCCCTACCATCCAGCCTTGCGCCGGTGTTCGTGGTAATCGATACGCCAGCCAGTATGGTTCCGTGCAGGACGGAGGTCGTTCCCAGGGTGGCCGAAGTGCCAACCTGCCAAAAGATGTTTGCGGCTTGCGCGTTGCCCGTCAGGATCACCTGCCGACCGGAGGTCATGGTGAATGTCGAAGCGATTTGGAAAATGAAGACAGCGTTCGGGTTGCCCTGCCCATCGAGCGTGAGGTCTCCTGAAGATACGGCCAGCGAGGAGGTGGATTTATACAGACCCGGAGTGAGGGTTTGGCCGCCTATATTGCCGGCCACAATAACAGGCGTCTGCCGGCCCGCAGCGTCGTTGAATGCGACGGCCAAATCGGCTTGGGCCTGGGCGGCGACCGGACCGCCCGCGTAAACCGTTCCGTAAACGGTTACGGCCGGAACGCCAGCCACATAGGCGGTGCCTGGACTTATCCCGATATTCCCGGTGATGCTGCCACCACCAGTGACAGTAACGGTGGTGCCGGCCACGATCGCGAACGTAGAGGCCGATCCCAGGGCCACCGGCGTTTGTTGCGTGGCGCTGGCGGTAACAGCTGTTAAACAAACAGCGAGCGTCCACGGCACGAGAGAAAACAAGCAGGGCTTCTTCATCTGAGGATGTGGTGCTCGTCAGGAGTTTAATTTCTCTCTCCCCGTAAAATCCGAATCAATGAATTCGGCTGAAAGGGCTTTTCGCGGAAGCGTCGCCTAGGGCGCATACGATCGTGCAGTGTTCTACGTGGAGTGTAGGCGCGCCTTTGGCTCTGGTTGCAGGATCGGACGCATTGCGGCGCACTGCGCGAGAGGATAGCAGGCCGCTGAAAAGGTCACTCCCGATCAAACCCGGACCATTGGAACCAAGATCATTGATGTGCGCGAGTTCCTTGGCAGAGCAAATGGGCGACCGGGAGGTCCGCCCTACTTAGAGAGGGTGCCATTGCGTGGCATTGACGGTGTTTGTCCACCCTCCCGACAAGGTCTCCGAAGCACAACACGTTCGCGAGGCTTAAATGGCTACGGTCTCATAATCCGTAGGTAGCAGGTTCGACTCCTGCCGCCGGCACCATACCCCCCAGCTGTATGCGCCCGCCGCGGCATTGATCTCCCGGTATCCTGGATAGTAATCGAGGTTGATCTTTGAAGTTCGCCACGCAGAGCCAATGCGCTCCAAGCGGCAACTTCATTTCGAGGAGGTCTTGGCCGAGTGGATGATGTCCGTCATCCGGCGATGCCAATCCACGTCCCGCCACATGCCCGCAAACTGCGGCCCATTGAAATTACTCGTGGCAATGGCGGCCCAGCGTCCTGTCGCTGCGGCGGTTCGGACGCCCAGTTCACATAGCTGTTTCAACCAATCCCATTCGAGTAAGGGCCAGTCCTTGTAATCGACTAAGCTCCAGCATTCGGTGGTTATGAGCGGCTTTCCGGAAACGCGGGACCATTCGGCGCACATCTCGATGCGTTCTTTCAGCTTGCCGTCCCAGTAATCGCGCTTTTGCATATAGACGCGTTTGGCGTTGCTTACCAGGTTTTCGTAGCCTTTGGGATCAAAGCGCTCGTAGTGATAACCAACCTCGTCGTAATAGCCGGGCGCCTGCGACATCCAGATATGCAGCTCCATGAAATCGAGCATGCTGACGTCTTGCTGCTTCCATTGGTCGAACTCGCTGGTTTGCGAAAACGTGTAATCAAGATCAGGGTAGCTGCCGCGTACCACTTGAATGGCGCGACCCATCCAAGCCGTATTTTCGGCAGACGTTCGTTTGAATCCCTTGGCCAGGAAAGGCGCCCACACGTCGAGTGGCCACTCGTTGCATAGATCGACGTAGAGGAGATGTGGGATCAAGCCGGCTTGAGCGATGGAGTCGAGCGTGAGCTTCCAAATCCGGCCATGCTCTTCCGGGGTGTGAATGCGCTGCAGTGTTTCAGCCCGGTCGTGCCGGAACCAGGTAGATAATCCAACGCGCAAGTTACGATCCGCGCATTTTAGGATAAACTCATTGAGATTCGGCTGCACCTGTACGCGGTTGAGCGCCGGGCTGCCCCAATCCTGAGTGCTCCAGCACGGGATCAGCTCCCAGCTTGCATTGGGCTGCGCAGCTACTAAGTGAGGATAAGCGTCAATGCGAACGGCATCATAGCCACGCAGAACAAGTTGATCGAGCGCCACATCCCAATCGTCATAACCGGCGCCCGGCCAGCGCCGCTCAAGCCAGGAAAAGTCCCACATGGTGATGGCGAGGGGACGTCGGATGTTGCGCAAGCGTGGAGGTGCGTTTGGCGTGGCCGCTGTTTCGTCCGAGGCATTCGCGGCGCCGCCTACGAGACCCGCGACTGACCCGGCGAGGAATGACCTCGATCCATGCAGACGTTTTATCACGCGCCCGCGGTAGCTTCTGATTCATTCGCCAACGGAGCCCGAACCGTCATTGCTAATGCCGGTTGTGGAAGATAGCCGGTGTTTCGCAGGCATAACTTCGCGGTGGTGCTCTCCCATGCCATTTGCTTTCGGAAGCAGAAGCTTCGATCGGAGCGCATCGCACACACCATTCAATTTCTTTCTGCCACCTACTCACTTGGACGCAAAACGCACATCCCGTCACTTTGATTGCCGTGCGGCCGGCTGAGAAATCACCGGGAAGCATCGCCGACTATTCGGTCAAGTGACGACAACGGCATTTATCGTTCGTAATCAGTTACCGATTCGAGCTTGGACGAAAAGTGCTGCAAAGATAGAGACGTTTACCATAAAACTCTAGTAACCACCAGGTAGCGTCAGGCCGATCACGAATGGTTTCGCTACGTGCGTGCTGGCAGGCTTCGCGAAGCGGCTGACGCCCTAAATATCGGCCAGAAGTTGCGGTCAAACTAGTAGTACACTCAACCTGTATTCACGGCAGATGATAGTTCTCTTGCGGTAAATCCTCCGGGAAGCCGCATTTCGTCGGCCTCTTGTTGTCGCATGACCGTGAAAACGCTGGATGATCTAAAGAGACTAGGCCGGAGCGCATTACTCGATTCTGCGGCGGTCAAAATCTAATAGGCGACACAGTTGTAATTCCCGGTCCGGCTCCCCTTGATTGATAACGGCTCCGTCTAAATGTCCGGTGCAGCCTGCGAACCAAAGAAACGCATCAATTCGCCGTTTCGCATTACCGATTCGGCCTTCAGAAATATGCAACATTGTGAGGTGTCTCGTGCCGTCATCGGCACGAAAGTATCCAGTGAGCGTTTCCACAAGATCCTCATAATGGCTCGCCTCGTCATGGTTGACGTATGCAAGGATGTTCAACACCGCGCGGCCCGGGTTAACCGCTGCAAATTGCGTATCGGCTTTGCTCAAGAGCCGCGATATGCGATTGAATACCGGATCAGACCTTAAGCCGCCAACAATCGTTAGCGGTGGCGCATCCTCAAGCTGTTCATCTAACCAAGGATCGTTTGGTGACTTGACCTCGCAATACGCGACAAGCTTGTCGTCCTGCCGGACTCGAAAATCGGGCGTTCTTCCGATCTGCGTTTCAGCATGAGAAAACCGCTCCGCGGTCAGCCCACGATTAAGAAAATATGATGCAACAAGATCAAGGTCTGGCTGCTCGTCATAAGGTTTCTTGTTCATTTTGATAAAGACTTCAACCCCAAAGAAACACTGCTAGGTTAACGAGTGCTTCCAGCCTCAGCATGACCTACGTTGAAAGCTCGATGCATTAGCCCTAAGTATGAAATTGCTCCCAATAAAGTCGCTCTCGCCTTGAGATATTCTTCCAGAGCTTCGTCAAACGTATTCTTTGTTCGAACGATTTTGAAAAACATAATCGCGTCAGCAGACGCTCTCGGGCTTCCCTTGGGCAGGCCAGAGGATCTTATGCTCAAGTCGTGCAGTAGAGTATCGTTGATGGCGGCTGAACAGTTCTGCTCCAGCTTTTCGTATAAGGCACGTATTTCTTGACACACCTTTCCGCAAAAATCCTTTGCCTCCTCGGGGTTCGGGATTGCTCCCTTGTGGATCACGGAGTTCCGGAACTCGATTATTTTACAGTCAGGGGTGTAAGCAGTGCCGAACTCAAGTGCATAGAGAAGGAGGAAAGCACCTAGTTGCCGCTCGGATTGTCGAGCCATGACCTTGAACATCTGATCGTAAGTAGTCCTAGTCATCTCTCTGTGCATTGAAAGAACATTCACGCAGAACTCATAGAAGCGTTCAAGGGCCGCTGAAAAGCTCGCCGCCGCTTCCATCGTGAACCCTGCTGTCAAGGCATTGACGCCAGATTCCAACAACACTTCGAATTTGGGATTCTGGATGATGAATGCACTCTTATGACCTCGCGAGCACTCCACAAACGCAATCCGATCATCGTAGTACGGCACGATAAATGGTTCGAAAGTTGGATGCCCCAGTTCCTTCTGACACTCCATACACATAGCGAAGACTTGCATCTGTTTATCCCTCCTTTGTCGAGTGTCGCCGCAATAGCTCTGCGAAGGCCTCTGGCCCTCCGCGTTTGCACCCATGCACAGGTACTGCGGGAAGCAAGAGACGTTCCTAAGGCTGAAAGGCCCGGGTTTAAAGACCGGAAAAGCCGGTGCCGCTTAGGTGAACGACAACGGCTCTCTGGAAATCTCAACACGCTTTACCTCAATGCATGGTGGTATTTGGTCAAAAGGCAGCTTAACTTCAGCGAAGGCATTCTCGAACAGGGTCACCTTCAACTCTCGAACAACTTCGTCGTTGATTTTCTGGCATCGGTCGGTTAGCCGTCCCACCGCACTGAACGATGTATTCTTCCGTTCGTGCAGGGAACTATTGAGGCCGCTAAATAACTCGGATGTCTGGCGTGTGTGTTTGTCTATTAGGACCGTGGATTGGCCGTACATGGCCGAGGTGAAATCGTGGTCCTCAGTTCCGAAGTTTTGAAACGCCGGGTCGAGGCTGTTGTAGATAAGCAGTATCGAAGAGATGCCTTGTTTTGCCCCGTACTGGATCTGTTTTCTTGATCTTTCAATCGTTCGCCGAACATGGTCTCCGACCGTGCGAGAGGACAGCCTGATATGCGGATATCGAGGATCGGAAACCACGCCATAATTCTCATCTTCCGCAAGCTCTTTGACTTCGAAAATCAATTTACAGTCGCCGGGCTGGACCAGATAGTCCGGCCTGTGTTCTCCTTTCTCTAAAATCTCTTCAATCTTCTCGAACGGCAGATTATTGAGGGTCAGAAAGCTTTCAAAGACTTCTTCCGATTTGGTTTTCATAATGCCTGCATCGAAGAGACGTTCAATTATCGCCAGAGTTTCTGAAACGCGCGGGCCCAACAACCCATTCGCGTCACGACTACCGATGCCTAGTGGAGAGGTTCGGCGGCGGATACGGGCCGACAATGCGCGTCCGGTCACCGGGCGACTAGTCCGAATCATCTGCATATTTCAAGTTGACGTATAACGCGCTATTTGTAAATGAACTTGAGCGACGGCATGCCAACGATCTTGGCTCAGTGCCGTATGAGTGGCGTTGTCGGACATGGCCAAATCTATCGGCCTAGTAAGCCAACAGCCCGCAGAGGACTAAAGTGGCTCCGCCCCAATAGAGTAGATTCTCCAAAATCTCTCATTCGGCGCCGATCCTGGCGGCACGGCCTCGGCCGGGTGCTCACCCGAAATAAGCACGGCGTGAGCCGACAAGAAGCGTGGAGGTGCGGTTGCGGTGGGCGCTGTTTCGTCCGAGGCATTCGCGGCGGCGCCTACGAGACCCGCGACTGACTCGGAGAGGAATGACCTTCGATCCATGCAGACGTTTTGTCACGCGCCCGCGGTAGCTTCTGATTCATTCCCCAACCGAGCCCGACCTCAAGGCACGTCTTCGGCTACATCAAGAATTGTCATCGGTTGCTTTTTCTGCCATTTGCGGGTCTCGTCGGCCGCGAACCGGCAATGAGGATGTCGACGATCCGGCGGGCGCTCGACTCCCAGCCCGGCAGAGCCGTCGTGTGGAAGACGCCGACGAGGGCACGGACGAAGTCGTCCGGTTCTGTGTCTGAACGGAGGTCGCCGCTGTGGACGGCGCGTTGGACCAAAGCGAGGAATGCGCCGTGGATCAGGCCACGTGCGCCTTCGATGAGGCGCATGGAGCCGCCCGCCACGGTGTCCATGGCGGGAAGGATCAGCTTCTTGCTGGCCACGTGATCGATGAACAGAAGCATCCAGGCTCGAAGAGCTTCGAGCGGCGGCATTGTGACGGCAAAGCGCTGCCCGGCTGCAGTCAGCTTTTCAACTTCGCTTCGGTAAATAGCTTCGATCAGGGCGTCGCGTGTGGGAAAGTGACGGTAAAGCGTACCTGGGCCGATGTCCGCGCGCCGGGCGATGTCGTCAAGCGTAGCCTCTGATCCGTGCCGTGTGAATGCAAGCCGGGCAACCTCAAGAATGCGCTCGCGATTGCGCTGCCCATCCGCGCGGGGCTTGCGGGCGGCGGAAGGCGGCAAGGCCTGTTCTTTCTGCATACACCAGTTTCGCAGAAAAATTCTGCAACCGGAGACAGTCTCCGCTAATCTTTATAAACGGAGAATGTCTCCGTTTATGCGGAGACGGATCTCACTTCTGGCGCGCTGCTTTTCCGGTCGCGCCAACAAACAGCGGGAGGAGGAGTCAATGCGAGTATTTGTTACGGGAGCGACAGGATTCATCGGGACGGAGTTGGTGAAAGAGCTCGTTGAGGCAGGGCATCAGGTGCGCGGGCTGGCACGCAGCGACGCTGGCGCGGAGCAGTTGCAAGCAGCGGGCGCCGAAGTGCATCGCGGCGATCTTAAGGACCTAGACAGTCTGCGCAGCGGAGCGACGGGCATGGATGCCATCGTGAACTTGGCTTTCGACCACGACTTTTCCAAGTTCGTGCAGAATGGGGAGAACGAGCGCAAGGCTATCGAGGCACTGGGTTCCGTCCTTGAACCTGGCAAGCTGCTGGTCGTGACCTCCGGGACCGGACTGACGAGTGGCGGACCGGGGCATGTGCGCACTGAGGACGATCCGCCGGCGAGCTCGGCTTCCATACCGCGGCAGCCTGAAGAGACCGCAAAGGCTGTAGCCGAGCGGGGTCCGCGTGTGGCAATTGTGCGCTTACCGCAGGTGCATGACACGCGCAAGCAGGGACTTGTGGTGCTGCTGACGCAAATGGCTCGCGAGAATGGCGTTTCGGCTTATGTCGGCGATGGCGCGAACCGCTGGGCGGCGGCTCCGCTCAAAGACGTAGTACACCTGTATCGTCTCGCGGTTGAGCAGACGGGTCCGGGCGTGACGGTTTATCACGCGGTGCAGGAAGAAGGCGTGGCGCTACGCGAAATCGCCGAGACACTAGGCAAAGGGCTAAAGATGCCGGTGGTGTCAGTCGGTCCGGAAAAGGCTGCCGAGCACTTCGGGTGGTTCGCCCACTTCGCAGGGTTGGATATGCCTGCTTCGAGTGAACGGACGCGCAAAACGCTGGGCTGGGAGCCGACTGGGCCGGGGCTGATTGAGGACCTGACGAATATGAAGTACTTCTGACCGGTGCTGCTGCAGCAGCTTTGGACCACACTGATTGTCGAAAGACAAAGGGCCGTGGAATCTATGGGCCCTTCTCGGCAGAAGATTAGTACCGCTAAGTGGCGTTGTCGGACATTGCCCAATCTACACCAATCCTCCCGCACGGCCTCGGCCGGGTGCTCACCCGAAATAAGCACGGCGTGAGCCGACAAGAATCCCATCTTTAGGCCGATACCACTAAGTAGGGGCACCCCTTTCGATTCCTCACGCGGGCTAGGGTGCCGCCGCAAGTTAATGAACATGGATACACCTAGGACTGCGGTCCAGACTCCCGCGCCGCTGTGTTTCGCCAAGCTGTTCAAGACGGCCTTTGACGGGCAGGATCTAAAATCTTTGCGCGATCGACTAATTACCCAATCCAGATCGAATCCTGTGGACGCCGCCTCAGCCCTGCTCAGCCTCAGCACGATCGAGCAGCTTCTCGATGATCAGCCGTCCGGCCTTCAGCGCCAAGCGGAGGCTCTCAGCCTGCACCGTCTGTACCGGTCCTCCTGGCCCGCCTCGCCCAACGCACTGCGCGTCGTGGCGTTCAAGGCGGCAGGAGAGATCGCCATCAATACACCCATCGAATTTCTTCTCGAGGGCGCCGATGTCGTGCTCTATTCGCTCTACGTCATGCCCGGCTTACCGCTTCCCGAAGTGCCTGACCACGACATTGCTATCGTTACCGTCGGCGAATCGGATCGCAATCGGCCCGTCATTGAGGAGATTGAACGGCTTGTCCAAACCTGGCCCTGCCCCGTGCTCAATCGGCCTGACCGGGCCTTTCAACTAACCCGCGAGGGAATGTACCGTCTTTTAAAGACTACCGGCTCAAAGCCGGTAGAATCCTTTGCGACTGAAAGTCGTGGGGTGCGGCTGAAGCCGCCTGAAGCGTGGTCCGGCTGAGAGCCGGCTCAAGGCTCGGTGGGCGCTGTAATCTT